>CENY01004863.1_pt1 | contig 25512 bp, 26 predicted proteins | sample 356181 | NCBI WGS metagenome assembly CENY01 (sample SAMEA2619840, study PRJEB7988) | marine metagenome | isolation source: saline water (ENVO:00002010), including
AGGAGGCACCAAAGGTAGACTCCGTATTCACTGCTGCTACTCAAGATCCTTTAGAACAAAGAGCTCTCATTTTAATTTTGCAGAATGAAGACCTTTGGGGGAACAGAGTAGAGCTGAAAGTAGAATATTTGGGAGATGCAGCAAATCGAGCAATATTGAGTGCTCTTCACACGGGGAGTACAATAGAAGAGGCGCATGGTCAACTAGATGAGCAATTTAAGGAAAGATGGGAGCAATTGCTTTTGAAAGAATTGCCTCCGTCAGATAAAAAATTGCGTGATGAAGACTGGATGGCATGCCTGCGGCGATTAGAGGAAAGGTATCTTCGAGGATTAAAGTCACTAGAAGGTGCGGCGTTGGAGCAAGAAGGAAGTGAAACTCCGGAGTCCTCTGCGTACATTGAAAACGTAAGCAAGCAAGCTTTGGCAACAAATGAGCGCCTCCGTGAATTATTTGTCAGCAATTCAAATTAATTCTCAATTTTGTAAATTTATGAGGTAAACGTGGCAACAAGAACTGGAACCGCAAAGAACAAGCAGTCCCGATCGGCAAACACAGAGGAAACAGGGACGGATGGTGAAAACCTCCAAAATGCTTTAAAGGAATCGTCTACCGGCCCCAAAGTACGAAAAGAGAAGAAGGCAAAGGTAGTAGCAGCAGTGCCTGAAGCTGAATTAGGAAATGACGAGGAGGAAGAGGCGCTCGATGAAATAAACCCATCTGAGGCTATTGCTACACTGGCTGCTGCCATTGCCGGCGGTGGTATCGAAGAGCCTGATAATGAAGACATTCAAGCTACTGAAGAGGAAGCAGCTGAAGCAGCTGAAGACGCACAAACAGAGGAGCTAGACGGATCAGAGTTGATTGATGATCCCGTTCGAATGTACTTGCGAGAAATTGGTAGAGTTACGCTTCTAACTGCTGCGGACGAAAGACGGCTAGCATTGCAGTTAGCGGCATTTAAGCACGTTGATAAAAGCGAACAAGAGTTTTTAGCGGCTAACGATCGCCCTGCGAGCTCAGCCGATATTGCAAAGCTTTTGTTGGAAAGATTACAAGACCAAGGAGATTTGATAGAGGCAATATCTGAGTATTTAGCAATTGACGAAAAAATGACAATAGGCGAATTGTTGCTAAATGAAAAAATGCGATCAGGGGTAGATGGTGAAATAAATTTTGACATGCTCGAACAACTTGGTGAACGGTATGGGCAAGATTCAATGGAAGTAGCGCCTGAGGTTGTACAGCTTTCATTAAATAGCCACGTTTTGCCACAAGATATTTTGGATCTGATTGGTCCGGATGTTGAAATAAGCGAGCTTCAAGATCTTGTGCGTGATGCTGATATGGGCCAGCGGATTGAGTCAAATGAATTTTTATTAAGAAGGCATTTTAATCAAGTCAAGCAGGATGGAATTCGAGCGCAGAGGCATCTTGCCGAGGCAAATTTACGATTAGTGGTGAGTGTCGCGAAGAAGTATATTGGTCGAGGGATGTCGCTTCTAGATTTAATCCAAGAGGGTAACATCGGATTAATTAGAGCAGTGGAGAAATTTGACTACCGGAAAGGATATAAGTTCTCAACTTATGCTACTTGGTGGATCAGGCAGGCTATAACTCGTGCGATTGCCGACCAGGCGCGAACAATAAGAATTCCGGTGCATATGGTTGAGACTATAAATAAACTTATGCGAGTTAGCCGGCGCCTCGTTCAAGAATATGGTCGAGAGCCCACTACATTAGAAATCGCAGAAGGAATGGAAGTTCCCCCAGAGAGAGTCCGTGAAATTTTGAAGGTTTCGCAAGAGCCTGTATCCCTAGAGACCCCTATTGGTGAAGAAGAGGATTCACACCTAGGTGATTTTATTGAGGATAGTAGTGCTCCTGCGCCTGCAGATGCGGCTACATTCCAGTTAATGAGAGAACAAGTAGAAGAGGTGCTTGAATCCTTAAGTGATCGTGAGAGGAGAGTTCTTCAATTGCGATTTGGCTTGGAGGATGGTCGAAGTAGGACTCTTGAAGAGGTAGGACGAGACTTTGGGGTCACACGTGAACGAATTCGCCAAATTGAGGCAAAGGCGTTGAGGAAGTTAAGGCATCCGAGTAGATCTAGAAAATTACGAGATTTCTTAGATTCTTAGCTAGATTTATATTCATCAAAAAGGGCAAGATCAACGCCTGCTGCAAGTGGAGCTAGTAAGGATTGGATAAGAGATTGTAGCAAAAGAGCGAGCCAAACACTTTCGCTTAAGGACCCTATTAGGGCACCAAATGCAAAAACTATGGCGCTGAAGGCAAGTACGATGAATTGAATCGCAAATGTTTGCAGCCATTTCCCTTCGACTAAATGCCAACTACTTCGGGCTGCTTGTAAGGGCGTCATGCTTTCGATCATTATGAAGGGTCTTATGAGGCAGAGTCGGACACCTGCGTAGATTGCGATGAAAATCCCGAACACTGTAGGAATGATAAGCAATGCAGTGGCAGAGAGAAGTAGAGCTACAAGGAAGAGTCTAGGGCCGAATGCAATTACTATACTAGGTACATAAGGTAACAATAAAGGCTTTTGCCTCGAAGCACACCAGACCAGATAGAACGTAGATGCGTGGAATCCTGCGAGAACAGAGGTGATCACTGTAGCTTTAAACGCTTCAAGGTAAACACTTTCGGTAACTGGAAGTGTTAAATGTCCGATGGAGTTAATGAATATTGCCGGGAAGAAAGAAACCAAAATAAATAAAAGAGGCGCCTTCGCATATAGGCTTATTGCTTCCCCTAGAATTTCACCGACGGAAGAAGGAGTGTTCTTATTGTTCATATAAAGTATCGTAGATGGAAGTAACCTTTCAGTCTAGACCCCGTTAGGATTAAATTGGTGAATAGTGAAAGCACAGGCAACTATAAAGATATCAACACCAAAGCCATTTAATTATTTTAGAACCATGAGCTTTCAAACAAATTACCGGAAAATTTCAGGGTCAGACTCTTTCGAAAACGGCGTTTATATGCGCGCAATGAGAATCGGTCAGGAGCCTGTAATTCTTGAAGGGTTTGAAAAAAGCGAAGAGGAAGCTATAGAAATTCAAATTTTTTCTGACAACGTATTGAATGAGATAGATATAGCAAATTTCGATGCGGTCAAATTTCTGGGATGCGACTATGATCTAATGCCATTTGATGAGTTCGTTCGACTGGACAAAGTATTAAATCCTTTAATTGGAGGATTAAGCGGACTGAGACTTACGCGGGTAGAGACAGTCTATGAATCAATAGTTAACGCCATTATAGGTCAGCAAATTGCTGCAACTGTAGCCAGAGTAATTAAAGAAAGGTTTATAAGTCAGTATGGGGTTCCTCTTACTCGAAGAGCACGTACGCTTTTTGTGTTCCCTGAACCGGTAGAGGTTTGCAAGGGAAGTATTGAAGACTTGAGGTTCCTCAAATTAAGTGGGAAAAAGGCGGAGTATATTTATGAAATTTCTCAACGTGCGATGCAAGGAGAGCTAGATTACGGTTTGCTAAATAGGCTTCCGAATGAAGAAATAATTCAACGATTGATTGCGATTAGGGGAGTTGGTCGCTGGACCGCTGAATGGGTTTTACTTCGGGCACTAGCGCGGTTTGATGCTCTTCCTGCAGGAGATTTAGCTTTACAGCGAATGATTGGAGAGTACTACTTTGAGCAAAAGAGGCTTACTGAACAGGATGTACGTACTTTTGCGGAAAAGCATTGGGCCCCGTTTCGAGGATTAGTGACCAGTTATATGTTTGCATTACTTCGTGAAAAACGAGAGCAAATTCTCTTAAGCTAACTGAATCGTTCCCAATCTTCACTCAAGACGTTGATTACATGGATGGGAGTTCCGAGGCGCTTGGCTAAAGCAATTGCATGTTGTGTTCCTGGACTTAAGCCATCCCAAATCGCGTAAACTTCGTCGGTACTTTCAATAACAGTACTGTTTCGATGCATAAAAAATTTGGGATCATTGTCAAATTCGCTTCCTGAAAAAAGAACAGTAGTTTTTAAGCCACGCTCAGTAGCAAGCCTGACTGCTTCTTGATCTGTTCCTGGGGCCCCGTTAACAAATACTTCAGTGTTGGGAGGTAAGCTGTTGATGATTTTCTCTAACTCAGACAGCCATTTTCCGCTATGCAATTCTGTAAAGCGCGTTCCTACAATACCTATACGTTTAGTCACGGGGCACCTTGATTAGCATAGTTAAAATCCTTTTATCCCGAATCCAGAGAGTCCACGTTTGGAACTAGATGCAAATTGTTTCATCATCTTTTGCATCTGCCTGAATTGATTAAGTAATTGATTTAAGTCGGCTGGAGTCATGCCGCTTCCATTGGCAATTCTTCTTCGACGACTGCCGTTGATACGGTCCGGATGTTGCCTTTCCCACATGGTCATTGAAGATAGCATCGCTTTAGTCCTGCGTAGCCTTTGATCACTTACATCAGCTGACGGCAATTGCGACTTCATCCTTCCTGCTCCAGGAAGCATATCAAGAATAGAACTAATAGATCCCATTTTTTGAACTTGCTCTAATTGAGTAAGGAAATCATTAAGGTCAAATTGAGCTTTACGTATTTTCCTTTCGAGCTCAGCTGCTTCTTGTGAATTGATTTGCTCTTGTGCTTTTTCAACGAGGCTAACAACGTCCCCCATACCTAATATCCGAGAAGCCATCCGCTCAGGATGAAAGACTTCGAGCTCGTGAGTTTTCTCTCCGGTTCCTACAAATTTGATGGGTACCCCTGTGATGTGATTTGCTGTGAGAGCTGCCCCTCCTCTGGCATCTCCATCTAGTTTAGAAAGGATTAAGCCAGTTAAGCCTATTTGCTCATTAAATGCTGAAGCTGTGTTGATCGCATCTTGCCCAGTCATTGCATCGACGACCAGTAAAGTATCGGAAGGCTTGAGTTCAGTTTTGATTGATTGTAACTCTGCCATTAATTCAGCATCGGTTTGTAGTCGTCCTCCAGTATCTAGAATTACCCATGGATGGCCTAATTTTTTTGCTAAAGTAATGCCGTTCTTACAGACTTGAAGGATATTAAAAGTTTCGGATTTTTCGCTATATACCGGAACATCTACTTGGGAGCCAAGTAACTGAAGTTGGTCAATTGCTGCAGCCCTACGTAAATCTGCTGCGATTAAGAATGGATTTTCCTTTTTACTTTTCAAGAAGGAGGCGAGCTTTGCTGCGGTGGTAGTTTTGCCAGAGCCTTGCAGGCCAATGAGCATAATTATATTAGGGGTGCTCGAAGTAGTGAGAAGTTCATGATTTCCTGAGCCTAATAGATTCACTATTTCGTCATTGACTAATTTTATGATTTGCTGACCAGGAGAGATCCCTTTTAATAGATCAAGACCAAGAGCCTTCGTTCGGATTTCAGCTGTAAATTCTCGGGCAACTTTAAAGTTGACATCAGCTTCGAGTAGTGCCAGCCTGATATCTCGCATGGTTTCTTCGATATCAGCTTCAGTAATCCGGCCTTTTTTACCGAGGCGCTCAAATACTGCAGATAGTTTTCCCGCTATATTGTCAAACATTTTTTCCTCTGCATTTAAGGACGCAGTGCATTAGAACTCTTGTCTTCCCTCAAACGCGCTCGTTAAGGTTAACTCATCGGCATATTCAAGATCCCCACCAGCAGGTAAGCCGCGAGCTAATCGTGTTACGCGAGTCCCTAAAGGCTGAATCAACCGACTTAAGTACATAGCAGTAGCTTCACCTTCAACCGTAGTGTTTGTAGCGATAACAATTTCTAAAGGAGTAGTCTGGTGAATGCGATCGAGTAACTCCGCAATCTTTAAGTCTTCAGGACCGATATTGCTCATCGGATCAATTACTCCATTTAAGACATGATAAAGACCTTTGAAGACACCCGTTTTTTCAAGCGAAAGCACATCCAAAGGCTCTTGTACGACGCAAATGCGCGAATTATCTCTGGATGGGTTACTACACAAAGCACATGGATCGGACTCTGCGATGTTTTGGCATATGGAGCAGAAAACTATACTGTCTTTTACGGAACTAATGATCTCAGCTAGATCACGTGCTTCATGTAGAGGCATTCGGATTAAGTAATAAGCGATACGTTGTGCAGTCTTTGGCCCTATACCAGGTAGTTTATTAAATTGATCTATAAGCCTAGAGACAGCAGGGGCCAACGAGGCATTTGTGTTTTCGGGCGAGGAAAAATGATTCAATTCTACATTCCTGGTAAATTCAGCCCACCTGTAAGGGCTCCAATTCTTTTAGCTGCAAGTTCTTGAGATTTTGCAATTGCATCATTGATGCCTACAAGTAACATGTCTTGCAGAATCTCGATATCCCCTGGATCAAAAGCGTCAGCGTCAATAATAATCTCTTGAATGGTTTGTTTACCGGTGGCTACGACTTTAACTGCACCACCACCAGAAGTAGCCTCAACGGTTTCGAACTCAAGATCTTCTTGAACTTTGGCTAATTTAGCTTGTAATTGTTGCGCTTGTTTTAGCATATTTCTATTCATTAGGAAGGTCCTCGCTCTCAGGGGGATTTTCTATTGTATCCGGCATATAGGCTTGATCTTCAGTTGCCACCTGGCTTGGATGGATATCGACGGTATTCTTTGATACAACATGTCCTTGGTACAGATTCACTGCAGTTCGAACTAAATGAGAATCTTCGCCTTTAATTTGATTTGGTGAAGTGGTATTAGCACTTTCTATTTTTAAGGTAACTGGCTTTCCGTAGATTTCTTCAAGAATTTTTTCTACTTCAATTCGGCTAGGAGGATGATCGAGTTCTTTCTCAAGGCGCTCGCTATTAGATTTCGTGCTAAAAGTTATTGTAAGAATTGAGTCATCAAGTGCATGCGATTTTGCACTGCGGACTAACGCAGCAACATCAAATTGTTTTTTCGGAACTCGAACTCTTAGGGCGTTCACAAAATTTTTCCATTCAGTATCAGTTCGGGTAGTAGGCATTGTATGTGGCGGCCTCAATGATGGAGGAGCTTGAGCATTTGCAATGTCCCTGTGATTAAAGTTAGATGAAGTGCTTGGTCGAGTGGTCTGATTAGTGGGAATTGTCTGGCTAGAGGTTGGGATTTGTTCCTTAGAGGGTACGATTCTAGCGGTAGATTGAGGGGTAGATGTATCTGGAGAAATGGGAGGCAATTCAGATGAGCCTATTTCAAGCTCTACGATAGCTAACTCAAAAAGGATTGGACCTGGCATAGAGTCATCATGCTTGAATTGATTGAATAGGCGGAGAGAACGCATGATTTTGGGGAGCGGAATGCTACTTGCAAGAAAGCTAATCTGACTAGCGATATCGCCGGAGAAGTCCATTGCGTTGGTGATTCCGGTTTTCTCTAATAAAGCAGCTCTTAGCATATTTATTATTATTTGCTGAAACCCTCTAAGGTCATAACCTTCAGAGGATACAGTGTTTATTGTTTCTAAAGCCTGCGTTGTCGCTCCAGTCAGTAAATGCTTTACGAAGACTATTGCGCGATCCTCGCCATGTATACCGAGGAAATCACGTGCATTCTCCACACGGATGGAGCTTCCATAAGACGTGATAAGTTGTTCTAGAACATTGGTACCATCGCGTAAGCTACCTTTCGCAGTTTGCGAGATCATTCGTAACACTTCTGCCGGAATTTCTACTTCCTCTTGAGTTGCTATTTCTTTTAGTTGGCTAGCCATATCGGCACCTGAAATTTTCCGAAAATCGAAACGTTGGCATCGAGAAAGAATAGTAGCACTAAGTTTATGAGGTTCTGTGGTAGCAAGGATGAAAACAGTTTGTGGAGGAGGCTCCTCTAATGTTTTTAAGAAAGCTTCAGATGCCGCATCAGTCAGCTGATGCACTTCATCAATTATGTAAACTTTATACTTCCCGGCGGTAGGGGAAAATCGCACTTTTTCGCGTAATTCACGCATTTCTTCGATTCTACGATTGCTAGCGGCATCAACTTCAATTACATCAATGAAGTTCCCTGTTTCGATAGCACTGCAATTAGGGCATGCTCCACAAGGATCTCCAATTCCGGGAGGGCGCATCGTGCAGTTCAATGCTTTTGCTAGGATGCGTGCAGTGCTAGTTTTACCGGTGCCTCGGGGGCCACAAAGTAGATAGGCATGTGAGGTTCGATTCGTAGCGATTGCTTGGGTCAAGGTTTGGATAATGGGTTCCTGCCCGACAATATTGGAGAATTTTGAAGGACGCCATTTCCGATACAGTACGTTACTTGTCACTAGAATCACCTTCGACGTTGCTGGGAACGCAAGCAATAATCGATGCCTGCATTTTTTTCATAATATCGTTTTGATCTTCATCATGGTGATCGTAACCAAGAAGATGAAGGATTCCATGAACTGTAAGCATAGTGATCTCTGAGTTTAGGGATACGTTGTTTTCCTCTGCTTGCTTCAATGCTTGAGGATAGGAAATTACCACTTCTCCAAGGGTTAGTGTCCACGGTTGAATTGGAGGGAACTCAACGTCCTTAGAGGAAATAGAGTCTATTTCAAATTCACCATGATTACCGAAGGCTAGCACGTCGGTTGTTTCGTCAAAATTTCTGAATTGAAAGTTCAGATCACGCATAGTTTGATCATCAATCACTGCAACGCTGACGCTATAGTCAGTTGACGGAACTACTTCTTTAAGCGTGTGCTTGACTATGTTCCGTATCCATGAAGACTTAAGGAGTGATTTGAACTCAGGCTGGATAGCTATTTCAATTGAATGTTTAATGATTTTCGAAGCCATGTTATATCTACTTGATAGTAGCATAGCGTGTGCTACATCTCATTGTAAAAATTAAGGAGTATCAGGTGATTTTAGTAGCTTTTATACTGCAAGGTAGTGGAAATTAATACATTTTACTGAGATGAAAGGGAGGATTATATGGAAAGCAGTGATTTATTAGTTGATGGATTAGGCCGGGTAAATCAATTAGTACACCGCGTTTTGGAGGATTTGCCTTTTGAAATGCTTAATACTATGCCTTCGAAAGATACGAATTCTATCGGCTGGCTTCTTTGGCACTTAACTCGAGTACATGATCATCATTTATCCGACCTAGAAGGAGAGCCACAGATATGGACTTCTCAAAAAATTTATACGCACTTTGCCATGGAAGGAAATGAAAATGAAACTGGCAATGGGCATACACTTGAACAAGTAAAGGCATTTTTTGCCCCAAATGGCGCATCGCTTTCCGGGTACAATGACGCAGTATTTTCGAGAACGAAGAAATACTTAGAAGGCTTAAATTCTAGTGCATTAGAACGCGTTTTAAATGAACCGCAATATGACCCTATGCCAACTATCGGAGTTAGGCTTATTAGTGTTCTTTCTGATAATACACAGCATGTGGGGCAGGCGCTATTCGTCAGAGGAATGTTACAGGGATTTGGATGGCGGGGCTAAAGTAAGGGGAAGTTAAAATAAATTAGACTATAGATAAAAAGAATAAATAGTTAGATCTTTGATAGGGGGGGTGATTTTATTATGAACGAAAAACAGATTCCGGATCCTGAAGCGATCCCTCAGTTTAGTTTAAGCGATTACTCTTTAACTGACAGAGTGGCGATAGTATCGGGTGGAAGTGATGGTATTGGACGGATGATAGCTCATGGATTTGCAGATGCAGGGGCGAAGGTCGCAGTTGTAGCACGAGGGGAAGAGAAAATCGCAAAAGTCGTTTCGGAAATTAAGGCGAAAGGGCATCAAGCGATAGGTGTCCCAACGGATGCTACAAGTCCTGAAGCGGTGGAAAAGACTGTGAAAGAGACGATTGCAGCGTTTGGTCGGATTGACATTCTTATGAACGTAGTAGGGGGTTCTCAGGGTCCTACGTTTAAAAGAGGACCGTTACTAGAATTATCAAAAGAGGATTTTAATGAGGCATTTAATATTAATGTAACGAGTGCGTTTTTATTTAGCAAAGCAGCAGTTCCGCAGATGATGATGCAAAAGCATGGCGTAATAATTAACATGGCATCAATAGGCGCAAGGGATTATCGCTTACCTGAACCAGGAATGAGTGTTTATAACATGACTAAGGCAGCCATAATGCACTTGACTCGAAGTATGGCTAAAGAATGGGCCCCTAACATCCGGGTAAATTGTATTAACGCAGGTCATTTTATTACTCCAAGGCGTGCTCGAACGGAACTGCCTGAACGTCGAGCGCGAAGCCTGGCTGAAATTGAAATAAATCGATTTGGAACCCCAGGGGACATTGCAGGAGCAGCAGTTTTTATTGCATCTGATGCAGGTGCATTTTTTAATGGATCGTATCTTGATTTGCATGGCGGGACATAATACCCGCTAGCAATCTAGTAGATAAAGGAGGTAAACATGGACCTATCTAGATTTTCTATGCAAGGCAAAACAGTCATTATTACCGGAGGAAGCGGAGGAATAGGCCGAGGGTGTGCTAGGGCATTTGCAGATGCAGGAGCAAATATTGTAATTGCTTCAGTTCCGGCAGATAGTATTCCGCCGGTAATTGAAGAAATCGAAAAATTTGGAGTAAAGGGTTTGGGTTTAGCTATTAACGTTGCGGAGCCAGTTGAATTAGAAAAGATGGTAGACGAAACCTTGAATACTTTTGGGAGAATAGATGCTTTAATTAACGTGGCCGGAGGCTCCTATAGCAGAAACCCTGATATGCCACAGTATAAAAGGTCATCACTGACTGAGATGGACGGAGATGATTTTGTAGGAGCCTATGTGGGGAATGTAAAAACTGCATTTCTAGCGTCAAAGGCAGTGGTCCCACATTTAAGAAAAACTGGCAATGGTTCCATTACTAATATTGGTTCAATTGCAGGCTTAGATAGAAGGCCGTCTTCCCCAGATATCGCCGCCTATGGCACGGCAAAGGCAGCAGTACATAGTCTTACAGTGCACATGGCACACCAATGGGGCCCCGAAGTACGGGTTAATTGTATCGCGCCAGGAACGATCGATACTCCGAGACCAGAAGGTACAGTTAGGCCTGAGATGGCACAGGCTGCACAACGAATTGCGGTGGGCAGAGTAGGAGTGGGCGATGATATTGGTAGCGTAGCCCTATTCTTAGCCTCTGATGCTGCAAGTTTTGTTAATGGTATTGTCATTCCCGTGCATGGAGGAGAGTAGCCCTGCGCAACTAGAAGGATTAATTAATAGTGCAGTTCCATAAAGATAGTAAAAATAGGACGTATAAAACATACGGAATTGTTTTACGGTCTTACTCGATGCGCGAATCTGATCGCTTGGTGACTGTGCTAACTGAAGATTTAGGGAAAGTAAAAATAGCCGTTCGGGGTGCAAGGAAAATAAAAAGTCGACTTGGGGGCCATCTCCAAATTCTTAATCATGCACTTCTTTTGGTATCTTCGAGCCGTACGCTAGATGTGGTTTCAGGTGCTGAGGCAAAAGAGTCGTTTGGGTTTATAAAGCAAAATCTTCCGCTTTTAGCTAGAAGTTTGTACTTAATGGAATTGACGGACGCTATTATTCCTGAGGCAGTGCCTCAACCGAGCTCTTATTATTGCTTGCTTGCGGCCTTAAGGCTAATGAATAATCAGAATGAACCGAATCTAATCACAGCGTACTATGAATTAAAAGTGCTTCAGGATAATGGGTATATGCCTGAACTTTATCGGTGCATGAAATGTGGAATTGAAATTGTCCAAGGCAGGCATAGCTTTTCTGCCTCCCAAGGAGGTGTTGTTTGCGATGATTGCGAAAGCTTTAGCTTGAATACGCGTAGTTTGTCGGTAGAAGGGTTAAAAATTTTACGTTTTTTTTCTAGGGTTAGCATAGATAGGGCTCTAGAACTCAGATTGAGCGGTTACCAACATAGTGAAGTAAAAAATTTACTGGGAGAGCTAATAATTTGTGTCTTAGAAAAAAAATTAAACGCACCAAATTTTATTGAGCATTTAACTAAAATCAGACCCAATCAATAAATTCTTCAATAGGATTTCCGTAGGTCGCCGGGGAATCATTAGTCCATCCGCTTAATTCTTGTACTTTATAAGCACGAAAATCAGGCTGGTCGAGGTTCATTAACGAGATAATTAAATAATATGAATCTGGATAAGTAATAAGGCGTAAATCGGTATCAGATAGTTGTGCTTCTGAGCCAGTATGAGAGTGATAGATGCACATAAGTTCTGAATTACTGGCTTCAATTTGCCTGCTTACTTCAATATGCTCTTTTCCTTCGAATTCATAACGATAAGGGCTATTTGCTGCATTTTGCATCGGGTAATGAGCAGTAGCAGTATTATTAAGTCCACCTAAAACACCGCAGCATTCGTTTGGGTAATTTTCGAGAGCGTGCTTCAGCATTGTTTCTTTAAAGGATTTAGGTATTTGCATAAATTTCCTTTTTCACTCACTTACAATAACGCGAGTAGAATTTTCATACGCTGACTTGACGCGTCCAATTATCGCTGCATCTACATTAGTTTTTGCTAAAGAGGCTACCAGACTATCAGCCTTACTGGGAGGAATAGATATCAATAATCCCCCCGAGGTTTGCGCATCACAAAGAAGTAGTTTTTGAGCCTCATCGATACCAGGTTCCCAAAGGGTAGTTTGATTTGAGAATTGCATGTTCTTTAATGTTCCTCCCGGATAAATTCCCTCCCTGGCAAGGTCCAAGCATTGAGGCAAGAGAGGGATTTTGTCGAAGGAGATCTGGGCAGTAGTATTGCTACCTCTCATCATTTCAGTTAAATGCCCGATTAAGCCGAATCCGGTGACGTCGGTGACCGAATTAGGAGGAATTTTTTGGATGACTTTGCATGCGTTCGAATTGAGCTCTCGCATTACTTCAATTGCGGTGCTGAGGGCTTCTTGGCTGGCTAATTGTGCTTTTGCGGCAGTGGTAATAATTCCTGTTCCCAGTGGTTTTGTTAAGATCAAACAATCATTATTTTTCGCGGTGTTATTTCTATAAATTCGGCTCGGATGGATAATTCCAGTTACAGAAAGTCCGAATTTAGGTTCTGCATCTTTAACAGTATGCCCGCCCGCGATAATGACGCCAGCTTTATTGGCGGTATCGCTAGCTCCCCGCAAGATTTCATGCAATATACTTTTAGGTAAATCTTCAGGGAAGCAAACGATATTAAGCGCGAGGAGAGGATCTCCTCCCATAGCGTATACATCACTTAATGAGTTTGCGGCTGCGATAGCTCCATAGTCATAAGGATTATCTACGACGGGAGGGAAAAAATCTAAAGTCTGAACAATGCACAAGTCATCAGATAATTGAAAAATGGCAGCATCGTCTGATGAATCTAATCCCACAAGTAAATTAGGGTTAGAAACATGAGGTAAATGGCTTAAGATCTCGCCGAGATCCTCAGAATTGAATTTACCAGCTCAACCTGCGCAGGTTGCTAATTGCGTTAATCGGAATTCACTGTTGTCCATAAGAGAAGTATAGTGTATTGAAGGATGTATGATCTACGAAAAAGAGGTGTTCGTGTCTACTGGAATAAACATCAAACAAGGAAATGGTGGAATCCGGGTTGAGATTAGAGCAAAAAATCAAGCAGGAGTACTTTATGTTGTCCCTGCGGAGGCTAATTGGGTTGCGCTAGATGATCAATTGCACGCTCATTCGCTTGCTGGGTTTTTTACAGAAATGATGGAATTGGAGTCAGTAGAAATAAAAAAACTAATGCACCGATGGGGATTATCATATAGGCCACTTGAATTAGAGCATATTTAAAAAACTTGTTATGTAGCAGGTGCTACAGAGTCTTCTAGAGTCAGTGGGTCTGAATTAAATAGAGCTTCTAAGTCGGCCCCCTCAACAGTTTCATGAAGCATTAAATATTGCGCAATTTGCTCAAGCTTGGCATGATTCCCCTCAAGTATGCGTTTAGCTGTTGCGTATGCCTCGGTGACAATTTTCTGCACTTCGTCATCTATTTCCTGTGCTACTTTCTCAGAATAGTCTCGTTGCTCAGAAATTTCTCTTCCTAGGAATACCATTTCTTCCCGTTTACCAAAAGTCCTAGGTAATAAGCTGTCACTCATTCCATATCGAGTCACCATAGCTCGCGCTATTTGCGTTACTTTTTCTAAGTCACTACTAGCGCCAGTAGTGACTTCTCCAAATGTTACTTCCTCTGCAATTCGGCCTCCAAGTGCCATCGCAATTTGATCTAATAATTGTGGGCGGGTGTAAAACATTCGGTCTTCTTCAGGAAGGGACTTAGTATAACCGGCTGCCATCCCTCTAGAAATAATTGATATTTTTTGAACAGGGTCGGCGTGCTCAAGTAAATGTCCAACTAAAGCATGACCTCCCTCATGATAGGCAACGATTTCTTTTTCATGATGGGAAATTACCTTCGACCGTCGTTCAGGCCCCATGGTTACACGATCAACGGATTCTAAGAGCTCTTCCATACCAATTGTTGTGTGCTTTCGGCGCGCTGCAAGAATGGCTGCTTCATTGACTAAATTAGCTAAATCGGCTCCGCTAAAACCTGGAGTTTGTTTTGCTATTACTTCAAATTTAACCTCATCCGCAAGAGGTTTGCCGTCTGAGTGCACTTTTAAAATTGCTACGCGGCCATTGATATCGGGTTGGTCGAGGACAACTCTTCTATCAAAACGACCGGGACGTAATAAAGCAGGGTCAAGAATATCAGGTCGATTCGTTGCCGCAATTACAATAACGTTTGTTCCGCTCTCGAACCCGTCCATTTCAACTAGTATTTGATTTAGTGTTTGCTCTCTTTCATCGTGTCCCCCACCTAATCCGGCGCCACGCTGTCGTCCTACTGCATCTATTTCATCAACGAAAACAATAGATGGAGAATTTCTTTTTGCCTGATCAAAGAGATCCCTCACTCGCGAGGCTCCTACACCTACGAACATCTCTACGAATTCAGAACCGCTGATAGAAAAGAAAGGGACCCCCGCCTCGCCTGCAACCGCGCGACTTAACAAAGTTTTTCCTGTTCCGGGAGGGCCAACCATAAGGACCCCTTTAGGGATATGCGCCCCTAAGGAGAGGAATCGTTCGGGGTATTTTAGGAATTCTACAACTTCCTGAAGTTCAGCTTTTGATTCTTCTACCCCCGCCACATCAGAAAAGGTAACAGTGGGTTTGTTAGGAGCAAACATTTTTGCCCGACTTTTACCAAATCCCAAGGTTTGATTGTTGCTTCCTTGTGCTTGGCGCATCATAAACAAAAGAATGGCACCAAAAAATATTAATGGTAAAAATTGGAGGATTACCCCGAAAAAATTACCCATACTTCCTGTCTCGTTTACTTCAATTAGTATGCCTTTTTCCGCAGGGTTTATACCGGCAGATTGAAAAATTTCGAATATGCTTGTGCCTGGTTCTTTGGTTGCGCGCAGAGGTTGGTTTGCGTTTTGCCTAGGCGTGATAAGGAGATGATCCCCATCGACTACTATTTTTGAAATTTGCCCGTTATCTGCTTGATCAAGAAGAGTGGTTAGATCAGTAGGTGTTTCAGGGCTACTAGACGAAAAAAGCGTAAAAAACACTCCAATAATGATTACGAAAATCACAAGGTAAATAAAGGCGTTGCCGGTCCATTTTTTCCGTTGATCGCTCATTTTATGCCCAAAAAGTACATTTCACTTATAAATAGCTTACTTCAGATCTGTTTGTTGAGGCAAAATTTTCGAGTCATCGATCTAATATGCTGCTCGAGTAATCGTTGACGTCACATAATAGTGGTCTATAATTCTCAGTGTGTTCATACCAGTTCGCGATTGGCTTAAAGGAGACCCTTTTGAATGTTGAAGATGCTATAGCACATTACCTTCAGGGTAGCGGCGATAAGCTTGATGCGTATGCGCATCAAGAGCTGAACAGGTTTGCACGAATTATAGGTGGGGAGAAACTTGTAGCAGAGCTTACTCCTCCACAAGTGGCGCAGTATGCTGAGAATATAGTTTCTTCGGGTGGGGATGTTCATGGAAGACTGGGTCCAGTTAAAGAATTTCTGGCTTACCTATACAAGAAAGGATTTACTGTCACTGGAGAAGGCGCTCAAGAAAAGCCAGTAAATCTTTCTTCACACGTAAAAATTCCCCGCGCTAGTATTCGTGCTGCAGCAAGAGTTTCTCAAGATACTATCGAAATGAGTCAGAGCGGGATCCAACTGCTTAAATCCGAGTTAGACACGCTTAAGAGCCAACGAGAAGTGATAGCTACAGAAATACAACTCGCACGTTCGGATGGGGATATATCAGAAAACTCACCCTTAGATGCTGCGCGAGAGAGACAAGGTCAAGCAGAAGCGAGGATAAGGGAATTAGAGGATACACTTTCTCGTGCCATACCAATTAATACTCGTGGACTTAAAGGAAAAAGCGGTGCTCGTGTAGGTGCGACCGTAGTTGTGCAAGATACTGAGACGAATAAAAAATTTACGTTTCATCTAGTTGACTCGGTGGAGGTAGATCCATCGGTAGGGAAAATTTCTCTAGAGTCTCCAATGGGTAAGCATCTTTATGGGAAACTTGAAGGTGACGAATTCCAAGTTTTCCCGCCTAAAGGGTCCCCACGTAAGTACAAATTAGGATCAGTCAAGTTCTAAAATTTCATGGAATCAGATGGTTGCGCTGGCTTCTATGGGGCGTCGTGTTCCGGTGGATATTTCGTCCTGTAATTTTCCTTTTCCCTCCTGAAACTGCTATGCATGGAGGCGAGAAATTCCTTAAATTTAGGCCTGCTTGGTACTTACTTTCACCAACAAGATATGAGATTAACCTTCCAGCTAAAATGGGAGACTTGAATCTCCGAAACCCCGTTGGGCTTGCTGCAGGACTGGATAAAAAATGTGAATATCTTGCGAGCCTTGCGGATCTTGGTTTTGGGTATGTTTTGGGAGGCACAGTAACATACAATCCACGACCGGGTAATCCGAAGCCTCGTGTTATTAGGAACAAAAAAGACAAATCCTTGATCAATGCACTTGGGTTTCCTGGTGATGGGTTAACCAATGCTATTACAAGATTATCTAATCTTACCCATCGTCCCGGAAAGGTTTTTGTAAGCATTGCTGCTCTTGATGATGATGATGCCCTCAAATGTCTAGAAGGGCTAGAACCTTTTGTGGATGCGATTGAATTGAATATTAGCTCACCTAATACATTGGGTATACGAAAATATCATGATTCGAACGCTCTATCAAAACTTTTGAGTACTTTGAATCAGAAGCGAAAGAAGCCGATCTACATAAAACTTCCTCCGTTTACAAATGAGCAAGAGGCGGAATTAATCTTAAGCCTTGCTCAAGTATGTAAAAAATCTGGAGTTTCCGGATTGACGGTGGCAAATACCCTTCCTGTAGAAGACGATCGCTTAGCCGTCGGTCGTGGGGGTCTAAGTGGCCGTGTAATTTTTGATAACCTCCTGAAAATGATACCGACTGTCAGATCTGAGGTAGGGAATGGGTTGGTTTTGAATGCATGTGGAGGTATCTCTTCTGGAGCAGATGCATATGCAGCCCTCAGGGCGGGAGCGGATACGGTTCAGCTCTATACGGCATTAGTTTTTGAAGGACCTAAAGTAGTAGTTGATATTTGTCGGGATTTACAGATTTTGAAATTAAATGCTTAAATTTTATTATCGGTCTCTTCCTTGGGCCCAGTTCAATTCAATAAATCCTTGGCCTTCCGGTTCTCCATTTTGGGCATTCGTTACTTTAACCGCAGATTCCCAGTAAGCTACAGGTAATAATTGTCCTGAAAATTCTGATATGGAATTCTGCGATTGTAGAATGAGATCAACAGATTCTGTAGGAATGGTAAGCCTCCAGCTTGTTCGGTAGTATGTTCCTGTATGGGGACTTTTCCATTTTGGAGGTTGTGGTTTGAAAGTGAACTGATTTCTGGTTAGAAATTGCGAGGGTTTTCCTTTTCTTCGTAGCGTGGCATAGTTCTCAACAGGCGTACCCTTGCGATCATAAAGCATAGAGATCATCAGATCTGTACCATCGTCCAATTGAATACTTGCCCAGTCCCATTCGACTGACACGGGTTGGAAATCACCCCATTGCTTGTCCATCCAGCCTAGTCCTTTTACTGGAATTTTTTTGTCTAAGGGAGTAGTTATGATTCCTGTAATATTTAACCTAGGCCTGGTGTAGTAATAAGTGATCCCTGCCTCTTTGTAATCTAGTAAGCCGCCTCCATGGACTAACGGTTTTGTGGTCGAGGTTAATTGAAGTTCATAGTGGTAGTTTTTTACGTTAGCGCTTAAAAAATAGTTTTCTCCCTGAATGCCCTGCATTTTCGAGTTTCCAATAATTAAATCGAAGTCACCAGATTCAGAAGGAAGAATCGAACTCACTGACCGCATTCGCTCAGAAGTAACGTATTGGTTATTGGGCGTGGACAATCCAATTTGCCGTACATATATATTGCGCTTGGAAGCAGGCTCTTGGATTTGAAAAACTACATCATGTAGCGAAAATTTTTCCTTTTCTTCAGTTTCCAGATGGGCATTGAAATACCACCATTCTGCAAGGTAATCATGTGGAGATTCATCCTGGGGTAGCTGTAAAGGAGGCAAGCCAAATGGAGGAGTGGGAGTGGGGGTAGTAGTCGTGGGACTACAAGCAAGGAGATAGCTCGCAAGTATGAAAATAAGAAAATATCTAACTAGATGCATAATCATAGTGTGTATTTTACGAAATCATTGGAGTTGAGTAGTAGTGGATTACAGTAAAAATTGGGCTAAAATATCACTATGGTTACCAAAAAGAATGCGTTGATTATTGCACTGATTTTCTCAGCAATAGTAATTACATATTTTGCGGTATCTGTTGTGACCTTAAATCTTGCTTTAACGGCAAGAGCTTCTGAAATTCAAAGATTTCCAAGTGAATTGGGGCTAGGCTACAAAGATATTGAATTTCCTCCTAGGGACGAAAATTCAATCAGATTAAAAGGATGGTGGATACCAGCGGAAAAATCAAAGGCAGTTGTTATTGGGGTTCACGGCTTAGATTCCAATAGAGAACATTTGTTGGAGCTTGCCCCAGCAATTAACCAAGAGGGTTTTTCCTTATTGTTATTTGATTTGAGAGGGCATGGATTGTCAGATAAAGCACGTATGGGTGCTGGCTTAGAGGAAGTCAAAGATATTCAAGGTGCAATTGATTTTGCAGTTTCTAACTACACATCAGAGTCGAACAAGATTTTTTTACATGGGATTTCGTACGGCGCGGCTGCTGCCTTACTAGCAGGGCATCAAGAAAGTGATGTAGCAGGTGTGCTTTCAGATTCTGCATTTGCTTCGTTGACAGACTTGATAATTGGGGAAGTTGCAGATCGTACATATCTCCCGCTTTGGGGAGCAGAACTATTGAGGCCGGGACTCACGCGTAGTGCAAAAATTTTCAAAGGCATAGATTTGGATGAAGTGTTACCAGCTGAGGCAGCAGGAGAATATGACTACCCGCTAGGGTTAGTACATTGCAAGGCTGATCAACGTGTAGAAATTACTCACTTAGCCCAAATAAGAGCAAAAGTTCAAGAACCACCATGGTTAGTAGCCTATACGAATTGTGAACACGCTAGTGCGCAATATGACCATCGAGAACATTATGTCGCTTCAGCGCTGAACTACTTTAATAGTAGGTTAGAGAGCCTTAGTGGAATAGCAGAGTGATATTCCGCAAAAAAAAATATTTTTTTTAACAAATTCGTAAATATTACACTAGAAAATAAAGAAAATGCATGATATTTGTGCTACTGTGCATCCATTCTGACAGTAGAGTATTTGGAGGTATTATGACTCAGCGTTCACTGACGGGTCTCTTGTTGATTGTGGGGCCAGTAGTAGGTTTATTATTCTGGCTGATTGGTCCAGCAGGCATTTTGGGCGGTAACGGCTTAGATGGCAATTCAACTAATGCAGATATTGTTGGAGTATTGGTTGCTAATTCGGATTGGTCCGGTTACTCCTTGCTGTTTGGGACGATAGGCTTACTCCTTTGGCTTGGTGGATTCTCTGGATTAAAGAGCGCAATGTCTGAGGGCGAAGGTTCAGCTTATTCGGGGTTAGGTTATTTATTTATCCTTGTTGCTATGGCTGGACTAGCTGCATCAAGTGGAATACAGGCGGGTGTCACGTTGGAGGCTGCGCAGGCAGGTGTAGCAGGAGCGTTTTATGGTGCTTCTGATGCGCTCGGGCAATACAGCATAACAATTTTATCTATAGGTGTGGGGCTTATGGGAATAGGGATGCTAATCCAGAAGAATGTTAGCCAAATTCTGGCAGGTATTCCCGTAGTCCTTAGTATAGTTATTGTAGCTATGGTGTTGACTGATCAAGACCCTAGCGTTGTGGGCGCAGGCTACGGATTAGTGACACTTTGGAGTATTTGGTTAGGTGTGACTCTAGCGCGTTCTAAATAGAAGTATCTAGTATAGTAGAATAGAGGCCAAGATCCCTATTCTACTATACTAGGATTTTGCTACTAATGGAGTAAGCCTCCCCCGTCTACCACTATGGATTGCCCTGAAATCATTGAGGCATCATCACTTGAAAGAAATGCAATAAGAGCAGCTAAATGTTCTGGGTAGACGCGTTCTTTGATAGCTTGGTTTTGCATGGTTCGGTTGAACATATCTTCACCGTTGTACTCTAAAGTACCGGGAGTAGCGACTTGGCCAGGCATTACAGCATTAACTGTTATACGATCATCTCCAAGCTCCTTTGCCATGTTCCAGCTTAAACCCACAACTGCTCCTTTTGCAGAAACGTATGGTGTTTGACCCGGGTTACCCATAAAGAATGTCCTAGATGCAACATTGATGATTCGACCATTTCCGCTAGCTTTTAAGTAAGGATGCGCAGCCTTTATGGCAAGGAAATAGCCTATATAATTGACTTCAGCAAATTTCTCTAAATCCTTTTTTGTCCAAGACTGCCAATCTTTCCTAGGGGCAATTAGCCCAGCATTATTAATCAGAATATCGATACCATTAAGAGAGCTAGCGGCATCGTTAATCGCATTAACTAATTGAGCTTCATCAGTGGTGTCTGCCTCGAATGCAAAGCCTCCAATAGAATTAGCCACTTGACTCGCTTCATCAAGGCGGAGATCAATGATCGCTATAGACACACCTTCACTTGCCAACCTTTCTGCTGCAGCTTTGCCTAAGCCTCTTGCTCCACCAGTAATAACAGCCGACCGACCGTTTAATCCACGCATGAAAATACCCCCAGTTAATTTTGGACAAGGTTAGTATAATCGCAGCGCATAAATCCTTGAAGGGAATGGAGCTTTGTAGACGATTTGGCCAATTAGAGGTACAATGAGTGGAGAGAGTGGGCCTTGCCCACTCTCTCGTTTTCTTGGAAATAGAGAACAAAATATATGTGAGTAGTTTAAGGCGGAGCATTTATGAAGAGCGATTTTTTGATTGCTGTTACACAATTGGCTGCAGAGCGTAATTTGCCTCAAGATATGGTTGTTTCTGCTGTTGAAGCGGCTTTAGCCTCTGCGTATAAGAAAGATAACGTGCAAGGTCCGCAGACTAACGTGCGTGTTCGACTAGAGCCTAGTACTGGTGAAGTTGAGGTATTTCAACTGAAAACAATAGTTGAGCAAGTGGAAAATGACCTAGCAGAAGTTACACTCGTTGATGCGAAAAAACTACGAAAAAATCAAGAATTAGCACTAGGCGATGTTCTTGAATTTGAGATGGAGCCGCAAGTTGCGGGAAGAATTGCTGCGCAGACTGCGAAGCAAGTAGTGATCCAAAGGCTTCGTGAAGCTGAGCGAGAGTTGGTGTATGCGGAGTTTGCTGAAAAAGAAGGTGAAGTATACAGCGCAACGGTTCAAAGAGGCTATGGCGGAACAATTACTATGGATTTGAATGGCCGTGCCACTGCTGTTTTGCCTCCTGTGGAACAAGCGCCGACTGAACGATATCGCCCTGGAATGAAAATGAAGGTGATGATACGTGAAGTTACGCGAACTCAAAGAGGACCCGAAATTGTTGTTTCAAGAACAGATGCAGAATTATTGCGTCGATTGTTTGAAATGGAAGTACCTGAAATTTATAACGGGATTGTGGAAATTCGTGGTATTTCACGGGAACCAGGCTCACGGTCAAAAGTTGCAGTGCATGCGTTACAGGATGGGGTGGATCCTGTGGGCGCTTGTGTGGGGTTAAGAGGGATACGGATTCAAAATATAGTCAATGAATTGCAAGGAGAGAAAATCGACGTAATTCAATGGTCAAAAGATATGTCAATTTTTGCTTCACATGCTTTGAGTCCTGCTCAGCCCTTGCGCGTTGACTTAAATGAGGAAGAACAATCTGCAGTTGTGGTTGTTCCTGATAGACAATTATCACTGGCGATAGGCAGAGAAGGGCAAAATGCGCGGCTTGCCGCAAAGCTAACTAATTGGAAGATCGATATTAAGAGCTCTACAGAAATTGAAATTGAAAGAATGAAAAGTCAGATTGAGGACGAAGTGGCAGAGAGAGCTGCTTCAGAAGCAAAAACCCATGAAGACCAAGAGCCTCTAGTCGCTGAAGACATTATTGTTGAAGATGCTCGGGAGGATGTTGAGTCTATCAGCGCAGATATATCAATAGAGGACGAAGACGAGGCCGCAGTAATGGCTGAACTGCTTGCCGAGGAATTAGAGATTAAAGTACAGCCTGTTACGGGCGATTTGAGCGTAGAAGAATTGCTAGCTCTTGAATCGCTTGACGGCGAAGAGATTACAGATGATGAAATAGTGATAGAAGAGGAAATTACAGTAACCGAATCAATGAATGAAGAAGATATCTGGAAAGTTCCTGAAGCAATGGGGGGTGGGCCAACCATCCGTTTTGCTGAGGATATTTTAGGTTCGCCGTCGTCTTCTCCTCGACGCGGAGGGGCGTCAAAGCGACGGAGTGGTTCTTCTTCAAATAGAAAAGGTAATAGAGGAAGATCAAGATCAGATGAGGGTGACGGAAGTGGAGACATCTCGGTCTAGGGCGGAAGTGTGAAGGCGCTAGTTCAGGCTTAGGGTGTAGATGAAGTGCATAGTCAGTTGTTATACAGGAAATGTATTGTCTGCGGGGTAAAGAAACCTCGAAAGAATATGTATAGGCTGGTAATTAGTAATAGCGAACAATGTGTTGTTGATCGAGTTGGTAATTTACAAGGTAGGGGCGCCTATTTATGTGATGACTCTAAATGTAAAGCATCGACTCAGTTGGTTAAGCGGGCAAAATATGCATTACGAACGCATGTAGAGCTTGAAAATAGTGAAGATTTAAAGCTGCTAAGGTAACTTACAGACGTCTTATAGGGTGATTGGGATAGTAATTATGGAGCAAGAACAATCAGAAGTAACCACTACCCGGAAAGTAACCCTGAAGGCTTTGCCTATTGGCGAGGCTATTTCAGTAGGTGTATTAGCGGATAAATTGCAAGTTGATCCGGTTCAAGTCATTAAACAGCTTATGCGAGCTGGTATTTTTGCTAGTATGAATCAGGCCGTAGACTTTGAAACCGCCTCTGTGGTAGCAAGGGCATTTGGTTTTGCGGCGAGGAAAATTGAAGGAGCCTCAGGCCAAGGGCTTACGGGGGTCGCAGAAGACAGTTCCTCCAAAAGCTTAGAAGTACGACCAGCAGTAGTTACTATTCTAGGTCACGTTGACCATGGTAAAACAACTTTACTTGATGCCATTCGCAGTACGAATGTGGTGGATAGAGAGGCGGGTGGTATCACGCAGCACATTGGCGCATACCAAGTTACGCATAATGATTCACCAATCACATTTATTGATACCCCAGGGCATGAAGCATTTACAGCGATGCGTGCACGTGGCGCGCAAGTGACTGATATCGCTGTTTTAGTTATAGCTGCGGATGATGGAGTAATGCCGCAAACTTCTGAGGCTATAAATCACATTAAAGCCGCTGAAGTGCCTATTATCGTCGCCATTAATAAAATGGATTCCCTTGAAGCCGATCCTGAAAAAATTCGACGCCAGCTCGCAGAGCATGATTTGCTTGTAGAGAAATGGGGTGGGGATGTTATAGACGCAGAAGTCTCTGCTAAAACAGGTGAAGGACTTTCAGTTTTACTTGAGAACATTGAATTAGTCGCGGAAATGGCTGAGCTTAAAGCGGACCCTGCTCGTGCCGGCGTTGGAGTGGTTGTTGAGGCTGAATTAGATCGTAGTAGAGGAGTGGCATGTACCGTGCTTGTTCAGACGGGAACTCTTCGAGTAGGGGATTTTATTGTAGTGGGCTCTGTTAGAGGTAGAGTGAAAGCGCTAGTGTCGGACAAAGGGCAAAGAATTGAGTCGGCAGGCCCATCAATGCCAGTCGAGGTATTGGGATTGAATGATCTTCCTATTGCAGGAGATCGCCTAGTAGTTGTTCAAGATGAGAAAACGGCTCGAATGGTAGTCGAGGAACGATTAAAGAATGATGGCGCAAATAGGGTTAATAGAGCTACTCTTGAGGATGTAGGATCGTTAATTTCCCAAGGACAGGCAAAGGAACTTAGTCTTATTTTGAAGACGGATGTTCAAGGCAGCGTGGATGCAGTACGTCAATCATTAGAGCAGTTGGGCTCTGATGATGCTCTCGTCCGAATTGTCCATTCTGGTACGGGTGCAATTACCGAGACAGATGTATTGCTAGCAGTGGCATCCGAGGCAATAATTATTGGATTTAATGTTAAGCCAGACCAAGGTGCTCAACGGCTTGCTGATCATGACAAAGTCCAGATTCGACAGTATGACATTATTTATAGATTAACTGAGGATATTGAAAAAGCATTGAAAGGATTGCTTGAACCAGAAGTACAAGATTTTGTTGAAGGCACTGCTGAGGTTCGGGCGATATTTGCTTTAGGCCGTACTCGAAAAAGTGCTGGGTGTTATATAACTGATGGTAAATTCACCCGGGGAGATAAAGCTCGAGTTATCAGAGGCGGACAAGAAATATTTGACGGAGCAATTTCAGGCTTAAAACGCTTCAAGGATGATGTGCGAGAAGTTCTTTCAGGTTATGAATGTGGACTATCGCTTGATGGATTTAATGACTTCTTTGAAGGAGACATTATTGAGGCTCATCGGGAGAGAGTAGTTTAGATCCTCTTGGAGATTGAGAATGGTCAATCGGCGTAATGATCGTGTAGCCAGCTTGATCCATCGTGAGATAAGTATGCTGCTGATGAATGGCCTACTTACGGATCCTCGATTTGATCATATTGTGACAGTTTCTTATATTTCGTTAAGTTCAGATTTTTCCAAAGCAATCATTGGAATTACTGTATTAGCAGATAAACAAGTTGCTGCGGATCTGACTGTGGGTTTAAATTCTGCGTCAGGGTATATACGAAAAGAATTGAGCGCTCGTCTCTCACTAAAGCGGACTCCTGTATTAGAATTTGTTTTGGACACAAAAATAAACCAGGGAGACGCAGTATTGGAGTTGTTAGATACAATCCAGAGCGAGCAT
>CENY01161319.1_pt1 | contig 25019 bp, 28 predicted proteins | sample 356181 | NCBI WGS metagenome assembly CENY01 (sample SAMEA2619840, study PRJEB7988) | marine metagenome | isolation source: saline water (ENVO:00002010), including
ATGTCCGAAACCTATACCGGCATCTACATCGCACCAGGTATCTTCGTCGTCCGGGCCGCGATGGTGGATAGCCGCAGACATGCTTCCGGCGATGGACCGTGCTTGCTCCGGATTTCTGGTCCCCGGCGGTTCCAGGAATCCAACGAGACCGCACATCAGCGCCAGACCTCGATGGCGAGGATGACGAAGTGCACTTGTTTGCAGCCGTGATCTGGCATGGATTTATGACTAGTCATCGTCCTGGGTGAGGCCTAGCCCCTGTTCGATGGCGGCACAAAGCAGATGACCGAGCAAGATATGCATTTCTTGAATTCTGGGGGTCTCGCTGCTGGGCACAACTAATACAGGACTAGCGATATCTTGCATGGCGCCGCCCGTATTACCGGTGAACCCGGCTGGCGTCATTTTCAATGAGCGCGCAGCCTTCAATGCGCGAATGACGTTGGGGCTGTTCCCGGATGTGCTCAGCCCAATTGCGACGTCACCCGCTGTCCCGAGTCCTGTCAGTTGACGTTCGAAAACGTGTTCGAAGCCGTAGTCGTTGGAAATTGCCGTGAGTGCCGATGAATCGGTTGCCAGCGAAATCGCCGGGATCGGCATTCTGTCCGAGACATAACGCCCGACCAGTTCAGCCGCAATATGTTGCGCATCGGACGCACTGCCCCCGTTTCCAAACAGGATGATCTTGTTCTCATTTAGAATCGCCTCGATGCACACGCTCACCAGTTGGGTGAACGGTTCTTTTACCGCATCCCTTGTCGCTTGCAACAGTGCCCCGTGTTCTTTGAAACCGGCATCCAATATGGCCGAGACGTTCACGGGGTGTTCCTGCACGAGTAAGAGCCTATTCAACCTGTGCCCTATGCTTGCTGCGTCATACCCTCTTTGTGGTTGAGATGACAAGCTCGTTCGCAAATCACGAAAGTCCAGATATTGCAGATTCCATAATTTAGGCCATTCAGTAATTGCGAAATTGACACTTGCTGATCTATTGACATGTAATGGTTGCGTAAGCCAGAGAGCCCAAGGCTTTCCGATGTCATTCTTTTACCTGATTGCGGCGGCATTTACTTTGGCCGTCTGCCTGGCGGCCCATCGAATGGGTCTACTGTTGGGCGTTGTCGATTCGCCAGACGGCATCCGCAAGACCCACGAGGTCGACACGCCACTGGTAGGCGGAATTGCGTCGATCTTACCATTCGTTGGCAGCTCCATATTCTACGGATCACACAGCGGCTATGCGCCGCTCTATTTCACACTTGCAGCCGTCGCAGGTGGTTCGCTCGTTCTAGGGTACGTTGACGACCGTGTTCATGTGAAACCTCTCTGGCGGCTTATCCTCTCCGCGGCCATCTGCGTCGGAGCCCTTTACGCCGTGCCCGCCCTGCGAGTCGAAGCCTTCACATTCAGCTTTTCGAGCTTGCCGGTATTTCTGTACGGCTGGGCCACGCTATTCACGGTGATCTGCTTGGTCGGACTCCAGAACGCAGTGAACATGGCGGATGGTCGAAACGGTCTGGTGCTGGGCTTGTCCTTGATTTGGGTGATTTGCCTGTTGGCCTATGCGCCATCGCACCTGACCCCGCTACTGGTGGTGCTCGGTATCTCGATTTCTATCGCGATGCCGTTCAATCTTAGGGGCCGGTTGTTTCTTGGAGATTCGGGGGCTTACGCTCTGAGCACCGGGATTGGGATATTGGCGGTTTACGTCTACGGCGTGAAATTCTCGGTATTGTCGGCAGATATTGTCGCATTGTGGTTCTTGGTGCCGATACTGGATTGCCTGCGTCTGATGGTGACACGTGTCCTTGCTGGCCGATCTCCCTTTAACTCCGATCGGAATCATCTCCATCACATATTGAACGGTGTCATGCCGTGGAACCGCGCTTTGGCCTTTTACCTTTTGCTTGTCGCGGTTCCGGCGGGACTCGCGTACATTTTTCCGGACAAGGCTCTGCTTTGGGCGTTTCTGACAACGACGATATATGGCGTGCTTATCTTCTTTGCCGCGCGTGGATTAACTCACCACCGTTTCAGCGCACTTTGACGAGATCTTCGTAGGCGCTTCACACAATCGAAAGGCTCGCGGGTTGCGCGGTAGTTTCACTTCGGAACTGCGGGCGAATATCCTGACAAGGCCAATGATGTCGTTCGGCGCCATCGGTGCCTTGGCCTTCCTCACACTGTATTTCGTGTTCAGCAGTTTTGAGAATGAACGTCAACTACATGACATGCATGACGTTGCCTCCAAGTCTCGAATTATGGAACTCCCGGTGGCGGTGTTCTGTCGTTGGTTGCAGACATTACAGAAGCCGAAAGGCGGGACGCCGCCTGGCAAGTCAACGAGGCAAGAACACGAGCCAGCATTGCGACGGTTTTTGATGGAATAGTGACCTTCAACGACGAAGGCGTCATCGAAGGACTTTACCCGGCGGCCCAAAAAAATTTTTGGCATCAGCTCGGATGAGGCCGTCGGTGAGAGTATTCGTATCATGTTGCCTGACCAGTACAGGAACGTGACGGACGATCAGATATCGGCCTTCATGACGGAGGAAATCCAGCGGTACACAGGCGGCGTGCATGAGGTGGAAGGTTGCCGTCCGGATGGAGAATTGTTTCCGCTGGAAGTTGCGGTCGAGGAATTGCCCGATTCGTGGTCCATGCTCGAACGCCGCCGCTCCTGCCGTCGCGTATTCATTGCCAGTGTACGTGATATCACGGAACGTAAAGAACTGGCGGACCAGCTTCAGCAATCTCAGAAGATGCAGGCCATCGGTACATTGGCCGGCGGGATCGTCCATGACTTCAACAACATTCTCTCGGTGATCTTGGGATATACGAGCCTCGTTCTGGACGACAAAGCAAATAACGGCACGACGCGCGAGAATCTGGAAATGGTCATGCAGGCGGGCCGTCGCGCGCGTGATCTTGTCGAGCAGATCCTGACCTTCAGTCGTCGATCCGATCGGGCTAAGGAACGTGTTGCTCTCAAGCCGACAGTCGAAGAGGTTCTTAAACTTCTGCGGTCGACCCTTCCGGCGACAATCGACATCCAGCAAAGCCTTGCTGATGGTCCGGGATTTGTTCTTGCGGACTCGTCCCAAATTCATCAGGTGCTGATGAACCTCTGTACGAATGCCGCACAGGCAATGACGACGGGAGAGGGTGTGCTGACCGTAACCTTGGAGCCTGCAACTCTGGATGACGCGGCCGCGATGCGCCTCGGACTGCCGGCCGGCCCTTACCTTCGGCCCAAAGTTCAGGATACGGGCACAGTAATGGATCGTCAGACGGCCGACAGAATTTTCGAGCCGTTCTTCACGACGAAAGAGAGAGGCGAAGGGACGGGCCTCGGATTATCTGTCGTCCACGGTATCGTCAGCGACCATGGCGGCGCGATTACTGTTGACAGCATTCTCGGTGTCGGTACGGAGTTCCTGGTTTATTTGCCCGAGGTCCGTGACGAGGGACAAGCGACTGAAGGGGCGGAAGCAGGACAGACACCGCGGGGCACGGGGCGGATCCTGGTGGCCGATGATGAGATTGCAGTCATGAAAATGTCGGAGCAACTCCTGACTCGGCTGGGGTACGACGTAGTGACGGAAAATGACAGTCGCCGTGCGTTAGGGATTTTTCGCAAGGATCCTGACGCGTTTGATCTCATCGTCACGGATCAAACAATGCCTGGCATGACCGGTGAAAAGCTCATCCAGGAGATGCGCGCAACACGCGCGGACATCCCTGTCATTGTTTGTACGGGATTCAGTTCTGGAACGACGCTGGAGCGCATCGTGGAGCTCGGGGTGCACGCGGTCATCCTCAAGCCTGCCCCTGCGGAATTGCTTGGCAGGACGGTTCATGAGGCGCTTTCGACCGTGTATGCAGCTGACTGATTATTCGCGTATCGCACGTTGCTTGCTGGTCTCGATCCGCCTATCTTCTGAGCCGGTTGGTGGGGCGTAGCCAAGCGGTAAGGCACCGGTTTTTGGTATCGGCATGCGCAGGTTCGAATCCTGCCGCCCCAGCCAGCCTTTTCTCAGTGAAACTGCACTGGCCCAAGCCTGGAACTCAGGAGGGAGGTGGCCACTTACCGTTAAAGGGCTGCTGCAACGCCCGTTCCACCAGTTCGAGACGGTCCTGGCCGTAGAACATATCGCCATCCACGAAGTAGGTCGGTGAGCCGAAGACCGAACGCGCGATGGCTTCTTCAGTATTGGAGGCATAGATCGCCTGTACCCCCGCCGACTGGGTAGCATCAAGGAGTGGTTCAAGATCGAGGCCGACGTCGCGGCCCAAATCCGTCAGGGTCGTGCGATCGGCAAGGTCCGCGTCGTCGCGCCAGTGCGCTTCCAGCAACCGGTGTGACAGCAAATCGATGTCGACACCGGCTTCTATGGCAGCGATCAGCAAGCCATTGGCCAGTGTCGTGTCGTTGTTGTGATACGTCGGTCTGCCAGCCAGCACGGGCGCGTTCCGGTACTCAGACCAGCGTGCGATCTCGCGCCGGAAAAAATACTGGCGATGGCCGGGAGAGCGCGCCGCAAAGGCCGTCGATCCCGCTGCCGCCATGACCTTGTCCAGATCCATGGGCTTGTGGACGATCCGTCGACCCGCGGCGCGGGCAATCTTCATCAGGCATGCCGAGCCGAGATAGGCAAAGGCGGAGTGCGCAGAGTAGAAGCATTCGATCTCGGCCACTGAAGCGCCAGACCCTTCGTTAATCGAAGTCAGGTGCCACGCCCGGCGGAACTGAAAAGCCGAGATCGCCGCGGGCGATCACGGTATCGCGGCCGCCGTTGGCTTCCAGTTGTGCCGCCTGTCGGGCCTTAGCACGGGCATCCACCTCCTGTGGATCACAGATCGTTCTCAGTTTGGCTTCACAATCGGCAAGCACATCGGCAAATCCGGGATCGCCTGCCAGATCGGTCAGTTCTTCCGGGTCTGCTTCAAGATCGAACAATTGCGGTTCATACTTCGCGTAATAGACGAGTTTGTACTTGCCGTTGCGGATCATGAATGCGCCCGTTGTCGATCCCATGGCGTGGTACTCGGAAAGGATCGTGCGGTCCGGCGTTGTGCCATTGGCCAGGTCAAACAGCGAGGTGCCGAGATGATCTTCGTCGTACATCTCCTCCCCGGCCTCGCCCACGCAATCCATGATGAAAGGGTAGACGTCGATGTGTGTGGTCGGCACGTCGCGCACGGTGTCCGCCGGGATGTCGTCCCCTGCGATGATCAGGGGCACGGCGGCTGACTCTTCGTACATGGTCGATTTACCCCACAATCCGCGCGCACCGAGATTGTCGCCGTGATCAGACGTGTACATCACGCGGGTCTGGTCGCTGAGACCGCAGGACTCGAGTGTCGCCATGATTTTGCCGATCTGTTCGTCGACGAACGTGCACAAACCGAAGTATCCCGCGCGCGCCTTGCGTACCAGGTCTTCGCTTGTGAAATGCTCGTCGTAACAGGAAGAGTCGGCGTAGTCGCGAATGTATGGGTGATCTGGCCGCTCGTCCTTACCATAAAGTTTAGGCCATGGCAGATCCGGATTCCGGTAGTACTCGTAAAAGTACTCCGACGGTGCGGTCAGGGGGAAATGCGGGCTGGCGATCGACACGAACAGCACCCAGGGCTTGTCGGTATGCTGCGGCGCGACTTCCTGCAGCCAGATCTGAGCACGGGCAGTCGTATCGCGGTCGTAACGTGTGTAGCTTGATTCGCCTGGGCCTGCCATGCTGGCGACCTTGTAGGCGCCCATGCGCTTGGGCAGATCCTCTCGAATGAGGCCCATGGTGTCGCCTTTGCCCTCGATGACATGCATAGGGATAATCTCTTCATTGAAACCGTTGTCGTCATCGGTTGAGCGAAAATGCAGTTTCCCGATCGAATCGACCCGGTGTCCCTTGTCGCGCAGTTTGTGATGCCAACTCGGTATGGATCCCTCGTAAGGATCCGCGTTATCCCAATAACCCACCTGATGAATGTACTTGCCCAGTGCAAACGAGGCCCGTGCCGGGATGCAGATCGGTGAGCAGGTATAGGCGTTCGTGAACATCGTGCCCGTGGACGCCAGCGCATCGATGTGTGGCGTTCTGACCATGTCATGGCCGTAGCAGCCGGAAAGCGCCTTCTGGTGCTCGTCCGAAAACAAGATGAGGAGGTTCTTCGGCTCCATTATGTCCTCGCTGTTCTATCCCGTCGCGGCGTGGGTATAACACATCGGTTCGCTGGGAACAGCGGCCGACGCTGAACAGAATTTTGCTCGGCCCATGGTCAAGCAGGTACTCTCCGCTGAATTCCTGCGAACGGATATCTCAAGGAGCATTACGATGGTCAAACGGGTTGTTGTCACGGGCGCGAGCGGAAAGGTTGGGCGGCCGACGGTGTATGAATTGCTGGAGCACGGGTATGACGTGCTGGCTGTCGATCGGATCCCGTTTCCCGACCCCAAGGTGCCGTCGACCATCGTCGATCTGGACGACTTTGGCGCGACGTGGGATCTCATGAACGGCGTGCTTCGTCGCATGGAGAGTGGCCCCGACGCCGTGATCCATATGGCCGCTGGACTGCCCGGTAAGCAGACCAATGCCTACACGTTTCACACCAACATGCTCGCCAAGTACAACGTGTTCGAGGCCTGTGCCCGCGTCGGAATCAAGCGGGTTGTTTGGGCGTCGAGCGAGACGATTCTCGGCCAGCCGTTCGAACAAGGCACGCCGCCGTATGCGCCGCTCGATGAGATCCCGCTGGCGCGCAGCGAGGTGTTCTTCAGCGGTTATGCCCTGTCCAAAATCCTCGGTGAGGTGATGGCCCGCCAATACGTCCAGTGGTATCCCGATATGACTTTCGTGGGACTGCGCATCGGCAATGTGAGGGACGCCGAGGCAGGGGATTATGAAGAGCACAGGCAATGGCAAGCGGATCCCATGATCCGGAGATGGAATCTCTGGGGCTACGTCGATAACCGTGATGTCGCCCAGGCGTGCCGTCTTGGTCTCGAGGCAGATGTCATCGGTGCCGAGGTATTCATAATTGCCGCTGCCGAGACGGTAATGACTACACCCAATAGTGAACTGATGAAGGCGGCTTATCCGGATGTCGAGCTCAAGGAAGGCACGGGCGATTTTGAAACGCTGCTCTGCATCGACAAGGCCCGCAGCGTTCTCGGCTACGAACCCAAGCACAAATGGCGGGATCATATCGAGATGTAACTGGCGACGGCGTTTGCTGCTCCTGATGCCGGTGGACTGACATGAGGGTTCGTGTCGCGACCTTCAATCTCGAGAACCTGGACCATCGACCGGATCAGAAGCCGAGCCTGGATACGCGGATCGAGGCTCTCCGTCCGGCCCTTGTTCGCCTCGACGCCGACGTCCTCTGTCTGCAGGAGGTAAACGCACAGGGCGCGAAGCATCGCACCCTGGAAGCGTTGGAGGCGCTGTTGGTAGGGACGCCCTATGCCGGGTTCGAACGTGTAGCGACAGAAAGCGATTCCGGGAAACCCTTTCGCGACGTGCAGAATCTGGTGACGCTCAGCCATTTCCCCATCTCGTCGCACGAACAGTTGCACCACGACCTTGTTAAGCCGCCGGTATACGAACTGGCGACAGTCGCGGATGGTTCCCACGACTCACGTGAGATTTCTTGGGATCGCCCGATTCTGTACACACGCCACTCGCTGGAGTCGGAGACCGGCATCCCCGACGGCACCGGCCTTCACATCGTGAACGTGCGCTTTCGTGCGCCACTCGCCGCGCATATCACCGGGAAAAAGACTGGTGCTTTCGAGTGGGCCGATGCCGCCTCCTGGGCCGAGGGTTTTTTGTTGCAAGTTTGAAGCGCAACGCGCAGGCGCTGGAAACCCGGCTCGTCGTGGAGAATTTCTTCGATGCGGAGGTCGAGCCGCTGATCGCCGTTTGTGGAGATTTCAACTCGGCCGACCGAGAGGTGCCGGTCGCGACGTTGCGGGCCGATACCGAGGATACAGGCAACACTGATATCGCGGATCGGGTGCTGATCACGCTGGACAATGCGATCCCGGACCACACACGCCATGCCATCATCCATGGCGGGCGGCGCGTGATGATGGACCACATTCTTGCCTCCCGGGCGCTCTCCAATCGACTGGAACGGATCGAAGCTCATAACGAGCTGCTGGAGGATGAATTGGTTGCCTACCTGATGGATATCCATCCGGCAGGTTCATTCCATGCGCCGCTGGTCGCGGAGTTCAATCTCTGAGCTAACCGCCCCGATGGTCGTGCCACCAACGGCGCCAGGCCGTGGCGTCGTAGCCTAGATGCTGGCCTGTGACGGCACTCAGGGCGCCGACAAAGTCCCCCGTAAGCCACAACGGATCCTCGTCTGGGTTGATGCGGTCGATCATCGCTTCTATCGTCTTCTGGTCAGTTTGACCGAGTTGCGCAACGGTCCAGGCGGCCAGCGGCTGTTAGTCGAAGTATTTCTCGGCACGATTGCTTTCTCTCTCCTAGGGTTGAGAGAGATAGGTGATGGGCACACGCCCATGACCAATTCGCGCCATCGCCCAAAGCAAGTGCCACCGCGCCAGTGTCGCTGCCGAGATCGTGACTTGGCCTCCGATTAGGCTGATATTCTTGTTGGGGAAGTGGGCATCGAGACGGGCTGCCAGTTCCTGGTCGACTCGTGGGCCGGCTTGGTCAATCAGAGGCAACAAGGCCGTACGAAGCGTGCCTGCGTGGCGGGTAATAGGTGTCTGGTTCCATGAGCACAGCATCCAAGTTGGCCAGAAGTGTCTCCAGAGGCTCCTCTGACCGGAGCGTATGCACCGGTTGCGGAACAGCGGCGTTGCCGAGTCGGTTTTCGACATTCCCAGGCGAAGGGGCCCCCAGAGTGTTCCCTGCCCGTCGATACCTTCCGTGCCCACCTAGACGTCTCCCGCGTACAGCTCAAGGTCAACGTGCCGATGAGTTTCGGTAGACTGCATATCGCCAGGGCGATCCCCGAGTTCCTCTCACAATTTCCCGATCTCAAGGTCGACATTACCCTCGATGATGCTTCCGTCGATTTGGTACAGGGTGGTTACAATCTCGCAATTCGAATCGCCGACCTGCCCGACTCCAGTCTCATCGCACGGCTTCTGGCACCGTCACGGCGCGTGGTATGCGGAAGTCCTGGTTACTTTCGCCGGCGCGGAGTACCCCAGAGACCCGATGATCTGAGACTCCATGACTGCCTGAGTTATCGGTACCTGGCCACAACGGGTTCTTGGCCGTTCAAGAAGGGCCAGAAGACATGAAATATCCCCGTCATTGGAAGTTTGAGTGCGAACAACGGAGACGTTCTTCTTGCAGCTGCGGCGGCGGGGACGGGTCTGGTGCTGGTACCCACCTTTATGGTTGAGCAACAGCTCCGAAGCGGTGCGTTGCGACCTGTTCTGACCACATATTCGGACAGTGGCTTCGGCATCTACGCCGTCTATCCGCACCGGCGACACGTCAATGCCAAGGTCAGGGCGTTCGTCGACTGCTTCGCGGAACGATTCGGGCCTGCGCCCTACTGGGACGAGGCATTGAGAATGGCTCGCGGTCCTGAGGAAAATTGACGCCGCGTAAATCGGGCTGGTTTCGCGTATCGGTCTATGTTATGCCTTCGGTCCCGACGAGAGGGTTCCAGGATGTTGAACTACCGACATCAGATTATGTGGCGACGAAAAGCGCCCGTAATGCGGCGAACGCCGCAAGTATGGCGCTAAACGTCATTCGCCCCGCGCAGCCGTTGAATGGCTAGCGCTCCTCTCGAACCCCCCAGAAGTCACATCCCAAAGCAGGAAACGCGTCTCACACGCGATTGTTTACGTGGATGTCCGTCGTCGGAGCATCAGAGATGATAGAGATCAGGGCCGAAAGGCCCCATCATGCGGAAAATATCGAACGCCTGTTGGACACGGTTTTCGGCGAGGGTCGGCGATCGAAGGCAGTGTACAGTCTCCGAAACGGCGTATCGCCGATCGAGGAGTTGTGTCACGTCGCTTTGGTCGACGGAGAGCTTCACGGCGCGATCAGGTTCTGGCCTATCCAAGCGGTCAGTACGGGAACCCAACGTCGGATCCAACTATTACTCCTGGGGCCCTTGGCTGTTGATCCGGTATTTCAGGGGGCAGGCATCGGGCGAGCTCTGGTCGAGTATTCGCTGATTCTGGCTGGTTGGCGAGGTCATCGCGCCGCAGTCCTGGTCGGAGATCCCGCCTATTACAGCCGATTTCATTTTGATCGAGCCGGTGCGCGCGAATTGAAGCTGCCGGGTGAGGCCGATCAGGAACGGTTGCTCTTGCGCGAAATCGTTCGGGGCGCCGCCGCGGATTGTCAAGGGACGTTGGTCAGTGCCTCGGCCGAAATGCCAGGGCTAATGCGGTACCCATAACATCGTTGCGACCTGAAGGCGCACCGGGGACAGAGGATGCGCTAACGGCCCTCTCGGTGCCACGCCATCATCAGGGCACCGAGTGCCAGTAGCAGAACCGCAAGGGCGGGAAACAAAGACGTCTGTTCAACACCGGTGACGATATAGCTGCCATTGGCAATGAGGCCCATCCAGTCGTTACCCGCCGTGTCGCGCTGGGGCCGGACGAATCGGACGTTTGGCACACCGCTGTCGCCAATCCAGAAGATGCCGCCCCCCGATGCTTCAACGACTGGTTTGAGGATTTCGGCGGAGGTTCTGACGTCGGCATACTCCTGAGCATTGAGCGCGCCCACCACAGTTACCGCTTCAAGATCACCATCCCGTGCGGAATAGAGCCCGGTTTCGGTGACGGCAATGCTACCCACAGCGCGCCCGCTGCCTTGATCCTCTAGGGTGACTCGTAAAGTTTCGCCCGAGGGCGTGTTGACATTGATCTCTTCTGGCACGTCTTCGAGGCTGCGGCGAACGATGTCCAGCCGGTTGCCCTGAGCCGAGATTCTCAAGTCTTCCTCTTCGAGGTCAGGTTCCTTCATCAGCCAATGCGCGAGACGCCGGAGGAGTTCGGCTTGAGGCCCGCCTCCTTCCGCACCACGTGCCCAAAGCCAGGCATGATCGGAAAGCAGCAAGGCAACCCGGCCCTCACCGATACGGTCCAGTTGCAGCAGCGGTCGGCCCTGGACTCCCTGCATGACAGTTGTGCCGCTCTCGGCTTCAGCATCGATCATTCGGAACCAACGGCCCCAGTCTGGGGATCCGTTGGATGCACCGGCCAGCTCGGCCGTAACGGGGTGTCGTTCCCCCAGCGTCGACAGCATCGGCCGGAAGCCCTGCTCTATGACCTCGCCGGTTGGTCTTCCGGGAATGACGGCTTTCAGTGGTGTCTGATAGACCGACAGTGGTGTCGCAAAAGCGGGGCCAACGGCGCCCAGCAGGGCACCACCGTTGGAGATGTATCGCACTATGTTGATGAAATAGCTTTGGGGCAGAACACCGCGCCGGCGGTAGCGGTCGAAAATGATGAGATCAAAATCGGTGAGCTTGGTCTCGAACAACTCGCGGATCGGAAAGGCGATCAGGGAGAGTTCGCGAACGGGTGTGCCATCTTGCTTCTCGGGCGGCCGCAGGATCGTAAAATGCACGAGGTCAACAGACGGGTCCGCCTTGAGCAGGTTGCGCCAGGTTCGCTCTCCAGCGTGAGGTTCTCCCGATACCAGAAGCACCCGAAGTCGTTCGCGGACGCCGTTGACCGTTAGCGCTGCGCGGTTGTTTTGCAGCGTGAGTTCGCCCCCGACGCTATCGACTTCGATTTCGACGATCGTCTGCCCGCCATGATCCAGCTTGAAAGGAACCTGCTGCTCCTTGCCGACTTCAAGCGTGTGAGTTTGGGCGGATTTTCCGTCCCGGCGAAGTGTCACGCGCGCAGTTCGCGGTTGCTCGGCGACGCCAGCATCCTCGATACGCAACGTGAGTTGTAGCTCCGAGTTCACCATCCCGTAACTCGGAGCCTCCGCGACGACCAGGTGGCGATCGGATTCGTTGGAGTCACCCGTCAGGAGTACGTGTAAGGGCCGTGTATGGCCAATGCGAGGTGCTCGAGTGGGCTCATCCGGTGCATCATGGACTTGACCGTCAGTAATGAAGACGGCACCTGCAATTCGATTCAGAGGAACGTCTGCGAGGGCAAGGTCGAGAGCGTCGAATAGACGCGTACCCTCTGGCGCGGTGCTCAAGTCATTTGGCTCGGTACCAGTGCCGTCGGCAATCCCCCCCGCTTCGATGACCCTGACATCGACATTTGGTGTTCGCTGCAAACGCTCCTGGATGATTTGCAATGCCTCATCCGTGCGCTGCGTTCTGGTGCCAATTCGCTGACTGGGAGACCTGTCGACCACGACCGCAACAACGTCGTTCAGAAGATCCCGGTTTTCATTGTTAAGCGTGGGGTTTGCCAGCGCTCCAATGGCGATTGTGAGCGCCAACGCGCGCCAGCCCGCTCCCGTTGCGCGTTTCAGCAGAGCATAGGCGGTCAGGATGATGGCGAAGGCGGCAAATGTGCCGATGACCGCCCACGGCAGCAGAGGGGCAAATGCGAGAGACGTCATGGCGGTCGCGGCGTTCATCACTGACCTAGTCGCTCGAGAATGGCGGGCACGTGAACTTGGTCTGCCTTGTAGTTGCCTGTCAGCGTGTACATCACGAGGTTAACGCCGAAGCGAAGTGCCATTTCACGCTGGTGCTCGCCGCCGGGAACCACTGCCGCGATGGGTTGACCGAGATCGTCAATCGCCCAGGCCGCCGCCCAGTCATGATCTCCGATGACATACCCTGATACACCGTCATTGATGCCGCCGGCGTGGCGTTCGACCCAAACCCGACCGCCCGTCCATCGACCCGGGAACTCCTGAATCAGGTAGAAGGCTTTGGTCAGAATATGTTGCTGGGGCACGTACGTGAGCGGCGGAACATCCAGGCGGTTCAGAAGCCGCCGCAGACGCCGCGTCGCAGGACCAGGGTTGCCGGTAAGCCCGGGAGTTGCGCTGATCAACTGCTGTTCCTGGGTGTCGAATACGATGGTGCCTCCGTTCTTGGTGAATGCGTCGACCTTGGCGATCGCATCTTCGGATAACGTTGGCTGCTGTGGCGTTATGGGCCAGTAAATGAGGGGGAAATAGACGAAGGGATCGCTCTCGGGATTGACACCAATGGGATCGGCTCCTTCGAAAGCGGTTCGCCGCGCCAGTATCTGGGTGAGGCCGTACATGCCTGCCCGGCTCATTTCGTCCACTTCTGCGTCGCCGGTGATTATGTATGCGAGGCGTGTGTCCAGGGTGGCAGCCAAGGCGAACTTGTCATCGGCGCCGGCCGTCGGTGAGAAGACCATTGCCGACGCAATCAGTACCGCGATCGTCGCAGCGCTGGCGGCGGTGGGCAGCCAATCCCGACCAATAAGACCGCGTAGCCAGAGGCTAATACACATCTCGATCAGGATGAGAGAGACAGCGAGAGCGAGCAGGATGGGTTTGAGGTCGATTTCCCCGCTTTCAGCAAATTCTCGATAGATCACTCCCTGCGGCAGCTCCTCGATCAGTTCAGGCACGGAGATCTTGGTTCCCAGATTGAGGGCGTGGCGGGCGCTGTGATCTCCGTAATAACCCGGAGGCGTACCCGGAGATGGTGTGGCTTGGTCGAAGGCACCGGCGCTGATGGGTTTCGCGGTGGCCGAGGGGTCTGTCAGGCGGCCAAATCCGTCAAGGACCTGGAGTGGTGGCAGCGAGATGTTCGTTCCCTTGCTCGAAACACCCTCAGCGAGCTCCACAATTCGGCGCAACATTTCAACGAACAGGCCCGAAATCGCCAGGTTGGACCACTCGGTATTGGCCGTTGTGTGGAACAGGACGACCCACCCGCGACCACGTCGCTCGGCCGTCACCAGCGGAGTTCCATCAGTTAGGCGTGCCCAGGTCTTGTCCGTGAGATCGAGTGACGGTTCGGCCAGGACCTGGCGGGCCACGAGTACGTCTTGCGGAATCGACAAACCGAAAAAGGGACTCGATTCATCGAATGCATCCAGGCGCGCGGGTTGCGTCCAGGTCAGGGCGCCGCCCAGGATTCGACCGCCGGACCGGAGTGATACGGGTATAAGTGAATCCGTTTTTTCCGCCATCTTCTGTCCGGCAAATCGGACCAGCACGCCGCCGTTCTCGACCCAATCGCTGATAGCCTTTCCGTCAGGTCCCACAACGAGCCCGATATCGGCGAGAAACATGACGGCAAGATCTCGGCCGAGGAGTTCGGCAACTGTACCGCTGCGGACATTGCTGAATGGATTCAGTGCGCGATCCAGGTAAAAAATACTGGACAGCAGAGGTTGGGAGGCTTCAAGCGTGTCGCCTGAATAGAGGCCCACGGGACGGCGTCGCCAGCGTTCGTCCAGCAATGCCACGGCACCCGCCGATGGCTCATTTTCGATTTCAAGGCGCGTCAACCGGTTTCGGATTTCGATCGGGACATCGAAATCGGCCTGTGCGGCGTGTTCACCCTCTTTGAAGGTCGCCGGAACACGCGCCAGCAGTTGGCCACGGTCCCCGATGCCCCGGATCCAGACACTCCCTGCAGCTTCCGCCTCCGGCCTCAGGACCGTTGCGCTGAGTGCAGCCCGGTTCTCAGCCGGCGGCAGCAAAATTCGGGCTCGTGATGCCGCAGTCTCTCCCAACAGTTCGATCGGTCCAAGACGCTGCAAGCTCTCGGTGAGATCGAAAATCTCTGCCTCCTCTTCGGGGGCCGCCAGTAATCCATCCGTGAACCACAATGTTTGCAGGGGGGATGTCAGACCGAGGTTCAGGATGACTTCGGCAGCCTCGAGTCGATCTACCGGCCAGGGCATGGGTTGGAGTGCTTGGACAAGCTTGCGCGCTTCGCTTGCGGGCAAGACATCACTGGCGCTAAGCGGCCCGCCGTCTTCACTCGGCGCCGTCGTGACGACGACGACTGCGCGCTCGAGGCGTTCCGCCTCATCCAGAACGTCAGATACAGCTGCCACGCGCTTTTGCCAGCCGGGCGCGGCGGCCCAGCCGTCGTCGATGATGAGCAGGAGTGTCCCCCGGTTCAGAAGTTGCGTTCCCGGATTCAGGATTGGGTGCGCCAGGGCCAGGATCACCAAAGTCACGATCAAGAGCCTGAGAAGAAGCAACCACCAGGGGGTACGGGCGGGGGTTTCTTCTCGCGTTTGCAATCCGAGCAGCAGTCTGATTGCAGGGAATTCCACGTAGCGCGGCGCAGGGGGGGTGACCCGTAGTAACCACCAAAGCAACGGCAGCGCGAGCAAGGCCGAGAGAAGCCAGGGCGCGGCGAACACGAGAGAACCCACCGTCAGCATGGCCAGCCTGTCTTCCGGCTACCCAAGTTCACCCGAAAGTGCCTGGTACAGAGCCAGCAGCGCCGTCTGCGGAGGCCGGTCTGTACGGTGACTGGAAAAGGTCCAGCCAATAGATCGCGTGAGATCCACCAGTGCGGTCTGGTGTGCAAAAAAGCGTGCGTCATAATCTGAGCGCAGGTTCTCGACGCGACTGACCGTATAGGCTTCCTCGCCTTCGAGGCCGTGAAATCGGGTGCGTCCAGTGAACGGCAGGTCTTCTTCGGCCGGATCCACCACCTGGAGAAGATGACCCTTCACACCTCGACTCGCGTACAGTTTGAGTGTCTCCTCAAGTTCTTCGATGGGAGAGAGGAGATCGCCAACGAGAACAAGCTGGGCATACCGGGGGAGGCGCTCGCTCGGGGGAATGCTGTTTCTCTGGTTGTCGTTGGTCGCCTCTTGGTCGAGGGCCGCAGCGAAACGGTTGAGCGTTCCCCGCCCCGTGCTGGGCGTGCGGTCGACGCCCAACAAAGCCACGAACTCGCCAGCTCTCAACAAAAGCGCGGTCGTAGCAAGCAAGAGCACGGTCGCGCGTTCCGACTTCTCGCATGGTGCGCCGCCGGAGGCATAGTGCATGGAGGGCGAATCATCGCGCCATAGCCAGATGCTCTGTGCCGCCTCCCATTCGTGTTCCCGCACGAATATCCGCTCGGACTTGGCGGATTGCCGCCAATCAATCTTGATTGCCGGATCGCCGGGTTGGTACTGGCGAAACTGCCAGAACGTTTCTCCGACACCTACGCGGCGCCGGCCATGAACGCCCTGTGCCACTGTCGCTGCCACACGTTCCGCAGACACGAGGAGCGGTGGCAGCGTTGCGGCCAGCTGCTCGGCGCGCTGGCGCGTGGCGGCGGTTTGCATCGTACGACTCCTGTCAGGTCACGCGGGCGACCAGCCGTTCGACGACTTCCGATATCGTCGTACCATCCGCACGCGCAGCAAAGTTCAACGCCATGCGATGCCGTAGTGTGGGGGCTGCCAAAGCAACCACGTCGTCAACGGAAGGCGCGACCCGGCCATCCAAAAGTGCCCGGGCTCTGACGGCCAGCATGAGGGCTTGACTGGCCCGGGGTCCGGGCCCCCATGCCACGTCTCTGCGGACATCTTCCATGTCGGTGATTTCCGGACGTCCCGCGCGGACCAGTTCGAGTATGGCTTCCACGACACTGGTGCCCACAGGGATCCGTCGTACCAGACGTTGGGCCGACATCAGCTCTTCTGCGCTCATCACTTCTTCAGGGTCGGACTCTGACGTGCCTGTTGTCACGATGAGCATCCGGCGCTCGGCTTCGAGGCTGGGATAAGAAACATCGATCTGGATGAGGAAGCGATCGAGCTGAGCCTCTGGCAAAGGATAGGTGCCTTCTTGTTCCAGCGGATTCTGGGTCGCGAGGACATGAAAGGGGGCGGGAAGTTCATGCCGTGTACCCGCCACCGACACATTTTTCTCCTGCATGGCTTGCAACAGAGCAGACTGGGTGCGGGGGCTCGCCCGGTTGATCTCATCCGCCATTAACAGTTGGCAAAAGACAGGACCATTGATGAAGCGAAACGAACGGTTGCCCGACTCGGCCTCTTCAAGGACCTCAGAACCGATGATATCGGCCGGCATCAGGTCCGGCGTGAACTGCACGCGCTTGTCTTCAAGGCCCAGGACGGTGCCGAGTGTCTCGACGAGCCGAGTCTTGGCCAGTCCAGGTACGCCGATCAAAAGCGCGTGCCCGCCAGCCAGCAAGGTGATGAGTGTTTCGTCGACAACCTGCTCTTGACCGAAGATAACCTGTCCGATGCCGAGCCGGACCGCCTTCAGCCGCTCGACCAACGCGTCCAGTTCTTCAGGAAGTGGTGCGCTGGTGTCGCTAGTAGTCTCAACGGGGTTCGATATACTCACGCCATTCTCCACAAAATTGTGGACGCATCCTCGGCATGGCGAAGCGCAAAAATACTCCCTCCCCGGACCCTGCCGTCTTGGCAACGGCGCTGAGCGGGCACGGGACGGGCGGACCATCGAGCAGAGAAAGTGGCCGTCACGTGCCCGTTTTGCGCGGCGATATCGGCATGCAGATCGCCCGCGATGGAACTTGGTTTTATCATGGTTCTCCGATCACCCGCAAACCGCTGGTGAAGCTGTTTTCCACGGTTTTGGTACGCGATTCCGATGATGAATTCTACCTTGTCACCCCGGCCGAGAAGTGCCGAATCTCGGTCGATGACGCTCCCTTCGTTGCAGTATCGCTTGACACTCAAGGTGAGGGCCCGACTCAGTCGTTGACGCTTCACACCAATGTCGGCGATCAAATCACCGTGAATGACGCCCATCCCATCCGCGTCGCCTTCGATCCTGTGACTCGAGAGCCCTCCCCCTACCTGCTCGTCCGGGATCGATTGGAAGCGCTCATCGCTCGTCCCGTATATTACGAGCTCGCTGAAATTGGTTGCGAGGAAGAGATTGATGGCGACCAGTTGTATGGCGTGTGGAGCGAAGGATCATTTTTTCCCCTGGGCCGTCTGGAAGATGAGTTCGTAGACGATGCGTGACTTGCGCGAAAAACTTCTCGACCGATTGCACGACATCACGCTTCCGCCGTCGACAGAACCAACCCGTGGCGACTTCGACCTCAACCCGGAATGGCGTGAGCGCTTGACATCCACTGAACTCACGCCGGCAGCCGTACTTGTCCCTATTATCAGTCGCAATGGCCGTCCGGCGGTCCTATTCACGCAACGCACACCCCATCTCAAGGCGCATGCGGGTCAGGTCAGCTTTCCCGGTGGTCGTCTCGAGCCTAGCGACGATGGCCCGGTAGCCGCGGCACTACGCGAATCTGAAGAGGAAATCGGATTGGCTTCCGATCATGTCGAACTGATCGGACTTCTCGATACTTATCAGACGGGAACCAACTACATCGTCACGCCGGTCGTCGGAATGATTAGTTCGAGTTTCGAACCTAGGCTCGACGCGTTCGAGGTTGCAGAATTGTTCGAGGTGCCACTTGATCACGTTCTGGACCGTGCAAACTTTGTTCGCGAGTCACGGGACGTGGGGGAATTCACGCGAATTTTCTACGCCATTTACTATGAAGAGTGGCGCATTTGGGGCGCCACCGCGGGCATGTTGTTTGATCTCGTGGAAAGGCTGGATCGCTCATGATCTTCAAGGTTCTCAAGTATGCGATCCCTTTGCTGTTGCCGTTTGTGCTCTATTTCCTGTGGACATTCATTGAGCGACGGCGAAAGGCGGCAGGCGGTTGGGAGGCCAGGGACACGCCTTGGATCTGGCTGTCAATGACCGGACTGGTCCTGTTGATTGTCTCGTTATTGGGAACCGGATTGCTGATCGGGTCTGAGCCGGGCGGCACGTATGTTCCTCCCCATGTCGAAGACGGCAAGGTCGTTCCGGGTCGTGTTGAGTGACGTGCCGTTGACACGGCTATAGCGCTAGCGTGGCTTGATAAAGTGCGAAAGACACTCGACTCAGAACCCTGGATGACGTCACATGAAACCGGCGCAATTGTCGCCGCTCTCACGGCCAAGGGCGCGGTAGTGCGGTTCGTCGGTGGGTGCGTACGCGATGCCCTGTTGGAGCGGTCCGTGAAAGATATCGATATTGCGACTCCGGACCCGCCCGAGCGTGTACTCGAACTCCTTCGCGTCGCCGGGATTAAGGCAATACCGACCGGCATTGACCACGGCACCGTTACGGCGGTTATCCCACCAGCCCACTATGAGATCACAACACTTCGTGTCGATGCGGAAACCTATGGCCGGCACGCGCGCGTGGAGTTCTCTTCGGATTGGGAGAGCGACGCGGCACGCCGCGATTTCACGATTAACGCTATCTACTGCGATCCCCAGGGTGAAATCTTCGATCCGACAGGCGGCATCGCCGATCTCGAAAGAGGTATCGTCCGCTTTGTCGGCACTCCTGACACTCGGATCAAGGAGGATTACCTGCGTATTCTGCGCTTCTTCCGATTTACGGCGTTTTATGGAACTCAACCGGCGGATTCCGACGGTCTCGCCGCCTGCCGGGAGAATGCGGAAGCTCTGACCAGCCTCTCTGGTGAACGCGTGGCGGGTGAAATGTTGCGGCTCCTCGAGTCGGATAACTCAGGTGCTGTGCTGAAACTGATGGAGCAGAACGGGATTCTCGATCACCTGTTGCCTGAACTGAAGCGCACTGATCGTTTGTGCGGGATCATTGCGGTGGACGGTCCGGATCCTGATCCGTTGCGGCGGCTTGCCGCCGCGAATTCTGCAGATGAGGACGGCACCCATGCGTTGGCGCAGCGCCTTCGACTCTCGAAAGTCGAGCGTGAGCGTCTCACCGCCATCGTTACCCATGAAGGCGAAGTCGCGGTCGATACCGATGCCCGCGGGCGTCGCCGGCTTCTCTACCGATTGGGCGCGCAAGCCTTCGAAGATCTCGCATTTCTGGAGTGGGCAGCGAATCCATCCGAAGCCCGTTCCTGGCGTCGCCATTTACGGTTCGCAGCGCGATGGAGCCGACCGGCACTGCCCATTGGCGGTGCCGATGTAATGGCGCTCGGCGTGCCGCGTGGCCCTGAAGTCGGTAACACCCTCGAAGCGGTCGAAGCCTGGTGGATCAAGGGAGATTTCAAAGCCGATCGTGAGAAGTGCCTGGTGAAATTGCGGCAACTTGTGGCTATCGGCTAGCCCAATTCAGTCTCCATGTCCTGCAGCGCCTTCTTCAGTCGCAGGAGTTTGGCGTCCCGTCGACGGAACAGTTCTGTGGGGGGCACCTCACCGTATTCGTAAAAACCGGCGCCGGCCATGACGCCGGTTCGACCGTCCTCAATCAATTGGTCGAGTGTTCGACTCCTGCCTGAAGGTTCAGGCGGCTCATAGGTGCGATTGGCCAGTCCGCGTTGCACCATTTCCAGTCCCGTGTAATCCAGCTTCTCGAGTTGGCCAATGGCGGCCAGCCGAAGTGTGAGGCCGTGGCGTATGGAACCGTCGATTTCTTCGGGTGACGCTAGGCCCTCGTCAAGCATGCGGAATATTTCCAGGTTCATGGCCGCCTGGATACGGTTTGCCACGTAGCCTGAAATGAAGGTTTCGAACGCGATGGGGTACTTGCCCATTCCCGCGTACAGTGCGTGCATCATCGTCATCACGTCTCGCGTGGTCTCTGGTCCGGGGGCCAAGTCGACGAGATCCACGATGTAAGGCGGCGTATACCAATGCGTAATCAAACATCGTGCCTGTCGCCCTGCCGACATCAAGGGAAAAACGTCGAGATGCGAGGTGTTGCTCGCGATGATGGCGTCAGGTGGTGCCGATGCGTCGATATTCGCAAAGACCGCGCGCTTGATGTCGCGGTTCTCAGTCACTGCTTCGACCACGAGAGCAGCGTCCTCGATGGCATCAGGGACACTGGCAACCGTTGTGATCTTGCCTTGGGCCGCTGTTGCCTCATCGGCGGCGATTGCGTCTCCTTCGGTCAAGGTCGTGAGAGCCCCCTCGATCAGGGCAGGCGCCCGTTCAAGTGCTTTTTGGTCGTTGTCCTGGAGGCTCACACGGCAACCACCCAATGCATGCACCAGCGCCAGCGCGTGCCCCATGAGGCCTGCGCCGATCACTCCCACATTCATCGTGCCTGATGCCCCATGAGCACTGGTCATGGGGCATTTCGCATCAGGAATCGCGTGATCACCGTGTTGAAGGCTTCGGAGAGTTCCAGATGAGCGTTATGCGCGCAGTTTGGAAGGACGCAGAGCTGTGCATCGGGAATCCCGCGCCATAATTCATAGGAAAGACCCGGATGGGTGGAGCGGTCCGAGTCGCCGCAAATCACTAGCGTCGGCATGCTGACCTCTCCCAGACGGTCCCGGACGTCCCACGGTTCGCTGGCACGGATCATACGGATTGCGCCCTCTTGGCTCGCACCTTCACTTGCTGACTTGGTGAATTCATAAAGCGGGTGCCGGTCTCCATCCACGAACCAGGTCGCAGCGATCCAGGCCGCCATGGTGTCGATAGACTCTGTTTCAATTCGATTGATCGTGGTCTCCCAGCTCTCGAAGCGATCGGGGAGGGCTCCCGAAGGCGTACTGCCATAGAGGACGAGCTTCTCGATGTGTTCCGGGTAATCGAGCGCGGCTTGCAACGCGGTGGCTGAGCCGAGTGAATGACCCAGCAGCGAGAAGCGTTCAACGCCGAGCGCGGTGACGGTATCGACAAGCATTGTCGCGATGTCGGCGATCGTATCCGGCACTGGGATGTGGGCGCTGCCGGCAAATCCTGGGAGATCCGTGGCTATTACGTCGTGTGTCTGGGCAAGGTTGGTGCTGAGTGGGGCGAAATATTCGCCACCACCCACGAACCCGTGTTGCAAGACAACGGTCTTGCCCGAACCAAATCGACGATAATTCAGCATTGGCGTAACCCCATGACATGGCCTGTCTAAGCGAGGAACCGTTCGAGGAACGTGTTCGGCACAGTCTACACGCGGCGTCACTCAAGTTAGAGTCGTTCCCGGCACGGACACTCTGAAACGCCACCGACACTCTCGGACCATCGGGTTCAGCACCATGACCATCGCAGCCAGGACAGTGTCCAGACTCGAGAAGCACGGTGTCAGCGCCGCCTGCACCGCCTTGATGTGCGCGGCGTTGATCTACACACCCGCTGGAGCGCAGGATCGATTGGTGGATTTCGAGCTGGTCCTTGCGGCCGATGTCTCCCGAAGTATGGATTTGCAAGAGCTTGCGCTGCAGCGCCAAGGGTTCGCTGAAGCCATTCGTCACGCCGATGTGCTGTGAGCAATTCGAAACGGCCCGCATGGCCGCATTGCGGTCACCTACATGGAATGGGCAGGCAGCCGATTTCAGCGGTCGACAGTGCAGTGGTCGGAAATCTCAAATGCCACCAGCGCGGAGGCCTTCGCCCTGGCCATTGAAAGTGCAGATTTACGGGTCGAATTGTGGACGTCCATCAGCACTGCGATCATTCCCGGCCTGCTGAGTTTCGACGGCAACGGATTCCGGGGCCTTCGCAAGGTCATAGATATTTCCGGGGATGGGCCAAACAATCAGGGACTCTTCGTCGTCCACGCACGGGACTAGGCTGTGGCGGACGGGATTGTTATCAACGGGTTGCCAATCATCAATGATCGACCCAGCCCCTTTGGCTATCCCTCTCTTCCCGATCTCGATCTATACTACGAGGATGGCGTCATCGGTGGGCCGGGTGCTTTCGTGGTCGTGGCGGACGGATTTCAGGATTTTGCACGTGCCATTCGCAGAAAGATGGTGCTTGAGATCGCAGGGGGATCACATTCGACAGGTCGTCTGCTTTTGCCCGATACACGTCCCAGGCCGCCATGCAATATCGGCGAAATCCAACTTCAGGAATGGGAAGAGAACTTCCTCGAGCGGTTCTAACCGAGTAATCGAGAGCGCCGGAGAGCGCTACAACAATTCAATCTAATTTGCGAATTTGATCAATTTTCCGTCGACCGTGCGCACCAACTCACCGTCGACCAATCGCCGGAATTCGAGAGACATCCCCGTTCCTGAAAGGGTACGCCGATAGACGTGCAGATTGGAGCGGCCTTCGTCATCAACTTCGATGATTTGGGTGGTCATCGTGTTCTCTTCGATGCGCGACCAGGCGTAACGTTCGCCGGCCCCTCGACTGCCGCTGCCTGCCTCCTGCCACACGCCGGGACGATCCGAGGGACCGAAGACGATCTCGGAACCTTTGCGTACGACCTCGGGCTTATTAGGGTCGCCCTTCTGCCGCTGCACCGTCGTCCAGGCAAGGGAAAACCCATTTCCTGCAGGTGTAATGACAACGTCTATGTCGCGCGCGGTCATGCGGAAGTTGATGCTGACTTCGCTTTCTGAAACACCACTGCCTTTCCAATGACCGAAAAACGCGGATGCGGCAGCGTCCTGCCCGAATGCGGCGTCGCTTGGCAAGAGCGTCGCACTGCCGAGAATGCAAACCCCAGCGACGATGAACCGGATCGGCCGCCAGAGGCTTGGCCATTTGCGTAACTTGGCTATGTGGTTGAGAAACCGAACTGACATTGATTTTGCCTTCCACCCTGCAAAGTCGGCCTTAAGCTGGCGCGGCGGGAGTCTAATCAATGATGGTCATCGGAGAAAGGCACACTGTTTTCAAATTGGCGAGGTTTCGACCAGCAGGTGATGGTGGGCTCGAATTTGCGGCGGGCTCAGTGCCCGGGACCGCTCAAGTCGTAATCACTGGTCGCGAGGTGGAGAGATTCTGCCAGGCTGATCAGTCGCTCCAGTTGTTCCCTGTGATCATGGAGGAAGCGACGTTCGGCCAGGTCCCGGCGCGCGCGGTACAGACGGACCACGTCATCCCAAGATTCAACTTTCGGTGCGGCGGCAACTTTGCCGATTTTGTGCAGGAGATTGCGACAATTGATTGGCCACGTGACGGCCAACGCGTCCGTTTGATCGATGCCCGTCGCGATGAGGTCGTTGGCGAAGTGGATGACATCCGTTCCCGTCATGGTGCCAACGTCGTAACGCGCGGCAACCTGGGTCAAGTCTCCGGCATGCGACCACGAAGTCATGGTCGGATCCGTTTGTGCTGGCTCAGACGGATCTACGTACGGGTCCTGCGGAATTTCGTTGGCCACATCCGGCTTGGAAACCCGGATGGAGTCCTGGTCAGAAATGCCGCGGAGGACGGTGGCAGTGTAAACCCTCATGGTCTTTCCTCGAATGGCCGCGCAACGGTTTGAAACCAAACAGCATCAATAAAGCAAACGGTGTGCCAGCTGGAAAATTACGATATTTCAATGCCTTGGGTCGCCGTTAACCTTGTTGTGGAAAGTCCTGACCGGCGTTGGATTCCCCTCCGGCAATAGTTGCCTCAAAAATTTGGGCTCGACCCCGTTGAAGAAACTGATCCAGAAGAATTGGGTGCGACAACGTTGGTCAGTCTCAGGGCCATTTCACTACGGGGGGGAGCGACATCAGGATGGCCTCGACATTGCCACCAGTCTTTAAACCGAACTGCGTGCCGCGGTCGTATAGTAGATTGAACTCGACATAGCGGCCCCGTAGAACGAGCTGGTGTTGGCGCTCATCTTCGGTCCAGCTCTTGTTCATGCTGCGGCGAACAATCCGGGGATAGACCTCTAGGAATGCGAGCCCGACATCTCGCGTAAAGGCGAAATCCGACATCCAGTCGCCCGTGTCATGGTAATCGAAGAAGATGCCACCCACACCCCGCGCTTCGCCCCGATGCGCCAGGTAAAAGTACTCGTCACAGGCTTTCTTGAACTTTGGATAGTGGCCTGGATCGTGATAGTCGCATGCCTTTTTCAACTCGGCGTGAAACTCTTGCGTGTCGGTGTCATTGGGCACCATTGGTGTCAGGTCCGCGCCGCCGCCAAACCACGCTTTGGCTGTGATGATGTGCCGGGTGTTCATGTGAACTGCCGGCACATGTGGAGATTGAAGGTGCGCTACCAGCGAAATGCCGGAAGCCCAAAACCGGGGATCGTCTTCAGCACCTGGGATGTTGGCGCGGAACTCCTCTGAAAATTCCCCATGTACCGTTGACACGTTCACACCCACCTTCTCGAACACACGACCGTGCATGATCGACATCACGCCGCCGCCGCCATCATCGCCAGTGTTCTTGCCTTCGC
>CENY01028859.1_pt1 | contig 24975 bp, 26 predicted proteins | sample 356181 | NCBI WGS metagenome assembly CENY01 (sample SAMEA2619840, study PRJEB7988) | marine metagenome | isolation source: saline water (ENVO:00002010), including
TGCATCATACCGACCAAATAAAAGTATTATTGCCATAACAGAATCAAAAAAAACTGCTGAAAACCTCACTATAGTATGGGGTGTTAATACGGTTGTTCAAAAGCATTTGTCAGATATACAGAGTATGTTTCATAGTGCTTCAGAATTCATCATCTCAAATAAATTAGGGAAAAAAAATGAAAAAATCGTTATAATCGCCGGAGTACCTATTGGAGTCAAGGGGACGACTAATTTACTTAGAGTTGTTACATTGCCTGAGCCTGAAATTCATTAAACTATAATTACTTCATTCTCAAGAGTGCCAATATTTTCAATTGAAATTAGTATTTTATCTGAAGGCATAAGTGTAAACTCTGGTGGCGGGATAATTCCAGTACCCGTCATTACAGCCGTTCCGTCAATTATGTCATTGTGACGTAAAAGCCAATCAAGAAGATAATTACAATTTCTTTTCATTTGACTAGTATTACATTTACCAGAAAATACTTCGGAATTATTTCTAAAAATTTTCATTTCAACAGATAAATTTTGATGGTCATTTATAAATTTGGTTGGGACAAATGCTGGCCCAAAAGAGGCTGATTTACTATAAACTTTAGCTTGAGGAAGATAAAGTGGATTTTCGCCTTCGATTGATCTACTACTCATATCATTTCCTATAGTAAAACCAACAATCTTTTTTTTGGAAACAAAAAATGTCAACTCTGGTTCGGGAACGTTCCATTCAGAATCTCCTCTAATACCAACATTTCCCCCAGGTGCTACTAATCTGTCATATGTAGCTTTGAAAAATGATTCAGGTCTTTCTGCGTTATAAACTTTATCATATACATCTGGTGATTCACTTTCTGCTTGCCTTTCTTTCATTGAATCCATATAGGTTACACCAAAAGCCCAAGTTTCTGGAGAATCAATAGGAGGAAGCAATTTTATGGGCGTTTTTAAAAACTCATTATAATTTTCAGATAGAAAAACAAGATTCTCTTCATGAATTTTTATTAATTCACCATTATCACTGAATAAGTCTAGTGTGTTTTTGATATCAGGTAAATCTAATTTGTATATTTTTTTATCATAAGATTCACAAGCAATTAATTTGTCACCTGTATTTTCATCTGAATATTGGTAGAATTTCATAATTTAACTCCTAAAATTTTTAAACTTCTCTAAATTCTCCGTCAACAGCATCATCATTATCATCATCATTCTGATCGTCATTATTTCCATCATCATTAGTAGAACTTTGTGATTGCTGTTGAGAATCATATACAGATTGACCTACCGCCTGTAATGCTTTTTGCAATTCTTCCGTTGCAGTAGCTATTTCCATATTCTCGGATTTCTCATTTGATAATATGTCCTTGAGAGATTTAATTTTTGATTCAAGATCATTTTTTATTTCATCAGGAATTTTTTCTCCCTCCTCTTTAATTATTTTTTCAGCTTGAAAAACAGCGCTATCTGCAGCATTTCGTGTATCTACAGATTCTCTTTTTTGCTTATCTTCTTCTGCATTTTCTTCAGCTTCTTTTACAAGTTTGTCCACTTCTTCATCAGATAAACCTGAACGTCCAGTTATTGTAATGTTCTGTTCTTTTCCTGTGCCATTATCCTTGGCAGAAACCTTGAGTATACCATCAGCATCAATATCAAATGTAACAGCAATTTGAGGTACCCCTCTTGGAGCTGGGAGTATGCCATCAAGATTAAACCTTCCTATAGAAGTATTATCTGATGCCATTTCTCTTTCACCCTGAACTACGTGTATTTCTACACTAGGTTGGTTGTCAGCTGCTGTTGTGAAACTTTCAGTCTTAGATGTAGGTATTGTTGTATTTCTTTCTATTAAGGTTGTTTTTACACCTCCTAAGGTTTCTATACCTAGAGACAACGGAGTAACATCTAATAATAGTACATCTTTTACATCTCCTTGGAGAACACCAGCTTGAATAGCAGCTCCAACAGCAACTACCTCATCTGGATTGATTGATCTGTTAGGTTCTTTCTTGAAAAGTTTTGTAACAGTATCGATTACAGATGGCATTCTTGTCATACCTCCAACTAGCACAATTTCATCAATATCATTCGTGGTCAGACCCGCATCTTTCAGAGCATCTTGTGTTGGTTTAACCGTTCTCTTTACTAAATCAGCGGTTAGTTCTTCTAATTTAGACCTTGTCATGGTCATTTGAAGATGTTTTGGACCAGAAGAATCTGCAGAAATAAAAGGTAAATTTATTTCTGTAGACGCAACTGATGAAAGTTCAATTTTGGCCCTTTCTGCCTCGACTCTTAATCTTTGGTGAGCTGAAATATCATCTCTGAGATCGATTAGATTTTCTTTTTTAAACTCATCTGCAAGAAAGTTTACAATACAAAGATCAAAATCATCACCTCCAAGATGAGTATCTCCATTTGTACTTTTTACCTCAAAAACTCCTTCACCGAGTCCAAGTATAGTTACATCAAAAGTACCACCACCTAAATCATATACTGCTATAGTTCTCTCACCTTCTTTATCTAATCCATAGGCTAATGACGCAGCTGTAGGCTCGTTTATGATTCGTAATACTTCAAGACCAGCAATTTGACCTGCAATTTTTGTAGCTTCTCTTTGGCTATCGTTGAAATAAGCAGGGACAGTGATAACAGCTTGCTTTACTTCATCTCCAAGTTTTGCTTCTGCATCTTCTTTCATTTTTCTTAGAATCATTGCCGAAACTTCTGCAGGTGCACTAGTTTTTCCATTCAAAACAATGCCAACATCTCCTCCCTTCATCTTATCTAACTTGAATGAGACATTTTTTATATCACTTTTTACTGATTTATCAGCGAATCTTCTACCCATGAATCTTTTTGCAGAATGAATTGTATTTTCTGGATTAGTAATTGCTTGCCTTCTAGCCAATTCACCAACAAACCTTTCATCGGTCTTATCATTAAATGCAACCACTGATGGAGTTGTTCTTCTACCCTCATTATTTTCAATAATTTGTGGTTCACCACCATCCATAACAGCCATAGCTGAATTTGTGGTTCCTAAATCTATTCCAATAATTTTTGCCATTTTATCTCCTAATTATTTTCTATATATTTTTTTTGTCTTCTAATTTTGAAATTTCAACTTGTGCAGGCCTTACAACATTTTCTCCCCTAATATAACCTGGTCTTATTTCATTTAATATGATATTTGCTTCTTCTTTACTAATTGTTGAGAGCAATGCATCATGCTTTCTTGGATCAAAAATTTCTCCTTTTGAATTAAATTTTTTATATCCTTCTGATGAAAGTATGTTTATTAAATTTTTGTGGATAGCATCTATTCCAGTAATCCAAGACTCATCTAATGTTTTATTATCTAAGGCGACGTCCAATTGATCTACAACTTCTAAAAGTTTCAGTACTAATTGATTTTTAACTCTTTCTCTAATTTCTAATTGCTCCGCTTCTACTCTTTTTCTAAAATTAACTAAATCAGCTTGAGCTCTCTGAGCAAGAGATTTGTATGTGTCAATATCATCCTTTAGAGATTTAATTTCGCTATCATTAGATTCCAATGATTTTTTTTCATCCTTTTTCTTTTTTACCATTCTATAAAGCCCTTACAAAAGATAATAATTTTCTAATTTGAGATATAACATATTTTTTAGATTCGGCTGAAGGCGAATCTTCAGTATTTTCCAGTAATTCTAAAATTTCACTAAGTTCAACTACAAAATCTAAAACTAAACTCACTCCATTTAGGTTTAAACCAAGTTCGTCAGCTAGCCTTCGAATAACTCTAAGTCTCTCAACATCTGAATCTGAATAGAGCCTTCTGCTACCTTCAGATCTTTGAGGACTCACTAGTCCTTCTTTATCATATTTACGTAATGTCTGAGGATGCATATCAGCCAGCCTTGCAGCAACACTTATAACGTAAACACCAACAAACCTATCACTACGAGTATCTCCATCTCCATTAATTATATTTGACGATTTAATATGAACAATTGACTGATTGTGATGATTTTCGTCATCGGATAAACTTAAATTTAGCAAATCTGACAACAAAGATCCTGCTCTATTAGAAGCAATATTCGTTTTTTTATTATATTTTTGAAAATTTCTTTCTCTCATACTTTGAACTCAATAAACGTTTTTTTTATACTAAAGTTACATAATTTGATAAATCTATATAATATGATTAACATTGTAAAACTTGATACACCTTATGTCAACTTTTTAAAAATTTCTATAAATTTATTATTTTACGAAAAATGACAAAATTACTTGAAATAGTATATTTTTCGTAGTATGATTGATTTAACTAATAAATTTTTTGTTATTATAGTTCCGACAATCGCGGAAACTTTGAAATAAGGAAAAAAGATGATTTACTTAAAAGCGTGTCCTAAATGTCATGGTGATATTGAACTAGTATCTTACCCTGATAATAAATTTTTACAATGTCTTCAATGTGGTCTAAGCATTGACTCGAGTGATGCTGCAAAAAAATTAGCTGAAGATAAACACTTAGCTCATTCTAAGTAAATTTCTATAAAAATTTATTCTATTGAGTCGGCTAAAACTGTAACTTTATTATCTGAAACCTCAACAAAACCACCTGTAAGACTGTATTTCTTTGGTTCACCCTCAGCAGTAACTACAAGATTGCCTGAAAGTAAGGTAGACATAAAATCTGCGTGGGATGGCAAGATTGTAAACTCTCCCAACCCGCCTTTCGCGGTAACTTTATCAACTTGCCCCGAGAAAGCAATTCCTTCATTAGTAACTAGTTCTAAAAATAGTTTTGACATAAACAAAATCAGAAAATTATTCTGACTCTACCTCCTCCTGCATTTTTTTACCCTTTTCTACAGCCTCATCAATATTACCAACCATATAAAAAGCTTGCTCGGGCAAATCATCATGTTTACCATCTAATATTTCTTGAAAACCTCTAACTGTCTCAGACACAGGGACATATCTTCCAGGCATACCAGTAAAAACTTCACCAACAAAGAATGGCTGAGTTAAGAACCTTTGTATTCTCCTAGCTCGTCCAACAATTATTTGATCATCTTCTGACAATTCTTCAATTCCTAAAATGGCAATAACGTCCTGAAGATCTTTATATCTTTGCAAAACCTGCCTAACCCCTTGAGCTGCATTATAATGCTCTTCACCGACAACAGAAGGCTCTAATATTCTAGAATTAGAAGCAAGCGGATCTACTGCAGGAAACAAAAATTGAGCAGCCAAAGACCTGTCTAATGACACGTTTGCATCCAAATGTCCAAAAGTAGTAACGATACCAGGATCAGTATAATCATCTGCAGGAACATAAACTGCTTGAAAGGATGTAATTGAACCATCATTTGTTGAAGTAATTCTTTCTTGTAAATCACCTATCTCAGTAGAAAGAGTTGGTTGATAACCAACAGCAGAAGGCATTCTTCCAAGTAATGCTGAAACTTCCATACCTGCCAAAATATACCTGTAAATATTATCAACGAACAATAAAACGTCTTGTTTTTGAACATCTCTAAAATATTCAGCCATTGTTAGTCCAGTTAAAGATATACGAGCCCTTGTTCCAGGTGGTTCATTCATTTGTCCAAATACAAGTGCAGTTGAACCCATAACACCGTACTCTATCATTTCATGCCACAAATCATTACCTTCTCTAGATCTCTCTCCAACACCTGCAAAAACTGAAACTCCTGAGTGCTCTTGAGCAATATTTCTAATGAGTTCGGTAATAATAACCGTTTTACCTACTCCAGCACCTCCATACGCACCAACTTTTCCTCCTTTAGCGAAAGGAGTGATCAAGTCCATAACCTTGATTCCAGTCTCTAAAACCTCAGTTGTTCCTGATTGTTCTTCAAATGATGGAGGCTTTCTGTGTATAGGCCATCGTTCAGCTTTTGAATCTACTGGTTGACCACCATCAATTGGATCCCCAAGAACATTCATCAATCTTCCTAAAGATGCTTCTCCAACTGGGACAGATACAGGAGCACCAGTATCAACAACTTCAGCACCTCTAGGCAATCCTTCTGTAGCACCTAATGCTAGACATCTAGCCCAATTATTTCCAACATGCTGTTCTACTTCAAGAACAAGCTTTTCACCTTCATTTTGTACCTCTATGGCAGAATATATCTCAGGTAGGTCATCCGCTGGGAATTCAACATCCACAACAGTACCTATAACTTGAACTACTTTTCCCTTACTTCCTTTAGACATTATTTTATAACTCCAATATCTTATTTTTCTAAGGCAGCAACGCCACCTACTATATCTAATAATTCGCCAGTAATTGATTCTTGACGAGCTTTGTTAAGATCGAGAGTTAGACCCTCGACTAATTCATTTGCATTATCAGTTGCATTTTGCATAGCGACCATTCTTGCTGAATGCTCACTAGCAAATGCCTCAAGTACAGAATGAAACACTTGATTTTGCACATATTTTGGTGCGATTGACTTAAGAAGAGAAACTACTTCTGGTTCGAAAATATAATCATTCGAATTTTCATTGCCACTCTCTGTTTCAATTGGTAAAACCTGATGAGCTTGAATCTTTTGGACAGCAGTGTTAATAAACTTAGCGTAAACAATAACAACTTTATCAAAGTTTTCATTCTCATAATTTTCGATTATAGTTTTTGAAATTGGAAGAGTTTCACTGAAAGTAGGTCTATCAGAAACAGAAAAATTTCCAAATAAATTTTGAGTAGATCTTGATAAATATCTATCTCCTTTTTTCCCCACAGTAATAAAACTAGTATCCGATTCACTTTTCGATATGAATTCTCCTACTGCTTTTGTCAAATTACCAACTAATGCTCCAGCCAAACCTCTATCTGGTGTTATAAAAAGTACCAAGGTTTTATTTACATCTCTTGATTGAAGTAACTTTACACCGTTTAAGATTTCCTGATTATTTGAAGAATTTTTTACTTTAGTCAGCATATTATGAATTGTTTCAAAATATGGCCTACTATTAGCTACCATATTTTGAGCCCTAGTCATTTTTGACGCAGCTATCATCTGCATAGCTCCTGTAACTTTTGCTGTGTTAGAAACCGATCTGATTCTATCTCTTAAGTCTTTTGTACTTGGCAAAAATATACCCTCAAATCTTTACTGTTTGTTTAAAAGACTTGACTGCTTCATCAAGTTTATTTTTTTCATTATCAGCAATATCACCTGACTCAGAAATAGACTTAAGAACGTCAGATAAGTTGGCCGCGGCATAATCATGCCACTGAGATTCAAATTCTCTTACTTTCTCAACTGGAATATCATCTAGAGCACCTTGATTAGCAATATACAGTAGTGAAACCTGATTTTCAAAAGGTAATGGTGAATTTTCATCTTGCTTTAAAAGTTCTGTCAAACGAGACCCTCGCTCTAACTGTCTTTTAGTAACAGCATCTAAATCATCAGTTCCAAACTGGGCAAATGTTGACAAAGATGCATATTGAGCCATTTCAGATTTCAAAGATCCTGATACAGATTTCATCCCTTTTAATTGAGCAGCTGAACCAACTCTTGTTACTGATAAACCTGAATTAACAGCCGGCCGTATTCCAGCATTGAATAAGTCTGGTTCCAAATATAATTGACCATCAGTTATAGAAATAACATTAGTTGGAACATATGCGGAAACATCTCCTGCTTGTGTCTCAATGATAGGCAACGCAGTTATAGAGCCACCACCAGCATCTTTATTTAATCTCGCTGCTCTTTCTAGTAATCTTGAGTGCAAATAAAAAACGTCTCCCGGATAAGCTTCTCTACCTGGAGGCCTTCGAAGTAAAAGAGACATTTGCCTGTATGCCCAAGCGTGTTTTGTCAAATCATCATAAACAATTAATACATCTTTTCCTTGAGCCATAAAATATTCAGCAATTGCACACCCAGCATAAGGAGCAAGATACTGCATTGGTGCAGGATCTGAGGCGTTAGCAGTAACAATTACAGTATTATCTAATGCACCATTTTCCTCTAATCTTGTGACAGTTTGAGCTACTTTGGATGCTCTTTGTCCTATCGCAACATACACTCCAATGATCCCACTATCCTTTTGGTTAATTAGTGCATCAACACAAACAGATGTTTTTCCTGTTGCCCTGTCACCGATAACAAGCTCTCTTTGGCCTCTACCAACTGGAACCATAGCATCTACAATTTTTAGCCCAAACATTACTGGCTGATCTACAGACTGACGTTCTCCTACGCCTGGGGCAATTTTTTCTACTGGAAAAGATTCACTTGTGTTTATAGAACCCTTACCGTCGAGAGGCCTGCCTAAGGAATCAACAACTCTACCTTTCATATCCTCCCCTACTGGTACTTCAATAATTCTACCAGTGCTTTTTACCTCATCTCCTTCTTTAATTTTTAAATAATCTCCAAGTATTACAGCTCCAACACTATCTTCTTCAAGGTTTAGAGCTAAACCCAAAATATCCCCTGGAAATTGTAATAATTCACTGTATCTAACTCCGGATAAACCATGTATCCTAGCAACTCCATCTGCGGCTTCGACAACTGTACCAATGTCAACTTGAGTAAGATCACCACCAAATTCTTCTATTTGCTTCTTAATTACTGAAGCAATATCATGACTATTTACTGCCATTAGACTCTCTTTCATCTATTACTATTTTTTTATTCATTAATTTCTATGACCAATCAATTGTTCACTCAATAAATTAATTTTATTTTTTGTACTGCCATCAATTAACTTGTCGCCAATTCTTATCACAATACCACCTAAAATATTTTTATCTACATTCTCGTTAATGACTACTTTCTTATTCTCTATATTTTCAATTTTTTTAGTGATTTTTTCCAGATTTTCCTTAGCAATAGGGACAGCAGTAGTAATGTCTACTTTCACTATGCCTTTATATTCATCAGCCATTGAAGTGAAAATATTACTAACTTCTAAAAATTTAGATATATCTTTTCTAGTAATCATCAAAGAAATTAGATTTTGGATCAAACCAATATTTTTTGAAAATAATTTTTTTACACCTTCAAGTTTTACGTCAATAGGTATTTGCTCAGCATCAAAAAAAGCTATGCAATCATTATCACTCAATATTAATGTTGCATCTTCCATCTCTGAGAGCCACTTATCAATCTCATCTTTTTCAGATGCAATTGAAAAAACTGCTTGAGAATATCTTCTTGCACTTGTAGCCATTATTTACAAACCAATCTTAATTTTCCTTCAAACTTGAATCTAGTACTTTATTAATTAGCTTTGAATGAGTTTTTTCATCAAGAGAACTTTCTACAATTTTCTCAGCAGCAGCTATCGCTATTCCTGAGAAGTTTTTCCTTATCTCTTCAATTGCAGCAGATTTCTCTCTTTCAATATCAACTTTTGCTTTCTCAATCAATATTTCTGATTCATCTTTCGCTTTTTCCTCAAGCTGTATTTTAAGTTTAGCTGCAGCATCTCTTGCATCTGAAACAATTTTTTGCCCTTCAATACGAGCAGATGCTATCTCTTTTTCTATTTTTTCAGCAGTGGATTCAGCATCTTTTTTTGCATTCTCCGCCGCATCAAGGCTATTCTTTATTTTTTCTGCCCTACTATCTAACATTCCAATTATTGGCTTATATGCTAATTTGTAAAGCAAAAAAAATAAAACCAAAAAACTTACTAACTGAGTTAAAAGTTGCTGATATGTTATTCCTAATGCGTCCATGTTTTATCTTCCTTATCCAACAAATATATTCGTGACGGTTTTCCGCTAAGGCTAACAATTGTAAATCTTTACTTGAAAGCCAAGCGGATTCCGAAATTATACGAACAGGATGATGATCGCAACAACTAGAGCATAAATCGCTATAGCTTCTGCGAACGCCAGAGCCAAAATCATATTCTGCTGAACAGATCCTGAAGCTTCAGGATTTCTTCCTAATGCTTCCATTGCTTTACCTGCGAGTAATCCTATTCCTAATGCTGGTCCTAATGCACCAACAGCAATAGCTATAGCTGCAGCTAAAGGTTTAGTTGCTTCTGCGTCCAATTCACTTTCTCCTATTCTCTATTTTTTCTAAATCAGTGATCTTCTGCGTGGCCGTCGTCATGATCACCGTGACTGGCGACAGCCATTACGCCAAATACTAGTGTGAGCATTGAAAATATAAATGCCTGGATAACACCCACAAATAACTCCAGACCCATAAAAGGAATAATTCCAATTAATGGTAGCAAAAAAGCCATGGCTATAAGTAAAATTTCTCCCGCAAACATGTTACCAAATAGCCTAAACGTAAAACTAATAGTCCTTGTAAGCTCACCAAAAGCTTCAAGTATTCCTACAAATGTTGATATTGGACCTTTCTTAATTGGATTTATAATAAATTTACCACCATACCCTTTGACTCCTAGTCGTCTAAATCCCCATACTTGAACACTAATCATGGCTACTATTGCAATAGCTAAAGTCGTATTGATATCTGTACTAGCCCCTCTTAAGTATGGGACCAACAATCCAACAGTTTTTGTACCTACTTTTTCACCTTCACCATTATAATCATATTCACTTTTTGAAATCTTATTTTTAATATTCTTTACATCACTTTTAGCAACTTGATAAGGTTCATAGGATAGATGATTTTTAAAATTTTCATAAGTTGTATCACCCTTTGAATCTTCACTTACATATACACCACTAGTAATAGCAGATATATATGCTTCTTCATACGAATGAATTTGTTCTAAATCATACCCTAAAATAGAGGATAATTTAGGTCTTTGCGCCTCCCCAAATCCTAATGGAACAACCTTACCTATGGGGCCATCATCAAACATTACAAAAGTATCATTTGCATGACTTTCTAAAACATGAAGTTTAGCTAAGGTCTTAATGACATCTTCACCAACATTATAAGAAGCATATTTATCACTTAATTCATCTTCATATTTATGATAATGATGGTGAACCCATTCATCTAAATCTTCTATTCTTCCTATTGATCCTACACCAGGCATTATACCAACCCAGTTTGACATCATAACAACAAGAAAAATTGTTGTTACCAATGGCAAAAATAATCTACCTGAATGCTTTTTACCTCCTGCAACTCCATCTGCTGTATTTGAGAAAAACTCATATATCAATTCAAATAGAGACTGTAATCTTGTTGGAACTTCCGACATATTGCGCGTTGCTATCCAAGACAAGAATACAAGAATTATTCCAGCAAACCAAAACATAATAGAAGAATTGATTAACTTATAAGATCCTATACTTGTTACCTTCTCGGCTGGTATAGAAATAAATGGAATTGGACCTCCCAAAAAACCAAATCCTAAGGAGGCACCTAATGCACCACCCAATATTGAAAAAAATAAAAGAGAAATAGAAAAAAGTAAAAGTGCTAATATTTTTGGATTTTTAATTATAGATTTCAATTATAGTTGCCTAAATAACTAATTATTTTTTTGTTTTTATTAAATTAATCAATAATTTTCGCATTCCAATTATAGATACTAACAGACCAAGTAGTATTCCCAAAATAGTAAAAAGGGGTAATGTTTGAACTTTTTGGTCAATCATATGTCCAGTAAAAGTAAAAATGATGATTGTTAAGGATATGAACCAGCCAAATCCACCCATTTTTCCAAGAGAGGACAAGGTGTTTCCCCATGAATGTGTATTTTTCCCTTTATTATTCATTAGTATCTTTTTTTATTCTATATCCAAAGATTCAATAAAATCTTCAAAAATTGATAAATTTTCTGAGTTATCATCCATTGAGATGCCATTATTTTTCATAACATCATCTGAAACATAAATTTCAATCTTTGATCTTATTGCTATAGCTAACGCATCCGATGGCCTAGAATCTATAAATTGCTCTTCATCATCTTTGTCGTAATATATCCTGGAATAATAAGTATCATTTTCGATCTTATGTATCTCTATGAATTTTGGAATTATATTTTCTTTATCTAATAAATTAATGAATAAATCATGCGTCATAGGTCTTGTGACTTCAATTTTTTGCAATGCTACAATAATTGACTCAGACTCAAATTCTCCTACCCACAAGGGCAAGTATCTATTTTTATCAATTTCCTTTAATATCACAATTCTTTGATTATTTATAATATTGGCTCTGATGCTATTAATTTCTACTTGTATCATAAATATTACTATTTTAATGATTCGTTAATTTTGTTATTTAATTCTATACATTTTTCTCTTGAATAATAGAAAAAATCATCTTTATTTTTTGATGCATACAATATACTTCTTGATGAATTTATCAAAAAATTATTTTTTTTACCTGTGTGATTTACTGCAGCGATAACCTCACTTACAGTTCCTCCTTGCTCTCCAATACCAGGTATCAAAAAGTTAAAATCATGTAAATTTTCCCTCATTTTTAACAACTGATCAGGATATGTAGCACCTATAACGAAGCCTAAATTTTCAGGTGAGCCCCAGGTAGAAATTTTTTTTGCAATATATTCGTATAATTTATCTCCATTTTTTAGTGAAAGATCTTGAAAATCTTCCGAACCTCTATTAGAAGTTTTACACAGAATATAAGTTCCTTTTTGTTCGTAAGATAAAAAAGGTTCGATAGAATCAAATCCCATATATGGATTAACTGTTACGATATCAAAGTCATACAAGTCAAATAAGGATTTTGCATAAGCTTCCGAGGTAGTAGATATATCACCTCTTTTCCCATCTCCTATAATTATTATTTCATCAGACTTATTTTTAATATATTCAACTATTTTTCTCATAATTTGTAAGCCATTTGGACCGAACGATTCAAAATATGCAAGTTGAGGTTTATAAGCACTAACTAAATCGTGAGTAGAGTCTATAATTTCATAATTAAATTTTAGTAAATCATCAATTGGCATTCTTGATGATATAGGGTCTAAGCCAACACATACATTTGATTTTTTCTTTATTATAATTTTTTTAAGCTTATTAAATATGCTTTTCATAGAATTATCTCCAATTACGAATATATATAGGATAGCATAAATATGTAGTATAAATTTAGCTCTAATCAGTCTGGCTTAGGAGGTAATAATAGATTGACAAAGTTATTGTGGCAATTATTGTTGATACTATAATCAATGGCCAAATATCTGAGTCTGAACCACTTGAAATTTTAGTATATATTCCTAATGGTATTGTTTGAGTTTTACCAGGAATGTTTCCAGCGACAACAATTGTTGCCCCAAACTCTGATAAAGATCTGATAAAACCTAAAATTATTCCAGCAATAATACCATTTCTAGCAATTGGTAAAATTATATACCTGATTGTTTGAAAACTACTTAATCCAAGAGATTTAGACACTATTTCCATATTTTTATCAACTCCAGATATAGCAATCATAAAAGACCTTGTCACCAAGGGTAATGATACTAAGAAAGATGCTAATACGGCAGCAAACCAAGTAAAAGTTATATTTATACCAAATATCTGATATAAAAATTCTCCAAAAAAATTATTACGCCCAAAAAGCCATAGTAAAAAATAACCAACAAGTACAGGGGGAAGAGCAATAGGCAAGGATATTAATAAATCTAGGAAAAATTTTCCTCTAAAATTTTTCTTTACTAAAATCCAAGCAAAACCAAAAGCAAAAATTGATGTAATAAGAGTGGATATAACACCTACTCTTAATGATAATATGATTACAGATAAATCGGATTCCATTTTATTTTTTTATCCTACTTAATCCTCGTGAAGCAATTAGTTCTAGCAATTTAGCATCATCAGATTTTGCCAAGAACTCATAAAATAAATTTGCTTGTATCTTATTTTTTGTGTTTTTCATAACATGCATATAGTAATCTACTGAATACTCTGAAACTTCTTCAATTTGTCCATAATGAACCAAGTTTTTGGATAACAGAAAATCCGAATAATAAATTATCCCATAATCTGCGTTATGATTTTCTAAAGAGCGAAGAACTGATTTAGCATCACTTGCAAGAATTAAATTTTTCTCTAATTGATTATACATATTATTTGAAGATAATATTTCTTTTGAATAAATTCCTAATGGAGCTAAAGCAGGATCTGCAATTATTATTCTTTTCTTACTTTGTAATAATTCAGATAGATTATTAATATGTTTAGAGTTTTTGTAGCCAACAAATGCTAGTTTATTAGTCAAAAATTTATATCTATATTCATAATCAATTAGATTATTATCTTCTAAAATTCTAATAGGTTTTTCTCCAATAAAAATCACACCATCAGCAGGACTTTCGAACTTAGAAATCTGATTAGCTAAAGATATCGATCCTCCAAAATTAAATGAAATGTCAATATCGTTGTTTTGATTGAAAATTTCATAACTTTCAGTCAATAAATCTGAAATTGAAGAAGCTGCATAAATTACAACTTTTTGGTTATTATTATCTGTTTCACAACCAATAAATGGCATAGAAATTAATATAAATATGGTAATATAAATTGCTTTCATCTTAGAAAATTATATATATTAGATAAAAAAATTATAGTAATATTTAGATGATTAGATACACATAATTAGACAAAAATGGAGAAAAATCTTAAATGAATAGTAGTGAAGAATATAATTTTAATAAATTTTCAAACTTGCCATTCTATACTGACATAAATGCAAAATTTTTAGAATTCGCTAAAATCGATAATCAAAAAACTATTGTGGATTTAGGCTGTGGTACTGGAGGGATAACAAAATTACTCATAAATAGATTGAAAAACGCTAAAGAGACCGTGATTTATGCAATCGACCATTCCAAAACAGCGCTAAAAACTGCAGCAAATGAAATTGAAGAAACAAAAAATGTTTTAGTAAAATTTTGCCATTCAGAGGTACAAAGCCTAACTGATGTTATAAAAGATAAAGTTGACGCAATTGTGTATTGTAATTCTATACATTATGTACCAGATAAATCCGATTTACTTACTAAAATAAAAAGTAAATTAAATAATAAAGGAATACTAGCATTTAACACTTCATTTTTCGAAGGTTCACATCCCGAGGATAGTTTGGAGTTTTTCCGAAAATGGATGCTTAGATCTCTTAGAAAAGTAAGAAAAGAATATGGTTTATCAGCAAAAAAAAGTGATAAAGTTCAATCTAGGGTACAGTTGAATCAAGAGGAATATAAAAATCTATTATTAGAAAATGGATTTGAAATAAATTCGATAAAAACTAGTAGAATTGATGTACCAATTGAAGGATGGCATTACATATCTGGGTTCTCTGATTGGATAGAAGGCATTCTGCCTGGGATTCCTTTAGAAATAGGTAGAGATGTTTTACAAAAATCTTTAGCAGAAATCTGGGAAGAACTTAAATTAAAATCCATTCCAAGAATATGGCTATCTGTTAGCGCTTCTCCGAAAGTTTAAGTCTCCAAGTAATCAGCAATACTCTTAACGTTATACTTACTTTTTGAAAAATCTGAGGATATATTTTCCGATTGAATAGCACAAAGAGCTGTATCAATTGAAGTAAAACATGGAATATTCATTAGAGTAGCAGCCCTTCTAATATGAAATCCGTCTTGTAAAGCTTGCCTATCTCCAGTTACAGTATTTATCACTGCGCTAACTGTTCCATTTTGAATAATATCTACTACATTTTCTCCTAAATTATTACTTAATCTTTTTTCAACTGTTTTAACCTTAATTCCGAGTTTTGAAATCATTTTTGCAGTTCCTTCAGTAGCAAATAATTTATGACCATTTTTTTGTAAAATCTTAACCAAATTTTCAGAATCTGATTTATCTGGATTTGCTATGCTTAGTAGAATGGGTGAACCTGGATTAACATTTAGTCCAGAACTAATAAGAGCTTTTTTCATAGCAGCAGTGAAGCTACAATCTATACCCATAACTTCACCAGTTGATTTCATTTCTGGACCCAAAAAAGAATCTACTCCTGAAAGTTTTGACATAGAAAATACTGGAGCCTTAACAGCTACTAAATTTTTATTTGGATGAAGGCCATAATTAAAACCTAATTCTTTAATCGATTTTCCATTCATAACTTTCGTAGCAATTTTCACCATTGGAATTCTTGTTACCTTAGATATAAACGGAATAGTCCTTGAAGATCTTGGATTAACTTCGATAACATAAATCTCCGGTTCTTCTGAATAATTAATTTTGCTATAAATACTCCTGCGAGAATTATCACCTGCAACTATAAATTGTATATTCATCAATCCTATAATTTTTAAGGAAGTTGCTATTTTATTTGTATAATCAACAATCATTTTAATTTCTTCATCAGATAGAGATTGAGCTGGATATACCGCCATTGAATCACCAGAATGGACCCCTGCTCTTTCAATGTGCTGCATTATACCTGGAATTAATACCCCATTTCCGTCTGAAATAGCATCAACTTCTACTTCAATCCCAGACAAATAGTGATCAATAAGTATTTCTTGATTGGGGAATTCTTTCTGTGATTTATGAAAATAATTAACCAATTCGTTTTTATTTTGTACAATTTCCATTGCTCTCCCACCTAGAACATAGCTTGGGCGTAAAAGGACAGGAAATTTCACATCTTCAGCTACAATCATTGCAGAATCAATATCTTTAGCCATTCCTCCTGGTGGCAGGGGTATTGAGTTTTGTTTTGACAAATCTTCAAATTTTGCTCTATCAGATGCATTATCAATCGATTCAGAAGAAGATCCTAAGATTGGTAAATCTAATTTTCCCAATCTTTGAGATAAATTTATCGCCGTTTGACCTCCAAACTGAACTAGACTTGAAGGCATTTTATTTGAGTAATTTTCATTTTCTATAATATTTCTTATTGATTCTTCGTCTAAGGGTTCGAAATACAATCTATCCGAAGTATCAAAATCAGTAGATACTGTTTCTGGATTAGAGTTAATCATGACTGACTTTACGCCTATCTCCTTGAGTGCAAATGCTGCATGAACAGAACAATAATCGAACTCTATACCTTGCCCAATTCTTATTGGACCGCTACCAATTACTATAGCTTTATCAGACTTGAGAGTTTGGGCTTCATTTTCCTTAGAATAAGTTGAATAAAAATAAGGAGTATAAGCTTCAAATTCACCAGCACATGTATCAACCATTTTGTAAACAGGTAGTATATTCCATTTTTTTCTTAATTGTCGAATGTCTTCAGATAAATAATCAGAAAAATTGGCTATTTGATCATCAGTAAATCCTAACATTTTAGCCTGAAGTAAAAGTTCTGGAGTCATTTCATTTTTTTCTAGAGCTTTTTCAAATGAAACAATTTTATTTATAGAAAATGTAAACCATGGGTCAATTCCAGTAATTTTAGATACTTCTTGAAAGTCTAAACCTCTCCTAATGGCGGTTGCAAGCTTCCAGATTCTATCATCATCTGGAGACAGAATTTTTAAGTCGTCAGCATCCCAATCAGGATCTTCCCAAGATAAAGTAGATCTTCCATTTTCTAAAGATCTAACAGCTTTTTGTAATGCAGATTCAAAGTTTCTATCTATAGCCATAACCTCGCCTGTTGCTTTCATTTGAGTACCTAAAGACCTGTCACCTAATGGAAATTTATCGAAAGGCCATCTAGGTATTTTGACAACACAATAATCTAATGCGGGTTCAAATGCAGCTGTAGTTTTCTTTGTAACAGCATTTGATATTTGATGTAACGATTTGCCAATAGCTATTTTTGCGGCAACCCTTGCAATTGGATATCCAGTAGCCTTGGAAGCCAATGCTGAAGATCTACTAACCCTAGGATTAACTTCAATTACATAGTACATAGAGCCTTCATCTTCATAGCCTGATCCTTCACCCAAATTCTCAGAAATAAGAGTTGTTGGTCTATAAGCTAACTGAACATTACAGCCCCCTTTGATGTCGAGACCTGTAATTATGTCCAAGGATGCTGTACGCAATCTCTGATAATCTTTATCATTTAAAGTTTGGCTTGGGGCAACAACTATTGAATCTCCCGTATGAACTCCCATCGGATCTAAATTTTCCATATTACAGATTGTTATTACATTTCCATCTCCATCACGCATAACTTCGTATTCTATTTCTTTCCAACCAACCAGAGACTTCTCGATTAAAACTTGACCGACTCGGCTAGCAGACAAACCTCCCTTAGCAATTTCAACAAGTTCAGTTTCATTTTTTGCAATACCACCTCCCGTTCCTCCTAAAGTATAAGCTGGCCTGATAACAACTGGAAAACCTATTTTATTAGCTGATTTAATTGCATCTTCAACATTATCTACCGCGAATGATGGCAACACAGGTTGGTCTAAATTTTCTAACAAGTTTCTAAATAGTTCTCTATCTTCAGCCATTTCAACTGATTTTACTGAAGTACCAAGAGTTTTCACATTGTATTTTTCAAGTATTCCGTTGTTATATAAATCACATAATAGGTTTAGGCCTGTCTGACCCCCTAGCGTACCAAGAATCCCGTCTGGTTTTTCAATTTTAATTATTTCTTCTACTACTTCAATTGTTAGAGGTTCGATGTAAATTTGGTCTGCAATATCTTCGTCAGTCATTATTGTGGCTGGATTAGAATTTACAAGAACAACTTTAATGCCTTCTTCTCTTAGAGATCTACAAGCCTGTGTACCAGCATAATCAAATTCTGCTGCCTGACCTATTATTATTGGTCCTGACCCAAGGACTAAAACCTTTTTTATATCAATCATAATTTTTACCTAACTCTTATCTAACATTTGAATAAATTTGTCAAAAATATACTCACTATCGTGTGGACCTGGTGATGCTTCAGAATGATATTGTATGGACAAAATTCTTAATTTATCACTTACCAAGCCTGCTACAGTATTATCATTAATATTTATATGACTTACCTTAACATCATTTGATAAATTATCTGACTTGAGAGCATAACCATGATTTTGAGCGGTTACGTATACTTTTCCTGTACTTAACTCTCGAATTGGCTGATTACCGCCTCTATGGCCAAAAGGCAATTTAAATGTTTTGGCACCAAATGCCCTACCAAGTAATTGATGACCAAGGCATATACCTAGAATTGGTTTTGACCCTGCCAATGATCGAATGACCTCTATTGAACCATCTAAAAATTCAGGATTACCTGGTCCAGGAGATAACACAATTCCATCTGGATTAAGATTTAGTACATCATCCAAAGATACATTTTTTGGCACTACAGTTATACTACAATTTCTTGCATACAAAGACCTAAGTATATTGAACTTAACTCCATAATCAAAAAGAACAACATTATATTTTTTAGTAGTTTTTTTGGTTCTATTAACTAAATCAATAAAACTTCTTTTATTAGAATCTGAATCAGGTAATTCCCATTCGTATATATTTTGCGTAGTCACTTTACTAACGACATCAAATTCACCATATCTGGGACTTTTACTAATTTTATCTAGACTAAGACTAATATCATTAGAAGCAGATAATATTCCCATCATTACTCCTGAATCTCTAAGTTTTCTTGCTATTGCTCTAGTATCAAGATCATAAATACCAGGTATGTCATTTTTTTCAAGATATTCTCTAATAGTCTCTTGGGACATAGGATGAGATGGATAATCACATAAATTTCCGATTACAAATCCACTTACCTGTATTTTGTTAGATTCAACATCATGGGCATTAATTCCATAATTACCAATCATTGGATAAGTAGGCATGAGTATTTGACCTGCATAAGATGGGTCAGTAAGCATCTCCTGGTAACCTGTCATAGAAGTATTAAAAACCACCTCACCAATAACCTCTTTATTTGCACCAAAACTTTTCCCGGGAAATATTGTTCCGTCTTCTAGAATTAAATAAATTTTCTTGTCTGTCTTATACATTATAATTTTCGTCCTTATAAATAACTTTTCCATCATAGATAGTGATTAAAATTTTTCCATTCATATTGGTATCTAAAAGTGGAGTATTTGAGCTTTTAGATAGAAATTTATGTTGTTCAACTTTCCATTTTGCTTTTGGATCTATAACAACTACATCAGCATAGTAACCTTTTTTTAGTCCTCCAACTTTACTAAGTTTGAATATTTCTGCAGGCCTTGATGTCAAAGACTCGATGATTCTGTCCATGCTTATAGACTTTTTCAAATATAAATCAAAAACTGATGAAAATGCAGTCTCAAGCACGTTAATACCATGAGCCGCATCTGCAAAACTACATTGTTTTTCAATATCAGAGTGAGGTGCATGGTCAGTGGCAATAATATCAATTATCCCATCTGATAAACCTTTGGCCATATCATTAGCATCACTAATTGTTCTAAGAGGTGGATTTACTTTTGCATTAGTATCATATGATTCATTATCAATATAATCTGGAACTTCACCTTTTTTACCGTATACCCAATTTTCATTTAAAGTTAGGTGATGAGGTGTGACTTCAGCAGTAACGTTCAGTCCCATATTTTTATAAATTTCTAGAAGATGAAGAGATGATGATGATGATATATGAGGGATGTGTAATTTTGCTCCTATATTTTCAGCTAAAATTAAATCCCTAGCTATCATTACAGTCTCAGCACTTGAGTCTGCTCCAAAAAGTCCTAATCTATTGGAAACTATACCCTCATTCATTAAACCTTTTCCAACAATTTTTTTATCTTCTGCATGATTTATTACAGGTAAATCTAAGTCCACACTATATGTTAATGCCTGCTTCATAATATTTGAATCACTCACAGGATTTCCATCATCAGAAAAACCAATTACTCCAGCCTCTGCTAGTTCATTCATAGGAGAAAGGTTAGCTCCTTTTTGACCAATTGTTATTGAACCAATTGGCAATATTCTTACAATGGCATCTGTCTTAGATCTATTAACTAAATCATTAACAATATTTGCATTGTCCAATGCAGGTATTGTATTAGGCATACTAGTTATAGTTGTAAATCCTCCTTTTGCAGCAGATTTACTACCTGTTGATATAGTCTCTTTCCATTCTTGACCAGGATCTCGTAAATGAGTATGTGCATCAATAAATCCTGGAGAAACTATCATATTTTTTGCATTTATAATTTCATATTCATCCGAATATGTTTGATTGGAGTTAGGTATAACATCAATTATTAAATTATTTTTAATTATCAAGTCCCCTATACAATTTGTTCTTGAACTGGGATCAATTATATTTCCATCCTTAATTACCAACTTTTTAGATTTCATATTTTTATTTTGCCTCACTTAGGATAGTTTTAATTATCGCCATTCTAATATATAAACCGTGTTCGACCTGAAGATTTATTTGACTTTTATCACCGTGCACCAAGCCAGAAGAAATTTCTACACCTTCATTAACTGGACCTGGATGCATAATCATGACATTATTTTTAGCAATTTTTATTTTTTCTTCATTTATACCCCAGTATTTGGAATATTCCCTTAGAGATGGTATATTTCCTTGTTCTTGCCTTTCTAATTGAATTCTTAGTGGCATTATCACGTCAGCATTCTCAATAGCATGATCTAAATCATCAACAAAGTTAACGCGAGAATTTTTTTGCTCAAAAAATTTATTCTTGAAAAAAGATAATGTTTTAGGAGAATTAATGTATACATTAGCGCCTAATTTAGAAAAACCTAGTATATTTGAACGAGCAACTCTACTATGCAATATATCACCAATTATAGATATTTTTTTATTTTTTAATGTTCCTAATTTTTTTTGAATAGTATAAATATCAAGTAAAGTTTGAGTTGGATGTGCATGTAATCCGTCACCTGCATTGATAACTGGTATATCTATATTTCTAGAGATAAAATAGGGAGCTCCTGCATCAGAATGCCTAACAATAATAAGATCAAATTGCATTGCTTCTAGAGTCTTTACCGTATTAAGTAAAGATTCACCTTTCTTAACACTGCTACTTCCTAGTGAAATATTTATAACATCGGCACCAAGTTTTTTGGCTGCTAACTCGAAAGATGTTCGAGTTCTTGTACTGTTTTCATAAAATAATGTTAATACTGATTTACCACTAGTATATTTTTTTGTTGATGCAATATTATCATTTGATAATTTATCAGCTTCATTCATTATACTTTGAATATGAACTTCACTTAGTTGGTCTACATCTAGTAAACTTTTATTGCTAGTTATATTCAATGTAAAACCACCGAATCATTAGAATCTACTTCAACAAGATTTACTTTAACTTTCTGTTCATATTCCGTAGGAATGTTTTTACCTATATAATCTGGCCTTATTGGTAGTTCTCTATGGCCTCTATCGACTAAAACTGCCAATTGAATTTTTTTGGGCCTACCAAAGTTAAGCAAAGCTTGCATAGCCGCTCTTATAGTTCTACCTGTATATAAAACATCGTCTACTATTATGACATTTTTATCTTTTATATCACTCGGAATAATGGAATTTTTAGCTTGCTTAATGTGATAGTTTTCAAGGTCATCTCTCCATAGTTTAGGATCTAAATTACCAACTAAAATATTTTTATTAGTAATATCGCGAACAGTTTCAGAAATTCTTTTCGCTAAAAATACCCCTCTAGTTTCAACTCCAACCAAAATCACATCAGTTACACTTAGGTTTTTTTCAATTATTTCAAAAGAAATCCTCTTAATACATTTGAATAAATCTATCTCTGATAAAAGTATTTTCGTTTTTTTTGAATTTGACATAAATTTTTCCAAAAAAAAACCTTGCTAACGCAAGGCAACAAAAAAACTTACCACCTTGCCAGTCTCTCTGTACTGATTTAAAGGTTATTCCTTTAGACAATAGTATCATCAAAATTTGATATTCACAACCTAACCCATAAACCAGAATCAGATTCGTTAAAGTTTTCAGAATAAACAACGGTTTCCCATTTATCTGGGAAAATCTCGTTTCCACATGTACAAAATAAGTGATTCAATTTAATTTTTTTTAATATATTTTTATAACAATTTTTACAACTAACTAAAAACATAAATTTTTTTTTCCATTTGTGGATTTTTACATCAACATAACTTCTGGGTAGTATATTTAATTTTTTACAAATAAGCCTAAATTCCTTACCATGACTTGGAGTGTACGGACCATATTCACTAAATGTGAAAGCATGTGCTAATTCATGAAGAACAACTGATTTTATTTCTTCTCTCTTACCAAATAAAATCAAATTAAAGGACAGAGTAATTTGATTATTTTTATAATTGTATGAACCTAAAGTTTTTTTCATACTTTTTGAAATTTTAATATCTGGGAATAATATTTGATAATGATTTGAATTAATTGTTTCTTCGATTATAGAATATATTAAATCTGGAATTGAAAATTCAATAATATTACTCTCAATAGGATCAGAATTTTTTAGGAAATTAAAAGTTAATTGCATAATTTGATGATAGCATTTTTACGGATAAGGTCACTTTTCAAAATTACAAGAATCTGTTGACACTAAACTCATTTATATAAGTATCTAATTGCTCTTCAAAAATATCTTTGCTGATTATTTTACCCATGGCTGGACCAAATAATATTCCATTAGCACTACCGCCTCCACAGAGAAAAATATTTTCAAAGTCCTTAAGCCTACCCAGGATTGGTAGAGAATCTTTGGTCATAGGCCTAAGACATGCAGTTTGTTCAACAACAAAATTTTCATCTAAGAAAGGAAAAATTTCTTTAGCATTTTGCAGAATCTGATTTTTAGAATCATTGGTTATAGATTCATCATAGCCTACATCTTCATGAGTAGTGCCTAACCAAGTAATATTTTTATCTTTAGTAGTAATATAATTTTTACCCCACCAAAATGACACATTAAATCCTGGGCTAATATTTTTCATGCGCAAGATCTGCCCCTTAATTGGGGTTAACATACTTTTCCCAAAAAAATCCATAAAAAATTTTTCAGCCCAAGAACCATTAGATATGATTATTTTGTCAAAATTATACGATTCATCATCACTAAATATTCTTACTTGTTTTCCAGAATCAGCATCAATTTTATTAATATTTTTTTGTACAAAATTAACTCCATTTTGAATAGCGTTATCAAAAAATGTTTTGGATAACATGTATGAATCAACTTCGAGTGAATTTTTTATGTATAAGCCACCATCAATTTCTTGAGATACTCTAGCATCAATATGCCTTAGCTCCCCTAATGACAAAAAATGAAATTCTTTATTCAATTTATTTTTTTTGTAATTATCGTAAATTTTCGAATAACTATTATTCTTAAATAAATGTACTACTGGTTTTTTAGAATAGTAAAATTTACTATGAAATTTCATTTTAAGATTATTATGAACACTTAAAGCATAATCGGATAATTGTTCAGAATAGGAATTTATATCATAATCTATAAAAGGAATAATTGACCCATTGGATTTTCCTGAAGAATGGGCACCTATAAAATCCTTTTCAAAAATAGTTATATCAGATGTTTTTTTAGAAAGATAGTAAGCTGCAGCGCATCCTGCTATACCACCTCCAATTATTCCAATTTTCAAAATTTGCTCCAAAATTGCTTATGAATTAATTATAATTCATTAAAAAAAAAGATGAATATAAAAAAATTTGATATTCTATTTATAATAAATACTAATTCGGAGAAGAAAATGGAAAATGAATCTCAACCACAAATAAAAGGTAAATTCACTACTTGTAAACTAGTCAAAAGAGAAGACCTGACTCATGACTTAATAAAGTTTTGGCTTGAACCTGAAGAATCATTTAATTTTAAACCAGGACAATACTGCACTATAGGCACAGGAGGTATTGAGAGACCATATTCAATAGTTTCCTCTCCCGATGAAAAAAACATCGAACTATTTATCGAAGTTGTTCCTCCACCAGATGGGAACTTAACTCCCTTACTCCATGAATTGAGTGTTGGAGCCGAGATGACACTAAGGCCAAGAGGTAAAGGTATATTTGTAATACAACCTCAATTTAAAAATCACATATTTGTAGGAACTGTTACAGG
>CENY01054919.1_pt1 | contig 24830 bp, 26 predicted proteins | sample 356181 | NCBI WGS metagenome assembly CENY01 (sample SAMEA2619840, study PRJEB7988) | marine metagenome | isolation source: saline water (ENVO:00002010), including
TACAGCTCCACTATTGGTGGCTGACAAATAAGAAGATCTGATTGATCGACTAGGCTGAGCCAATTAACAATTGGTGAAGAAACAGTTGAACGTTTAAAGGCTCTCGGACCAAACCGGTCTGAGAGCCTTTTTGCTTGTTATGTCAAATTAATTGGATGACAAACCCTTCTTCCGAGTTATTATGACTTGATATTATGTGGTGAGAAGAAGCAATTGGGAGTCTTGATGGATAAACTTTTGCTCATATTGATTATCAGCCCGTTTATTGTGTTCATAGGTTATCTTGCTACTAGAAATAAATTCCTTCATATGACTTATGTTTGGAAGTGCGCTATATCTTAGTCAAAACCAAGTTTTAAAAGGTAAAAAACATAATTAAGCTAGGTTCATAGGCTAAGAGCATCTATCATCATTGGGTCTAACTATGAGGTGGATGTCGATGACAAAGGGAAAGAATGGATAAATGTTTTCTATCCAGTTTTAATTATCTTTATTTCCCTTAGCCTACGGCCTACTGTAGAGATTACTTCTATCGATAAATTGTTATATGAAAATTTGTCCCCGGGGCTTGGAATTTTACCTAGTTCGTGTAGGACGAACCCTCCGATTGTGTCGAATCCGTTACCTGCAAAAGATGTTCCGATTGTTAAAGCTAGATCATCTATATCGATGCCAGCATCCATATAAAATTCGTTTTCTTCAACCTGTCTGATTACCGATTCTCGGCGGTCAAATTCATCGTGTAATTCCCCCACAATTTCTTCGACAAGATCTTCTACTGTGACTAATCCGGAGACTCCACCGTATTCGTCGATAACAATTGCCATTTGAATCCGTTTGTCTTGAAAGTCTGTTAGAAGATCTTCTAGTGTTTTTGACTCAGGTACAAAAAAAACTGGGCGGAGAAAAGCCTCTAAGTCCCCTTCGGTTCCTGTTTGTTGACCTGCAGCACTTACCTGGGCAAGTATGTCCATCGAGTGGGCAATACCTTTTATTTGGTCGGTTTCATCTTTGTATATGGGAACTTTACTATGACCTTCCTTAATCATGAGGTCGGCTATCTCACTAATTGACGTAGATATATCTGTAGCTATCATATCAACCCGGGGAACCATGATTTCTCGGACTACTGTCCTGTCCAATTGAAAAACCCCTCTTATCATACGAACTTCATGTTCTTCGAGAGGCTCTCCTTCATCATTCATTTGCATTGCTATGTTGCGGTTTTCATCAATGTCAGAAGCTTCTTCTACAGTACCAATTTCTATGATTCGTTCCTGTGACCTAGTTATGGGTCTTAGGGTTGTACCAATGAAAATAGCTAATCTGTAAATCTGAATTGCTGCTCTTGGGCCGCTATGTCTGCCGGCTACTTTAGCGAGGGTTTCTAAAACTCCTAGAACCAGAAGACTTAACAAACCAATAATGCCCATTTGGACTAATGAATAGGTGGTGAATTCAGGTTCAGACACATTGTAAAAGATGGAATAGGAAATTATGATTGCGAAGGTGAGCGCAGCGGTTTTTATTATTGAAAAAGCAGAATTGGATTGGTCAGCTTTGCGAAATAGGTCTTCCAGTTTTTCTAATCCTGGTCTTTCTTCGCTGCGCCAGATAAAAATTGCTTCTCTAGTTACCGTGCCAATCACATGCTGAATAAAACCAATTAAGGTAAAAAATGCAATAGAAGCTATTAGCGCGAGGCTAGATAAATCGCTTATATCAGTGTCCAATATGACTTTGGGTCTATAAAGACCTATCCCCCTTTAATATACGTGCGGGAGTTCCGATTCCTTTTGAGAAATCAGGAATATCCTTTGTTATTATTGACCCTGCCCCAGTAATTGACTTTTCCCCAATGATTACAGGAGCAATGAGTTTCGTGTCTGATCCTATGAAAGCCTCATCTTTTATAATGGTTCTGTGTTTATCAGTGCCATCATAGTTACAGGTTATGGTACCTGCTCCAATATTCACATTAGAACCAATGTCTGAATCCCCCAAATAGCAATGATGTCCTGATTTAGTACCGTTCCCTAGGGTACTGTTTTTTATTTCCACATAATTCCCTATTTCAACATTACTTTTCAATATGGATCCTTCTCTAATATGACTGTAAGGGCCGACTTTCACTTCGTCAAGAATTACCGCCGATTCTATAGTAGACGACTTAATTATACATTTCGAACCTATGGAGCTATTTGAAATCACACTGTTTGGGCCGATTTCACTATGAAAAGAAATATTGGTATTACCTGTTAAATGGGTGTTGGGGAAAATGGTTGTGTCTGCTCCAATTGTAACTTCGGAATCAATGTAGGTAGTGTCTGGGTCTATAATGATTACTCCATCATTCATGAGCTTTTCACAAATAGCTGCCCTTGATAATTTTCCGGCTCTGGCCAAATCAGATTTGTTATTCACGCCTATAATTTCCTCTTCCTCAGTTATTAACGATTCTATATTAAGCTTTAAGATATGCGCGAAATTTATAAGGTCGGTTAAAAAAAATTCCCCAGACTTGGAAGGCTTCAGGGATTCTAACGCGTCCCATAACCATGATGTTTTGAAACAATACGCACCGGCATTAATTTCATCAATAAGCTTCTGTTCAATATCTGCTTCAGGTTCTTCAACTATATTTGTGATTTTCCCTTCACTATTTCTGATTATTCGTCCGAAACCTTTCGGACGTTTTACTTTGGACGTTAGTACAGTTATGTCGGCTTCTGATGATTGGTGATGGTTTATTAATGTGGTAAGAGTTTCAGATTTTATAAGGGGCATATCGCTATTTAATACTAGTATGTTTTTGGCCTTGTCTGCTTTTCGTTTGCTCTGTAGCAGAGCGTGACCACTACCCTTTGGTGGGTCTTGAACAGCTAGTTCAGATTTATGCTCTAGAATATTTTGGAATGCTTCATGGTTTGCTGGAACAATAGTGATTATATCCTTAATTCTTGACTGAATTATTGCATTCACAATCCAAATTATCATTGGGGTCCCTGATAATTTGTGCAGAGGCTTTGGCAGACGAGACTTCATTCTAGTTCCAGAGCCGCCTGCTAGTATAATCGCTTTAAAATTATGCATTATGTTTTATGAAAATGTTCTAACTGATGCGTGTCCTAATATCAGTGGGCACACATAATTGTGGCAAATCTTATTGAGCCGTAATTCCTCCGTCAATAACTAATTCTGAGCCTGTCATATACGAAGATTCATCCGAAGCCAAAAATAAAACTCCTAAAGCCACGTCTTCTATGGTTCCTATTCGGCCAAGAGGTATTCTGGATATTGAGTTTTGTCTCCCTTCAGGTGTGGAAAGATTGTCCGCGATCATATCAGTGTCAATTGGTCCTGGGTGAACAGAATTTGCTCTGATATTGTCAGAGGCGTGTTGTATAGCAGTAAATTTAGTAAACAATCTCACCCCTCCTTTCGACGCACCGTATGCCCCGCCCCCTTGATTACCAACAAGTCCAGCTGTAGATGAAATATTAATTATTGATCCGCCCCCTGAGTGCCGCATTTCTGGGATAGCATATTTTGTTCCCAAAAAAACCCCCTTAAGATTAACTGACATAATTAAATCAAATTCCTCGTCTGAGGCTTCTTCAATAGGTACTTTACTGTATATACCTGCATTGTTAACCAGTATGTCTAAACTTTGATATTTTTCCATAGTGAATTTTATGCAGTTAATCCAACTTTCTGAAGAAGTTACATCCAGATGAACGGCTGAAGCTGTTCCTTTGTTTTTTACAATATCTAGAACGTTGGACTCACATGACTCAATATCTAGGTCTGCCAAAACGACTTTGGCACCTTCACTTGCAAATAGGGCAGCTTCAAATGCACCTTGTCCCTTTCCAGCGCCTGAAATTATCGCCACTTTGTTATCCAGTCTTCCCATGATTCTATACCTCTATGGCAGATTGTTAAGGAGTATTCTATCTCAGAATCAGTTTTTTGTTCATATAGATTTTTGCTACACCTTAAGATGCAACAATTGACAGAACACTTGTTCTGTTCTAAAATGTTCTAAATCGAATTTTCCAGGATGTAAATATGAATGAAGCAACACAATTGACACTATCTATAAAGGATGACAAAAAAAATCATCCAACTTTTCAAAATGGCTTAAACATAAATAACGGCCAAAAGGTTAAGTATTTAGGGAATGTTAGTGGGGGCCCGCTCACTGGCAGCAAGGGAATAATCAAGAAACTTTACGCAAATAAGGCAGTAGTTGATATGGGATTGGTGGGAACTTGGAATGTTCCATACTATTTTCTGTCAGAGACCGCATAAGTCGTTCAATTAAAGAAACCGTAGTTAATGTAATGAGATATGGTTTGCGCCACTAGTAGGGGCTTCTGAATAGGTACATCATGTATGCTTTTTTCTAGCCAAACTGTATCAAATCTAGATATTTTTGCTTTTGCCTGATTTATTAAATTTTGCCTAAGTTTTTGTCTCGGATTTTTTTCTTCATTTAACCTTGCTGGTAAATTCAGAACAGGGCAATCTATTGATGAAAACAATGTTGACGGTAAATGGTTCCAAAAGGCCTCTACAACTTTCAAGTGGCTAGATCTTTTAAAACGAGGTGTTATGGTGCCATCTATATTTTCTTGAAAATTGGCCATTACAATATCGGCTAAATCATATTTAATTGATATTTCATCTCGTTCACCCCAATCCCTTTTTGAAATTCTATCTCTTAGAAGTTTTTCTGTTAATCCATCAAAAAGTGGGGGTGCCATATCTATAAGGGCTTTTCCGAGGGAATTTCCTGGTATGGAGGATATTTCTATCAAACCTCCGTCTATAAGACATATTCCACTTACCTGAGCTGACTTCTCCGCTGCAAAATTTAATGCAACGCTTCCTCCCCACGAATGGCCAACTAATAATGGGTTGGTGATATGCGCAGCCTTTAAAAATAAAGATAAGTCGTTAGTGATAGTTTTGAAGTCATATCCATGATTTGGTTTGGAAGATAATCCATGTCCTCGCTGGTCTATGGCTACCACTTTATTAGATTTTGCTAGGAGTGGGGCAACCAGATCCCAGATTTGGCTGTTAGAGGCCAAACCATGTATTAAAACTATGTTTTTGCCTTGCCCGCCCCAGTCCCGGATGTTGACCGATATTGGACCTATATCTATTAAGGTTTCTTTGGGAGTTAATTGACTGTCTATTATGTTACTCCAGGTATTGAATTATCCCATTGAGCTTGCTTCAAGAATTCTTTTGAAGTTTTATAAAATATTCCTGATTCTTTTTCGATTTTAGTAAGGAAACCATTGCGAACCATATTTATTCTAATTTGCACATGGTCTATCGAGAAAAGATTTCTATCTTTTATTCCTTCATGGATATCGTCTTCTGAATATTCTTCCCCCTCGGCGAAGGCTAGCATTACAAAATGTAACGCAACCATCTTCTCCTTTGAATCCGTTGGGAAATCAGGGAGCATTGTGATGTCGTTTGTCCAACGACTAAATAAATTTTTATAGTAATCAGGAGTTATAAGTAGCTGCGACACTTACTCATCCCCCACCATTATGGGTTTATTTATTTCTATTCTTGTCCACCTGACTGGCTTTTTAGGAAGTTTTCTATTTCCTTAACCATATCAGTTCCAGTGGGCATATCGTTTTGAGACCCATTAGCCTCATCGTACTGACTTTCCAGTCGAGACACATAAGAACTCACTTCGGGTTGTTTGGATATAGCATTGGATATTTCTTCCTTGAAGGCTTGTCCAGCTAAATCCAATTCACTCATATCTAGATCTATATCTACCAGGCTCTTTAGACGTTCCAATAAAGCGAAGCTGGTCACAGGATTGGGGGAGGTTTGGACGTAATGAGGGCAGTGACCCCAAATATTTGCATGTGGAATATGGCTCTTGTTACATGCTTCTGCAAAAGCAGAATGTATTCCTGTCGGTCCTTGGTAGCCGGAATTCCGTATGCCTAACCACCTCGCTTTTTTACTCAGTTCCTGACTGCTGGCCCGGCCGGTTATTTTCACATCTCTTGTATGTGGAACGGCGTCCAGGAGAGCTCCAAGTGACACAATTAGCTCCACTCCAGATAATTTAGCCACCTCCATAACGGTGTCTGAAAATGTTCTCCATTTAAGGTTTGGCTCCGTTCCCACATACATCAAGATAGCATTTTCTGGGTTATTTTCAGGAACATAGCTGTAGAATTCATTTGTTGGCCACTTGATGATTCGTTCTTTCCTTCGGTTGATCCTGGTTTGAGGTCTGTTTGCAGTGAAATCATAATAGTTTTCAGGATCTATCTCTGCAATTTTTTTACTGGGCAATTTACGGACCATGTATCGGATTGCTCGAGTAGCAGCTTCAGCAGCATCTGGCCATCCAGCAAAGGCAACTACCATTGTAGGAAGCTTAGTCTTTGGGGTCTCGTGAACGATCAAGCCGTCCATATGTCGCTCCGTTACTGCTGAATTTATTCGAGTTTACCACTTTACACAATATAATCCAACAATTTTTTATGAATATCAGGATATTGTGGTTATAGATCAACAATTGGTTAATTGTAGGTATACTAAAATATAAAAATTCGCCACCTTTGATAGAGGATTTCAACATATGGAACTGTTTATTCATTCTTGGAAATTTTTGAAATATGAAATAACGAGAAATACAAGCTGGCATTGTGTTTCTGTTAGGACAAAATCAGGTCAAGAAACGGTAGCTGAGTTTACGAAAGGTGGACAATCAAGCGAGGTAGCTGGACTTATCAATGAAATTCTCGAGAATATTTCTTCAGGAAGTATCCCTGGTGAAGATGAGTTAGAAAAATATGTAGGAATAAAAGAAACTGTAGAGAGCGGATCAAATACCGCAGCTGCATTAAGTGCTGTTCGCACCATTATAAGCCAGTTAAATGCTCTTGTTCATAATCTCCCTTTATGTGTGTACCTTAGTGGCCAATTTCCATCATCCATTGATTTGTATGCAAATATAAACAGGGGTTTGTTTGCAAGTGATCGCTCTCCTGAAGACTTTGCGAACGCTGCATATCAAGCGGTATCGAGAGGGTTTACAGTAATTAAGTGTGCCCCATTTGATGAAATATTGTTTCCGAACCCAGAGGACATTATATCTGTTGCTAGACACGGCATAGATCGACTACTTGCCATAAGAGAAAAGGTCGGCCCAGAGGTAGAAATCCTAGTAGATTGTCATAGTAGATTCGATAAGGATGCTGCCAAAATAGTTGCGGAATTGATAACTCCGATTGGGATTGGTTGGTTCGAGGAACCACTGGACCCTGTTGAGTTTCCTACAGGATTAGCTGAACTCTCTAGAGATATAGCTCTGCCTATATCCGGTGGAGAGTCCGGCTACGGTCAGACTTTTTTCGATTCTTTAATCAATCTGAATTCAGTGCAAACCATAATGCCTGATATAAAATACTGTGGTGGTGTGGAAGAGGCGGTGCGAATTGCCAACAGTGCTATTAGGAGCGGAGTTGGATTTTCTCCACATTGTCCTTCCGGTCCAATATCTCTTCTTGCTTCAGCTCATGTATGTGCCTCCATTAACCAGAGGGTAATTCTTGAGCATGCTGTAGAAGAATTTGAATACAGGCATGAATTCATTGATCCTTTTGAAGTCATAAGAGAGGGACAATTACATATGCCTAGCGGTCCGGGATTGGGAGCTGATATAAGCGTCAATGCTTTGGAAAAATACGGTGAATATTTTTCTTTATAGGCAACTATTTTTCAGCGAGCATGTCATAGGCAATATGCAGCATAACTTTAGCTCCGCTTACCAGACTTTTAATGCCGATGGACTCATCTGTACCATGAGCTTTGCTTAGCATTGGATCATCCTCTGGGTGTGAACCTGAAAAACCGTAGGTGGTGACCCCCAGCGGTCTTGTAAATCTCGAGTCAGTAAAACCGGTACTTATGGCCGGTACGAACTGCACGTCTTCTCTGTCAACGGCCTTTTTTGTGGCCTCATGCAGGCTGGTCATTAGCTCAGTTTCAAAGGGGGACGAATTTGGTACAGCCATGTAGTCTATTGAGTATTCTACTCCGGGTATTCCTTCCAAAATTTTGTCCAGTTCTTTTCTTAAATAATCATCTGTTTGATGAGGTAAAGTCCTTACGTCACATGTAAGTCTAATTTGCTCCGGTACGCTGTTTGATTTAATGCCGCCGTTTATCATAGTAGGAGTTATTGTCATTCTGGATAAGGCCCTGAGCATTGAAGCAAATCTAGGGTTGTCTTCCTCTTGTTCCTTGATGATTTCATCTACATTACCTGAAGATGGTTTATGCTCAATGGCAAATGTAGATAAATGTTCGAATAGACTGGTAGAGGTATCCCTTTCTGCCTCATATTCTTCTATCCTACTCAGTACTTTAGAAAGTCTGTAGAGGGCATTTGTTCCCTGCCAGGGGACTGATGCGTGAGAACTTATTCCCTTAACATCTATTTCTATTTGCAACCTACCTTTTTCACCAACTCCCAGCACATAGGTTAATGATCCGGCTGCTTCTATGGGAGAGCCTCCACCTTCATTTACAGCAAAAGGAGCTCGTAATTTTTCCGGATAATTTTCTGCTAACCATCCAAATCCGTACCGTCCGCCGTGCTCTTCATCTGCACCTGAAATTAGTGACAACCCATCTTTCAGGGCAACACCATTTTCTTTTAGAACTTTCATAGCCATTAACTGCGCAGATAAAAGCCCCTTACAATCTGATGCTCCGCGCCCGTATATTCTTCCTTCATGTATCTGTGCACTGAATGGTGGGAATGTCCATTTTTCTTCATCTTCTACTGGCACAACATCTGTATGAGACATAAATAGGAGTCCCATTTTTCCGGAGGAGCCGTTTATATTAGCAATGATATTTCCTCGATTCGGAGATGCCTCCAGTATTTCAGATTCTATACCCACGGCAGATAACCAATCTGAAATGTAGTTGCATACAGGGGTTTCATCTCCCGTTGGCATAAAACCGGTATTAACTGAAGGAATTTTAATCAATGCCTGTTCTAAGGCGATCAATTCATCTTCAAGGTCATCAATTTGTCTTAGCATTTGATCGAGGTTTGCCATATCTACACCTATTCTATTTTCTACATTGTTGAATTCAAGGCCATCAAAAGAGCAATACTTTTTGAATCTTGTATTTCACCTAGTCTTATAAGTTTTTGTAATCGTCCTATTGGTATTTTTTCTACTGATATATCTTCATCATGATCGTGAGGCAATTTTTTTGGCACCAGATCTCGCGCTATAAAGCCATAAATGTACTCATCTGTGAACCCTGGACTTGTCCAGAATCCGAAAATCAATCGCAAGTCACGGGAAGTGTATCCTACTTCTTCTTGCAACTCCCGAAGCGCAGCTACTTCAGGTTCCTCTCCAGACTCTATGATTCCGGCAGGTATCTCCAGCATATCCACTTTCGCTGGGTGTCGGTATTGCCTCACTAACAGAACATTGTCTTCTGCATCGACAGGAACTATAGCCACGGCAGGTTTGTGTTCGACAACCTCACGTTTAGCTTTAACTCCGGTCTTCAACAACACCTCATCAACCTTGACGTTTATGATAGTGCCCTCATAAATCTTTTTACTATTGATTGTGCGATCAAGCTCTAAATTTTCCATTTTTTATTCCAAAGGTCCTTCCGGGGGACGTTGAGATCTGTACGCCAATCCGAGACGCATATTTAAGGCAGTATAGAAGAAATCAGGTTTCTCCGAGCGTAGGAATCTGGCATCATATGGGCTTCTAGTTACAATGACTTTTTCTCCAGGTTGTACTTCAGAATCCACGAACCCATCAGCACTTATGGATGCCAAATAGCTTTCAGAAGCCTCTAGCGACACCGTAGAGGTGGGATCAAGTACTAATGCGTCTCGGAGGCCAGTATGAGCTGCCACCGGTTGCAGAATCATCATTTGTGCTTCAGGAAATACGATAGGTCCACCAGCTGATAGAGCATAGCCCGTACTTCCCGTGGCCGTTGATACTATGACTGCGTCGGCTCGGTAGTTGGTTAAATGAACATGGTTTACTGAGGCCTCCAATTCCACCAATCTAGAAACTTTTCTGCTCCCCACCGTAATATCGTTCAAGGCATGAATTGATAATCTTGGAGTTCCTCCTTTTGTTGGTATTACGTCAGCTTGTATCATCATTCGTCTTTCTGTCCTAATACCGTTATTGGGAGAGGATTCATAGTTGATATATTTAGGAAGAGACGAAACGGCCTCCTCTGGGGACAGCTCAGCCATAAACCCAACTTTGCCCATTTTTATTCCGACTACTGGGAGTTCAAAGGGACTTATCACTCTCACGGATCTGAGTATGGTACCGTCTCCGCCAACCACAACCACCAAATAAGTAGAATTCAATTTATCAGTGTTATCCGATAAATTTCCGGCCGAACTGAGCCATGAATTTTTTTCTAATCCCAGTGACCTTATGATCTCTTCAGACTTTAATTTAGTTTCAGGCACTTGGGAATTGTATATAAAGGCTATCAATTTATTTTCTGACATAATTATCGAAAAACCTGTTGATTTTTATCGAGTTTATTAAGTATCTATATTACCAATACTTAACTATTTTAGTTAACCAACGATGGTGGAGATAGCTTCGCGAGCTAATTCGATTATGGGTCTTGGATACAAACCAAAAGCAACTGTACCAACAATGGAGATAACAGCAGCTGACAAAGGTCCTACGCTAGGTTTTATAGGAGACTGTTCTGATGCACTATTCAAGAACATTGTCTTCACTACACGAAGATAGTAATAAGCTGAAATAACGCTATTTATTACTCCCACGAACGCTAACCAAGTTAAGTTAGTTTCAACCGCAGCTCCAAAAATATATATCTTGGCCATGAATCCGATAGTAGGAGGGATGCCTATGAGAGAGATCATGGATATGGTCATTATCCCTGCTAGTATTGGAGATTTTTTTATTAATCCGGAGAAAGAATCTATTGAGTCATCGCCTGAACTTTCAGATACAGCTGTTATGACTGCGAAAGCAGCTAGATTTGTGAAGGTGTACCCGGCTAAGTATACAAGTATGCCAACAGGTCCTGAAGTGTTGAGCGTTGTGTCACTGGTCATAGCTGCCAGGCCCACCATTATATAACCGGCTTGGGCGATGGTGCTGTAAGCTAGCATTCGCTTGATATTATTTTGCTTTATAGCAATCAGGTTACCAACAGACATGGAAATTGCGCTCAAAACCGCCATCATACTGGTCCAGTCAGAAGATAGAGCTTCATTTTCGAAGACCATGTATAAAATTCTGAGGATAATGGCAAACCCGACAGCCTTACTTGCTACTGATAGGAAGGCTGTTATTGGGGTTGGAGCCCCTTCATATACGTCTGGTGCCCACATCTGAAACGGGACAGCAGAGATTTTGAATCCAAAACCTGCCGTTATTAAGATCACACTGAATAAAAGTACTCCATGATCCGTTATACCAGCTGATCCCGAAAGTTGAGTTGCTATCGCCGTTCCAATATCGGACAAATGGGTGCTACCTGTAAACCCATAGAGCAACACCATGCCATATAGAAGAACCGCAGAGCTAACTGCGCTCAATATTAAGAACTTCATTCCAGATTCAGCAGACTTCTTTTCCCTTATGAAGGCAGCCAATGCTGCAGTTGGTAAGGCGGTCAATTCTAGCGCAATATAGATTGTTATTAGTTCTGTAGCAGATGCCAGCAGCATCATTCCAGTAGCAGATAACAAGATAAGTGAATAGTATTCACCCTGATGGTTGTCAAATCTTTTTGCGTATGTGGCTGAACTTAGGATAACCAGAGCGGTGGCAAGAATAATGATGTATTTGAAAAATATACTAAAATCGTCTACTTGCATTGTTCCCATGAATCCGGCCTCAGCACTTTCTTGCGCTGCGGCAATACAAAAGAACAGAGGTACTAGCAAGCCTATGAGGCATAAAGGAACCAGAAGTCTTTTGTTGGATGAAAAAAGGTCGAAAACGATTATTAGCCCAGCAAGCAAAGCCATGCTGATTTCGGGAATAATTAATTCTAAATCAATGTAATTCATTAATTAGCCCCTGTCATAATTAGCAACTGTGCTATGCCATCTGCGAAAACATCAGAGACGAATGCTGGATATATCCCTACAGCTATTATGGAGATAATTAGGATACCGATGGGAATTACTTGCACCGCTGTGGCATCACCGATTTGTTCAAATTGGGGTTTCTCAGGACCAAACATTGACCTTTGTATCATCCACAATATGTACCCAGCTGTTAGTACTACTCCAAACGCAGCTATTATTGTAGCTATTTTGAAGGCAGGAAAAGCTCCCACGAATATTGTAACCTCTGCGACGAACCCACTAGTTCCCGGTAGTCCCAAAGAGGCCAAACCTGCAACCATTAGTGATACCGTGAATATTGGCATCCGACGGGCTAAACCGCCCAAGTCCGGGATGTGGCGTGTGTGTGTTCTTTCATAGATAAATCCTATCGTTAAAAATAGAAGTCCAGTGATGGTTCCATGGGTGAACATTTGTAGGGCAGCTCCGGTCATTGCTAGAGATGTTATTCCACCGCCTACAGCTGATAATCCTAATAATACGAAGCCCATATGGCTTACGCTGCTATATGCGATGAGCCTTTTGAGATCCGTCTGTCGTATTGTTATGGCTGCTCCGTAAATAATGTTTATTACTCCAAACAAAGCTAATACCCAGGCATATTTTTCGAGTTGGTCTGGAAACATTCCAGCGGAAACTCTCAAAAGTCCGTATCCGCCCATTTTTAAAAGAACACCTGCCAGCATGACGCTGGCGGCAGTGGGGGCATCTGTGTGCGCGTCAGGTAACCAAGTATGAAAAGGAAAAACGGGGAGTTTAACTGCAAAACCTATGCTCATAAATAAGAAAAGTATGCCTATGGGCATTATGAGGTTAGCAGTCGGCATTAATTCTGAAATTTTCATCATATCGAAGGTGCCTGTTCCCGCAAATATGACCAATATCCCAATTAGCATGAAGGCGCTACCAAGGATCGTAAATATTAAAAACTTCATCGCAGAGTATTCTTTTCTTCCTGTACCCCAAATCGATATTAGGAAGAACATAGGAATCAATTCTAGTTCCCAAAAAAGGAAGAAAAGTAGGAAATCCATTGAGGTGAATACTCCTACTACCGCGCCCTGTAGAGCTAGCAACCACATGAAATGTTCTTTAGTTCTTTCTGATACATTCCACGAGGCGAAGATAGAAACGATACCTAATAATCCAGTTAATAAAATTAGCGGAGCGCTTATCCCATCAATCGCTAAAAAGTATTGAACTGGAAATGATTCTGGGAACCATGTTGTCAGTTTTTCTGACATGTCATATTGTTTATGGGCTATAAATATATAACCTGTGATCATAAGTTCCACAATGGAAGCGCCCAAGGCGAAACCACGTGCCGTTTTCCCATTCAGAAAAACAGCCACAATCACCGCTGATATAAGCGGTAAAAATATGGCTATACTCAATATCCCAGGTATTTCCACAAATACTCCTAATTACATTCCAAATATATATATTGCAGCTATTATTATTATTCCGACTGACGTGACAGTCGCGTACATTTGAGTTTGACCAGTTTGAAGTTCTCTAATCAAACTACCGAAATTAGCTCCAAGCCACCCGACAATATTTACGATTCGGTCGACTATGTTTCGGTCTAACCAGTCAGAGATCTGAGCTATTCCGCGGTAATAAATTTTGCCAGTTATGAATCGCTCGTATGCTTCGTCAAAGTAATATTTATTTAGAAGTAATGTGTATATAGGACCGGAAACTCTACCTAGAGTAGACGGAGCTAAATAAGGATTGCGTTTGTACATTGCCCAGGCAAGAAGTATCCCTAATAAAGCAATTGATAAGGAAACAATGGCTAAGAGTAAATCAAATTGATGGTGGGCTGTGTGTACGTGGTAATTGTAGTCCAATGCTTTACCTAGGAATTCGTATGTGAACCAATGTTTTGGAATTCCTATATTAACGATAGGATTTACCAAAAAACCTATAATTACAGCTGGTACTGCTAGTATTATCATTGGCAAAACCATGGGAAATGGTGATTCTGCAAGATGGACTGGACCATGTGCTTGGGCTTCGGGGTCCTTTTCCGACCCACCTCGAAAATCGCCTTCAAATGTCATAAATAGGGCTCTAAACATATAAAAGGCTGTCATAAAGACCGCAATTATTGCTAAGAGGAATCCCATCATGCTTATGCTTATTACGTCTCCATCCTTGAAAGCGTTCAAAAGGATTTCATCTTTACTCCAAAAACCCGCTAGGGGGAATATGCCTGCAAGGCTTAAACTTCCGATGAGGAAAGTGATATAAGTGATCGGCATTTTCTTTCGTAATCCACCCATATAGCGCATATCGAAGGTTCCTGTTGCGTGATTGACGCTGCCGGAACCCAAAAATAGAAGTGCTTTAAAAAAAGCATGGGTGAATAGATGGAATATAGCCGGGCCGTACGCTCCAACTCCTAGGGCTAACATCATATAGCCCAATTGACTTACCGTGGAATAGGCTAGGACTCTTTTTATATCATTGGAAACAAGTCCCATAGTTGCCGCAAATATGGCGGTAACTCCTCCAATTATGGTGACTATCATCATAGTGTCTGCGGAATGTTCGAAAATCGGAAAAAATCTGGCTACTAAGAAAACCCCGGCCGTAACCATAGTTGCTGCATGTATTAGAGCACTTACAGGGGTAGGTCCTTCCATCGCATCAGGTAGCCAGGTATGGAGGGGAAACTGTCCTGACTTACCAATAGCACCAATGAACATACCTAAAGCGATTAAAGTTAAGGCCCCTCCAGTTATTACTCCCGCTTCAACAAGTCCAGGTAAGTTCGCGTTGATTACGTGGATCTCAAGGTAATTTTCACTTTGTGTGAATGTTTTGAAAAACAGATACATTAATGCTATGAGAAACCCAAAATCACCAACTCTGGTGACAATGAACGCTTTTTTAGCCGCTGCTGCTGCTGCTGGCCTGTGGAACCAAAATCCAATTAGGAGGTATGAACATAATCCAACCAGTTCCCAGAATACGAACATCTGAACGACATTGGCTGCCATTACAAGACCAAGCATGGATGCCGTGAATAAGGACATATATGCAAAGTATCTGGCATATACAGGGTTGCCTAATTCTTCAGGACCGTGATGTTCACTATTTTCAGATTCATGACTCGAGGGCTTCATGTACCCCATGGAATAGATTTGGACCATTAGGCTGACCCCTGTTACTACCACAAGCATAATTGCGGTCAAAGGATCCAAAAGGATTCCAACAGTGAAATGAAAGTCTCCTATTTCTAACCAGGAATGAGTTCCCCAGTCTTGTCCATGATTTTTATTTGATGCGACTGTAACCAATGTCATCACAGAAAGAATGAAAGAAATACCGATTGAAATAACAGCTATTGGGCCTGAAAAATGGGACTTTGAGTTAAAAAATGGGCGTACAACTAGGGCCAGGATACAAAATGAGGCTAATGGGATAAAAAATATTGCCCAGACTAATTGCTCGGTGATCATAATTTAAAGTTTCCTAAGTATTTCATCGGCTACATGTTCCCGGCCTTTGGGCACATATATTTTGAATCCAACACTTTCTCCCCACGATGTTATATCGCCGTCTGGAAGTATTTTCGTGGGTAGACCTTCTGCTTCAAAGGTGTCTTTCCACATCTCTGCAGTCACCAAATTAGGAGCGTATTTGTATTCTATCCACATAATATTTATCTATTTAATTCCTTAGCATCAGTAACCAAAACTGACTGCCTGGTCCGATAAATTGCAATGATGATAGCCAATCCCAAAGCCACTTCTGCTGCGGCCACAGTGATGATAAATACTGTGAAAACATGTCCGGTTAATAAGAATTTGGACGCTGTTTCAAAGGCCTGAGGGACGGTATAACGTGATAAAGCTACTGCTGTGAGGTTCACACCGTTAAACATTATTTCTAATGACATTAAAACGGCTATGGCATGTTTTTTGGAAAGTGCTCCGTACAAACCAATCCCAAATAAAATCGCACCTAGTATTAAGAATCTTTCTAGTGTCATTTATCGATTCCTTACCAAGGCTAGTGCGCCAACGGCAGCAGCAAGGAGTAAAACGGATACTAGTTCGAACGCTAATACAAAATCTGTCAACAGCAAGTTAGCTAGATTTGGAATTGAATCTGCGAAGAATATTTTTCCAGCTTCAGTCTGTTGCTCTTGATTTAAGGTTTCACTAATCAATCGAGAATCCCAATTGGTGCCCACAGTGATAGCGTAAATGGAAAAAAGCATAAAAAGTATTGCTACTATCGCTACAGGTATTCTGAAACTGTGCGATGGATTACCTTCTTCTAGATCCCTTGTCATCAGTATCGCGAATATTATTAGGACAGATATGGCCCCCACGTACACCATTAGTTGAACGCCGGCTAAAAATTCTGCTCCTAGTAAGACAAATAATCCTGCTATTCCAAGGAATGTAACAATCAAGAATAGGGCGGACCTAAATAAGTCTTGAATTTGGACGACGGCAATTGCTGATATAACTGTACAAAAAGAGAGTACCCAAAAGGCCAGTTGGATGGCAAAAGATTCTGTAGTTAAACTCATCTTTTTGCCCACCTCTCCCCTTGGTCTTCTAGGGACGGTTTTTCATGACGGCCTACTTGATCCCAGTCTGCCGTTGAACCTTTTATGGGATCATGTCCTCTGTCTGTTAGTTGCGGTCTGAACCATGTGCTTGGCTTTTTTTCCGCGGCCTTGAGCTGGTCTACGTTAATTACAAGATCACTTCTGCGGTATTTTCCTTCCTCAAAACCGCTGCCCATATGTAGCGCATCGTATGGACAGGCTTCAACGCAAAGCCCACAAAACATACAGCGTCCAATGTCGATATCGAACACATCAATGTCATAGCTTTGGCCTTCTTGCTGATTTACACCGCTAGTTCCTGTAACAATTTTTATTATTCCCAGTGGGCAGTATTTTGCGCAGCTTGCACATCCAGTACATCTTCGGTCATACCATGCAAACTCTTCCCCTCTGAAATTGGCGTGCTGCGGCATTCGATCCACTAATGTCTCAAGTCCTAGCAGGGATCTTAAGGTTTTAATCGGATGAGTTGCTATAAAGGAAATTGGGTTTTGGTCATCTACTTTAGCGAGATCAAATGGGCTGGCCCTTCTGTTTGGGTACTGAACTATATTAAATTGACGACTTGGGGACACCAAATTTTTCATGGTGATGCCAAGTCCCTTAAACAAACCTAATCCGTACATATTAATCCCCTCCTATCCCCATATTGGCTAATGGAGATGCTGTGGGTTCTGGTCTGTGGTATTTTTTCTTCCCGACAAAATTGGCAAGGATAACGAATGCAATTATAGTCACCATCCAGTTAACAGCTGCCATTATAAGCATGTACTCCCTAGTTAATGATCCATCATCTTTTGTGTGGCCTAATTCCACAGCTACCATAAACTCCACTGCGACCAAAAAGATATTAAACAATCCCAATCCGAATAATACTTTCCAAGCAAAGCCCATTATTTGATCGATTCGTAATCTAGGCCAAGTGGACCTGACCCATAAAAGTAGAAATATTAATACAAACATTTTAATAGCGAACCATATGCCACCAGGCAAGAAATCGAACCCTTGAGATCCACCCAAAAACAAGGTGGTGACTATCGCTGCCGTGACTATCGGGGCCATAAACTCTGCTAGAAATAACACTGCGAATTTGATACCACTGTATTCAGTATTGTATCCCGAGCCTAGTTCGGATTCTGCTTCTATTTGGTCGAAGGGGGTCCGGCTCATTTCTGCTGTGGATGCTGCCATAAAGACAAAAAATCCCATAGGCATTACCAAAATGAACCATATCGATTGACTTTGTACTATTTGAGTCATTGCCAAAGACCCTGATAATAGAAGAACGCTGGTGATACCAAGTGCCATAGGTATCTCATAACTTATTAACATTGCTGCGCCTCTCATGGAACCCAAGATCGCATATTTGTTTCTCGAGCCCCATCCAGCCATAAAAATGGCTATTGAATTGACGGAAGTGACCCCAACAATAAAAAGTATTCCTATGTTTAGATTACTAAGTAAGGCATCGTCCCTCAGATAGGTTCCAAAAGGAATAACGATCATGATCATTAATGTCGGCGCTAATAGCGCTATGGGAGCTAAGGTAAACACGGGTTTATCAGCCGCATCAGGTATTGTATCTTCCTTCATTATCAGTTTGAGTACATCAGCGAAAGGCTGAAATATGCCGAAAGGTCCGTTTCTGTTTGGACCCCGCCTGACTTGGAATCTACCAATCATTCTCCGTTCAAACCAGGTGTAAAAGGCAGTCGACATCACCATTACATTAATTATTAAAAATGAAATTGATATTCCCGCTAAAAGAAATGCCACCCACCCAAAAGATTCTCCGAAACCCAACGATTGAATTAGATTGACAAATAAATCTTTTAAACTGTCGAAGCTGATGAAAAAAGCAGGTGTAGAGGCTATCATCTGTCGACCTCTCCTAGCACTATGTCAATGGATCCGAGGATGATTATCAAATCTCCCATTTTCCAGCCCGTTAGCATATCTTTTAGAGGGGTAAGGTTAATGAAAGAAGGAGCTCTTACCTTACACCGGTAAGGAGAAATTCCACCATCACTCACCATATAAAAACCAAGTTCCCCTTTTGGTCCTTCAACTGATGAATATGTTTCTCCAACTGGCGGCCTAATGAAATAAGGGGTTTCAGTTCTCACTGGGCCGGGCTCTATCTGCTCTATACATTGAGATATTATTTTGATACTCTCCCGCATTTCTTGAAGGCGAACATAGTACCGATCGTAAGTATCTCCAGAATTTCCAATTGGTACATCGAATTTAACTCTGTCATATACTTCGTAAGGATTGGCTTTCCTTAGATCCCATTTCACGCTAGCGGCCCTGAGAACAGGTCCGGTAACTCCTGAGTCAACTGCCTGTGTATCAGATAGCAAACCTACACCTATGGTTCTAGCAAGGACGATTTCATTGGTTGTGATGAGGCTTTCCAATTCATCCAAGTAATTTGGGAAGTCCGATATCAATGTATTCAGGGAATTCCAGAAGTCATCAGGAGCATCTTGGAATACGCCACCGGGTCTCATGTAACTCAATGTGATCCTTGCTCCGCAAAGCATTTCAAATAGGTCCAAGATTCGTTCTCTTTCGCGAAAACAATATACCAACGGGGTAGCTAGTGCCCCTAAGTCATTTAGGAGGAATCCTGTGGCCATGAGATGACTGGCAATTCTTTGCAATTCAACACTTATGACTCGAATGTACTGTGCTCTTTCTGGAACATCGATGCCAGCTAATTTCTCTACAGTTCTCACGTAGGCCAAATTATTAGACATACTTGCAACATAATCCATCCGATCTGTGAGAGTTACTATTTGAACATAGTTTCTGGATTCTGCTAGTTTTTCAGTTCCTCTGTGTAAGTAACCAAATACTGGTTCTACGTCTATGATCTCTTCCCCATCAAAAGTTACGCGAAGTCTAAACACTCCATGAGTACTAGGATGTTGGGGTCCTAAATTTATTGTTACCGGTTCAGTTCGTATGGTTGACATAGAGTTAGCCTATAAAATCCTTCCGTAAAGGATGTCCGTCAAATCCTTCCCATAGCAGTATTCTTTTGAGGTTTGGATGGTTTTTGAATTCTATTCCCATCAAATCCCAAATTTCTCTTTCTTGAAGGTCTGCTGCTTGCCAAATATCTGATACCGAGTCAATAGATGGGTTTTCCCTTCCATTGCATTTAACCTTTATCACACATGATTGATTTTTTCTGAGGGAGGCTAGGTGATAGACGACTTCAAAATACTCAATGTAATCAACTGCACTTATTGACGTTAGAAAGGAATAATCTAATCCATCAGGGTCTTTAAGGATTTCGCATACTTCATGTATCTTTTCCAGAGGTACCCAAGCAGCGGTTTCGTCCGAGTAGAGAACCGCGTCCTTCGACGCGTCACCTATCGATTTTGAAATTTCGTCACCAGTGATAATTTTAGTCAAAATTACCCTCTATTTTTTACAGAGTAACGTTTGATTTTTTCGTGGAGCTGCATAATCCCATACAAAAGAGCATCAGGTCGTGGAGGGCACCCTGGAACATACACGTCAACAGGTATAATGTGATTTACGCCTGGGACCACGCTATAAGACCCATAATATGGTCCGCCGCTTGTAGCGCATACACCCATAGAAATCACCCATTTGGGGTCAGCCATTTGCTCGTAAACCCTTTCAATAGCTGGGGCCATTTTCCATGTCACAGTGCCAGCTATGATCATAAGGTCTGCCTGTCGTGGGGAGGGCCTGAATACTTCCATTCCAAAGCGAGACAAGTCGAATCTTGACATGGCACTAGCCATCATTTCAAAAGCGCAACAGGCGAGGCCAAATGATAGAGGCCAGACTGCAGACTTGCGCCCCCAATTCACTAATGCATCTACAGAAGTTACCGCTATGTTTCTACTTATATCATCGGGGACCTCAATCAAAGGCTCAGACAATGGCTCAAGGTGGGTAGCTTTTAGCTCGTTAACGTAATTTCCTTCCTCTCTGTCCAGATCCCAGGTTTTATCATGCAAGGGAATTATCAAAGAACTTTCAGTGTTGTTTGTATTTACCATATTTGAACTAACTCCACTCAAGTGAGCCTTTTTTCCAAGCGTAAACCCATCCTAAGACCAATATACCGATAAATACGGACATTTCTGCTAAAACAAATAACCCAAAGGTGGTTGACATCGTGCCAAAAGACGCAGCCCATGGAAATAAGAAAACTACTTCAACATCAAATATTACGAAAAGCAAAGCTATACTATAGTAGCGAAAATTAAACTGACTCCATCTTTCCGTTATCGTTTCAAATCCACATTCATAGATGCTGTTTTTTATGAAAGATGGTTTGTTCGGCCTGACTTTCAGGACGGATAAAGCCCACCCTATCAATAACATACTGGTGGGAACCACAACAGCAAGGGCTGCAAATATGGCAATTACACCGTATTGTGTGAAATATTCACCTGCTGGATCAGCCATGATTTACACCGTTACTTATGAGAACTGGTAATAGTTGCGATAGATTAGAGATCCCCCACTTGTTCGCTGCAATTCCATGCGAAAATATAGCACAACGTTCTTTTTGCTAGCAAGTGAAAAAACGCACAAACAACCGCTCGTAATTGTTCATATGCAGACGACAAATTCTGTAAACTGCAACTGTCAAATATTTGATTGCGGCTAAAGAAACTATATAGAAAGACGTTTAGGCAAATGATTGAGGATTTGAATCAGGGTGTAATTTGAGAGTAGCTTTTGAGTGATGGTCTTGCATCGAAACCAGAAATCCCTTCGGTTCTAATCCGATACCAAGACATTTTAGAGCCGGCATTAAAGAATACAGTTTCAGATAATTCTTCCTTTATTTACGACATGTTGAGGTATTGCATGGGATGGTCAGATGTTAAAGGGGAACCGTGTGACATGGAGAAAGGGAAAGGTATACGACCTTCATTGTGCCTTTTTACATGCGATGCTTTAGGCGGTGATGTTGAAAAAGCCGTCCCAGCAGCAGTGTCCCTGGAATTAATACATAACTTTTCACTAATACACGATGAAATACAAGATTTTGATGAAATGCGACACCACAGACCTACATTATGGACTGTTTGGGGTGTACCCAAGGCATTGGTAGCGGGGAATGTTATGCGGGTTTTAGCTGAAAGGTCTATGTCATGTATGGAATTTACAGATGCTAAATTGATTTCTCAATCCTCCTTAATTCTCTCAGAGGCTTGTCTTCAGATGATTGAAGGACAATACATGGATATATCATTTGAAGGGGGTGGCAGGATAAGCGTAGATCAATACATGGAAATGATTTCTCGTAAGACTGGAGCCCTTCTAAGGTCTTCAGTTCATTTGGGGGCTCTTCTTGCTTCTAGGAGTGATGAGGTATCAAATTTATTTAGGCGGGTTGGGGTCGCCCTTGGTTTCATGTTTCAAATTCGAGACGATATATTAGGAACCTGGGGAGAAAGTGAAGCCACAGGAAAACCAGTAGGGGCTGACATAAGGAGGAGGAAGAACACTTTGCCCATTATTCATGCAAGAGAGGCTAAGTCAGGATTGTACGATAAAGAAATATCTAAACTATATTCATTAGCATCGTTAAGTGATGATGAGACGCTGCGGGTGTTGGAAATTTTGGATGAGACTGAAGCTATGGGATACTGCCAAGGGCTTGTAGAACATTATGCATTACAGGTGAATAGATATATAGAGTCGGTAGGATTTAGTGAAAAGTCGAATAAGGACTTTAAAAAATTGATAGATTTTTTAGTGACTCGAAACTATTAAGGAAGAGTTTTCTATGATCGATTATAATGTTGACTCTGACTAAAATACTGCGTATCAAATTGCGCTGCGAGGTGGATTGACATATGAGCGTTTCGCGCTCGGCGATGGAAGTATTTACAAACTATTTGAAAGTGCCTTCTAAATCGTCACCAGAATTTATTGACATCACAGACGAAGTGTCTGGTTTTTTGAAAGAATCCGGTATCTCCGGGGGGATATTGGTGGTCTTTTCTAGACATACAACCTCCGCAATTGTAATACAAGAAAACGAACCTCTTTTGCTGGAAGATTTCAAAGAAATGCTAGAAAATATTTCTTCACCGGATGCACAGTATAGACATAATGACTTCGATGTCAGGACAGTACACATGCATGAGAATGAGTGTCCAAATGGACATTCCCATTGTCAACATTTGATGCTTGGTTCTAGTGAAACAGTACCTGTGGTAGAGGGGAAAATGGCACTGGGCGAATGGCAAAGAATCTTTATGGTTGAACTTGATGGAATGAAAGGTGAAATGGTTGGGAGCAGGGAAGTTGTCGTTCAAATAATGGGTTTGTCGTAGAATATATATATAGCAGTGTGGTTTGGAAATTCCACTTAGTTTTAGCGCCTGTGTAATATCTTTGACCGCCTAATTCAGCAAATGTTATATTTAATTAAATTGTTGACTGATTAACTCAACAAAATGAACCATTTTCCTTAATAGAAGCTGGAGTGATTGCTGGTGAATTCATCATATATTTTGATTATTAAGGAAAATACTTAAGGAGAGGTCTTGGATGGCTGACCAAAAGGTTATATCTAGACAAACTGGAGTTGAGGATTCTCAATATAAATGGGGTTTTGAGTTCGATATTGAGTCTGATGTTGCTCCAAAAGGGTTGAGTGAAGATATTGTTCGTTTTATATCTGCGAAAAAGAAGGAACCAGAGTGGTTGTTGGAATGGCGGCTAAAAGCATTTCAACATTGGACTAATCAGGGAGACGAAGCTGCTCCAAAGTGGGCACAGGTTAAGTTTGATGAAATCGATTTCCAAGACATCATATATTATGCTGCGCCGAAATCGAGTGATGATGCTCCAAAAAGCTTGGATGAAGTTGATCCTGAACTTCTCGAGGCGTTTGATAAATTGGGTATTCCGCTTGAAGAGCAAAAAAAATTATCCGGGGTCGCCGTAGATGCCGTACTGGACAGTGTTTCAGTTGCTACCACATATCAGGACATGTTGGAAAAGGCAGGTGTAATATTCTGTCCAATTAGTGAAGCAGTCCAAAAGTATCCAGAGCTTGTACAAAAATATTTAGGCTCGGTAGTACCTTACAGTGACAATTTCTACGCTACGCTCAACTCTGCCGTCTTTAGTGACGGGTCTTTTTGCTATGTACCACCAGGGGTCCGTTGTCCTATAGAACTAATGACGTATTTTAGGATTAATGAGGCTGACTCAGGTCAATTTGAAAGAACTTTGATTGTTGCTGATGAAGGTAGTTATGTTAGTTATTTAGAAGGCTGTACAGCCCCAATGCGAAAAAGTCATCAGTTGCATGCTGCGGTCGTTGAATTGGTCGCATTGAAAGATGCAGAAATAAAATACTCGACCCTGCAAAACTGGTATCCAGGGGATAAAAATGGTGAAGGGGGAGTATTCAATTTTGTTACTAAACGAGGAGCAGCCAGAGGGGAAAATTCCAAAATATCATGGACTCAGGTTGAGACTGGGTCAGCCATAACATGGAAATACCCGAGCGTAATTCTTCAAGGAGATAATTCTGTAGGTGAGTTTTACTCAGTCGCTTTGGTTAATAACTACCAACAAGCTGACACTGGTACTAAGATGATACATGTTGGTAAGAATACCAAAAGTACTATTATCGCTAAGGGAATATCTGCAGGAAAGGCCGAAAATACATATAGAGGTCAAGTTTCTATATTGCCGGGTGCCGATAATGCTAGAAACTTTACCCAATGTGATTCTTTGTTGATTGGGGATGAATGCGGAGCACACACAGTTCCTTATATAGAGGTTCGTAATCCAACGGCGCAAATGGGGCATGAGGCAACCACATCTAAAGTAAATGATGATCAACTTTTCTATCTTCAACAAAGAGGAATAGATCTGGAAGAATCAAATTACATGATAATCAATGGGTTTTGCCGTGGAATTTTTAAGGAGCTTCCATTCGAATTCGCTATGGAAGCCTCACAATTGTTGAGAGTAAGTTTGGAGGGTACGGTAGGTTAAATGTCAAAGATCGATAAATTA
>CENY01149457.1_pt1 | contig 24821 bp, 16 predicted proteins | sample 356181 | NCBI WGS metagenome assembly CENY01 (sample SAMEA2619840, study PRJEB7988) | marine metagenome | isolation source: saline water (ENVO:00002010), including
CCAGTTATTACAGAAGCCTCCAAATTTAGTACCTGCCATCTCGAATCCATATTTCCTTGTTCCCAAATCATATCAGGAGCATCTCCAATTAGATCTCCATCCCCTAGACTCAGAGAATTAAGCATCACCGCCCAAGCTACATTGGAGCCCTGCGTGGTAAATCCGAACTCTACAGAAACCGTTTGATTGGTGGTCTCAAACACCTCCTCGCAACCGCTGGTTATGGGTGCCTGTGTACCATCGGCCTGATGCAGAGTAATACTGACGCTAACCGTTCCCGTAAACGTGCAATAAGGTTGCATCAATATCTTCGACCCTGATGCAATCAGAAGCGAGTCACCCTGTAAGTCCGATGCCGCCAGATGGCCGTGGTAAAATAGGGAAGATTGACCTTGGAATGGCATAGGCTCTCCGTGACTCCAAGGATTGCTAAGCTCCCCTCCTCCGGGGGCCTCAATATCGTCATCATAACGAATTATCTCGAACTCATAGGGCGAATAGTCCGACTCAGAAGAGTGCACCACTCGAAGCCACAGTTCTCCCTCAGCAGGGTACTCAAAATAATGGGGCATTTCAGTAAACTCAAGGGAATCTAACAATGACTTCGCGTCTTCCGTTCTGTGCCAGACCTCCATGGTGGTGGAATTCGGCCCTCTCAGTGAATTCAGTAGCATCACATCTCCTGAATCGCCTACAATCATCACGGCATCCTTGTCGCTTTTATCGGCTAGTGCGCCGACATATAGCACGCCCTCTGATATCATGTCCAATGCAGTGCAGTACTGCAATCTGCAGGGTGAAGAGGTGTTAATGCTAGGGTAATCACCCTGATTTCCCGGAGAGGGTACGGTGTTCGGAAGATCTTCGTGCTCTGTCCAATCATCCATGTAACTAAGAATCACCTCGATTTGTAGATCCTTGGCTGCCACCCCTTCATCGGCAATTACCTGCCAAGAGAAATTACCATCGATCCAACCTGACCATTCAACCATATGAGAATCTTGGTGCCTGTATTCAGAACCGTCGTACCATAGAACCAACTCCATACCTGAGCAGCTGACTTGTAGACAGGCTACAGATATCCATACTGGACCGTCAGTTTCCAATTCCTCTGACAAAACAGCCAATCTATCATCGTCTTGTGCAAGGGCCCCGGGACTGGCTATGGAAATGAACATCAGAAGAGAAAATAGCCCTGCCCACACCTTCGCCATGCCTCGCCGAGGCGCGTCTGCCTTAGAATCCTTCAAGCGAACCGCGTCAGTGCGACGCGTATGACCGAGCGTCCATTGGCTAGGGCAGCGGTCGCAAGACAGCGCATTGCAAGGGTTATGCAACTAGGCGATAGAAATAGCCCAAAGAGTTGGACACCAGCCCTTGTTGCAGGGCCAAATGATCCTGAAATGCCCATCTCTCTGGCACCTTTTTCATCCATTAGAGAATCGGAAAAACTCCCTGCTTCAGTCACTATTACAACTAGTGGTAACCTGTGTTTTCCCTTTGATTCTGAGGACATCTGGACAGCAACAGAAGGACTAGTTCTCCCCCCAAGCCTATCAGAATCAGATTCTGGCGAGTTCAGTAGAGGAAATCAACTACTCATAGTAACATGGCAATCAATGCACCATGATGAGATGCTTAACGCCGAGGAATTGGAACCATCGATAGTCTGCCTATCTGATTCAGTTCAATTGGCCAACAATCCCGGCTTACTTGTCGAGGCGTTGTTTACTCTCAGGACTAGATTTCCGAATTCATTGCTATGGACTCCAGGAATCGGTGGCCCTGACAATTGTGCTCTTCTGACTTGGATGGGCGTTGATCTGTTCGATCTAGCGCGTTCACGCAGAGCTTATTCTATGGGTGTAATTCTGTCAGAAGACGGCCCTAGGATTCCAGAGCAGACTTTCTCTGAGTCGCACGATATGAAAACTCAAGTCGCAGCATGGCAGCGGTCCATTGCAGCCACTAGGTCGGCCATTCGAGATGGTTCACTTCGAGAGTTGGCCGAACGGCAGAGCACATCGAGTCCTAGGTCAGTAGAGAGACTACGTAGACATGATACTATGGTGAGTGCACTTGACGGAGGTAAAGCCGGCCTAGAAAGAGTAGTTGGGCATGAGCGGAAACTTAGGTGCCACACATACCAGAGTAGAGACGACCCACTAATTCAAGATTGGAGGGAAAGAGTGGCGGATTCACATCTGCCTCCTGAGCATCAAAGAGAATTACTGGTCCTACTCCCTTGTTCTGCAGTAAAGCCCTACAGGACTTCACAGAGTCATCGTAGATTCATCTCTTCGATACCAAGTAATGCTGCCCACCAAGTAATGGTCACTGCCCCACTAGGGCTAGTCCCTAGGGAGCTGGAAGAGATATGGCCAGCAGCCAATTATGACATCCCAGTTACTGGAGATTGGGATTCCGACGAACTGTCAGTAATTCGCAACATGTTGGATAGAATGTGCTCAAGAGTTGAATATTCCAGAATCATTAATCACTCTGGTGTTGAGTTCAATATCGAAGGAATCGAAGTAATTGATACCAGACAAGGAGACTCAGCCGGTTCGCCCGAGGCATTAAACCGGCTAACAGAAGCAATAGAACAGTCCGAACTGGATTTTGAATTGAAAAATCTCAAGAAATCCCAAAACACCCTATCCCAGTTGCGCGCACTATCCAGATTCCAGCATGGAACCGACGCATGGCTTGAAGGAGCAATAGTACGGGGCAGACCTCCTATTTTCACCATTATGAGGGGACGTGAACAGATTGCAATGTGGAATCCTCGTTTAGGTCGATTCGCATTTTCCAAAGCATGCTTACCAAGCTTGCTGGATGCCAACGCTCTGCCTAGGGCTGAATTAGATCCGGAATCTGACTGGAGAGGCGACCTCTTCTCTTCGAATGTAATTTCGGCCGACTCGACTATCAGAATCGGAGATGAGGTTCTAGTCATGCAGAGTGGAGAACTCGTCGGCTCGGCCCGGTCCGAGGCCGCAGGTTGGGAATGGCCCAATGGTGCGGGAAGACTTGCGAAGAGCCAGCACAGGCTCTGAGGAGCCCACCAGTACTGCGTAGCGATTAAAGAGGGAGAGCAGGTCGCCCGGTCGCCGAGGTGTAAGATATGTCACGCATGCACAGTGGAGGCAAGGGTAAGAGCGGCTCCACTAAACCGCATACCTCGGAGGTTCCAGTATGGTCGGCTAGCGACAAGGCCGAGATTGAAGAATTGATAGTCAATCTTGCAAAGGAGGGTCATTCTACTGCTATGATTGGAACTATCCTACGCGACAGTCATGCTGTCCCTAATGTTCGCTTAGTCACTGGAGAGAGAGTTTCAGAAACACTGGCTCGAAATGGAATCACCGGCAGATATCCTGAGGACTTGATGAATCTGATGAGGAAGGCTCTGAATTTGATTGATCACCTTTCATCCAACCCTAAAGATCTGCACAACCGCAGACAACTAGCCCTTTGTGAGTCAAAGATTCGAAGGCTGGCTAAGTATTACATCGGCACAGGGCATCTCTCGCAAGATTGGGTGTACAAACAGGATCAACTACGACTAATGGTCGAGTGATTTGGCGTAGAGGATTTGTACTTCCAACAATTAGGAGCGCCGTGCACACGCTTCTGGGGTCAGAACCACTGTCCGAGGTTGCCGATTTATTGTCTAGGTCTGCTGACTGTATTCGAAGTAGTTCTCTTCCCATTCTCCTTCTCGCCGCGCCCTCGCTGCAAGGTGCCCTAGCAATAGCCCCAATCGAAGCAGCGTTGCTGGACTCAGGGTTACCTTACAGGAGAAGATTCAAGATGACAATTCCTGAAAAACCTCCTTGGATTCATATCCTTGGCCCCGGAGATTACAGTGGTTCCAAGTTAACTGAAAATCCATTCTCTCTCTCAATATCCGGAACTGTTGTTGAAGGACTGCATGGTCACCAAGGGGACGCTCGCAAGGGCCCGCTAACTGCAGTCACTCAAGCCCACGCACTAGCCGAAGCGATCTCTCCCCAAGGCCCTAGGACTCGTAGATTGCGGCCATGGGCACTTTCCGGAAACTGGCTCAATTCTGCACTAGACACGACTTATGATCCCGTGTATACAGCACTAAGAGATTTGTTGACTGAAGACGGCTCAATTAGAGTTGTTCCACTACCCGAAGTCCAACATCCTCACATCCCACAAAACAATTGGATCGACCCAGAAGCACTCGCAGCAGTGTCCTCTAGGTGGGATAGTTTGGATATGGAGGGAAGGGCAAGATCACTTTCTCACCTAATTCGCCCAAGTCTTGCTTCTAGCACCCCCTCAACAGCAAGATTGGAAGAGATAGGTTGGCACTGTGTCATGGGCCCAGGTTGGTCTACAGATTTAGCAGGACAAATAGCTGCAGCAGCATCGAACTGGAAGAGTGAATCAGCCACAGTCGCTGCGACAAAAGTCACCGATTCATTGCTCAGAGAGGGCATTATTCCTCTATCCTGAGCATGTTCTCGCAACTAGGGCATTCCATTCTCAGGGGCCTAACGTCTGACTCAACTGTTACCTTTGTAGAGCAAACAGGGCAAGTGATACTAAGCCCTCGGATTTGTTTTGCCATCTTCTGAACCGTTTCATCCCTAGGTGAAACCAACGCTACCGGGAAGACCAGAAATACCGAGGCCAGAGACACGCCGAACACTATCGGCATAGGCATTCCCAGCACATAAATTACGAGAGAAAGACATCCCAGAGTCACCACTGTGACCAAAGCAGGCACGCTTGTTCTTCGCTTAGTCAAAGACATAGCAAAGCCAATTCCAATTGAAAGGAATAGTACTGACATTGCTGCTCCGATCAAAACGCCATAAAGGATGAATCCAGACGGCTGATACTCGACTCTGAAGTCCAAGTCTGGATCTAGATCTTCTTCTTCTATTGTGATTGCTTCTAAGACGATCCATCTTCTGTGTTTGTATTGTATCTCATCCGAGGCAACTGCGCCAAGGTCTTCAAACAGTGTCGATTTGAGTTCCGCAGTCAATCCAACATCTGTCCAATATTCATCCTGAGAGGCCCTTACGAAAGTCTCAACGAGAATCTGCCTAGTTCCTTCGGATGAGTCATAATTGTAAGAGGTATCAATTGTAATGGTAATTGCATCCGCACTAAAAGCCCTAGTGGCACCCATGTCGACAGTAATCTCGCTTGGTCCCAATTCGATTGGATTGACTCCAAGAATCGCCTCGACCTCAAGATAAAGGCCATTTGACATGAAAGAGCGCAGATTCGATGCCGAACCGGTCAAGTGACCCTGCAAGGCCAACAACTCGGAATCATCCACTCTTCCATTATGCCTATCATTGGAGGGAACAGAGTCTGAGTATGAATTCAGATTTCGCCACCAACTGTTTGAACCAAGACTTTGATTACCAATGTTATCAAGTCCCCAACGCATCCATTGTGACATCGAACCATCGAATCTGATTATGGCCTCCCTATGGACCTCGTAACCATCCCATTCGGCATTAATTTCCAAATCCAGAGTAGATCCGCCAGTTCTCAAGGGCTCATTTGCAGGATACCATCCGCCTACATCATCATCATCTTCGCCAATTACAATGTCGTGGTTTTTTGTATCAGTAATCTGTAATCCATCTTGAGGGTTCAGATAAAAGTCAACAGTAATTGTGCCTGACTCAAAGTCGTTAGGGGCTTCCCAGAAGAAGGTAACCTCGACCCCGCCATCAACTCCCGTGGCTATTGGCATTTGACTGACTTGGGAGCCTTGAACAGAGATGCCACCAGTGGAACCAGACCACATCCTGTCGTCAAATCCCGATTTCAGAACAATGGGGAAATACACAAGATTACCCAGAACGCTGGCATCCTTCATCTCGATGTCAACTAGTGGAAATCGCATCGTGATTTGCGCGTCGTGCGCCTCAGAACCCCAATAAAATCTAACTCCAGCATCATCACCAGGCTGTGAGAACATTAGATTCCTCACTGTGAGTGAAATTTGTACTCTGTCTCCATCATTCACCTGTCCTGAGCCGACATCCACGCTGACCTGTAGAGATCCAGATCCGGAAAGGAAAGGATTCAGCCCCCCATCGCCTTCATAGAAAGAGCCACCAATCCTGACTTCAAGAGTTGAGTTGATTGTTACTCCAGCTGCACCTTGAACCTCATAAGGAATAGTAAGCTCCCAAGTTGAATTCTCGTAGGCACCTTCTGTACCCCAGGTTACTTCCCAAGTCCCGACCTTGATTTCGCTTAGGACTGAAGGAGTAACCAGAGTAGACTCGGAATCTGAGGAATCACTGGCTAAATCCTCTTGGAATGGGGTGAGAGAGCCATCATCGGATTCTCCCATCAAGTATAGTCTGAAGTCAGTTGAGTTACAGCAGGTCACCTCACTTTGGGCTGAGGTTGCTAGAGGTGCCGCGCTCATCATCAGCAGCACTGAAATCAGCGTCAGTGCACGTAAGCGCGCTCCATCCATTAGACTGGGTGGCCAGCCTGCAACCCTTCAATGCGACGCCTACTTGGTGACCTGTCGGGCAATATTCGGAGTGCTGCTGAGAATCCACTAGCCGTGCAGCCAAACGAGCTTAGCGGGACCGTCATCAGGTAAATCTTCCAGCATGGCGAAACCAATCCTCTCAAGTTGATACACAGTACCAACTTCGAGTTCGAAATCCTCCAGAAAACCCCCTATCTCTCCTATCTCATCTCTGTCAGGGACATGCAGGACCGCTTCACGCCCGATGCCCTCAGGAAGCCATTGAACAATAGGTCGATCATCGGATCTGTCAAGGGAATCAATTGTTGCCTTCGACCCTGAGATGCTGATATCGGCGAATTCCTTCAATCTCAGACTCTCACTTTCACTATCTGATTGTTGGATGTGGAAAGAATCAGACAAGATCCAAGACCTAAATCCGCCGATTTTACCATCCGGATGCCTAGGCAACTCGACAACAGTTCCTACATGGTCTTCTATGTCCAGACTAACAGGATTTGCCACGAAACTTCGACGTTCCGTCGTAGCATCTAATGTACTAGAATTCATTGACTCAATTGTCTGCATAGAGACAGAGATATCCTTCTGAGTCACACCCAAGTCTACCCAGAAGTCCCTTAGTGCCTGTGCATCAAATCCCCTGCGCCTAAGTGACTGGATGGTGGGAAGGCGCAGATCATTCCACCCCTCGCGCTCTCCTGCTTCAATTGAGGCACGCATAGAAGAAGTCGAGAAGCCACCGAATTCGTGAACTTTCACTCTCCCCCAATACAGGGTCTCCGGATACTTCCAGCCTAGATGTTCATACAGTAGGGTCTGTTTTCTAGTGCTGTCCATTAGATCCTTGCCCCGAACAATGTGCGTGACTCCTTGCTCATAATCCTCTATTGCACTCTGGAAGTCCAAAAGGGGCCAGACCCGGTAACTATCTCCAACCATGGGATGGGGTGTGTGTTGGATCCTCAATGCAGGCCAGTCCCTCAGGGCTGGGTTTGGTAATGTCATGTCTGTCCTAACCCTAACTACGGCATCACCTTCGCTGAATGTGCCATCATTCATCGACTCCCAATCGGACAGGTTTTCTGCGACATCTCTGAAACGACAGGGGCACTCTTCCTTTGTTTCCCTGTAATTCCTGAATGTTTCTGCGGGACATCTGCAGACGTAGCAATGTCCGTCGGAAAGAAGTTTAATCGCATACTCAAGATACACGGGCATCCTATCACTCGCGCGGACAATGATATCCGCAGTTCTACCAGCAAGCCATTCATACTCATCCTCAATCCACTGATACGCATCAGGAAGCGGCGGCTTTACTCTGGTGTCGGTATCGTCGAATCTCAAAACTACCTTTCCACCATGCATTTTTGCATACTCGGAATTAATTACAACACCTCTGGAGTGGCCCAGAGTCAGCGGCCCATTCGGATTGGGGGCGAATCTAAGAACTACTGAGGAAATACTACCCGGCAATTCCTTCAGACCTTCGATCTTGCGATGTTTCTCTCTTTCTAGAGCGTCGGGGGCCGATCTCTCAAGCTCGGCCCTGACAGCATCAACTCCTTTGTCGATGGCCATCGCGTTCGCGCTTGCAACTTCTTCGGAGACTATGCTCATCAGTCGCTTAGCCTCTGGCCTTAGCTCGGGCCTCTCTGCAAGCAGTCTTCCAAGCACGCTCCCGGCCTGTCCTTCTCCATTGTATTCCATTGCATTTTGAAGAGCAAACTTCCGTACTGCAGAGGCCACTTCGGGACTCCAGCCATGACTTTCAGACATGATGACGAGACTTTCCGTGTAAATGCAGCATTTCACGCTTCGCTCGCTCACCACTCGTCAAGCATCGTTTGTCTAACCACACTTTCATCTTCGAACCTAGTGGGTACTGGGGTACTGTGTTCCTCTTTCCAGAGGTCCGATACCGTTGACCAACTCCATCTCAGATCGGTGTGAGGAAAATCTCCCAATACCAACTTCCTCACCGCTTCTCTAGTAACTCCATCAGATGGGTATCCCGAACCGATTGTGAATCCCACTTCTTGCTCGATTCTTGAGATGGAATCATCTCTACTCACTTTTGCTAGGATACTGGCACCCCCAGCAACCGGATCTATCGAATCCATAGAGTGTCGAGAATCAATCTCCCAATTCGACCAGTCTTGACCAAGTCTAGCGGCAATTCTTCTTGAGAATCTTGATTCATCGGTATCACATGAGTCGACCATGATTATGCCCTCTTGAGTACTCTCAGAAGCCGACTCTATTGCTTCGGCAAACAACTCTACTTCCAGTCTGTTAAGGTCGGAATGTAGGCTGTTTGAATCAATCCTAGAGGGCTCGCATATCGCAATCCCAATCCCCCAATCTCTAGATTCGGCCTCTTCACGAATTCTAGATGCAATGTCCTCTCGTCTCTTTGGCGACAACTGCTTTGAGTCTCTCGCCCCAATCTGACGTAAAGTCTCATAATCAGATTGTGGGATGCACAGTGCACATACAACCAAAGGTCCAATCACAGGGCCTCTTCCCGCTTCGTCCACACCAATAACTAGACGAGTCACATCTCTAGGTCGTAGTCCGCCGGGCTATCATCATCTCTGCGTTTCTTTGGAACAACCCTTCGAATCTCCGCCTCAGCGGGGTCTAGCATTACGTTACTTGGGTGAGGTAATTCTCCCTCATTCATCTGGTCTGCCATCTCCATTGCAGAATCCAGTGCATCATCAGTCTGGAACTTATCGAGAATTTCACTGGCTTGTTCTACTACCTCTTCGCTCGGCCCCTGTCTAGGCTTCTCTGCAAGTCCTCCCGACTTCTCGAGGAATTCCGCCGCAAAAACTCTTGACGAAACCTCGGGACTTTCGATCAAGTCTGGCGCCCGCCCTCCTCCTTCATTGAATTTAGACATCCATTCTTCAACACTCTCAACCGGGCCCCCGTCGACATCTTTGCCTTCTTGCATAGAATCATTTCTTCTCCTAAGAGCGATTGCAACCCCTATTGAACCTACAATAATTACTAGGGTAACGAGGATTACTTCATGCCATACTTCTAGCCAATCAATTACTTCCTGTGTGAATGACGGTTTGCAACAAATCGCAGGTAATATCTCGGGCCCTTCCAATAGGACTGAGTCAGATCCGGTGAAAATTATGGAAGGATCTCTAATTGATCTGACTTCTACCGTTAGAATCAACTCGGCATCAACTGGAGATTTTGTGGGTACAATTATCCAAGCTACGAATTCTACCGATTCTCCACGAGGTATATCCATCAATTCAAAGGAACGAGAATTTCCTGTAAGTGAGTCCGCCGAAGCACCCGAAGGTACAATCAATCCGAATTCAGTGACTAGATTAGAATTGATGCTAACCACCAATCCATCTGCTCCATTTCCTAGATTAGTCAAGACCCATGTCGATGACAAGTTATTGTCTTCTGAAAGCACCGAAGAGGAACTCTCTACGCCCCATTCGTAATATTCTCCCACTCTCACACTGAATGTCAAATTAGCAGGGGACCAATCGTCCAGCCACAGGGAGATTGAGAATTCGGCCAACAAGTCTGCTTGAGTGCCATTACGTACTTTACAGGTCAAATCTATTCCGCTCATCGACTGACCCGGACCCAGACTCAGTTGTTCACTTTCCAAATCTACTTCAAGCCAATCTGGAATCTCTCCAATGTCTAGATAAAATACAGAAACGACATCACCGGTATTTTCCACTTCAATGGCCGCGGAACACGATTCTCCGGGGGAAGTATCCGTGCCGCAAGAGTTGTCAGAAATCATCATCTGGCCACCGGAGCGCGGCACTATACTCACTCTCTGACTAACGATTGATGGCATATCATCATCAGCCGAATCCCAAGCAATAATGTCGAATTGAAGGCTTCCAGGATAGCGTTCAGGCGCTTGAATCTGAATCTGAGCCGCACCTTCGCTACCAGGTGAAAGTGAGTCCAATTCAGATTTGCTAAGCACTATTGCTGCCCAACCATCGTATGAGATTGAAAGTCCAGAATCTCCCATTCTTATGCCATTCTCATCGGTTGGTGCAATAGCGATAGATAGATCTCTAACTGAATTGCCCAAATTCATTATTTCGACAAATACTCCAATTACTTCGCCTGGAGAAATTGATGCATTACCTCCTCCCGAAGTAATTGTGGCTCCGTAATGGAATCCATATCTTAGAGAAAAGTTGTACCAATCTTGTGACCCGTCTGTAGTAATCAGATGCATGCTAAATTGATGCAATGAATTAGCCAAAGGAAATCCTTCTTCGACAGCCGGCGAAGTTACTGAGAATTGGACCCATTGAGGAGTGTCCGAAGGGGCCAAGAATTGGTGACCATCCGAGATCTGTTCAGGATAGCTCCAAGCCATCTGCCAGCCCTGGGGGCCATTGATTGAGACCAGAGCAGAGTCATCGACCTCGGCGTGATTGGTGAAATTGAAATTGAGGCCAATAGAAGAATCCGGAGAGATATCAAAAATCGAGCCCGATTCGGCCCCAAACCTCACTTCAGATCTTTCGACCTGCCATGGATAAGTGTAGTTTGGAGTCTCATTGAATACCGTTGCATCAGCAGCCTGTTGAAGTTCCAAAGTTCGTTCAGGTGAGATTTGACTAGGAGATTCCCTACCTACGGCGGCCTCTCCGGTTATCGTGGAATGCATTACACAGGCTGCAAGGTATGTGCCGTCAATCGAAGGATGCGAACCATCGCTCGTGTATAGTGATGAGAAAGACGTAGGGCCATCCGTTGCATTCAGGCCCGATTGTTGCACCGCGTCATGGATGTGCTTGAATGCCAAGCCTACCGGGGCGATGTACGTGGGCCTTTGCGAGTTTGTAATGTTCTCATTGTACATTTCATATCCGCGAGTTACATTTTCTTGCATGGTTGAGTAATCAGGATACAGCCAATCTCCTTCCATTCTACCCCAGGTCATGAAAAGAATAGTCTCCCCTCCTTGGGATTCGACTCTTTGATTGAGATAAATCAGTCCGGCCAGACTTTCCTGCCAATATTCCGTATCGATTGAAAGGCCCGGCACCTGAGATTGGTCCTGCAAAATAACATAGTCAAACCGTTGCTGTAAACTCGTATTCCAAGAGTGCCCAGGGGTGGCTGCCCTCTCGGCATGCTCGCTCAACTTCAATCCTCCACTAGTAAGGGAAGTGACCTGAGCGTCTTCGCCAGAATCAGTCAGAATCCCGTCCAATCTTACAGATAGAGAATTACTAGAGGTGTAAGAATTCCCCATCATTAGAATATCGAGAGAACTATCCTTCTGGTCGACACTTGCTACAAAAACGGGTGTATGGAGTGATGTAGATATTTGGGCAGGTAGAACCAACATCAAAGTGAGAGTTACAGCAATGATTCTACCACTCATGTTACTATCGGAATCTGAGAAAGATATCATTTCTGCCCCATTTCGTCCGGAATCTACGAAGTATTCATGATATGAGGCATTGTTGGCAGCACATGGCAGCAAGGTGGCCTTTCACAAAGAAATCGGCCGAGCCACCAAGAGTCATCAAGGCCGACAAGAGAAAGATAGTAGAATACGAACGCAAAAAAGATGATGGATCAAAACAGAAGATTTCTGACCGCAGCCATTTGGAGAACGACTCATTCAAGGAAGCAATGGATCTTCTTGGTGAGGACTCAAAAGAGTCATAGAATTGGGTCTGAGGCAAGACGATTCAATCTCTCTACATCGAATTCACCTGCATTCACTGGTGAACGCAAACCGAACTCCTCGAGGACCCCAGGAGAAATTTCACCAAAAGATCCAATTTCAGCCCCCTCAAACATTACTTTAGCACCCCTGCCAGAAATCCATGGTCCGCCCTCGGCAGGTTCTAGAGAAACCGCATCTATTCCAGTTCCTAGGTCACGAAGTAATGCTTGAGCAACTCCCTTAGCCGCTGAGAATCCACCGCCAACCTCTGCGCAAGCCCAAGCAACTCTAGGGCAATTAGCCGCATCTCTGACTACATCACTGAGTTCGTATACTCTCTGTGGCAATTCGTGATGCCTGTTTGAAGATAATAGGGTCAATAATGAGGGGAGGATACTCTGCCGGAGGATTGTGTGTTCGACAGAGATTGGATTCGAAATCTTTGCTACCTCGCCTGCAGGTTCCCACCCGACTCTTTGGAATTGATCTCTTTCATTGGACAAGGTTAGACCCTGAGTCTCTTGAATCCCTAAAGAGCGTAGGCTAGACCGTATGCGCCTATGCAGGTGTGAGGAGCTCAAAGGCACTGCATCGAGATGCACTTCTGAGAGCCGATCGGGTAGGTTTTGATAGCCGAATCCTATGGCAATATCTTCAACAATATCGATGGGATGCATAATGTCACTTCTCCATCGCGGCATCTCAACAATATGCTCCTTCTCTCCAATTACGCAATCGGCCCATTTTTCGGGATTGTTTGCTCCATCAGTTACGGTTCTGGACTCAATCAAAGAGCCCCCCATTCTGTGTAGTGCTCGTCCAATTTCTTCTGTACTCAGCTCCAATCCAAGAATCTTTGTTATCAATCTCTCAGGTATCCTGTGTCTCACCGAATCGCCTCTGGGAGTATGTTTTTCCTCTCCTGAATGACTAGTCACTTTCACACTCTCTACCTTGCCACCTCGTTCGTGCAGAGACAGGCACACTAGCATCAAACATGCCTCACAAGATCTCATATCCCATCCGGTGACATCGATTAGGAAATCTTTCGTCGAGTTAGAGACAGTAGTATGATCGCCGTTGATTATTGGAGGGAAGGATAGGATGTCATCATTGGCATCCAATATTACTGGATAAGCATCTATGTCCTCCATAAGGTGGGCATAATCTACTCCTTTGGGATGCTCCTCCAATATTTGCTTGATACTCATCTTTTCTTCCATCATTAGGGGGATGAATGAATATGTTTCTGGAACGGTTAGGACTCTAAATGGCCCCGTCACTGCAGCTAGATCATGCACTCCGATCGAGGACAGAGCTCGCTTTCTTCCTAGAGTCAGGTGAAGTTTTTCTTGGTGATCCATCAATGACTGGATGAATGCCTCAACGCCGGTTTCATCTCCGCCTGTATCTACTCCTCTTACGACCGCTGCTAGAACGACAGGTCTTACTTCTCTTAGCGTTGAATCTACGGTCATTTCTAGGCCACTCGGCTCAATTGGAATTGAGGCATTGAGAATTTTGCCTTCTGAGAATGTTCTGGCCGCCCTTGCAAGTGATTCATGACTAAGTAAATCGGGCCGATCAGGAAAAACTTCCACTTCGACCACTTCGTTATCATTACCTTCGACGGGACACCCCATTGCAGGTAGCCAATCAGACCAAGTGACTGGAGAGTGCTCTGATTCATTGAGAGACTGAATGTAACGAAGCAGTGAATGCTGCAGATCCAAAGTCGGCATGCTAATCTCAGTTCCCTAACCACATAGGCAATGGCCGATCGTAACCGATTAGTCTTAATCCGCTAATTGAGGCAGTGTCATAATCCAAAGCCCTCAAATTCCTTCGATTCAACTTCTCCAAGCCATCAACTCCAAGGCCAATCATCCAACCCCTAACGGTCGACTTCAACCATTGCAAATGCTCTTCAAGCCCACTTTCTGGAGGCGGAGAAACAAGAATGGAACACCCTGCTGCTATACAAATGAGGAGATCCTCTGCTCCAGGTGCCTCATCCATCTCGATTAGTAGATGGCGCCCCTGTCCTGTCAGATTCATCGCCCTAGCCGCGAGTCCAATTCTAGGTAGAGCAGCTGCCGCCCTACTCCCGCCCGGGGATGCTGAGTCGATGACAGCCCCATCCAAATCCAAATCTACAACCAATCTGAACAGATGATCTACTCTGTCAATTCCGTCACGAAGAAACACTAGACAATCTTCTCCAATCTTACTAGTTAGTGATACCAGTATAGCCTCAATCTCTGCATCATCCATTGGAGGTAGATTGTCCAGATCTAGGACTATCCCAGCACAATTACCTAGATTATTAGAGAACTTAACTAAATCTTCCTCGCCGATTAAGAGTAAGTCACACGCTCTAGGAGAATGCTTGACTAGGGCGGGTTGCTCCATCTCAGAATGACCCTGCCAAGATACAGCAGACTCTTCTTCAATCAGCCATGGAATTGGGAATAACAGACCTCCTTCTTCCGAACCCAAGGGTAACAGAAGAGTCAGAGGGTCAAGTGAAGTATGCAGGGGAAGCCTATCTGAGGAGGAGGGAATAAGTGATATGCTCTCAAAACCCTCTGCTACGGATGCTTCTGGAATCTCCACAGGGACAGAAGCGGTATCTTCCGAGGGAACCAAAACCAATGCGTCCTCTTCGATAGAGAGGCCCATTGGCTCTAGGTGGTTGGAAATCTCGGAGAGTTCTCCCGGCTCAATTCCTCGCATCGTTGCTCCTTCTCCAGGCGGAGGGCAACTACCGGCAATCACTATCTTTCCACCCGACATTGATAGCCCGGGATCAGTTCCTACTGATCCCAACACAACAATAGTTCCTCCGTACATTCCCGAACCAACTCCCTTACCCGTATGCCCGCGTACAATCAGAGTACCGCCGGACATGCCGGCTCCAGCATCGTCTCCCGCTGAACCTTGTACAATGACCACACCACCGGACATCCGATGAGCGGTACGTTCTGCAGTATCCTTCTCGACGACTATTCGACCGTCGCGCTGAAATGCCCCCAACATGGAGCCAGCAGAGCCCTGTAGTGTGAAAGTACCTCCATCATTCATGGCTCCAGCACATTGCCCTAGGTCACCAAGTAGAAGCACTCTGGCATCCTTTGGTAGATGTGTGGCGGCCCCGATTTCGCCGCTCTTTGGCTTCTCATCGCCCCCTCTACCCCAACCAATTCTGATAAGCAGATCTCGTTCAAGTGCCTCAACGAGCATTCCGTCCAAATCACGGGCGAGCTTGATACTCTTTGCGGTAACCTCGCGCATGCTTCTCATGGGGGACAACATACTACCCGTCTTGACTCTGACGGGCAAGAGGCTTGACTTCGACTGCTTAGACGCCGTATTCAGTTTCTCGGAGCGAAGGGTATGTTGATAGAGGTCATTCAATAGAGTCAGAACGCCCGAGGGGGGCGTTTGGGGCGCTGTTCGTGATTAGAGTAGCAATAAACGGATTTGGGACGATTGGAAAAAGAGTCGCTGATGCTGTTGATGCACAGGACGATATGGTTGTTGCAGGAGTGACCAAAACTGGCCCTAGTTTTGGCTGTGACCTAGCTGTTCGCAAAGGATTCCCCCTATTCTGTACTCATGACGATCCAGACCGTATTGCAGCCTTCGCAGAGGGGGGATATGAGTGCCAGGGAGGGCTATCGGATTTGTTAGCATCGGCCGACGTCGTGGTCGACTGTGCGCCCGGAAAAAGAGGGGCAGAAAACCTCTCTAAATACAAGGCGGCCGGAATAAAGCACATTTTCCAAGGCGGAGAGAAGCATGACCTTACAGGACTCTCGTACACTTCGTGCGCCAATCATGCCTCCAATCTGAATGCAGAAGGGACTAGAGTAGTATCATGCAATACTACAGGCCTTTCTCGCACTTTGGTCCCTCTATTCGAGAAGTGTGGCTCACTCAAAGTAGAGTGTACTATGATAAGAAGGGCTGCAGATCCGGGAGATTCAAGCAAGGGCCCGATCAATGCCATCAAGCCCGTTCTAAAGGTCCCGAGCCACCACGGCCCTGACTTGATGACTGTAAAGTCCGAAATTGAAATCAATTCACTCGCAGTTGCAGTTCCAACCACAATAATGCATGTTCATGCCATCACTGCTGATTTACCAAGTGGCCATGGCATGACTACTGAGTCGATTCTTGAGTTATGGAGAAAAACTCCCCGAGTACTCCTGATGAGCGGTTCAGGAGACCGATTGACTACCACAGCAGAAGTAATGGAGATGGCAAGAGATATCGGCAGAAAGTGGGGGGATTTGCATGAGGTATTTGTTTGGGAAGACGGCGTAAGTTTGAGGGACAATCGACTTTACTATTTCCAAGCCATCCATCAAGAGAGTGATGTTATTCCTGAGAATATCGATTGTATCCGTGCCCTAATGGGTACCGAGTCAGACTGGATGGCTTCTGTTTCACGAACTGATGAAGCAATCTCCAGATACTATGGGATGTAATCCCATAGCGATGCATAGGCTATGCATCCAGCATCAACGGTCAAAAAGCCTACTTAGACTCGCAAGTCCATGAATGGGCCTCGCTGGGTGCTTGTTATCCTGCCTATTCTTTTGTTATCTTCTGGGGGGCCGGCGCTAACAGAATCACTCAACACAGCCCCTCAATCACTCGATTCTGGTGATTTTTCTACCTCAGAATCAGAGTGGTTTAGAGCAGATCCATTAGTTTCAGTATACGAACTTAGGTCGGCAACAGGTTTGCTACATTCTCCTTTTGGCTCATTTGACCCCATTATCGATCCTATTCCGTTGGGTCCAGAGAATCTGTATGATCAATTTGCATTGGAACGAACTGGGATGCTAATTGTACAATCCTCAAGCCCTGATTTGACTGGTATGTTGACATTGCTGGAAGAGTCCGATTTGGAAGTTATTGACAATTTTCCAGATGATTCTGTAGTGGTTCGATTGAGTACTGAAGGGCAATCAACAGTCATTCAGCGATTAATTTCCGATGTCTCCATCAGATGGGCAGGAGAATTACCAATTTCTTGGAGAGTTTCTCCTTACCTATTCTCAATTGCCGGTGTCGACGGGCATTTTCTCGATTTGGACATCACTCCTGCCCCGGACTTAGAAAAGGCCGACATCCTCGCACTTTCAAAAGACATGGAAATGATTTCTGAGAATTCCATCCCACGCCAAATCTGCGATTCACATATCTGTCAACCCAAGGGTGTCAATGCTGCTTGGATTCCAATTATTGCCATGGATGGTAGAATTCTGAGAATAGATCCGTCTGCAGAATACGTGATTCACAATACCAATGCTAGCTCAATTGGGGAGTTGCAGAGTACCAGACTATCTTCCGGTCTAACATTGAATGGCTCAGGGGAGGTACTAGCGATTTCAGATACAGGTTTGGACGATGATCATGGTGACTTCGAAAATCGAATCCGTGCGATTTACGATCAGTACGGCCCGGATAATTCTCACGCCGATACTAACAGTGGCCACGGAACTCATGTGGCAGCAACTCTGGTGGGAGATGGTGCCGGAGACTCATTTGCCGAGGGAATGGTCCCTGGTGCTACCTTCCACTTCTATCAACTTGAAGCCGACTCTTCCGGAATGCTTGCTCGCTGGGGTTCGCTGTATGAGATGTTCAGCCACTCATGGAACAACAACGCCAGAATCCAGACCAATAGTTGGGGCAATCAGAACTTAGCCGGAGATTACAGTTCCGACTCTAGGTCGGCGGACTCTTTCTTGGTTGATTATCCACGATTCCTAGTACTGTTTTCAGCCGGGGATCTAGCATCTGGAGGAATCACCCCGCCTGGTACTGCAAAGAATGTCCTGACTGTAGGTGCGTCTACTACCGGGGCATACGGAAGTGCTCCAGAGGGTAATGTAGCCAGCTCCTCCTCTAGAGGCACTACCAGTGATGGACGAATCAAACCCGACTTGGTCGCACCGGGAATCTTGATTTGTTCTGCTAGAGCAGAAGAAGCAATCTTGGCCAACGGCGGAGACTGCTCTACCGCTACTCATAGCGATGGCCAGACGTCACTATACATGACACTCAACGGCTCTTCAATGGCTACTCCAGTCGTTGCCGGAGCAGCCACTATGGTCAGGCAATACCTTCGTGAAGTCGAATCAATCAGCGAACCTAGATCAGACTTGATTCGCGCCTTACTGATTAACGGTGCTAAGGACCTAGGTGCTAGTGATATCCCTAACTCTGCAGAAGGCTGGGGTCAGTTGGACTTAGAAAATAGTCTACTCCCATCAAACTCGGGCCAAGACCTCAATGTAATTTACGACTATTCCAGAGATTTGTTACCAGGTCATTCTTTTGTATATACATTTGAGGTCAACGGAAACTATGGTCTAGATGCAACCATAGCATGGAACGACCCCGAGGGATCCGCGGTAGCGAACCAAAGTGCCTCAAGGCTCGTTAACGATCTAGATTTGAAGGCAATATCTCCAACTGGGGAAGTATACCTCGGGAATCACTTCGCTTCTGGATTCAGCACTTCTGGGGGCACAGAGGACCGGTTGAATAACATCGAGAGAATTCGCATACCTGCTGGAGCTCCCTCGGGAACATGGTCAATCATTGTAGGGCATGCCGGTGGCTCATTACAGAATTTTGCAATGGTTTTCTCCGGACTAGGGAATGAAGTTACCCACTCCGATTTGTCTGTTTTCGATGGCTCACTCTCAACCTCTATTGACAACCCCCTTCAAGGAGATACTATCCTAATTGAAGCAGCTTGGAAGAACCAAGCAGCAGCATCTACTGGGGCCTATTCTATCGAGGTCGAAGACCTAACCGCAGGAACGATAATCCACACTTCAACCAGGGCTTCTCTTGCTGGAGGGATGTTAGATTCTGTCTCCTTCCCTCATACCTTCTCTAGCACAGGAACCCATCAATTAGAGCTCAGACTGGACTCAACCTCTGTAGTTCAGGAGTTGAACGATGAATCTTCTGGAATCGATAATAATCGCCTTCAAATTGAAGTAAATGTCTCTCAAATAGGAGTTAGAATAACCCCATTGCTGGAGAACGGAAACCTACCCACTAATCCGGCCCAATTAAGTCAGGCAATGTCTAGGACCTTAGATCCAAGATATGCAAGTTGGGTCTTATTTGATTTAGAACTTAGAAACGAGGGAACCTCCGAGATTTCTGTCGGGCTAAGTATCTCGCCCGTCCAACTTCTTGGCGACGACGGAGTACTTTATCCGCCTCAAGATGAATGGTGGAAAATGTTGAATGAGACTGGACCTTGGACACTCGCTCCATATGGGGAAGTCGGAGATCGGCTAGTTGTGACTCTGAATCTATCCGATATGGATACAGACCTTAGCAGCGAATCCGAAGCAGTTTACGCACTTCCCGGAACATTTGTCTCTGACCTGAATCTGTACGATGCAAATACGCCCACTGTTTCCCACAGCATTCGTCTAAATGCTGTTGTTCAGAGAGTAGAGGGATTGTATACTATAGTCGCGGGAACTGAAGACCTGAGCGCTGAACCAGGAGATACCGCAGTATTCACTTTGTCAATCAAAAATACCGGAAATGGCCCAACTCAATACTCAATTTCTTGTGAGACGGAAGATAGGTGGGCAATTACAATTGGAGATAGCCAATCATCTCAGGTCACACTAGATCCTCTCAGTAGACTACAGTTCCTCCCAATTCCGATTCTAGTCTCCGTTCCTGATGCAGTAGAAGGATTCCCTCCTGCCGGTTTCACTCAGAATCTAGAGTGTATTACTCATTCAACCAGCGATCCATCTCTACAAACTTCTGAGACCGCAGTATTGGAAGTTCTAGAGAGCCTAGACTTCTATACTGATATTTTTGATTCCGAAGGTAACTTGCTCGGCCCTCTAGGTATTGATGGCCCTAGGGTGGTAATTAACGAAGACATCGTGATTACTGATTTAGTAGTTAGAAATGATGGAAATGTGCCAATTGATTTTATTGTTGAAGCCTCATCCTCTCTGAATTCTTGGCCAATCCAAATCTCTCTAGGAGACAATACCGATGACGAAGAGATTTCGTTCACTATTGATGCGGGCTCACAACACACCGTCAGAGTATCCACAATCGTACCTTTTGCAGCTGAGATGGGAGATACAAACACAGTGACAATTCGTACCACTAGGGTAAATGGTCCAACAGTGACCACGACTACTCAGTTAGCAGTTCAGGAAGTTGCAATTCTCACCTTAGCTTGGGATGCAATACTGGAAACTGCGCTAGGGGCCCCGGGAATCGCACAAGTAAACCTTCACAACACAGGCAATGTTGACTTGGACATCAGTCTGACAATGGGCACTCTACCTTCAGGCTGGTCCGGAGGATTTCTTTCTGGCAGAGATTTCACCATGAGTATGAATAGTGAGGCCGTAATAGAAGTAGTAGTTGATCTGCCAAGCAATCTTCCAATCGGACTTCTCTCAGACACGGCTTCTGTGATCATCGAGGCTCGTACACCTGCCGGTGAAGTGATAGTCTATACGGTGGAAATGGAAGTCTATGTTTTACCCTCGATTTGGATGGACATCTCTACTGATTCCACTACTATCGAAGACATTGGTGAAGGAGGGCAGACTTTCGAGATTACAATATCCAATTTGGGGAACACACAAGGCGACTCTATACTGGTGATTCAATCCCCTGAGAATTGGGAAATAAATGCTGGATCATCAATGAACATCGAACCAGGCGAGAGCAGCACCATACCAATTACAGCAACTCCTGATGCAGAGGCTTCATCCGGATTAAGCATAATCATAATCCAAATCAATTCTACATCCTCTAATAGTGAGGTATCAATCACCGACGACTCTTTAGAAATCAGTATTAGCAAATCTAGAAACTCGGGGCGCGGGGGCTTAGGTGGGCTGTTGGACAGCATCGGCCTTCCCGATTGGACTATGGCAGTAATTGTACTAGTATTACTTACAACTACTGTTCTATATGGAGTCAGAATGAGGAGAGATTCTTCAACAATGATTAGTCCTGATGAGGAATTAATTCCCGAAGGATCTGCTCTCCTATCTGGCTCCCTTACCGAGCGTAGAGCGGCTGCCTTGGAGACCTCTTCATCGGGAGAGGTATTGACTGGGGGAGTATCGGAAGACGAGATTAAAGCCGCCTTAGCACAGTCTTCTCCATCTACTCCTCCGCCCTCTCCAGATGGCGCCCCTCCTCTGCCTCTGTCAGGATTGCCAGATGGGTGGACAATGGAGCAATGGGCTTCCTATGGTCATCTGTGGTGGGAGCAGAACAAGCCATGATGCGCTTTACTTATGTCTTGCACCTCTTCGCCGAGCCGTGGATGGCTCGATAGTACTCTTTGGTCCTCCCGGTGCAGGCAAGGGGACTCAGGCTGCTAGAATCTCACTACTCACTGGAAAGCCCCAAGTCTCTACTGGCGATATGCTAAGGGCGGCGGTAGCCGCAGACACGGAACTAGGAAGAGAGGCCAAGTCATACATGGAAGCAGGTCTTTTGGTACCAGATGAAGTCATCATTGGGCTAATATCAGAGAGGCTAAAGAAGCCCGATGCAGAATCTGGACTATTGTTGGATGGATATCCTAGAACAATAGTACAGGCCGAATCTCTTGACAAGATTGAGTCTGTTGCAGCGGTCGTTTCCATCGAGGTTCCCGACGATGCGATAGTTAGACGTATTGTTGGACGTAGAATGGATCCTGAAACTGGGCAAATCTATCATATTGACTTCAACCCGCCTCCAGAGGAAATCGCAAACCGTGTGGTACAGCGTAAGGACGACAACGAGGAGACTGTTAGGAGTAGGCTTTCAGCATATCACGAGCAGACAGCACCCCTTGCTAATTGGTACGGTGAGAGGGGAGTTCTGCTGCGGATTGATGGCAACAAAGGTATTGAAGTGGTGGGAGATTCAATCGAATCCGCACTTTTAGAGATGAGTGGTTAGGATGCCTAGGCGAGCGAGAAGAAATGACTCGAAGAGGAAGACCAGAGCCTCCGAGGCAATTGACCACCTCTCCTCAATTTTACAGGCCCCTGAAGACAATGATGAAGAGTCGGTAAAATCAGCGGCGAGAGATATCTTGAGAATTGGAAAGAGGCATGGCATTAGGCCGGATTCAAGTACTTCCAGACTCATCTGTAGAGGTTGTAGCTCCGCGCTAATTCCGGGCCGGACCGCTAGGATTAGGGTACGCTCAGGAAATGTAACCGTGACTTGCAGCAATTGTGGCAGAATTACTCGTAGAAGCACGACTCCTAACAGAGGTGATTAGGATTAGCAGACATATCCCAAAAGGAATACTGAAGCAGGCCAAGGACTCCTCCTTGCCAGTGACAATCAGGATTGGAAAGGGAGGGGTGACTGAGCAAGTCTTAGTCGAACTGAGGGAGCAATTGGGCAAGAGGGGCTTAGTCAAGTTGAAGGCGAATCGAGGCCTATTGTCTAACTCGGAAGAAAGGTCCACTTGCTTCGATGGTTTGGCTCAGGATTCCGATTCTGTACTGGTGCACAGCATTGGCAATGTTGCGGTCTTTTGGCTTTCTTGATAGTATTTTGAACGACCACTCAAGACATTCTCGAATACTCACTTATTTAGAGGGGTTAATGTTCGCAAAAACCGATGGTGACTGAGAGCCAAGTTGTATTAGCGATATTCATAATGTCCTTCGCACTAATTTTGTCCGAAGTTGTACATCGTACAATTGCCGCGTGGTTTGGCTCAGTATTGATGCTACTGTACGGCCACTACACAGGGGTTTTCCATCTTCATGAACAATACAATGTAGCCGGCGAACTCGTCAAGACTTACACGCTCGAACACACCATGATTGGGTGGATTGAGTGGGAAGTAATCGGTCTGTTACTGGGGATGATGATTTTCGCATCTATTCTCGAAATCTGCGGCTTCTTCGAATTCGTCGCTATCAAGGCAGCGAAGATGAGCAAAGGAGATCCCTGGAGACTAATCGTTCTGCTTGGAACTTTCACCACCCTACTCTCTCTAGTCATTGACAACGTCACTGCAATCATCATCATCGCTCCCGTTACGTTGAGGATATGCAATAAGTTGGAAATCAACCCCGTTCCTCCGTTACTAGCAGAAGCAATCCTGTCGGACACTGGAGGAGTCGCATCGATGGTAGGGGATCCCCCCAATGTCATGATTGCAGCCGCGGCTGCAGACGCTAGCCCGGTACTCGATGCATTTTCGTTCAATGGATTCTTGTTCAGACTCGGAATTCTCACCTTCTTCGCATGGATAGCAACTCTGAGTTACTTCAGGTGGTACTACAAGGATTGGGCGGAGCAGAAGCCCCCACATGTCGACATGCTAATGGAAGAGAATGAATGGGATGCAATCAACGACAAGCAACTGATGTACACCACTCTGATTATCCTAGGACTCACCGTGGTTGCATTCTCTGCCAAGTCGCTACTCGATCTAGAAATTGAGATTGATGGAATCGCACTTGCTGGAGCTGGCTTCGCCCTGATTGCATCTAGACCGAAGGAAGAGGAACTCCGAGAGGGATTCGTCAATGATGTAATCGATAAGGTCGAATGGCAGGCATTGCTGTTCTTTGCTGGACTATTCTTACTGGTCGGAGGAATTGGTGACGTAGGCTATCTCGATCAAGTTGCCAACTGGATTTTTGACAACTTTGGCGATGATGAGGTGAAGTTAGCAATTGCAATCATCTGGGTATCTGCAATAGCCAGTGCTCTGATTGACAACATACCATTTACTGCAGCAATGATTCCGGTCATCTTCAGCATTACTGAGGCCAGTGGCGGGACACTCAGCCCAGAGCCTCTACTGTGGGCACTAGCTATGGGTGCTGGTTTTGGCGGCAATGCAACTCCAATTGGCTCGAGCGCCAATGTGATGACTGTTGCAATCAGTGAGAGAGGCCCCTATCCAATTACGACCAAGGAGTGGGTCAGGGCCGGATTTCCAGTCATGATCATCACATGTGTGGTCGCTACTGTGTTCATGTTCTTCTTCCACGGTGCCCTTTACTCATGATTTGGTTTAGCGACATCGTGAAACCGAGAACTTCGTACCGAGTCCATGCACGAGTGCGCCATCTGCGGTTTGGTCTCCACCGAGGCACCCTGTCCGGCGTGTGGTGATGACGAGTCTACCTCAATACTCGAAGTATCGCAAGAAGACTCGGACATGCCTCAGGATTCGCAACTCCCGTTCGGGTTGGATTCGGAACCTCAGCCGGAATCGGCAAACCTTCTATTTGGCTTGGAAGAAACTCCTGATTCAGGCGATTCCACAACTCCGGATATTGATATCGTATCCCCTCCTAATCAACAGAATTCGAATTCTATACCATTTGGACTCAATGAATCTCCCTCAACAGATGACTAGAGGGCCGATTACCACCGCCCCCGTAGGGGGCGTGTGGACCCCGCTTACTTCATATACCAAAGGTAGGTCGGCCACCTGCATTTAGTGCGCTTTGGTACTATCAGGTATCAGGGTAAGTGGTTGAGGCCGCCCCGCCCCGCGGGGAGACGAGGTGGCCTGAGATACCTGAATTGATATGCCTGGAC
>CENY01033991.1_pt1 | contig 24644 bp, 19 predicted proteins | sample 356181 | NCBI WGS metagenome assembly CENY01 (sample SAMEA2619840, study PRJEB7988) | marine metagenome | isolation source: saline water (ENVO:00002010), including
GTGGGACGTCACAGACCAATCACAATCGGTAAAACTAGCAGCGATATTTTTAACGTGGATCTACTGTAACGATGTCCGACGCCAAGATTGTTCAAATGCCGTACGGCGCTTATCACAAGCGTGAGGTGCCCGACTCAGACGCCCTGCTGACCAGTGTCGGCCCGGGCACACCGATGGGTGAGTACATGCGCAGGCACTGGCATCCGGTGTGCCTGTCGGAAGAACTGACGGATGTGCCCAAGGCGATCCGCATACTTGGCGAGGATCTTGTCGCTTTCCGGGACCGGTCCGGGAATATCGGCGTACTGCAACGCCACTGCAGTCACCGCGGGACTTCGTTGGAATATGGGATCATCCAGCCAAAAGGCATCCGCTGCTGCTATCACGGCTGGGTCTACGATATCGACGGGACCATTCTGGAGATGCCGACTGAGCCTGACGAAAGCAGGATTTATGACACCGTGGTTCATGGTGCCTATCGCGCGTTTGAGCGCGATGGGCTGGTATTCGCCTACCTGGGACCGCCGGAGGAGGTGCCGAAGTTCCCCGACTACGACGTCTATCGGTATCCGGAGGACAACCGCCTGGTGGCGTTCTCGAACATCTACCCCTGCAACTGGCTGCAGGTTTACGAGAACATCATGGACCACTGCCATACGGCGTTACTCCACAACAATATGACCGTCGAGAGCGTGGACGAGGCCCTGAAGGACGGCCTCAACTTCCCCACGATGTTCCAGGACATCCCCGTCATGGACTGGGAGACGACGCGCAACGGCCACGGCATTACTTTTATTGCCGGGCGGCGAGTAGACGATGACACCATCTGGGTGCGTATGACCGAGATGATCTTTCCACACCTGATTCAGAACGCGAATCTAATGACCAGTGCGCACGAACAACGGCATACCACCGCGTGCATGACGCGCTGGCACACGCCAGTAGATGATGAGAACTGTATCCTTTTTGGATGGCGCCACTTCAACGCTGATATAGATTTGCACGGGTCGGGCAATGAAGATGATTGTGGCTACGACAAAATTGATTTCCTCGACGGCCAGTGCGAGCGGCCCTACGAGATCGGTCAACGGGCGCCCGGGGACTGGGATGCCATCTGCAATCAACGCAGAGTTGCAGTGCACGCGCTGGAGAACCCTGGAAGTTCAGACATCGGTGTCTACATGTGCCGTAAGCTTCTACGGGATCTTGCTGAGGGTAAAGCACCAGTCGATACCACGAAGGTTATGAGCGACGATGGAGAGGAGACGCTGCATTCGGTCTGCTCCGACACCACGCTGAACGTGCCGCGCCTGCCCGACCGGGATGAAGATCGTAAGCTGATGAAGGAATATGGTCGAAAGGTGTACGCTATCGTCGCGGAAGCAGATCCCTTGCCGTCGAAGGACCGTCGAAATTTCATATTGGCGCGCCTCGATGAACTCGATGGCGGGGTACGCGAAGCGGCGGAGTAGGGCGCCAGTCTTCCTACACAGACAGTTTCCGGGTAAGACTCCGCATAGCAACAAGGCACCACGGGCCACGCGATCGAGACGTAACCATGTCCGGAGACACCCCGACAATCGAACCGACGGGCGGCGGTGTTGGCGCACATGTGAGTAATATTGATCTTAGAACCGAACTCTCAGATGACTCGGTCGCGTTGCTATTTCAGGCGCTCGGCGATTACGGCGTGCTGTTTTTTGCCGATCAGAACATCACGCCGGACCAACACCTTGCCTTCGCTGGTCGTTTCGCGCCGGTCGTTCCCAACGTGTTCCTCGATCAGGTGCCGGGCTACCCCGATATCTCCCTGGTGCAGAAACGGAAGGGCCAGCGCTACAACATCGGCGGGGACTGGCACACGGATCATTCCTACGACAAGGAGCCGGCCCTCGGATCCATCCTGGTTGCGCGGGAGACGCCGGAGCGCGGCGGCGACACCCTGTTCACCAACATGTACACCGCCTACGACACGCTGTCGGACGGGCTCAAGGAAGTGCTGGGGCAACTCTCAAGCGTGCATAGCACCAGCCATGTCTACGGCGTCGCGGGAAACAGGCCCAGGCTGGTCGCTCAGGATGAGGACATGCGCGGCCGCAAGCCCGAGGACTACGCCATTAAGGAAACGATCCACCCCGTCGTGATCCGCCACCCCATTTCCGGGCGCAAGGTGCTCTATGTGGACCCCGGCTACACCCAGAAGATCGACGGCTGGACCGATGAGGAAAGCGAACCCTTCCTGAAGATGCTGTTCGCACACGCGACGCGCCCGGAGCTCACCTACCGGTTCCAGTGGAAACCGGGCTCGATCGCGTTTTGGGACAATCGCTGCACGTGCCACTACGCGGTCAATGACTACGAGGGTGGAGGGCGCGTCATGCATCGCGTGACCGTCGAAGGCGTGCCCTTGGTCGCCTGACCTCATTGGGTCTCGCGCGCCGCCGCGCAGACATCATGGCGCGTCTCGACGGGATCGACGGCGGCATGCGTGGGGCTACAGATAAAGCGGCTTTTTAGGCTTCAGTTGGAATTGAACCATAGGAACACCTGAGATGGCGCCCAAGAATCCCAAACAAGTACCGTATGGCGCCTACCATAAGACCCGAATGCCGGCCTACGACCCCGAACTCACGGAGACGGGTCCAGGTACGCCAATGGGCGAGTACATGCGCAGGTTCTGGCAGCCGGTTTGCCTGTCCGAAGAATTGACGGATGTCCCGAAGGCGATCCGTATCATGGGTGAGGACCTCGTCGCGTTCCGTGACCGCTCAGGGAACATCGGTGTTCTGCAGCGTCATTGCAGCCACCGTGGCACGTCACTCGAGTACGGCATCATCCAGCCCAAGGGGATCCGCTGCTGCTATCACGGCTGGGTTTATGACATCGACGGCACCATCCTCGAGATGCCGGCCGAGCCCAAAGACAGCAGGATCTACGAGACCGTCTATCACGGAGCTTATCCGGCCTTCGAGCGGAGCGGACTCGTATTCGCCTATATGGGCCCACCCGAAGAGAAACCCGAGTTCCCCGAGTATGACTTCCTGCACTTTCCCGTAAACAACAGGCTGGTCGCGTGCTCGAACGTCTATCCCTGCAACTGGCTGCAGACGTACGAGAACACCATGGACCACATCCATGCTGCGCTCCTGCACAACAACATGACGGTCGAAAGCGTCGATCAGGCGATAAAGAGCGGCCTGACGTTCTCTGACGCGTTCACCTCGGGGATGCCCATCCTGGACTGGGAGCGCACGCGGAACGGCCACGGCATGTGCTTCATCGCCGGGCGCCGGGTGAACGACGACGTGATCTGGGTGCGCCACAGCGAGTTGGTGTTCCCCAACGCCACCCACGTGGGCAGTCTGTTCTCGTCGGCGCACGAGGCGCGTCACACGACGGTCTGCATGACTCGATGGCACGTGCCGGTGGATGACGAGAACATGATCATCTTCGGCTGGCGCCACTTCAACGAGGTGATCGACCGTTACGGCGACGGCCGGGAAGAGGATTGCGGCGTCGACAAGATCGACTTTCTCGATGGCCAGTCCGTGCGTCCTTACGACGTCGGACAGCGCGCCCCTGGCGACTATGAGGCGCTTGCGGGCCAGCGCGCGATAGCGGTTCACGCCCTGGAGAATCCAGTCAGCTCCGATGCAGGAGTCTTCATGTGCCGCAGGTTGTTGCACGAACTGGTGCGCGGGGAGGCGGGGCCGGACACTTCCCGGCCGGTGAACGAGGACCAGGGGCAAACGCTCCATTCTTTCGGCCAGGACTCGACGTTGCGAATGCCACTTCATCCCGACCTCGAGGCGGACGAGCAGGCCATCAGGGAGATGGAACGAAAGGTCTACGCCATCATGGCAGACGCCGACGCTGTCGATTCGGCTGACCGCATGGCCTTTATCCTGGCGCGCCTCGATGAGCTTGACGGCGGTATGCTTGACGCTGCGGAATAATTTGCTGTCCGATAACCCGACTCAGGCAGGACAGGGAAGGGACGATGACGACCACCAACCCTAAGCAGGTGCCCTACGGCGCCTACCACAAGACTCGGGTACCCACCTACGATCCCGAACTCGCGGAAACCGGCCCCGGCACGCCGACGGGCGAGTTCATGCGGAAATCCTGGCAGCCGGTCTGTCTCTCCGAAGAACTGACTGATGTTCCGAAAGCCATCCGGATCATGGGTGAGGACCTTGTCGCCTTCCGTGACCGATCCGGGAACATCGGTGTCCTGCAGCGGCATTGCAGCCATCGCGGCACGTCCCTCGAATACGGGATCATCCAGCCCAAGGGGATTCGCTGCTGCTATCACGGCTGGGTTTACGACATCGACGGAACCATCCTCGAGATGCCCGCCGAGCCTAATGACAGCCGGATCTACGAGACGGTCTATCACGGTGCTTATCCCGCTTTCGAACGGGCTGGGCTGGTGTTTGCCTACATGGGCCCGCCCGAAGAGAAGCCCGTGTTCCCCGAGTATGACGTCTACCGGTTTCCGGAAGATACGAAGCTGGTCGGCTTCTCACACATTTATCACTGCAACTGGTTGCAGGTGTTCGAGAACCTGATCGATCCGGTGCACACCTCATTTCTGCACAGCGGTGAAATGACGGTCGATAGTGCGGACGCCTCGGCCAAGGAAGGGGTAACGGCTCCCCAGGCATTCTATTCGGATCTGCAGGTCGTGAATTGGAGACCGACCCGTAACGGTCACGGCGCGTGCTTCATCTCCGGTCGCCGTGTCGACGACGACGTGGTCTGGACGCGGTCGTCGGAGCTTGTCTTTCCCAACTTGGTGCAAATTCCCAGTGTGTTCAGCTCCGCGCATGAGGCGCGTCACGCCACTTTGTGCATGTCGCGTTGGCACGTCCCTGTCGACGACAGCCACATGATCATCTTCGGCTGGCGCCATTTCAACAACCAGATCGACAGGTACGGCGACGGGCGTGAGGAAGAGTGCGGGGTCGACAAGTGCGATTTCATCGACGGTCAAAGCCAGCGTCCCTATGACGTCGGTCAACGGGCTCCGGGCGACTGGGAGGCCATCAACAGTCAGCGTGCTATCGCTGTCCATGATCTCGAGAACCCGGCTGGTTCCGACGTCGGTGTTTACCTCTGCCGGAAACTTTTGCGCGATCTGGTGCGCGGTGAAGCACCAGAACTTACGGCGCGGCCGATGAGCGACGACGGGTCCCAGACCCTCCATTCATACGGTCACGACTCGGCCGTGCGTTTGCCTCGTCAGCAGGACCGCGAAAAGGACCGCGAGCTTATTGGCGAGATCGGGTTGAAGATCTTCGACATCATGGCGGAGGCAGATGCCATCGACTCCGAAAGTCGCCGTTCCTATATCCTCGGGCGACTTGATGATCTCGACGGCGGACTGCAGGAAGCAGCGGAGTAGGGTCCGTCTCATTACAGACCGGCGGGCCCCGTCTTGCCGAGTCACGGTGCCCAGAAGTAACGTGCGGACCGAGCGGTGGCCGGGCCCGTGATCCCCTGATTGGGACAGAATCTTGAAAGCCGAATTTCCGCCACTCAAGGAAGTTCGCAAGGACCTGAAAATTGATTGGTATCGCTCTCCGATCGTGCGCGCCAGGCTTGTTGAACTGGCGGCCCGGAGCGACCTACATGGCCTGCTGCAGGCGGGTGGGCATTTGGCGCTGTTCGCATGTACTGGCGTGCTGTCCTATTACTTTTTCGAACAGGGAATGTGGATCGCCTTCGCGCTGGCCCTGTTCGCTCATGGGACGGTGGGTTGTTTCTTTGCAGGGATCGCGACCCATGAACTGGGTCATGCGACGGTCTTCAAGACCCCATGGCTCAATCGACTGTTCCTGAACATCTTTTCGATCCTGTCCTGGTGGAATCATCGGGAGTATTCACTGAGCCATACCTATCACCACCGCTACACCCTGCACCCGCAGGGTGACCGTGAAGTGCTGCTGCCGAAGGCGCCATCCCTGAAGCCGCTATTCCTGCTGCAGCTGTTTACGTTCAACGTTTTTGGTGGCTTCGAGGCCCGCGGCTTTCTGCCGTTTGTTAAAGGTACGATCCTGATGGCGCTCGGGCGACACGACAGTAACGAGAGAGGACAGTGGAACGCTGACGCGATTGCGGATCAGCCAGAGGTGAAACGCAAGGCGGTCAATTTCGCGCGCCTCATTTTATTGTTTCATGCCGCCGTCCTCGCCGTCGCAATCGTTTTCGAGCTCTGGTTGTTGCCGGTCCTGCTGACCTTATTTTCCTTTATCGGAGGCTGGCTGAGGCATTTTGTCGGTGCGCCGATGCATATGGGCTTGCGAAGTAACGTACCTGACTTCCGATTATGCGTGCGCACGATAACCCTCGACCCGATTTCGGAGTTTCTCTACTGGCGCATGAACTGGCATATCGAGCACCACATGTTTGCCGCCGTCCCCTACTACAACCTGGCGAAGCTGCATAAAGAGGTGGCCTCCGACATGCCGGAGACACGAACCCTGGTTGGCGCCTGGCGCGAAATGCGTGAGACCTGGCGGAAGCAGCAGGATTATCCGGATTATGAGCATGTCACGCCGCTGCCATCGCTTTCGGAGGATCGATCGATTGAGGCCGGCCCGCTTGCGACTTCTATCGGGGACATTGCGCCCGCGTCATTCAAGTGAGGAAACCCTAAAAAGATCGCAACAAGGTTGGGTTCCGTGGACGGCACTTCAGGCGATCCACTAATTTCGATCTTGGAGTGTTTTGCCACGCGGGCTGATTCCGCGTAATTAGACGCTGGATCGGCCGGCATTCATCGGTCGCGAAGGGAATTGCCCCTGGAGGACACGGCATGAACAGCCGAACGGAAGCGTCAGGACCGCTTGCGGGAGTACGGGTGCTCGACCTGAGCCGCATACTCGCAGGACCTACCTGTACACAGCTACTCGGCGACTATGGCGCCGACGTTATCAAGGTGGAACGTCCCGGCACCGGAGACGACACGCGGACGTGGGGTCCGCCGTTTCTTCCTGGTGAGGGCGGTGAGCCGACGCATGAGAGTGCATATTACATGTCGTCGAACCGCAACAAGCGTTCCATCGCTGTCGACATAGCATCCTCCGAAGGCGCGGACCTGGTGCGTCGGCTGGTCGGCCATTGCGACATCCTGATTGAGAACTTCAAGCTCGGAGGGCTCAAGAAGTACGGGTTGGATTACGACTCATTGACAGCGGAACATCCTGGATTGATCTACTGCTCGATAACCGGATTCGGACAAACGGGACCAAACGCCCATCGCGCCGGGTACGACATCCTCGCACAAGCCTATGGAGGCATGATGAGCCTGACGGGCGAGCCAGATGGAGAGCCCACCAAGGTGGGAGTCGGGATTGCCGACGTCATGTGCGGAATGTATGCGACGACCGCGATCCTCGCAGCACTCAACCATCGCAATGCGACCGGAGAGGGCCAGTACATCGACATCGCGCTGGTCGACTCCCAGATCGCCTGGCTGATTAACGAAGGCGTCAACTATCTCACCAGCGGCAAGGAACCGGTTCGGCGCGGCAACCAGCATCCGAATATCGTGCCCTACCAGGTATTCGCCACCGCGGACGGATACGTGGTGGTCGCCGTGGGCAACGACAGCCAGTTCCGCGCATTCTGCGAAATTCTGGAGGTGCCTGAGTTCGCAGACAATCCCAAATTCGCGACGAACTCGGCAAGGCTGGAGAACCGATCGGAGATCATCGACCTGCTCAAGCCGGTGATCGCCGCCAGAAACAAGGGCGACCTGATCAAGGCAATGGAGGCCCGCAGCGTGCCCGGTGGGGAAATCAATCGGGTATCCGAGGTGTTCGAGAGCGAGCAGGCCATCGCTCGGAACATGAAGATCACGATGCCGCACCATCAATCCGCATCCGGTGAGGTCGATTTGATCGGAAACCCCGTAAACTTCAGCCGGACGCCAGTGACGTATCGCCATGCGCCGCCGACCTGCGGCCAGCACACAGACGAGATCATCGCTGAAATTCTGGGCGAGCCCGCCGCCGCCGAATAAACCTGGAGAGGACACTCAGATGAGCATGCTCAGCAACGCCGAAGAAGAACTGAAGGCGAAGGCACGCGAACTGGCTGAGGCCGAGATCGCGCCGCGCACCGTGGAAATCGACGAGACCCAGGAGTACCCTTGGGATCATGTCGAGCGCCTGACCAAGGCCGGATTCATCGGGATGACGATCCCGAAAGAATACGGCGGACCAGGGAAGACCTATTTCGATGCTGTCCTCGTCATCGAGGAGATGGCGCGAGTCTGCGGCGTTACCGGACGTATTGTCGTCGAGTCCAATATGGGTGCCATCGGTGCCATCCTGAAGTATGGCACCGAGAAGCAGAAGAAGATGGCGACCGAGATCGTGCTCGCCGGGGACAAACCCGCTATCTGCATCACCGAACCGAGCGCCGGCAGCGCCGCCACGGAGATGACGACGACCGCGGTCAAGAAGGGCGACCGCTACATTATCAACGGCAAGAAGCACTGGATCACGGGTGGCGGTGTCTCCAGGCTGCACCTCGTATTCGCGCGCGTCATGGAGGACGGACAGTCGCAGGGCATCGCAGGTTTCATCGCCGTCCGCGACGAGACGCCGGGGCTCTCGATACCGCGCCGCGAACCCACCCTGGGCCTACGCGGTATCCCCGAGGCAGAAGTGGTCTTCGAGGACATGGAGGTCGCCGAGGATATGGTGGTCATCCCGCCCGAAGGTCTGCGCCGTGGCTTTGCCGGGCTGATGAATGCCTATAACGGCCAGCGTGTGGGCGCTGGGACGATGGCACTGGGGATCGCACAAGGCGCCTACGAGGAGGCTCTTCGTTACGTGAAGGAACGCCACCAGTTCGGACGTCCCATTGCCGAATTCCAGGGACTGCAGTGGAAGCTCGCCGACATGTCGATCGGCCTGGAGGCATCTCGGGCGCTGCTGCACAAGGCGGCTCGGAATGCCGGCGAAGGCTTCCCGGATATGCGCGAGGCGGCGCAGGCCAAGATCCTGGCCTCTGAGACGGCGATCATGGTCACAAACGAGGCCCTGCAGCTGCATGGTGCGGCGGGCTATTCGCGAAACCTGCCCGTTGAGCGCATGTTGAGGGACGCCCGGATGTTCACGATCGGGGGCGGCACGGCGGAGATCCTGCGCACGCAGGTTGCGGGGTCGATCCTCGGCATGAAGGTGCCGCAAACGCGGGATGGCTACTCGAAGCTCGCGGAGGCCGCCAAGCAGGAAGCTGCTGAGTGATCCAGCCGTTGCGTTCGGGGTAACTATTTCCGCGCTGGAGGCGATTCCCCTTCCGGATGCAGGATTGATAGGATTGGCGCGTCGCCATCGATGATGGAGGTCGACGTCATGACCGAGACCGGACCGGTTCAGATGCCCTTCGGGGCGTATCACAAGAGAGACGTTCCCGCTCACGATCCCGAACTCACGGAAGTCCAGCCGGGCTCACCCATGGGCGAGTACATGCGCCGGTTCTGGCACCCAGTGTGTCTTTCCGAAGAACTCACGGACGTGCCCAAGTTGATCCGAATTCTCGGTGAAGACCTTGTGGCCTTCCGCGACCGATCTGGACGGATCGGTGTCCTGCAGCGCCACTGCAGTCACCGAGGCACGTCACTTGAATATGGAATCATCCAGCCCAAGGGCATCCGTTGCTGCTATCACGGGTGGGTTTACGATATCGACGGCACGATCCTGGAGATGCCGACAGAACCCGAAGGCAGCCGGATTTATGACACCGTCGTGCACGGAGCCTATCCCGCCTTCGAGCGCAGTGGGCTCGTCTTCGCCTACATGGGGGACCCGGAGGAGAAGCCAGAATTCCCCGAATACGACTCCTTCACGCGCCCGGAAGGAACGAAGATCGTGGCATTCTCGAACATCTATCCCTGCAACTTCCTTCAGGCGTTCGAGAACGTCGCCGATCATTTCCACACGGCCATCCTGCACAATGGCATGACGGTGGACACGCTCGACGAGGCCACCAAGAAGAGCATCACGCTGGGTGGTTTCGTGGGACTTCCGACCGTGCACTGGGAGGCGGCCCGGGACGGCAACGGCCTCATGTTCGTCTCGTGCCGGCGCAATCCCGACAACCAGACGTTCTGGGTTCGCTCAATCGAGTTGAGTTTCCCGAACTTCATCCAGTTCGGTGCTCTGTATGGCGCGGCGCGGCGACAGCGCCATTCGACGGTCGCACTCTCGCGCTGGCACGTGCCCGTCGACAATCACAACGTGATTCTGTTCGGCTGGCGTCACTTCAATGATGAGGTGGACCCCGACGGAGAAGGCGATGAGAGCCGCTGTGGTTATGACAGCATCGATTTTCTGGAGGGCCAGACGGGGGGCGGAGCTACGAGGATGGCCAGCGGGCCCCTGGCGACTGGGAGGCCCTGACCAGCCAACGATCCATTGCAATCCACGCCTTGGAGAACCCTGGCTACTCCGATACCGGCGTTTACATGCTGCGGAAATTGTTGCGGGACGCCGTCCGAGGCAATACGCCGGCAGACTCGACCCGGCCGATTGCCGCCGGCGGCAAGGACACACTGCACGTTTACACCCAGGATACCGTGATCAATGCTCCGAAGACTTCTGACGGGGACGACGGGGAGTTGATGATGTCTTACGGTCTTAAGATCCTGGAGATCATGAAGGAGGCGAACGACATGCCCGGTGCTGAGCGTGATCCCTACATCCGAGCGCGTATCGACGAACTCGACGGAGGATTGCAGTAAGCGGCCGAGTAGCGCAATCAACAGCTAGCCACTTAACACTCGTGTGCGGTGCGCTAAAATTCAGCGACCGCGAGATGTGACGGAGACCATTTGAGATGACCGACGGCAAGACCAAGATGTTACCCTTCGGGGCCTACTATCAGCGTGACATACCCACTCACGATGCTGAGCTCACGGAGACTCAGCCGGGTTCGCCGATGGGTGAGCTGATGCGCAAATGGTGGCAGCCGATCTGTCATTCCGAGGAACTGACGGACGTGCCGTTGGCAACCCGTCTTATCAATGAGGATCTCGTGGTGTTCCGTGACCGATCCGGTCGTGTGGGCGTGCTGCAACGCCATTGCAGCCACCGTGGCACTTCGCTCGAGTACGGCATCATCCAGCCCAAGGGCATCCGCTGCTGTTATCACGGCTGGGTTTACGACATCGACGGCACGATCCTCGAGATGCCGACCGAGCCGAAGGACAGCAGAATTTACGATACCGTTGTTCACGGTGCTTATCCGGCGTTCGAACGTCATGGCCTGGTGTTCGTGTACATGGGCGACCCGGCGGAGAAACCGGACTTCCCAGAATACGACGGCTACCACCTCCCGGAAGGCACGGAGTATCACGCGTTCTCACACATCTATCCGTGCAACTGGCTGCAGGTCTACGAGAACATCATGGACCACATGCACACCGCGACGCTGCACACCAACATGACCGTCGAGAGCGTCGATGCTCAGATTGCGGACGGGGTCAATCTCGATGGCTTCAACGACATGCCTGTCATGGACTGGGAATCGACCCGGAACGGGAATGGCTGTGTTTTCATCGCCAATCGACGCAATCCTGACAACCGGACCATCTGGGTCCGCATCACGGAAATGGTGTTCCCCAACATGCTGCAGATCGGGGCCTTGTTCCCATCGGCGCGGGCGCAGCGCCATTCGACCATGTGCCTGACGCGCTGGCACGTGCCCGTCGATAACACCCACATGAAGATGTTCGGCTGGCGTCATTTCAACGACGAGGTCGATCCGTGGGGCGCCGGCAACAAGGATGACTGCGGCTACGATACGATCGATTTCCTGGACGGCCAGTCCGAACGTCCCTACGACGAAGGCCAGCGTGCGCCGGGCGATTGGGAGGCGTTGGGCAGCCAGCGGCCGATCGCGGTCCACGCGCTGGAGAACCCGGGGCAATCCGACATCGGCGTCTACCTCTGCCGCAAGCTCCTGCGAAGTCTCGTTCGCGGCGAGACACCAGCCGATACGACCCGCGCGATCAGTGCCGGCGGCAAGGACACCCTGAACATGTACACACAGGATTCGGTACTCAATGTTCCGGTGCAGCCCGGCAAGGACGATGCGAAACTGATGAAGGAATACGGCCGCAAGGTCCTGGCCATCATGATGGAGACCGACGAGCTACCGAGCCATCAGCGCGACGCACATGTGCGGGCGCGTCTCGATGACCTCGATGGCGGTTGGCTCCAAGCCGCAGAGTAGTCGCCGCTACTACACCGAGTGTGCGGGCACGTGGCGACGTCAGGTCGTTAGAACGGCTTGTCTCCGAGAATGGTGACGCGGTGCAGGATGCGGCGTTGCCCGTGATAATCGTTTATCGGGTAGTGCTGCGTGCAACGATTGTCCCACATCGCCATGGCACCGTCGGTCCATCGGAACCTGCAGGTGAACTCCGGATTGGTTGCGTGCTGATACAGAAAGCTCAGAAGAGTGTCGCTTTCCACCTGACGCATGTTGCGTAAGCCCACGGTGAAGGTTGAGTTCACATACAGGGCCTTGCGTCCCGTTTCAGGATGCGTCCGGATGACAGGATGTTCTGCGCTTTGTTCAGTTTCGGGGCTGTACTGAAACTTGACGGCCTTGATTCCGTCGACGGCTTCCTCACTGGTCAATTTATCCGGACCAAAGGCGGCACCGGCACGGTGCACCGCGTAAACACCGTCCAGAAGGTCCTTCATCCCTTCTGACAACGTCTCGTAAGCCATGTACATGTTAGCGAAAAGGGTGTCGCCACCGTGAGGCGGCAGCTCCCGCGCGTACAACACGGAGCCGAGGCTCGGTTTCTCCGTAAATGTCACGTCGCTGTGCCATCCGTGACCGACGCTGTAGCGGTCCTCCGGTTCCTTGGCGATGGGGATGATCTCCGGGTGCCCCTCGATTCCCGGAATGAACGGATTGACATGCAGCTCGCCGAACCGGCGCGCGAAGGCTTTGTGTTGTTCGGGCGTGAGATTCTGGTCGCGAAAAAAGATCACACAGTGGTCAAGGAATGCCCGGTGGACTTCTTCGAATTGATCGTCAGAGAGATCCTCAGACAGATCAACGCCGCTGATTTCCGCGCCCAACGCCCCGGAGAGCGGCTCAACCTCAATCAGTCGGTATCCATCCGCGGCATAATTGGTGTGCGACCCGAGTAAGACATCTTCCACCAGACCGGACATTGCAGACATTTTGGACCTCCAGATCCTTTTGCGATTTCAGAACGCTTAAACTCACCACCAGAGAAACATTGGAACCCAGACCATGTAACAAGTGAGCACTCACTCCACGCAGGGAGAGCCTCAGTCGATGGGATCCAGTGTGATCGATGAACGCCTCCCTAGATGTGGCCGGACCTTCTCAGCCCATTCACCGGTACGAATTGCGGCCTGCCAGGCTTCCGAAGATCTGGTTTCGGCGGAGTCAACCTCGTAGATCGCACAATACGTGGGCACGTCCAGGTCGCCATCGACCTTATTCACCTTGTAACGTTTTGCACCGTGCACACCGGGAACGCCTAGCAGCGCCGGGATATGACTCTCGTTGTAGAGACGGTTGAAGTCCTCCTCGCTGACTTCGTCGGGCTTCTCCATCAGGATCATGAGCAATGTGTGCGACATTTAGCCTCTCCTTTGTTGTGCGTTCACTTTTCTGATCATTTGATTGGGATCAGGGCACCATCAGGGCGCCGGCCTCTTTGAGTTGGTAGATTTCGTTGTCCGAGTAACCCAACTCACTCAGGATCTCGGCACCGTGCTCTCCGTATCGTGGCGCATTCCGGTGTATGGATGCGGGTGTCGCTGAGAATTGGACCGGCGGCTCGGTAAGCACTGTCTCTCCCTCGCTCGGATGGGTCGAACGGTGAAAGAAGCCGATTTCCTGCATGTGCTCGTCGTCGAAAAGGTCGTCGAGCGTATTCACCGGAGCCCAGGGAATTTGCGTCCGCTCGCAAAGCTCTGCCCATTCGGCAATCGTCTTTTCCGCGATCGCCTCTCCCAGTAGCGCGTACAACGCATCGATGTTCTTGATGCGCGCGCCATAGTCGCTGAACCGGGGATCGTCGAGTAGTTGTCCTCGGCCGGAGATTTCAAAGAAGGCGGACCACTGCTTTTCCGTGTAGGGCATGATGCATATGTAGCCGTCCTTGGCCTTGGCTGGTTTGCGATGAGGAGACGTGAGGCGGGCATATCCGGCGTCGCTGAGAGGCGGTTCAAATGCGCGCCCGCTGATGTGCTCGGCCAATAAGAACGTGGCCATGGTTTCGAACATCGGCACCTCGATCTCCTGGCCTTCTCCGGTCCGCAATCGGTGGAACAGGGCGCTGAGGATTGCCTGACTCGCGACCAGACCGACGACTTTGTCGACCAGGATGGTGGGTGTGTAGCGCGGCGCCCCGTCGGCATCCGCGCCGAGGACTGCCAGGCCCGATGATCCCTGGATGAGGTCGTCGTAGGCCGGTTTGGCAGCATAGGGGCCCTTTTCAGAATAGCCGTATGCGCCGCAGTAGATGATATCCGACCGCAAACTACGAACCGCGTCATAATCAAACCCTAGTCGTCCGATGGCTTGTGGGCGCATGTTGTGGAAAAAGACGTCCGCAGTGGGAACGAGGCGGCGCAGTACTTCTTTCGCCTGTTCCTGCTTAAGGTCGAGAACAATGCCCCGTTTGTTGCGGTTCAGGTTGAGGAAGATCCCGGCCATGCCATCGTTGCGTTTGGGTCCGGCATGGCGGATAGGGTCGCCGGGACCGGGCGACTCAATCTTTATGACGTCCGCGCCCAGGTCACCCAGCATCTGCGTTGCATAGGGGCCCAGAACGATCGTCGTGATGTCGATCACGCGAATGCCCGAAAGCGGGCCGGTTGGCTTCTCAGTCATGGGTTGAGACTATGACGGGCGAACGCCCATCGCCGTCGCGTGGTGTTTCAAGGTCGCCTCCGTCGCATACCTTTACTGGCGTTGCCATGGAGCGACACCGCCACCAGCACTCACAAGCTGTTTGCGCCGGACGACGGCGCAAACTTTAGGAGCAGTACACGCTAGGTTCTGGAAACATGTTCAGTCAAAGCAATATTGCTGAACTTTTAATTCAATTTCTGTTATGCCGCGAGTTCGCAGACGAGAAACGCAGTTTGAGCAACAGGGCATCATTCTGATCAATGGCTGGCAGTCTGCACCTTTGAACTGTCGTGCACCACGACCTGGCACAGGGAGTCGTACAACGCGTCGAGAAACTGTGGCCGACGCGACTCGCGCCTCTGAATGAGTGAAACCGTGCGTTGTATGGGGGGTGCGTCGAAGGGAGCCAGGTAAACGTCGTCCAGGTACCGATCACCGATTGTGGTTCTGGGATTGATCCCAACTGCCAGGCCATGCAGCACCATCATCAAGAGCGTTTCCACCGTATCGAACTCCATGATCTGATCGCTGTTGATTTTACGTTTGCTCAGAGAGTTCTCGATAAGGCGGCCGACCTCTGTGTTCCGGTTCGGGCCGACGTAAGGGTTGTTGCTCAAGATCTCTGTGTCGCTCTGGCCCGCGTAACTGCGAGGGGCAACGACAACCATCGAGTCTGAAAAGATCGGCCTGGAATTCAAATCTGGATCAAGCTCGGGAAACTGGGTGATAACTGCCGCCTCCAGACGGCCACGTACAACCGCGTGTGCCAAGTCACCAGCGAAACCAGACACAATTTGCACTTGCAAATGACGGTACTTGGCGCGGAGGTCGCTCAGCGTTTGAGGAATGAAATGGGATAGTCCGGTCACCGCCCCAATCTTGATCGTGCCTCTGAGCCGGCTGGAACCCGGCGCAGAGTCCCGGAACCGTTCGCACAACTCGACGATCTCTCTGGCCTGGTCCAAGAGCTCCAGGCCGGCATTGTTGAGACGTGGCGGCCTGACGGAACGTTCGAAGAGCTCGAAACCAAGCCACTCCTCCAGGCGTTTGATCTGCATGCTGACGGCTGCTTGGGTCAGCCCCAGTTTGGCCGCGGCCGAATTGAAGCCGCCCGTGTCGACGATGGCGACAAGTGCCTTGAGATGATTGAGTTGCATGAAAACACGATAACAAATTGTGAATTTATGATTAAGTGAAATTAGTTAGTCTGAATTAATTTTGGTTTGTAGGGTAGGCGGCCAAGGAACTGTGCTGATCCCCAAAATGTCCATCGCCGGATGGCTTCAATTCAGTTCGACTATTGGGAGGCGTTCATGTCAGACACGAGTATCCAAGATCTGGTCAGGGTCGATGAAGGGCTGATCAGCCGCAAGATCTTCGTCGATCCAGATATTTATAGGGCCGAACTGGAGAACATCTTCGCCAAGTGCTGGCTTTATCTGGCGCACGAAAGCCAGCTTCCCAATCCGGGTGATTACACGACGAATTATATGGGCGAAGACCCGGTGCTGATCTGGCGGGGCATGGATGGCGAAATTCGCGCCTTCCTCAATTCTTGCCGCCACCGTGGCATGCGTATCTGTCGAACCGATGTCGGAAACGCCCGCCAGTTCGCCTGTCCGTTTCACGGATGGACCTATGGCAGCAATGGCGAACTCAAGACGGTGCCAAGTTTCGACGATAGCTATTTCGGCGATCTGAACCTGGCGGAATGGGGTCTGCACGAAGTCCCGCGGCTGGCTAACTATGGTGGGTTCATATTCGGCAACTGGGACGAGGACGCCGGGAGCCTCGATGATTACCTCGGAAATGCGCGCTGGTATTTGGACGTTGTGATAGAGCGGGCGATTGGTGGACTCGAGGTGTTCCCCGGCGGGCAGCGGTACTCCGTCGATGGTAACTGGAAGATCGCATCCGAGAACTTCGTTGGCGATGGCTATCACATAGCCCAAAGCCACGGGTCGGCGTTCACGCTGCCAGCCCGCCCACTCAACCCGGCCAATCCCTTCAGCAGCTACAGGGGCACGCTGACCTACTACGACATCGGCCTCGACAACGGTCACGGCTTCTCGCAAGCCACACTGGCGGGGGAGCGAATCGAGGTGGATCGCATGGAGGCCAAGGAGCTGGGTCCCGAGGTCGTTGAGTACGTCGAGGAGTGCTATGCCAGGCTGGTCAAACTCTCCCAGGCCCATGCAGACTTTTACGCGTGGACCTTCGGAACGCTGTTTCCCAACTTCTCGATCAACAACTTCAGCGCGCTCAGGCCGATTGGCCTCATGCTGTGGACTCCCAAGGGTCCAGGACGCCTGGAGGTCTGGCAGTGGGGTGCGACGGACAAGGACGCTCCCAAGATCCTGAAGGACCGGGTTCGTCAGGATCTCATTCGCAATCAAGCATCTGTGGGAATTCTGGCCCAGGACGACACGGAGAACTTCGAGCAGGTCACGGCTTCGACCGCAGGAGTCATCGCCCAGCGCCTCGATTTCAACTACCAGATGACACTGGATCGCAAGCCGGTCGAGGGCCTCGACCAGTTTCCGGGCTTCATCTCAACATACAACTCGGAGGAAAATCAGCGTCGCTACTACAGACGTTACGCCGAACTGATGGGCGGCGGAGAAGGCGCGCAGCAGGTTTATGCAGGTCCGAAGTTGGCGGCACGGGGCTGATCGGTATCAACGGCACGGAAGGCGGAAGAGTCATGACAAGCCCAGATACGCAGCACAAAGTCGAGCAGTTCCTGTATCGCGAAGTCCGCATGCTTGCGGAGGGTGAATTCGAGGAATGGCTCGATCTCTTTACCGAAGATTCCCGTTACTTGATGCCGATCCGCGAGACGACCGCCACGCGCGAGGAGTCAGAGCGGGGCGAAGACTACCTGCCGCACGTCGACGACGACAAGGACTTCATGCGTGCACGCGTGCAGCGGCTGCGCCACCGCCTGGCGCACGCAGAACAGCCGCCTTCGCGCCTGCGCTACTTCATCTCAAACATTGAGGTGGAGGACGCGGAGGGCGGCGAGACCGGTGATCTCGACGTGCGTTGTAATCTGATGGTCTATCAGTCTCGGCTCGAGCGGACGGAGAAGATTTTCGTCGGCCGGCGCGAAGATCGACTGCGGCCAGAGAACGGAAGCTACCAGATCACCAACCGTAAGGTCGTTCTTGACCAGTCATTGCTGCCCCGTAGCATCACCATCTTCTTTTAGACCAACCCACCCCCTCGGAATTCTATGTCAAACTCAAGCAGCCACGACGGAGCTGCAGGCGCCCGGCCTGAGCACGTCGATGTCGTTGTCGTCGGCGCCGGGTTCGCCGGACTTTACGCTCTCCACGGTTTACGCGAGCGCGACCTCAGCGCCCGCGCATTCGAGGAAGCCGGCGATGTCGGCGGGACCTGGTACTGGAACCGCTACCCAGGCGCCCGGGTCGACATCGAGAGTCTGCAGTACTGCTTCCATTTTTCCGATGTAATTCGTGAGGAGTGGGACTGGTCGGAGCGGTATGCGTCCCAGCCGGAGATTCTTCGTTACTTCGATTTCGTGGCGGACCGCTTCGATCTTCGCCGTGATATCACGTTCAATTCACGAGTCGTTTCTGCCGTGTACAGCGACGAGGAGAATCTGTGGACGGTAACGACCGACAAGGGAGATGTCGCCCAAGGGACCTATTGCATCATGGGGACGGGTCTCCTGTCGGCGCCCTATCAACCGCCATTCCCTGGTGTCGAAGACTTCCGGGGGGAGTGGTATCACAGCAGCAGATGGCCGCATGAGAAGGTGGAGCTTTCTGGCAAGCGAGTAGGTGTCGTCGGGACGGGATCGACGGGTATTCAGATCATTCAAACCATCGCGCCCGAGGTTGCGCACCTGACCGTATTTCAGCGCACGCCGAATTACGCCACGCCGGGAATCAACCGGCCACTCTCAAAGGATGAAAACCGTGCGTTCAACGCCCGTCACGACGATTGGCTTCGGGAAGTCCACAGCATGTTCAGTGGCCAGACCAGCGACTTTCCTGCGCCTACAAAGTCGGCGTTGGAGGATTCTCCCGAGGAACGTCGCCGGTGGTTCCAGGATCGCTGGGACAACGGCGGCCACCCCCAAACCCTTCTCTATGCCTACAAAGATCTTTTGACGGACGAAAAGGCGAATGAAACTGCCTGTAACTTCGTGCGCGAGACGATCCGTGCCACCGTCAAGGACCCCGTCACCGCCGAGTTGATGTGTCCGAAGGACGAGCCGTTGGGAGCAAAGCGCGTCCCGCTCGAGTTTGGCTACTTTGAGACCTTCAACCGGGACAACGTGACCCTCGTCGACGTAAAAAGCGCCCCTATTGAGAGCTTCACAGAGAATGGATTGCGTACCACCAATGCGGAGTACGAACTCGACGTCATTATCTTCGCGACGGGTTTCGATGCCATAACAGGGGCCATGTCGGCAATCGATATCCGGTGCAAAGGCGGTCCCACTCTCAAAGAGCTTTGGACCGAAGGCCCAAAGAACTATCTGGGACTGATGATCGCGGGAATGCCAAATCTTTTCATCATCAATGGCCCCGGTAGCGCCGGCATCAAAGCCAACAACGTACTGGGCGTCGAACATGGCATCGAATGGGCATTAAGTACTCTGGATCACCTCGTCGGCAACGGCTTCGACCGGATCGAGGCGGACGAACAGGCCGAAGACGAATGGATTGCACATTCGAACGATGTGGCCGAGGCGTCGTTGGTTTCCAAGGCCGGCTCCTGGTACACGGGCGCCAACATTCCAGGGAAGCCACAGGTCTTCATGCCCTACTTCGGCGGCTGGCCTCAGTATCGCGAAATTTGCAAACAGGCTGTGGCGGACGGATATCGCGGTTTTCATCTGTCGCGCTCTAGTGAGAGAGGGGACACGGCGAGGACGCAGCTCCAGGCAGCGGATATAGGGCGTTGACAGTGATGACGCGTGAGGGCGCCAACTGGGACGATCTTTTGTTCGTGGAAGGGCAGCTCGAGGAAGAGGAACGAATAGTCCGTGATCAGGCTCGGGACTACGCGCAAGCCGAACTCATGCCGAGAATCCTGAAGGCCAATCGTGATGAAACCTTTGACAAAGCGATTGCCCGAGAGATGGGGGCGCTCGGCTTTATGGGGACGACCCTACCGACGGCGTATGGCGGCGCAGAAGCCAGCCATGTGTGTTACGGGTTAGTAGCCCGAGAGCTGGAGCGTGTAGACAGCAGTTACCGGTCCGTCATGTCGGTCCAGTCATCTCTCGTCATGTATCCCATATTCGCTTACGGATCGGAGGAGCAGCGTCGAAAGTATTTGCCACAACTTTCGAGTGGCGAATGGATTGGCTGTTTTGGCTTAACTGAGCCGGATTCCGGTTCAGATCCGGCTTCCATGACGACCACGGCGCGTCCCGTGGAAGGAGGTTATCGATTATCGGGTGTCAAGAGCTGGATCACTAACGCTCCCATTGCGGATCTGTTTGTTGTCTGGGCGAAGCTGGAAACGGATGGAAAGATTAGAGGGTTCCTCCTCGAGCGTGACATGCCCGGCCTCTCGACTCCGCGCATCGAGGGTAAGTTCTCACTACGCGCCACGCAAACTGGACAGATCGTCATGGAAGACGTCATGGTCTCGGATGACAACCTGCTTCCCGATGTCGTCGGTCTCAGAGGACCTTTCGGTTGCCTCAACAAGGCGCGATATGGAATTGCATTCGGCACTCTCGGAGCTGCCGAGTTCTGCTGGCATGCGGCCCGTGACTACGTACTTGGTCGAAATCAATTTGGGCGGCCACTGGCTGCCAACCAAATCATCCAGCTAAAGCTCGCGAACATGCAGACAGAGATTGCATTGGGTTTGCAGGCGGTTTTGCGTCTCGGACGCATGATGGACGGCCATAACTGGTCGCCACCCGCTATTTCACTACTCAAGCGAAATAACTGCATGAAGGCGCTTGAGATCGCGCGCACTGCTCGTGACATGCATGGGGGCAACGGTGTTTCAGACGAGTATCACGTGATCCGCCACATGATGAATCTTGAAACTGTGAACACCTACGAGGGGACACAGGATATGCATGCCCTCATCTTGGGTCAGCATCAAACAGGTATCGCCGCCTTTGCGGCATGAGTTCATACAATCGATCTTGGTGCATTAGGGCGCAACTTCCCAACGGCAGACGGGAAATACTGGATGTCAGACACAAACATCAGGGATAGGAACGGAGACTCGGCAGTGGAACGTGTTGACGTGCTCGTTGTCGGCATGGGGTTCGCGGGTATGTACAACCTCTACTGCGCTCGCCAGCGGGGCCTGACAGCTCGTGCGTTTGAGGCCGGCAGCGACGTCGGAGGCACCTGGTACTGGAACCGTTATCCGGGCTGCCGAGTTGACGTCGACAGCGTGCAGTATTGCTACAACTTCTCCGACGAGCTCACGAATGAGTGGCGGTGGTCGGAGAGGTTCGCTTCCCAGCCCGAGCTGCTGCGTTACTGCAACTATGTTGCTGACAAGTTCGATCTGCGGCGGGACGCGAAGTTCGATACACGTGTCATTTCCGCACTCTTCGATGAAGAGACAAATTTGTGGACTGTCCGGACTGACAAAGGCGATGTCGTCTCGGCGCCCTACTGCATTATGGCGACGGGCAGCCTGTCGACACCCTATAAGCCGCCTTATCCTGGAATCGAAGATTTTGGGGGCGAGTGGCATCACACTGGCACCTGGCCCCATGAAGAAGTCAGCTTCACCGGCAAGCGTGTCGGGATTATCGGTACGGGATCCACGGGAATTCAGGCCATCCCCGTTATCGCACGGGAAGCCGCACACCTGACCGTATTTCAGCGTACACCTCAATACACGACACCCGCGCGAAACCGCCCCATGACGTCCGGTGAGCAGGAGGCGTTCAACGCCCGTCGAGACCAATGGCGTAAAGAGGTGAAGCAAACCTTCAACGCCATAACGGATTTCTCGCCGCCTACAAAGTTCTTCCACGAGAACACACCCGAGGAACGCCGCACCTACCTCGAATCTCGCTGGGAAATAGGCGGTATGCCGCAGGCGCTGATGGAAACCTACAAGAACATTGGCGTCGACGAGGCAGCCAACTCGGTCGTCGCCGATTTTGTGCGCGACAAGATTCGGGAGATCGTCAAGGACTCGGAGGTCGCCGAAAGATTGTGCCCACCATCTGACCTACCGATCGGCTCGAAGCGTCCACCGATCGACACGGACTACTATGAGACCTTCAACCGTGACAACGTCACCTTGGTCGATATTAAGACCAGTCCGATTGAACGCATCACGGCAGTTGGCATCAAGACAGCTGACGAGGACTATGAACTCGACGCGATTATTTTCGCGACCGGTTTCGACGCCATGACGGGCTCACTCCTGGCAATCGACATCAGGACCAGCGGCGGCGCCTCGTTGAAGGACGCCTGGTCGGACGGGCCCGATGCCTATCTGGGGCTAATGGTCGCGGGCCTACCCAATCTTTTCCTGATCAACGGACCGGGCAGTCCTTCGGTGAAGGCCAACATGGTCATTGCCATTGAGCACCATACGGATTGGATCATGGAGGCACTGGACCACCTTCGTGAACACGGGCTCGACCGGATCGAGGCGAACGAACAGGCCCAATCGAATTGGGTGGAGCACGCGAGGGAGGTCGCGGAGGCGACGCTGATGCCCGTCGCCGATTCCTGGTATGTCGGTGCCAACGTGCCGGGCAAGAAACGCGTCTACATGCCCTACTTCGGCGGCTTCGCGCGCTATCTCAAAACGTGTGAGGAGATTGTTGCGGATGGCTACCGCGGGTTCCAACTGTCACGCACAGGCGAGAACGCGGATACCTCAATCGTCGCCGCCCAATAGGAAGTCTCTTCGCGCAAAGCGTCACGTCTGTCGCTTTACCGGAGCCGTTTTGGGACGTATGGAACGGCTTGCCAGATATTGTTGACAGGTTGGTTCCACATATAATTTGCCCTCTGTCGCGTTGATCTAGAGTTTCAGGAGCCGTCACTGGATGGCGGAGCAATATGAAGCCCACGAACCTCCTCATTATCATGTCCGACGAGCACAACCGTCGCGTGCTCGGCTGCCACGGCAACGACCTGGTCAAGACACCGAATGTGGATGCGCTGGCAGCGCGCGGCACCCGCTTTACGGACGCCTATACCAATTGCCCCATCTGCGTGCCGGCGCGGGCGTCGTTTGCAACGGGACGGTACGTTCACCAAATTCGCAACTGGGATAACGGACACCCTTATGCCGGGCAGGTTCCGGGCTGGGGACACCGTCTCATGGCGGAAGGGCATCGGGTGACCTCGATCGGTAAGCTTCATTACCGCGACACCGACGATCCCAACGGGTTCGACGAGGAAATTATGCCGATGCACGTGCTGAACGGTGTCGGTGACGCTGTCGGCCTGATGCGAAGCCCGCCGCTCGAGCGACCCAACGCGCGCCTGCTTGCCGCGGAGGTCGGTCGGGGCGAATCGACTTACACCGAATACGACAGAGGAATTACCGCGGAAACCTGCCGGTGGTTGTCAGAAGAAGCGCCCAACTATTCGGACAAGCCCTGGGTGCTGTTCGTGTCCTTGGTCTGTCCACATTTTCCGTTGAAGGCGCCGGACGAATTCTACGACATGTATCCTCACGAGGACATGCCTTGGTCGATCCAGCGCGAGCCTGACGCGCAGCCCCGCCATCCCGTGCTCCAGGCCATTCGGCGCATCCAGAATTATGACGATTATTTCAGGGACGATGATCATCGCCGCGAGGCTATCGCCGCTTACTACGGCATGGTCTCATTCCTCGACGATAATATTGGACAGGTCCTGACGGCGTTGGCGGCGAACGGCTTAAGTGAGTCGACGCGGGTGATTTACACCAGTGATCACGGTGACAATCTCGGCGCGCGGACGTTCTGGGGTAAAGCGGTGATGTATGAGGAGAGCGCTGGAGTACCGTTGATCATGGCGGGTCCCGATGTTCCCGAGGGCCATGTCGTTTCCGACCCGGTGACCCTGGTGGACGTTTATCCCACTGCCATTGAGTCCGTGGGTAAGGAATTGACCGACGAGGAGAGGTCCGAACTGCCCGGCCACTCCCTGTTCGATATTGCGACGGGTTCAGTCCCGGAACGCACGCCGCTGGTGGAATACCATGCTGCGACGTCGATCACGGGCTGCTTCATGATTCGTGTCGGAAAGTGGAAGTATGTGCACTACGAAGGCTACCCGCCCCAGCTCTTCGACCTTGATGCGGACCCGTTCGAGGCCACCGACCTGGCAGACGATCCCAGTTACGCGGACGTGGTCGCCGATTGCGACCGGCGCCTGCGCGCGGTCGTCGACCCGGCGGCAGCCAATGAACAGGCCTTTGCCGACCAGCAAGCCAAGATCGAATCGCTCGGCGGGCTCGAAGCGGTGATGACGCGGGGCAATTACCCCTACACGCCGGCACCGGGCGAGGCACCCAAGCTTGCCGAGGTAACGTCGGCCTGATCGTCCGTGTGCGAGAACAACATCGTGAGAGCGGGTCTCTCCAAGTGGTGGGGAGAAGGTCAAGCCACGTTGCGCGTGATCTCATAAAGCGCGACGGCGGCCGCGTTCGACACGTTCAGGTCCGGAAAATCCGGATTTGTGGGCAGACGGGCCAGGTGGTCGCATTTTGCGGCGGTCAGGCGCCGCAAGCCGCTGCCTTCC
>CENY01067974.1_pt1 | contig 24303 bp, 24 predicted proteins | sample 356181 | NCBI WGS metagenome assembly CENY01 (sample SAMEA2619840, study PRJEB7988) | marine metagenome | isolation source: saline water (ENVO:00002010), including
TTCCAAACATTGTAATAATTTTTGCAATAATGTCTCCAATTATGATCTATCAAATGGAAATTCATGATGAAGAGTTATTCTTTAGTAGAATATTAGATGGAACAAACCAACTAATCACTGGAACCGGTGAAGCAGAAGATATTGTTGATGGCAAACTTGTACCATACGAATTTGACGTTAATATCATACATGGCTTACAAAATTTCTTCAAATATGGTTTATGGGTTCTTTTACCATTATTCTTTCTAGTTCCTTTAGGTCTCTTTTCTATACTAAAAAGATGGAATTATGATACACTTGTAATTTTTACTAGTCTAACAATAATTAGTTTACCTGTTCTTTACGTTTACTCAAATTTCATAGAATCAGTTCGTTTCTTACTAATTTTTTATCCATTATTTTCTATCATTACGACAATTGGGTTCATATTTATTTTTTCAAAATTAGGATTTAACAATAAATTTGTGATAATTGTGGCATTAATTTTCCTAATCATATCACTTGTATTCATTAGTATTAAACAGGAAAACTATGAACATGAATTTGAAGCGTACAATGTAGCAAATTTTATTATTCAGAATACCAGTGGAATTAATTCCTTATCGAGCTCATATGCTAAATACATTGATCCTTTAGAATTTAACGAAAAATGGAAAAATGATTATACTGTTCCCTCAATTGACCCATTTAAGCGTCAAAAAGTTCTCCAAATAATTGATACATCTAACTATGACTCATTGAATTTATTCATATCTGAATCAAAATCAAAAGGATTAACACATCTTGTTTTGGATTCAAATTCTGAGCTTAACTCTGAATTAAGGGATGTGTTTAATGAAAAAAATATGCCTGAGTATCTAACAAAAATACATGATTCTGCCGAATTAAATTATACTTATCATGTAAAAATTTTCCAAATTAATTATCAACTTCTGGAATAACATGTTTAATATTTTTAAAAAGATTTTAATACTAAATTAATTTTTTTACGTTATGAAATCTAATTTTAAGAAAGAACAAACAGATTATAGTAAATATGATGATTTCGATGAAGTAGAAAAAGATAAACGAGGATTATCAAAATCTGAGTTTGAAGAATTTGTTGAAAAATCTGGTGCACGTGGATCTTTCATGGTTTATCGTACTACTAAAAAAGATGATGAACTAGGTATTGACGAATTATAAAATTTTTTTATGAAATGACAAATAAAAAGAAACTTTCCTCTAATGATTTAGAAAAAAATATCGCAGATTTGCATTATGAATATTTTGACGATTGGGTAAAAAATTTTGCCTTAAATTTAAATCAAATCTGGGAAGACTCTTCTGCTAAAAAATTTTCTAATCCAAAGTTTCATACTGATTCTGCTATAGTAATTGGTCGAGGTCCTTCCTTACTGAAAAATAATCATCTTGACATTTTAAAAAATAGTAATTTTAAAGGTTCAATTATTTGTCCTGATGGTTCATTGAAAACTGTTTTAGAATCTGGTGTTACTCCTGATAAATTTCCGCATTTTTATGTTGTTTCTATTGAACCTTATGAAAGAATCAAAGTTTTATTTCAACATAAAATAATTAAAAAATATGGTGAAAAAATACAAGGAATTTTTCCAACAATAGCTTCTCCTACTGTAATCAATCTAGCTAGAAAAAATGGAATTAAAATTAATTGGCTTCATCTTCTTTTTGATTACAAACCTGGTCAACCTTCATTTAATCAAATATCGGCTTTAATGGTAAGAGCTAAGAAACATATTTCTGGATTACCTGCAATTCAAACTGGAGGAAATGCAGGAACCTCTTCTTGGTTCTTTGCTTGGAAAATTCTAAAATGTAAACGTGTAGCCTTAATTGGAATGAATCAAGGTTGGGATGAAGATGATTCATTAGAAAAAATACTATCTGGTAGTCCAGAATTAGCACATAGCATTAAGGATTCCAAAAAATTAGAAAAAATGCTAGTTAAAATATTTAATCCTGAATTCCAAAATTATTGTTTGTTAGATCCAATTTTTAGTTTTTATAGGAATGCTCTGTTAGAATTTATTTCAAGAACCCCTAAATCTGTGACTACGATAAATGCCACTGAAGGTGGTTCTCTTTTTGGAAATCGTATAAAATGCATGAAATTTGCTGATTTCTTAACAAAATACCCTAAATAATTATTCGTAAAGCATTTAGATACATAATCTTAGAAGAGAAATATGAAGACATTATTTGTTATACCTGAAATCAGATTAGATTCCAAACCAACAAACATCCCCTTTTGGGCAGGTATTCTTGCTTCAATAATTGAAAACAAAAATGGTCAAGTTGCAATTCTAGATCTAAATGCATTACGGATGAAATTTGGTGGCAAACAAGTTCCTACAAAAGTAATCATTGATGAAATCTCTTCAGAAAATTGGGATTTAGTTGGTATCGGTGGATTGACAACAACATATGGTAGAATCAAAGAATTAACTCCATTAATTAAAAAATATGCTCCAAACGCAATTGTTGTTGGAGGAGGAGGCTGGAGTACATACAACCCACATGAAATTCTCCAATTAATACCTGAATTAGATCTAATTGTGATTGGTGAAGGTGAGATTACATTTTCAGAATTGTATGATCAAATTGAAAGTGGAAATAAAGATTTTGAAAAAATAAATGGCTTATGTTTACGTGATAAAGAACAGATATACAAATTCACAAATCCACGTGCTTTAATTTCTGATCTTGATACTGTCCCATACCCAGCTTATCATCTACTTGAAACTGACATATATTTCGAACATTCTGCTTATTCCTATTCTGTTGAATCATTTAATTCAAAACGACGTGCTTCAACGTGTTGGGAACGTGGATGTCCTCGTGGATGTACATTCTGTTCTCATAATGGTATGTCTAGAATTGATCTTCAAAATATTTATGGAGATGGAGATAGAAAAAAAGGTGAAAAATTAGTTAGGATTGTAGATAAAGAAAACGAAACATTCCAATCCCCTGCTAGATGGCCAACTCCTGAATATGCAATTAAAAATGTGAAATTACTAAAGGATCAACTAGATATTGATTTCATATCAATTGTTGATGAAAATATGACTAGTAATTTGAAATGGACACAAGAATTTTGTAGATTGTATGTGGAAGAAGGACTTGATAAGGAAATTAAATGGGGTACATTAGGTGATGCTCCAAGTGTTGCAGTAAAACCCGAAATTGTAAAAATTATGAAAGATGCTGGTTGTACATACATTTCATTTGGATTTGAATCTGCTTCTGACAAAGTATTAAATCAAGATATTCAAAAAGGGCAATTACGTAGTCATCTACAAAAAACTGTTGACACGATGTTATCTAATAACATGACTCCACTAACAACTTTCATGATGGGAAATCCTCATGAAAATATTGATGATCTTATGGAAACTCTAGATTTCTGGATGAAAAATAATGCTTCAATTGATCCTTTCATTTGTACCCCTTATGTTGGAAGTCCATTATTTTATGATAATCAAGATTTCGTCTTACAACAATATGATGAAAGATTGAAACTAGTCTTTGAAGGAAAAACACATGTTGACAAAGAAATTGTAGCAAAATGGAAATTAAGTGCTCTTGATAAATTCATGACCGATTGTGGTGATGCATTTCAATACACCGCAACTGTCAGCCAATATTTTACAATTCCTGAATTATTTGCACTGAAAAATTTCATGTATAAACATGATGCTAGACGCTTACTTCAGATGGCACATCAACGATACGAACAAACCAAATTACCTCAATGGAAACACAGTGAAAAATGGGATCATTATTGTGATGTTTGTAAAGCAAAACGTTGGTTACCTGATAATGTTGAAATTCCAAAAAATTAGAATGATAACTAAAAAAAAACTTATTGAAAAATGTGTGAAGATCAAGTTAGTTCTCTCTGACGTTGATGGTGTTTTAACTGATGGAGGTATGTACTATTCAAAAAACGGTGAAGAATTAAAGAAATTTAATACTCGTGATGGAATGGCAATAGAAATATTACATAATAACAATATTAAATCTGGAATAATTACCAAAGAGAATTCTAAAATCGTAAAACAACGTACTCAAAAGATCAAACCAGATCTTGTTCTAATTGGTATACAAAAAAAAGAACTAGAACTGCCAAAAATATGTAAAAAATTCAACATATCAAATAATCAAATTGCGTATATTGGTGATGATATAAATGACCTAAGCATAATGAATTTAGTTGGTTTTTCTGCGTGTCCAAAAGATGCAGTTGACGAAATAAAAAAAATCTCTGATTATATTTCAAATTATTCAGGTGGTTCTGGTGTCCTACGTGAAATTTCTGACTTAATTATCTCCATACAAAACAGGAGTAAAATAAAATAAGCATATATTCAAACAAAACTTACTGAGATTCATGGTATTTATCATTGCTGAAATTGGGATTAATCATAACGGTGACATTGAAACTGCTAAAAAATTAATTGATGTGGCAAAATCTGCTGGATGTGATGCTGTAAAATTCCAAAAACGTACTGTAGAAAAGGCTTATTCAAAAGAAATTCTAGATTCCCCCCGTAATAGTCCATGGGGAAAAACTACCCGTGATGAAAAACTTCATCTTGAATTTGGAAAATCTGACTATGATATTATTGATAATTATTGTAAACAACAGAAAATGATTTGGTATGCTTCATCTTGGGATACTGAAAGTCAATTATTTCTAAGACAATATGACCTAAATTACAATAAAATTGCTTCTGCCATGTTAACAAATATTGAACTTTTGAAAACAGTTGCAGAAGAAAAAAAATCTACATTTATTTCAACTGGAATGAGTGATCTTGATATAATTAGAAAAGCAGTTTCAATTTTTAAAGAGAATGATTGTCCTTTCGAATTAATGCATACTAATAGTTCTTATCCAATGGCTATCGAAGAATCAAATCTATTATGTATTAAAACTCTAAGTGATGAATTTAATTGTGATGTAGGATACAGTGGACATGAAGTTAGTGCATCTGGTGTTTGTGTACCTGCTGTAATGATTGGCGCTACATCAATTGAACGTCATATAACATTAGATCGTACAATGTATGGTTCTGATCATGCTGCATCACTTGAACCCAGAGGATTAGAAATTCTTGTACGTGATATCCGGATGATTGATACATTGTTGGGTGATGGAATAAAACGAATTTGGCCTTCAGAAATACCAAAGATGAAAAGACTTCGAAATATGTAATTTATTTCCACGGAGTTGAATCAAAAGTTTTCTCATTAAGATCTTCCCACCGTTTCTTGTTATTTTGATACCATTTTATTGTTAACTCAATAGAATCAGAAAATTTGAATTCAGGTTTCCAGTTTAAGTTATTTTTTATCTTTGTAGAATTTATGCTATACCTAAAATCATGACCTGGTCTATCTTCTACAAATTCCAGTAAATCTTTGGATTTATTCATAATCTCTAAAATCGTTTCAACTACTTTATTATTTGATATCTCATTGTCAGATGAAATATTGTATGACTCCCCTGATTTTCCATTTAATAATACATTAGTTATTGCATTACAGTGGTCTTTTACAAAAATCCAATCTCTAATATTTTTTCCTTCTCCGTAAATTGGTATTTTTTTCTCCTGCGTTGCTAAAATTATGCATTTTGGAATGAATTTTTCAGGAAATTGATGTGGTCCGAAGTTATTAGAGCATCTTGTAATTAATGCATCACAGTCGAATGTATTCACATAAGAATTAATTAAAAATTCAGCACTAGCCTTTGTTGCCGCATACGGATTTGATGGATTCATTTTTGTAGTTTCAATTGCTGTTCCTTCATCCAGACTTCCAAAAACTTCATCAGTGGAGATATGAACAAATCTTTTCTCCTGTTGCTTTGTTATATCTAAAATTGTGTAAGCACCACGAATATTTGAAACTAAAAATGGTTCTGAATTTGAAATACTTCTGTCTACAAAAGTCTCTGCAGCAAAATTTACTACACAATCTACTTTAGAAATTAATTTTTCCATTAATCGTCTATTTGTAATATTTCCTTTTACAAACTCATATTTATTAAAATTTTTAAAATCTTTTAAATTATTGTGATCTGAACCAAATAATTCTGCATCTACATTGATGACTTCAAACTTAGGATTTTCTAGTAACTTAATAATGAAATTACTTCCGATAAATCCCAATCCTCCTGTAACTAAAACTTTCATAACAGATAATCCAATTCTTCTTATAAAATCTCTACTAATCCTAAATATCTTAAGACATATCTGGAGAATAGATAAAAAAATTTTGTAGTGATATTGATATATGTGAATTAAATTAATGAAATAATGAAATATTGTAAGAAATGTCTTATGCCTGACACTAGACCTGGTCTAAAATTCAATGAAGATGGAATTTGTTATGCTTGTATTCATTATGATAAACAAAAAGATACTGATTGGAATTCCAGGTGGAATGAATTAGAAAAACTTTGTGAAAAGTATAGAGGTAAAAATGGGAAAGGTTATGATTGTGCAATAGCAGTTTCTGGAGGTAAAGATTCCCATTTCCAAGTCTACATCATGAAAGAAAAATTAAAAATGAATCCACTTTTAATTTCTGTAGGTAATTTTGATTGGACTGACACTGGAAGAAAAAATCTAGATAACATATCTGATGCATTTGGATGTGACACAATCATGTTTAATCCAAATCAAAAAGTTGCCAGAATAATGCTCAAAAAAGCATTTGAAGAAATAGGATCCCCATCTTGGTACCCTGATGCATTAATCTACTCGTTTCCAATCCAAATGTGTATGAAATTAGGTTTAAAATTTCTCATTTATGGTGAGGATGTGAATTATACATATGGTGGAGAATTTGATGATGAAACACCATCTGCATTATTACAATCAAAAAATGATGTTGTAAAACCTGTCTGGGATATTTGGTTTAAAGATAATTTAATTTCTGAAAAAGATCTAGAAATGGCAAAACAACCTAATGTTAAAGATATTGAAGATCATGGATTAGAGCCAATTTATCTTAGTTATTTTGTTCCTTGGAACTCATATCATAATTATGAACTTGCAAAACGATTTGGCTTCTCACATTTAGGACATGAATATGATAGAGAAGGTTCAATTGATAGTTATGATCAAATTGATTCTTTGCCTTATCTGTTAAACCCGTATCTCAAATATTTAAAATTTGGACACTCTTTAGCAACTGATAATGCATCTAGATTAATTCGTTATGGAATGAAAACAAGAGAGGAAATGATTCCAATTGTTGAAGAAAAAGATGGCTTACTAGATCAAGGTATCGTTGAAAAATTTTGTGAATTTACTAGAATGTCTAAAAGAGAATTTTATGAAATACTAGATAAATGGTATAATCCTGAATTATTTGAACAAGATAAAGATCTTGTATGGCATAAAAAATTTAAAATATCTTAATATTGATTATTGCTTGAATAAATAAGAAAATTACAATGAAACCTATATGTCTAATAGCTGCACGAAAAAACTCAAAGGGTGTTCCAAATAAAAACATCAAGTCATTCCTTGGAAAACCGCTGATCTCATATGCTATAACATCATCTCTCCAGTCTAAGATATTTCAATCAGTGGTAGTCTCTACTGAAAATGATCAAATTGCAAAAATTTCTAAATCATATGGTGCTGATATACCATTCAAACGTCCAAAATCTTTGGCTCGTGATGCATCATCTATGGATGATGTAATTTTAGATACCATTCAAAAACTTCAATCATTAGGATATGATTTTGATACTCTAGTAAATCGAGATTGTACTGCACCTTTTATAAAGAATTCAGATATTACCTCTTCCATTAAACTTCTTAAAAAGAAAAATTGTGATGCTGTTGTAGCTACTTACAAATCTCACCTAAATCCATATTTTAATATGATGGAGTATAAAAAAAATGGATTTTTAGAATTTAGTAAAAAATCTAAACAACGAATATCTAGACGTCAAAGTGCTCCTATTGTTTTTCAATTAACTAGTTTTCAAGTTATTAATGTAAAACAATTTTTAAAAAATAAAAAAATTTATTCCTCAAAAGTACTCCCACAAATTATTTCTCATGAAAATGGATTAATGATAGATACACAATATGAATTTAAAATAGCTGAATGTCTTGCAAAAAATTATTTTAAAAATTTTCTATAAAGCGGTCCATCCACCATCTATGATTAAATTTGAACCTGTCATATATGATGATGCATCAGAAATCAAGAATAACACTGCACCATTATATTCATCACTATTTGCCATTCTTCCTAAAATTGTTCTCTCTGAATATTTCTCCACAAATTTTTTAGAATGATTTTCTTTATCAAATACACCACCTGGTGTTAGTGTATTAACTCTAACATTTCTCTCCCTCCAATATGCAGCCAAATATCTGGTAAAATTTACGATACCTCCTTTTGATGCTGCATAGGATGCAGGTAAATTAAGCCCACTACTTCCATATATTCTCTGATCTGCACCAATTAATGCATAATGTGATGCAATGTTGATAATTGATCCTTTCTTCTTCTTTGCCATTTCTTTACCAAAAATTTGTGAACAAAGAAATGTTCCTGTTAAGTTAACATCTAATGTATCATTCCATGTTTCTTCGGATAATTTCTCAAACTTGTTGTTGTATGAACTCGTTTTTGTTTTTCTCGCAAATTTTGAAGTAAAACCTGCAGCATTTATGAGACCATCGATATTATGATATGTTGAAAAAATTTTTTTAGAAATTTGTTCTAATTGTTTTTTATTTGATACATCAGCTTCAAATGCTTTTGGATTTGTTCTAAATTTCTTCCTTAATTGATTCTCTAATTTTCTATTCTTTGTCATGTCTAAATCAACTAAAATCATATTTGCTCCCAAACTACTCAAAAAATTTGAAAACTGTGTGCCCAATGTTCCCGTAGAACCTGTCAAAACTATATTCTTGTTCTTTACATCAAAAACTTTTGGAATCAAATTATTTTTTACCATAATTCATTATCGAATTGAATTAACATAAAAGAATCTATCTATTGATTCATCAAAATTTCTTTTTATATACTAAATCAATTTTAAACATGATTCCAAGAATTCGTATTTATACGGTCGAATCCAAATCAAGAAGATTATGAGAGTTTTAATTACTGGAGGTGCTGGTTATCTTGGTTCTGTTTTATCCAGAAAACTTCTTTCAAAAGGATACAATGTGAGAATAATTGATGCCCTTTGGTATGGAAAAGAATCTACTCAAGATTTGATTAATAATGAAAATTTTGAATTAATTAAAGAAGATATTAGGAATCTAGTTCCTACTGTTAAATCAATGATTGATGTTGATGCCGTAATTCATCTTGCATCTATTGTTGGTATGCCTGCTTCAAGTATTGAACCAAGAACTAGTGAAGAAATTAATTATCTTGCTACAAAAAATATTGCTGAGCTATGTCAGTTGCACGACATTGAGACATATATTTTTGCCAGTACTTGTTCTGTTTATGGTTATCAACCCAATAAAATAATTAATGAAAAATCACATGTCGATCCTTTAGATTTCTATGCAAAACAAAAATATCTTTCTGAACGTGCAACTGGATGGCTTAATCGTTCTCCAACAATCTATCGTTTTGGTACACTCTTTGGTTTATCAGAAAGAATGAGATTTGATTTAGTAATTAATTTATTCATTGCACAGGCAATAAAAAATAATGAAATAACTGTTTTTGGTGGAACACAAGAAAGGCCATTTTTACATGTTGAAGATGCAGCAGATTCATTAATTTTTGGTATTGAAAAAAATCTTACAGGAACTTACAATGTAATCTCTCAAAATATGACTATATTACAAGCTGCAGAATTAATACAAAAACATACTGGATGTGAAATAAAAGTCTCTAAAAATGATGAAGATAATAGAAGTTATCGTGTTCAAGCAGAAAAAATTAATCAAGTTGGATTCATGCCGTCAAAAACTATTGAAGATGCAATTAAAGAAATAATTGATGCATTTAACGATAACAAAATACTGAATTTTGAGGATCCAAAATATAATAACTACAAATTACTATATGGCTCAAAAGAAATTCAAAAAGAAGTATTCATTGAAGGCATATCTGGCTCTCTAAATGTACCTTGAATTCAAGAATGTTCTAGAAACTCTGAAACCGATTCTATGATTAAATTTTTTTCTTCATTTGTCATATTTGGATACATTGGTAATGTTAGAATTCTCTCTGAAATATCCTCTGTAATAGGTAACATTCCATTATGTGTACCAAATTTTTGAATATAGAACTTGGTCAGATGAATTGGTGAAAAATATATTTTTGAAAAAACTCTTTTTTTAATTAAAAATTGGTGTAATCCATCTCTAAGTTCTTTAGTTTTGAGCTTTATTGTATACATCTGAAAAATATGATCAGAACCTGCTTTAGCTTCCGGTACTTCAATTTGTTCATATTTTGATAAATGTGATGAAAGAAATTCTGCATTTGTTTTTCTCATTTTAATAATTTTGTTCAATTTTGATAATTGAGCTAAGCCTAATGCTGCAGAAATAGTTGGCATTCTCCAATTATATCCAACATTGACATAATCTGAAACATTTGGATTCTCAAAATAATTTTTTGAATCTATTCTTCCATGCGAACGAATTAGCTTCAATTTTTCATAAATCTCTTTCGAATCTGTTGTAACCGCTCCTCCTTCTCCTGTAGTCATAACTTTATTTCCCGTAAAACTAAAAATTGCACAATCTGATTGTTTTCCAACTTTTATTCCTCCTATGGTACACCCTAGTGATTCTGCTGCATCTTCAATCAAAAGTAAATTATGTTTTTTTGCAATCTCTTTAATTTCTAAAATCTTACAAGATTGACCTGCATAATCCATCGGCATAATCGCTTTTGTATTCTGAGTAATTTTTTTTTCTAATAATAATGGGTCTAATCCAAAATTCTCTTCTTCTATATCTGAAAAAATTGGTTTTGCATTTACAAATATGACCGAATTTGCTGTTGAAATAAAAGAAAAAGATGGAACAATCACTTCGTCTCCTTTTCCGATTCCATAAGATTGCATTACTGCATGTAATCCTGACGTTCCTGAATTATATGACACACAATATTTTGTCCCAACAAATTCTGCAATTTTATTCTCAAATTCTTCAATTTCTGGCCCAATTGCCCATTGTGTACCTCTAGAAATTACTTGATTAACTAAACGAATGTCTTCTTCATCTGTAAAAATTTTGTATAGAGGTACTTTCCATTCATTCATTTATATCACACAATATATCTGAAAATCTTTCTGAAGAATTTCCTGTAAAACTAAGATATTTTTTAACAAATTTATTTCCATTTTCAATTAAATCCTTACGTGTTCTTTTATTATTGATTAGATCATTAATACTTTGATTAACTTCCGCATCATCTTTTACTATCATTACTGCATCATCTTTAATGAATTCAAATGGAATCTGTTTTTTAGTTATATCAATGAATAATGTTGGCTTTTTCAAAATTAATGCTTCTAATAATGTAGTAGATGGTGCAACTTCACCTAAAATTGAAATTACGCTTTCTGTTTCAAACATTATATTCAAAATAGATTCATTTTGAAGAATTCTAACTTGGGGGAATAATTCCTGAATTTTATTTTTAAGAAATTTATTATTAAAATCTTGAACTGGATGTAATTTAATTATAGGTACAACATTTGGATAATTTCTAATAGATTCAATAATTTGCTTTAAAATTCTAATTTGCTTTTCAAAGATTTCTACACCTGAAATTGCATTAAAACTTGTTAGTGTATGCGGTAAAATCAATAAATATTTTTGAGATTCATTTTTTATTTGATTATAAAATTCGTCATGTCTAGGACTTCCTGTGATGATAATATTTTCATCAGGTATATTTTTCATTTTTTTCAGATATTCACTTTGTTTTTCACCCCATACTGCATTTTTTCCATTATAATTAATTCGCAATATATCATAAATCATATTTTTATCATCATAATTTGTAAATGCATGTTCAAGCAAGATCATTTCTCTAGATTTATAATTCATCTCTTGGATTATTTTTTCACTTTCTCCAATAACATTCAATAATACAATTGATGATATGTTAATTCTTTCAATTACCTTTTTTCCAAAAATAACTATCTCAAAATATTCTTTTAATCTACTTAAATAAATTTTTAATAAATCTTCTTTTACGGAATCCCAAAATTGATAACCTTCAAAGGAAAAAATATTTTTGAATTTTTCACTTTCGTCCCAAATTTCAATTATCTCTTTTTCTTTTTTGGAAACTAAATTTTCAATTTTATTTTTTTCATTTGAACTTAGAATTAAATTTGGACTGATAATTTTTGCTCCTGTTTTCCTTATAATTTTGATTGATTCTAAATCTGATAAAACAGAACGTCTATAATTAAAAAAAACCATATTTTTGTTCCTATTTTTTAAACTTTCAAATAATTTTTTATACTGTTTTGGATTGATATCTAAAAATAAAATATACTCTTTTTCAAAATCATTTAAAATTAAATTAAATATTTTTGCTCCAATTTTTTCTACCAGGTTTTTAATTTTGAAAAATGTATTTCTACTTACTTCTAAATTTTTTTCAATTCCCATAAATTTTAGTGGAATTGTAATCTTTTCATATATCGTATTATTTTTATCAGTAAAGATCTGATTAATAATTTTTAATTTAATATCATATTTTTCTAAAAAAGGCGCAATTAATTTTTCTAATTGCTCTGTTGCAAATATTGTCTCAATTTCTTTTTCTTTTTCAATTATTCTTTTTATCATTGCAAAATATTTTATTTTATCAATGATTAGCTGGTGAAATTCGGATGTATCTAAAATACTAAAATAATTTACTTTTTCGATATTTAATTTCTTGAATACCTCATCTTTTTCATACCATTTCCATAAATCTACGGCTAATGTAAATACCTCCTCTTTTTCCTTTTCTGAAAGGTAATCTTCAGCTAATACGTGTGATAAATCGTTTTTTTCTAAATAATAATGTGATTTAATATCGAAACAAAAAATTTTAGACTCTGAATCAATTTTTTCTTTCACAATTATATCATCATCAATTTCATTAAGAAAAAATATTTTTTCCACCATTTTTTTTTAAATTACTCCTTCAATTTCCATTTACTCCAATCGTAATTCTCAAATATTAAATTCTCCATCTCATCATCATTTGGTTTCCATGCAATATCTGCTAAAACTAATACTTCTGAATTTGTTTCTGAGAGATTGATATGTGCAGATGCATATTCTTTTGGTACAACGATCAACTTAGGTTTATCTGATGATACAATAATTTCTTCATAAGTTCCATTTTTTTGTTTAATTACAAAAGCTAATTTTCCTTTAATGCATATAAAATAACTATTTCTTTTTTTATGCAAGTGTGGACCTTTTTTTTCGTTAGGCTTCACTGAGGAAATGTAAATCATTTTAGGATTAATTGGAATTATTTTATCCCAATCTCTCCACAAAACTGTCAAAACTCCATTTATGTGACCATCATTAACATCCTTTGTTTCATGTTGTTCTAATTCAATAATTTTTATTGTATTATCGTCCATAACCAAAAAATAAATTTAATGCCAATAAGAGTTTGTATTCATTAATTTGCATCTACAATTTTTCTTATATCTTTTATTATATTTTCACATTCAATAAAATCAAAACTTACGCCATTATCTATGTAATCACTATTTTTATTGTAAGTAACATGCATCTCAATTATCTCTGCATTATGTTTTACTGCATTTAGAATTGCTTCTCTTTCTAAACAATGATTTGATAGTCCATGAAATTCTTCCATTTTTATAAAATCATATTCTGCTAATTGACATGGATACTTTGGAATACAATACAACCATTTAATTTTATTATTTTTATAATACTTGGATTTTTTTGGTAACGTTTGAGAACTAACAATAATTTCTTTATTTGTCTTTAAAACTAAGTCTAAAATTTTTAATGAATCGTTATTTTCTAAATTCCTTGCATCTAATTCTCTTATTTTAAATCTATTAACATAAGGATCAAGTAATTGTACTGCATCATCAAACATTGGTGTACAGAACCATTCAATTCCAACTTTTTTCATTATATCTGAAATTTTTTTTATATTAGATGCTGAAACAGACGATTTGAATAATCTCTCTTTAATTGGGTTATTTTTTATCATATCCTCATTAAATGATTGTAGTTTTATAGCATCAAATCCACTTTCTTTGGATTTTTTTACCATTTTCTCTAATAACAAAAAATCTCCATCCCAATTCACACCTATTTCTGCTATAACAAGAACCATGATGAAACATATTCTGTGTCTTTTAAAAATTTAATTAGTAAAAAATAGAAAAAGTTTTAGATACTTTTTGTTTCCAAAAGAAATTGAAAAAAAATAAAATTACTGTCATAACAGGTACTAGAGCAGAATATGGTTTACTCAGACCAATCTTACTAGAATTAAAAAAAAGAAAAAACTTTGAATTATTCCTAATAGTAACTGGTACCCACTTATCAAAAGAACATGGAATGACAATTAATGAAATCAACAAAGATGGTTTTAAGATTAATTTAAAATTTAGATGGGATACAAAACATGATTCATTATATAATTCTAGTATCATGCTGGGAAAAAGTTTAATCAAACTTACAAATTTCTTTGAAAAAATAAAACCTGATTGTAATATGGTGTTTGGTGATAGAGTTGAAATGCTAGCTTCTGCCTTAACTGCATCTCAGCTAAATATTCCAAATATACACATTCACGGCGGTGATATTTCTGGTGGAATTGATGAATATAATCGACATGCAATAACAAAATTATCTAATATCCATTTTCCTGCAAGTAAAAAAAGTAAAAAAAGAATTTTACAAATGGGAGAAAATCCAAAACATGTTTTTTTGTTTGGTTCAACCAGTATAGATGATATTAAATCATCACTTCTTCCATCAAAATCAAATCTTGAAAAAAAATATAATATTCAACTATCAAAACAAACAATAATCTTACTCCAACACCCTGTAACTACACAAACTAATTTAACCTCAAAACACTTTCAAGAAACACTTTCTGCATTAAAAAAATTACAATTTCCAACTATTGCTTTGGCACCAAATTCTGATCCAAGCTTTAAAAATATAATAAAACTACTAAAAAATTTCTCGAACTCTAATTCTTGGTTTACTTTCTTACCTTCGTTACCACGTCTTGATTTTCTCAGTCTAGTTAAAAATTCAGGTGTACTGATTGGTAATTCAAGTAGTGGTCTGATTGAAATTAGTTATTTCAACGTACCCGTCATAAATATTGGTGATCGTCAAAAAAATCGTGAAAAAGGTCATAATGTAATTGATGTTAAAAATCGTGATCTTGATATTGAACGTTCAATCAAATATGCATTAAAAAATTTCAAACCTAAAAAAACAAAAATTTTTGGAAATGGAAATTCATCAATAAAAATTGTTCAAGAAATATCTAAAATCGACTTTAAAAAACAATTCTCTGAGAAATATTTTTTTAATTCTTAGTATAAAAACATGGATAAGATAATATTCTATGAAATTTGAATTCTATTGAATTATGATTATTCTTGGCTTAAATCATGGTGAATTCAATTCATCAGCTGCTATTGTTAAAGATGGAAAACTATGTGCAGGTTCTCCTGAAGAACGATTCATTCGTGAAAAAAAAACAAAGAGATTCCCAAAACATGCTAGTAAATTTTGTCTTGATGATCTGAATATCGAACTACATGACTGTGACTATGTTGCCCAAGCTTGGAATCCAGGTGATCATTGGCAAAAATTTAATCCCTTAATCTCTGATTTTAGATCTAGACGAGAAGATTATTTTTACACAGTACCTGATAATCTTTATAACATTTCTGAACGTCAAGTTCCAAAATGGGTAAAAACAAATTTCTCTGATGATACTAGAATGCCCCCTATCTATTATGTACGTCATCATCTCACTCATGCTGCCAACGCATTTTTCTTATCTCCTTTTGAAAAATCTGCAATCCTAACTTGTGATTGGCGTGGTGAATACGAATCTACTACTATGGGAAAGGGTGAAAATAATGATATTACAATATTGGGTTCCAAAAAAATCCCACATTCATTAGGAATGTTTTATGCCGCTTTTACTCAATTATTAGGTTACAAGGTGGATAATGATGAATGGAAAGTTATGGCACTTTCCGCATTTGATTGTGAATACAAAGATTTTCTAGAAAAAATCTGGAGTACAATAACTTTAACTGATGATGGATTTTTTGAACTTGATGAATCATTTTATCAAGGAGCACTTGTTGATAAACCAAAAGTATATACAAAAAAATTAGTTGATTTGTTAGGAGGTATTGAAGGAAAACCTGGAGAATCTCCAACAAACTGGCATTATTCTGTAGCAAAAGCAATGCAATATGTATCTGAAGAAATTGTTTTTCATATGTTAAAACATCTGCATGATAAAACAAAACTACCTAACCTAGTCTTAGGCGGAGGTTTCTTCATGAATTCTGTATGCAATGGAAAAATATCTGAAAATACTCCATTTGAAAATGTGTATATTTCTCATTCTCCAGCAGATGTTGGAAATAGTATTGGTGCTGCATTATATGTAGCTCATTGTATTCATGATGAAAAAAGAATTTTTTCAAAAAATACCAGTTTTCTAGGACCTGAGTTTTCAAACTTAGATGTTGAAAACTCACTAAAGCGTAGAAAATTAAAATATGATTTTGTTGAAAATATGGACAAAAAAATTGCTGAATTGATTGCAAATGGAAATGTGGTAGCATTTTCTAATGGTAAAATGGAATTTGGTGAAAGGGCTCTAGGTAATAGATCTATTTTGGGTGATCCTAGAGATAAAGAAATCAAAAATAAAATAAATTCTATCATAAAATACCGCGAAAATTATAGGCCATTTGCACCTGCTGTATTATACGAAAAAGCTCAAAAATATTTTGATGTTTCTGAAAATTTTGAATGTAATTATATGGAAAAGGTTGTGCCTGTTAAAGACAAATATCGTAAAGAATTACCCGGAATTACTCATGTAGATGGCTCAGGTAGAATACAAACTGTATCTAAATCTGATAATCCAATGTTCTATAGTATCATTGAAGAATTTGAAAAAATAACTGGTTATCCAGTAGTTCTCAATACTTCATTTAATATTAATGGGGAGCCAATTGTTTTAACTCCTGATGATGCAATTAATACATTCTTTAACAGTGGTTTAGACTTTTTGGTAATCAATAATTATCTTATACAAAAATAAAATTAAAATGGCAAAAAAAATATTTTATTGGCTTGATACAACATTACTGCATTTTTGTCTAGGACATTTTATAGAACAAAAAATTGACTGTGAAAATTTTGCCATTATTGACATACCTGAAAAACCTCGTGACTTTTTCAAATCACAAAATTTTTTAAATTTAAAAAAATCTTGGTTTTTTCATGATTATATCGATGTTACAAAATCTAAACCTGATCTTGAATACATATCAAAATTTGAAAAAAAATATGATATTAATCTGTGGAAATTAGCATTAAATGATAGATTATTTTTTAGATTTAATAAATTCTATAAATTTTCTAGGGATGAAATTCTATCCATTATTGAACAAGAGTGTAAACTTTTTGAAAAAATACTTGATGAATGTAATCCTGATTTCTTAATAATGAAAGAAACTTTCATGCATAAAGATGAAATATTTTATCAAATGTGTATTAAAAGAAATGTCACACCATTAATTCTTAATCAACCTAATATTGGATACAGATGCATGATATCTGAAAGATTACGTCATTTTGATATGCTAGACTCACTTGAAAATATTGATGGGAATGGTAGAACTATAGAAGAATTACAAAATCTTCTAAACCGCCTAAATTTGTCTAATCAAGCAAAAATCATGATTAACAAAAGTGGAACATCAAAACGTGGAAAATTTTCTGCAATGTTTGATTATATGAAATCTAATAATAATGAAATTAAAACACATTATACATACTTTGGAAGAAATCGTCTAAAAGTTCTCTATAATGAAATTACTCATGAATTAAAAAGAAAATCACGTAAATCCTTCATAGATAAAAATGCAATCACAGAAGTCGACCTTGGGGAAAAATTTCTTTATTTTCCTCTAGCTGTAGAAGAAGAGCGAAATATACTAATCTCTGCACCATTTTTCACAGACCAGTTAGAAATTATAAAAAATATTGCAAAATCTTTGCCTATAGACTATAAGTTGTATGTCAAAGAAGCACCTGGACAAGCTGTTCGTTACTGGAGACCAATTTCTGAATATGAGACAATTATGGATATACCAAATGTACACCTAATTCATCCCTCCTTTAGTAATGTTGAATTAATCAAAAACTCATCATTAGTATTTACTGTTTCTGGGTCATCTGGATTTGAAGCATGTTTTTACAATAAGCCTTCTATAGTTTTTGTTGATATTGGTTATTCAATTTTACCCTCTGTTTTTAAAATTGGCGAAATAGAAAAATTACCTGAACTCATCCAAAAAGCAATAAATCATAAAGTTGATAGTAAATACCTAGATAGATACATGACATATCTTGAAAATAATTCTTTTGAGTTTGATTACATGGGATATCTAACTGATGAGTTAGATCATTTTTACTTTGGAGGAAGTTCACAAAATGTATCTATATCTGAAACAAAAATGGAACAATTCTTAGAAAATCATCAAAACCAATTTAATTTTCTAGCAGATGAGTTTGTTAAAAGATTAGTTACTAAGTAAAATTCTACGATATATTTATTATATTGAATTTTTGATTTTTTATATGTCGAATTTGTTATTTGAGTTACAATTAGATGCACCTCAGACCGAATTAATGAAAACTGCTAGTGACTTTGAAAATTTTACTCAATATCTTCCTGCACAATTAAAAAAAATTGAAATCACTGATCAAACTGATGGAAAAATTATTACAAAAGAAACTCTACAATTTTCCTCTGTTTTAACAAAACAAATTGAGATACAATGTGAACATAAAATAGATTCTAATACAATCCATACCAAAGTTATCAAAGGACCTGCTGAAAATTCACTAGTTGATGTAACATTTGAAACTAATGAAAATGGAACTTTAGTAAAAATTGACATTGATCTAAAGCTTGGTCTAAAATATAAAATTCTTCAACCTTTAATTAAAAAATGGTATAAATTCCTTTTACAAGGTGTGCTCTATAAAATAAATACTACTGCAAACCAAAATCTACAACAATGAATGAATTCTCAAAAATAATTAATTGGGATAATGTATTTGCTCAGGCTGAAACATTCCAAAATAATACTCCGTTCAAATATGGATTCATTGAAAATGTATTCTATGAGGATTTCTATGAAAAATTATATAATACATATCCTTCATTAGATACTTTTGAAAAAGGTAACACATATTCAAAATCTCAATTAATCAAATATTGGGGTAAAAACAACAAATCTGTTATCCCTTCTGAAGGTAATGACAACAATTACTCTGAAGAATGGAATTTACTTAAGAAATATCTCGAGTCTGATGATTTCTTAAAAAATATGTCAAAATTTTCAGGTATTTTATTTAATAAATTGAAATTCTTCAGTTTAATTGCACATAGAAAAGGAGGTTTTCAATCACCTCATAATCATAATATGGGTGATTCTGTTGCAGTTGCAATGTTCTATTTTTCTAAAGGATGGAAAGAAGGTGAGGCAGGCGGTACTTACGTATCTAGTGATATGGATGAATCAACAATATTATTTGAACCATATAATCTTGATAATTCTATGATAATTTTTCAAGATGGTCCCGTCTCGTGGCATGGTTGTAGATATGTGACAAAAGATGCTGAAAGAAGATCTCTTCAAATATATCTAGATAGAGTTGAAGATGGAAAGTTTGTTGGTGGTGGTGCAACTGAAGATGATTATGGCATTGAAAAAACAGAAAAAATTAATATCTAGTAACTCAATTGTTCAAAAATTCTTCTAAGACATTTTTTGCATGCCCTTCTGGTTCAACATCTCTAAAAATTTTAAAGATTTTACCTTCTTCATCAATAAGAAAAGTAGAACGTTTTATCGCTAATACGTCATTTCCTAAAAAATTTTTCATTTCTGTTACGCCAAATAATTCTGAAACTATATGTTCTGTATCTGATAGTAATGTATATGGAATTTTAATACTTTCGCAGAATTCTTGATGAGAGTCTGGGTCATCATCACTTATTCCCACAATTTCTATTTTGTTCGTTTTAAATTCTTCAAAAAATTTTGAAAATTCTTCAGCTTCTATTGTACAACCAGGATTAAAATCATTTGGATAAAAGTAAAGAATACATTTTTTTCCTAATATTTTGTTTTTACTAGAAAATTCATTGCCTAATGTATCATCTAAATTAAATTCTGGTAAAATATCTCCAATTTCGATCATGTCAATCAATCAATTTTTCGAAATTTATTTCTTCTGAAATTGCTCAAAATCTGATTCATAATCTATATCTATATCATCATTAATCTCATAATAAATTGTATTCTTATTATACATATTTTTATTCAATTTCAAAATTTCATTAACTTGAAAAATACATACAAAATGTTTTATTTCTAAACATTCCGGATAGTCTTGTCTTCTATAATGATCATGTTCTACTATTTGTTCTCCTTTTCCTCCTCCTTTTTTAAATAGACATAAGAATGGATGACTTTTTGGCTTACTACAACATAATAGCGAAGTAGCATTTTTTATTTTATAATGCCTAAATATTTTTTCAATATCTGAAAATTTTCGATTTGGATATGTCAAATATAACATAATGATTATATCTTGTGGTTTCATTTCAAATTTTTGAGATACATCTAACATCACATCTCTGATATTTGTATCATCCAAACATAATTTTTTATCACGTTTTAAAATTTTTATTTTTAATGATGATATTCGATTTATAATTTGTTCATCATCTGTAGTAATGATTGTTTTCTGTTGAAATTCTAATGGAATCTGGTTAATAGTAAAATCTAATAATTTTCTATTTTTGAATGGAAAACCTTTAGAATTTTTTCTTGCAGGTATAACAAAAAATATGTTTTTATTTTGAAATTCTTTCATACCATTTCCACAAACTTTCTTTTAATTGATGATCGCTTTATGGCTAAAGCAATATTCATAGTTTCAATTCCTGCTTCTAAATTATTTATTGTCTGTTCTCTATTTTTTACACATTTGAAAAAATGTTTTATTTCATCTATATACATTTGATTTCTTTCATGATTTCTATCATGAAATAAAACTTCCCATTTTTTCTTTTTGTTAAAATATACCATCACTTTATTTTGTTCTGATTCCCATGTTATGATTCCTTTTGTACCTTTAATTTTGCAACCTCTTTCTTGTGGTCTTTGAAAAAAATCTAAATGTAATTCTGCAATTATCTTTTTCTTAAATTCAATTAAACTGGCAGAATAGTCGTCTGCAGAAATACTAAGATTGCTAAATTTACCTGATATTGAAGCTACAAGTTTTGGATAACCAAACATCCAATACAAATAATCTATTTCGTGGATCATTGTAAAAATTATTCCTCCACCAAGATTATTTTTACCGGCATAACTTTTTCGATAATCTTCATATGGATGCCAATCTGGCAAATAGGATCCATTTTCGCATTGAACTGAAATAATCTTTCCGATTTTTTCTTCAATTATTAATTTACGTATTTTTTTTATACAATTATGGAATCTAAGATTACATCCCATTTGTGTAATTATTTTTCTTTTTTTCACAATTTTATTGAGCTTTTTTATGCCTGATGTTGAATTTGATAGTGGTTTTTCAATAAATAAGTCCAATCCTTGGTTTGCAAGTTTAATTGCGGTACTAACATGAAAAGCTGTTTCATTTGTAATGAAACCTACATCTGGATTTTCTTTTAAACAATTATCAATATCAGAAATTATTTTTACATCATTATTTTTTATCTGTAAATTTTTCCTTTTTGTACAAATAATAATTTTCATTCCTTTTATTTTTAACAAATTTTTATAATGTCTTCTTCCAATTGCACCAAAACCCACAATGAGTACTTTCATTATCTTTTCTCTCTCACAACACTCACTATAGTATAAAGCAAAACTGCTGTTAACAATAAAACAATTCCCACAATTGCAGTACCTGCTCCTAATAATGTTATGTTTGTATTCAATCTTCCAAATTCTGCATAATATTCAATTGCAAAATATGTAAAGGAAATACCTAGTATTAAAAATATTATTGCTGGGACACCATAAAATTTTAAGGGATGTTCGATTGATGTGAATTTAATTGTACTAATTAGAACTGATGTACCATGTGATACCGCGTTATGTGTTGAAGTATCACCAAAATAATCTATTGTTATAGGCACTTCTATAATTTTAAGATCTAATCTTCCAGCTTTAATCAAAATTTCAGTCGAAATTCCCATTCCATTATCTGATGGAACAATATCTGATAATGCTTTTTTTCCATACGCTCTAAAACCACTCTGTGCATCACTAAGATTTTTTTTAATTGATGCGCTAGTTACCTTTGTTATAACGTTAATACCAACTTTCCTATATTTTGGAACATTTGTATTATTATTTAAAAATCTTGAACCAATAACAATATCTGATTGTTTTTCAATAATTGGTTTCAGAATTGTATCTAAATCTCCAACTCTATGTTGTCCATCTGCATCAAATGTAACTAATACATCCGAATTATTCTCTTTGGCTTTTAGGAAAATAGATTTTATTGCTGCCCCATAACCCAAATTTTTTGGATGAGAGATAACTGTGCTTCCTAAATCTTTTGATATGGCTGCAGTCAAATCTGTTGAACCATCATCACAAACTATTATTTCATCGGCAAATTTTTTTAATTTTTGTATTATGCCTGCAATATTTTTTTCTTCATTATATGCGGGAATTCCAATTGTAACCTTCATGATTATTTCTCAAAAATTAGTTTTAAAACTTAACTGATAACTCCTTCTATCAAAAATCAGAACTCAATATTATAATTTTTTCTTAATAAAATCTATTGAATTTACTGGTGATGGATCTGTTTTATTTAGTACTGATGTGTAAATTGTTGAATAATCCAACAAATAAACGAGATTGGTTATCTTGGATAAAATGTTCCCTTCTGTTGAATTAATTACTCTGTAATCGATATTTTTCAAATCAAAAAATTCTTTTAATATTGTAAATCTTTCAATAGTTTTCAAATGGTCATCTTTACCTTGAATAAATACTGGTTTTACATTTGATTTTTTTTCCCATGATACAATACCATTATGTGATGATTCAATTACGTCTTCTACCATAGCATGTATTTTTGCATTCTCTTGTAATGAATTTTTATATCTAATTGCACTAGCTTGTAATCCTGCAGGATAAAATATGAATACTGTTTCATCAGTGAATTTTGCTAATTTAAGTGCAATATTATCCTCATTCAAATTTTCAGAAAAAATACTATTTTTAGTTTTTTCTAAAGATACAATTGCTTCGTTTACATCTTTTTTTCTAATTGGAAGTATAGGTTCTAAAACATTGAGTATTGAAAAAAGAAAACTAGCATATGATGCACGTGGTGAATGTATCATTGGTATATTCTGGAAAAAAATATTATTATTTTTACAAAATTTTTCAACTAATCCCCCAGATGAAAAACCTGCAATTTTTGCATCAGTATTGTTTGCAATTTTTAAAATTTCAATTGTTTCTGATGTATTTCCTGAAACACTTGTTGCTATGACTAATGTTTTAGAATCCACTGTTTTTGGTAATGAATACCCTTTCACTGTACTTACATGAATATCCTCTTTTGATAATATTGCCTTTATTGTATCTCCAATAGAACCTGATCCTCCCATACCTGCAAAAACAACATGATCAATATCCTTGACATCTAACTTTTCAAATTTTTGTTCGTACGATTCTTTTGAAGTTTCTGGCCATTTATCATAAATTTTAAACATAAATTTTGAATCTATCTTCTCTAGGTCATCTATTTTCATGATACACTCATCTCTAGAATCTATAAAATACTAACTATACAGTTGTAACTCAAAAAATAATATATGGCTGATTTTTGAAATATTCATGTCTCTAAAAACTGTAGAATGGAAAGACAATAGTGTTATAATGATTGATCAAACTAAACT
>CENY01018390.1_pt1 | contig 24244 bp, 20 predicted proteins | sample 356181 | NCBI WGS metagenome assembly CENY01 (sample SAMEA2619840, study PRJEB7988) | marine metagenome | isolation source: saline water (ENVO:00002010), including
GGTAGTTAATCTGACCTAGCGAGCATGTTCTGGCGCTTTGTAGCTTCTGCTTTTGTCCACCCGTTAGGGGTGATGTGCTTTATGACTGCAGCCTCAGATGGCATGTATCTCTCGTTTCCGGTCGTTCGCTCGACAGTTCTGGTAATTGCGGTGTTATTGGCGGCTCTACCTGCTTCTGCACAGGATCGGATGTCTGCAACGCAGCGTCTGGACGAGTTTGAACGACACCGAGAACTCGTCGCTGTCTCTCCCTTTCGTGGATTGCCGTGGCAGCGACTTGGTCCGACGAACATTAGTGGCCGGGTTACGGATATTGCTGTCACTGAACCGAGAGGGGAGACGTACACGATGTATGTCGGTGCGGCTGGTGGAGGTGTCTGGAAGACGGTCAATGAGGGTGTGACGTGGATTCCGGTCTTTACCGACGAGGTCACAGCATCGATAGGTGACATCGCTATAGCCCCGTCGGATCACGATCAGGTTTGGGTTGGTACTGGTGAAGCAAATATCTTCCGTTCCTCCCACGCTGGGGCGGGGGTCTACAAGTCGATGGACGCGGGGGGGTCATGGCAGCACATGGGGCTCTCGGAGACACAGACAATCGGCCGTGTCGTGGTACACCCGTTGAATCCGGACGTGGTATGGGTGGCGGCTAGCGGTCACGAGTACCGAGACAATCCGGATCGTGGCGTTTATCGCACCGTAGATGGAGGAAAAACGTGGGAGCAGGTCCTCTACGTTGACTCAATGACGGGTGCGATTGATCTGGTCATCCATCCTGAAGATCCTAACACTCTTTTCGCTGCGACTTGGCAGCGTCGAAGGGCGAAGTTCAACGATCCTCGCAACGAGCCGGCTTTTACTGGTTCGGACGACTACTTCACTGGATCCGGTGTGTGGAAGAGCACGGACGGTGGTTCTACGTGGCGTCAAATCAACGATGGCCTCGTGGGTGCACGGTATCGGGGCAGAATTGGCCTTGATATCGCGCGCTCCAACCCAGATGTAGTGTACGCGTTCGTAGACAATTATGAGATTGCGCGGAACGCTGAGGAGGGAGCGACTGACGCTTACGGTAGGCCTAGAGGGGGCATCATACGGGGTGCGACTGTATTCCGCTCTGACGATGGCGGTGAAAGCTGGAATCGCACTAGTGAGTACAATACTTATATGGAGAGTGTTGGCGGGACATACGGATGGGTCTTTGGTCAAATCCGGGTTGATCCTAATGACGAGAACAAGATTTATGTGATGGGCGTGCAGCTGCACGTTTCTGAGGACGCGGGCCGAACTTTTGAGAGAGTCACCGGTACGCACGTTGATCACCATGGCCTCTGGATCGATCCGAGCAACTCCGAGTATCTCGTCAACAACAACGACGGCGGAGCCTATGTCTCTTACGACGGTGGTGAGAACTGGCGTTTTTTTGTCGAGATTCCGGTGGTGACGTTCTTTAACGTGAACTACGACATGGGTGATCCTTTCCGAGTTTACGGTTCAGTTCAGGATCATGGTTCGTTCTCAGCAGAGGTAGATCTGAGCCAGGGACGCCATAGCATTCCGGCTGTAGACTGGGAGAATGCCCCGGGGGGTGAGGGTAGCCATCACGCCATCGATCCAATTGATACTGATATTGTGTACTCGGCAGGCTTTTACGGGTCTATATCACGCACAGATATCGGCACAGGTGAGTCGACACCGATCATGCCGCAAGTGGAGGAGGGTGCTGATCCGCTTCGGGGGCAGTGGCTAGCGCATTTTATCCTGTCGCCACACAACTCCAATGTGATATACCATGGAATGAACTATGTCTTTCGGTCGACTGACCGAGGCGACACGTGGATGCGGATTTCGCCGGACTTGAGCGCCAACGATGTTGACCGGATAGGGGATATTCAATTTCAGACGATAACTGCGCTTGCTGAATCACCGATTAGACAGGGTCTGCTATACGCAGGGACTGATGATGGTCATGTCTGGGTAATGCAAGGTCCGGATGCCGGGTGGACCGAGATCACTAGCGGTATGCGTGAGGATCGATTCACCACAGAAATCGTGGCGTCACAGTACGGAGAGTCGACGGTTTATGTGACGCAGAACGGACGACGCAGCGATGATTTTGCTCCCTACGTTTGGCGGTCGACTGACTACGGACAGAACTGGGTGAGCCTTTCAGAGAATGTGCCGACAGGGCCGGTCAATATCATCCGTGAAGATCCCGAGAACCAGAATGTCCTATACCTAGGTACGGACGTGGGTGTGTATGTCTCCACAGACCGGGGTGAAACGTGGATGCCTTTGGAGAATGGAATGCCGAGTACCTTCGTCCATGATCTTATAATCCATCCTCGCGAAGATTTTCTTGTTGCAGCGACTCACGGTCAGGGGATGCTTGCCCTCGACATACGGCAACTGCAGAAGCTTACGCCGGGGATAATGGCATCGGACGTGCATATGTTCGAAGCTGAAGACGGTTTTCTTCCCGCTCAGGTTCGAGGTTTTGGTGCGCAGCAACAAAGCGCTTGGTTGCACGTGTGGCTTGGTGACGAGAGTGCTGGGGTGATTGAGGTTCGTAATGAGGCTGCTGAAGTAGTCGCGCGGCTGAGCGTCGGAGGGTTCCGAGGCCTGCACGAAGTTGAATGGAATCTGGAGCAGGAACTTCAACTTGGCGCCCCTCGGGGCAGGGCCTTTTCCCGAAGACGCGACTATGTCCCGCCGGGAAGTTACACAGCTGTGTTGAAGGTGAACGGGGTAGAAAGTTCTGCTGTATTCACTGTAGGTCGTCGGTAGCATTTCATCTTCGGTAGACGCCCTCGCTCTCTCAGTCTCAATGAACTGGATGGATGTGTGTTTTCTGAATTAGAGGCTGAATGATGAGTAACTCGCGTGTGATTTCAGGAATAGACGCACTTCTGGCCGGGCATGGGCCAAACTTGAAGGGTGAGCGGCTAGGCTTGATCCTACACCCGGCATCTGTCACCTCAGACCTAACTCTTTCTGCTGACGCCTTGGTCCAAGGGGGTCTCAGCCTTGAGTCCCTTTTTGGCCCCCAACACGGCGCGCGCGGCGAGAAGCAGGACAACATGATCGAGTCTGATCACTACACCGACCGAGCGTTGGGGGTCAGGGTGCACTCGCTCTACAGCGACGTTAGGAAGCCCACAGCACACATGCTAGAAGGCCTTGATGCTGTGCTCTTTGATCTACAGGATGTGGGAGTGAGGGTATACACCTTCGTTTGGACGATGGCACTCGCGATGGAGGCATGCGCCGAAGCGGGAGTCCGATTCATCGTCCTTGATCGACCCAATCCGATAGGCGGGGTTGTGAGGGAAGGGCCAGTGCTACGCCAAGGATACGAGTCATTTGTGGGACTTCATCCAATACCGCTGCGTCACGGCCTGACGTCGGGCGAGTTGGCTCGGTGGCTCGTAAGGGTCCGCGGGATTGATGTGGATTTGACGGTTGTACCGTGTATGGGTTGGCGTCGATGGATGCATTGGGATGACACTGGTTTACCGTGGGTGATGCCCAGCCCCAACTTACCGACCCTCTCCTCATGCGAAGCCTATCCAGGCATGGTACTTTTCGAGGGTACCCTTGTCTCTGAAGGGCGCGGCACCACTCGGCCGTTTGAGTTGATTGGTGCTCCGTGGCTTGATCCGCAAGCACTTCTCCAGACAGTGCGTAGCAGCTTGGGTGAAGGGATCAAGTTACGGCCGTGTTACTTCGAGCCAACCTTTCAGAAGCACATGAATGAGGTCTGTGGCGGTGTTCAGCTCCATATCACCGATAGGGATAGTTTCCGATCGGTGAGAGCCGCCGTCGCCCTTTTTTCTGCATGCCGATCGGTTGGGGGAGCACCTTTCCCTTGGCGACAGCCGCCGTATGAGTATGAAAAGACGCTAATGCCCATAGACATGTTGTGGGGGCACGATGGGCTGCGCGCCGGGATAGATGCTGGGGCAATGCCCGATGAGATCTTCGAAGGAGTAGAACTCGAGTTGACCGAGTTTGGAGCCGAGATCGAGCCGGACTTGCTATACGAGTAATTGGTTCCAGTAGTCAGACCGAGTTATTCAACGAAGGATTCCGCTCACCGGCAATCTTGTGTCTGATTGAACACACTCGCTATCTGAAGCTCGAGGATGTCTCCCGGGTCGACCTGCATTTCCGAGGTGGTGCACTTCGGTCCCGCAACCATGTCGATTTCGATTCTCATGTAGGAAGAAAGGGTCCAATCCAGCTCAAATTCCCTGTCCTGTTTTCCATTTACCTGACCGATTGGCATTCGTCCATTAGTTGCCAATGCGAATAGCCTTGCGTCATTAAAGTTCATGTTTTGCACCAGAAGTCGGACTTTCTGAGGTCGGTCGGGCGAGATAAAGGTATGGGTGCCCTTTGAGACTTCGGTGCCAGCCATCAGGCAGGCAGAAGCACCAACAAGAGCGAGGGCCATTAGGGGGCTCCTCTGGTAAGCACGCATAAGGCGGCCGTTCTTGATTAGCGACGTCCGGCTTGGCATGGTTGCAGTCCGATATTGGCCGGGATCATGAGCCAAACACGAGCATTTGGCTCGACTGGGAGCGAGTTGGTAGTGCACCCACGACCACTTACGACATCGATCGAAAAGTAGATTGGCAGTGCTGGGTTCCAGGCTATACGAAAGCGCTGATCAGTTTTTCCAGTCACCCGCCCGAGACGTATTCGCTGCCCAGACCGGATCGCCCAGATCGTAACGTCGTTGAAGTTACTATTCTGGACATCGATCTGGATGGGATCTTCTGACGGGCTTGCTCCTCGGATTGAGCTTTGGTCAAATGGATTTGGACTTCCCGAACCTCCACCTCCGCACCCGGACAGGGTCAGAGCGAATAAGAGGGACAACGGGCGGATTATCGAAGAGAGCGAGTTCATATACATCGTATTGCAAATCATACTCTATGGTTCCAACCCGTGGCTATGAAGCTCTGGCTTCTAGGACCCTTGTTAGGCCGAGTAGATGCCCTCACTCAGCCACCTTCGGCTTCGTCCATCAGAGCGATGACGTGTTCGTTTGCGCCGTCAGGGGTAAATAGGCTGACAATCCAGAATGCGAAGGTGGAGAGTATCATCGCGGGGAATACTTCGTGCAGAATCTCTGATCCGGGAAGGTATTCCCAACCCAGAAGGACGCCGATTCCTATTACGAAGGACGCAATGACTCCAGCTCCACTTCCTCGCCGCCAATGTAGCCCAAAGACAATAGCTGGGAAGAAGCACGCGCCGTACAAGCTGCCGCTGAACGCCGTCAGTTCGACTATGCCGTCCGGTGGGTTGAGCGAGATGACTGCCGTAATAAGCGCGAAGAGTGCGACCCAACCCTTTGTCCAGAACATTTCTGCTGCTTCGGTTCGTCCGGGCTTAAGTACGCTCACGATGTCACGCTCAGTCGTGGATGCCATCACCAGTAAGACCGAGTCTAGCGATGACATCGCCGCTGCTACCATGGCCACGAGCAGGAAAGCGCCAGTTCCGGGGCCGAAGACTTCAGTAAGGAGGGTGGGGACGACGAGATCTGTGTCCTCAAGTCCGCCGGGAAGAACCCTTCGGGCATAAATGCCAACAGGGATCAGTAGGGAGAAGACTGCAGCGAACGTCACTGACGAGACTATCATGCCTGTCCGGGTGGCTTTGTCTCCTTGGAGGGCAAAGAATCGTGAGAGTTGGCGTGGCTCCACTGCGAATTTTACGAGTCCTGCAAACATGGTCCCCATCAAAACAGGAATCGCAACCCCTCCTCCCCACGTGAAGAGTTCTTCGCCGCCTGGCTGCGTTCTTACCTCAGAGATGGAGCCTAGGCCGCCGGCGGCGTTAACTGTACCGCTAAAAAGGACGATTGCTGCTAAGACCATGACTACGCCCTGAACTGAGTCCGTCTTTACCACTGATATGAAGCCACCGATCATCGTATATGTCATCACGATGAAAAAGACGATAACAATCGAAACTTCGTATTGGATCTCGAGAAAGGTCTCGAGAAGGTTGCCAATACCCTTGAACACTGCCGTCATGTAGAAGAATGACGCTGCAATCATGATCAAGGCCGAAAAGACTCGTGCCGTAGTGCTCCCGAACCGAAACCCAATAAAGTCTGGGATCGTTAGTGAGTCCATCGCGGCCGTGAAGGCTCTGAGTCGGGGCGCTACGACTATCCACGCGAACAGTGAGAACGCTACCGCGGTGGGGATGAAGAGCATCCATGGTATGCCCCAGTCGTATGTGCGTCCGGAAAAGCCGACAAACGAGTTTGTGCTCGCATATGTGGCAAAAAAGGAGAGACCGATCACCCAGCCTCCCATGTTACGGCCGCCTACGTAATAATCAGCTAGCCCTTTTGTTTTGCGGTTTCCAGTCCACGCGTGGTGAGCAAGCATGAAGGTGTAGAGCAGCAGAAGCGAGTGAACCATCCAATACTCGCGAAGGTTGCTCAGCACGGTGTCGATCATTCAGTGTTCTCCGCAGAGAAGAGGTCAAGCACGGCCGGCTTGGTGACCTTGCCCATTGCGTTGCGGGGGAGTTCCGAGAGCACGAGAACATCTTTGGGGACCTTGTATGGCGCCAGTCTATCCTTGACGAAGTTGCGAAGCTCCTCTTTCGAGGCAACCTCTCCTGTCCTGAGCACTACTGCTGCGCAGACCCGGTCCCCCCATTCAGGGTCAGGAACACCTACCACTGCACAGTCCGTGACTGCAGGATGAGAGCGCAGTATGTCTTCAATTTCGAGCGATGAGATTTTTTCACCTCCGGTCTTCAGGATATCGACCGAATTGCGGCCGAGGATCCTCCATGACCCGTCCTCGACTATTGCCCGGTCCCCTGTGCGAAACCACCCCTCTGAGGTGAATGCTTCGGCTGTCTCCTTCGGACGACGCCAGTATTCTTTAAAGACCCCAGGTCCGCGAATCTGAATAGTGCCGGCAGAGCCCTCAGGTACTTCGATCCCATCTTCACTTACCAGCCGGGCTTCCACATTGGGCAGAGGCCCCCCGACAAAGCCTGATCGCCGTTCTCCCTCCAGTGGGTTAGAAAGCCCCATGCCGATTTCTGTCATTCCGTAACGTTCAAGCAGTCTATGCCCGGTGATCTCTTCCCAGCTCTCGAGAGTCGGGACTGGTAGCGCGGCTGAACCCGATACCATAAGGCGGCAGGCGCGCGCTCCCTGTTTCCATGCTTCCCGTGCCTCTGGGTGCATCAAGTACCATTGATCGATTAATCGGCGATAGACGGTTGGCACCGCCATGTATAGGGTGACCTCACATCTAGCGAGACGTTCCCAGACGTCAACGGCCCGAAAGCGTGGTAGGATTTCGCAGGTAGCACCGTTCCATAGAGCTGAGGTAAGGACGTTCACGATGCCATGCACATGATGTAAAGGGAGGTGGAGAAGAATATGATCGTCTTCATTCCACGCCCATGCATCAGAGAGAGCCTCCACTTGCGCACGAAGGTTCGTATGTGTCAGGACGACCCCCTTCGGTTTACCGGTCGTTCCTGATGTGTAGAGCATCAACGCTGGGCGAGTCTCTTCTACCGCTGGGAGTTCGGCAGTTGGTCCATTTCTAAGGAGTGCGGGCGTCAGCAACAGCGGGATCTGCCGATCTCGAGCGAGGACTCGAAGTCTCTCTTCGAGAGAGGGATGGGCGATGACCGCTTCCGGTTGGGCATCTTCCAGTACCCAAGCTAGTTCGGGTTCCGGGTGAGATATTGCCATGGGTACACCGATGCCTCCTGCACGCCAGACTGCCCACTGGACGGCCGTGTATTCCCACCCAGGTGGTACCAGATAGCAGATCCGTTCGCCAGCAAGATCGTCTCGCCCTGTGAGCAATGTTGTTGCTGCTTTGCCCGACTCTTTGATGAGGTCTTTGTAGGTGAAAGTTCCCTCTGGAGCGATCATCGCTATGCGCTCGCCGAACGAACGGGCACGAGAGATCAGGGACAATTGAGGTGAGGCGGATTCCATGGGAGATTGATGGCGCGCGTTCTTGGGTCGCCGCAACAGACGTGTCAATCCCGTCTGCGGCAAGGATGGCCTCGAGCGGATGTCAGTTTGTGTGAGCTGGAGATAAGTTGTTGATCGTATCAGTGGGGATCTCTCTACGGGGTTTCTTTACCAAGTTGGAGCCTTGAGTGAGAGTTGTTTTTTATCCTTGGTGAGCCTGCTTAGCACTTCTCGGAAGTGGCCCTTAACTGTCCACATAATTGCAAGTATCGCTCTTTCAATGCGGGGCCGGTTCCATGGAGAATCGACTTCGATAACAGCTTGTATAAGAGATAGCTTCAGAGGGCTTAGATAGCGCACCTGTTTTTCGAACCAGATGCTACGGGCCTCATTCCATTCATCCGCGGAGTGGTTTACGGCACCCGGTTCGACCTCATTTTCTATGAAATTGAGGAATTTTCTCCCAGCCTCCAACTTTTGCGTCTGGTAGCTTCGGTTTGCTCCGGTAATGTTGATCCGACTACTGCGCCAGCGCACGCGAGGTCCGGCGATGGTCAGGATGGGACCATCGCCAGCGAAACTAAACCACGCAGCATCGTCGGCGCACCAGGCAACTGGGTAGTCGGGAAACCCTCCTTTTAACGAGTAGGTTGAGCGACGGAAAATGTATTCGGTCACGTAGCTCGCTCTATGACCTAATAATCGATCAAACAGGAATTCGGAGGCGGACTCACTTTGAGGGTGCGACGGGTTACGCTTTCGAATCTCACTCGCTTCGTCTATCACGTCAGTATTGAAACGAATGACGGAAACCTCAGGCTTCAGGTTTCCGAGTGTCTCGTAAAACTTCGCGACGCATTCTGGATGCATCTCATCGTCATCTCCGAAGAGCCAGATCCAGGGCTCAATCGAGAGTGCGACACTTCGATCCCAGTGTCTAGTGAGGGATGTATTCCCGATGTTCTCATCAAAGCGGTGGTAGATCAGTCCAGTGTTATCGAAATTATCACATATTCGAGCGATTTTATCTGGCCCTCCGTCGTCAGCGATGTACAACGTGAACCGCTGGTCCGTTTGTGCGCGGATGGATTCTAGGGCGCATTGTAGAAAGTCTGGTTTCCAGGCCGGGAGTACGATTGCAAGCTGGTTCATGATAAAAACGTTCTGCGACCGGCATGGGACGTCAACGAAAAGAGAGTAGGCACCGACATCTTGATATCAGCGCAAACAAATGCCTTGCCGGCTATACTTCCACTCACTCGCCGTCTCAGATCCTGCCACAAGAGGTTAGCATGAAGCCAGCGGACGGCTCAATTACTCCCACGAAACGAGATTTGCTCCGCCGTTACTGGCGTGTAGCAGACGCTCGTCCTTGGCATTTCGTCCTCCCGGTCGGACTGATCCTCTTCGCTGGAGTCTTCGAAGCTGCTTCGTTCTCGCTACTGGTACCACTCACTGATGCGGTTTCCGAGAACTCTTTCGACTTCCTAGACGATTCTCCCGCCTTTGGATGGCTCACCGGTCTTGCGCCAGATTTTGTGGGTTCAGGCTCTAGTCGCGACGCATACTTAGTGGTTCTAACCGTCGCTCTCATCATCTTGGGAAGAGTGGCAAAGCTTTTATTGGAGTACCTCCGCAAGCTTTTTGTAGTATCAAGAAACGAACAGTATCGGGTTGCTGTCACAGAAGAGACGTTCTCACGCGTCATCTCTTTCGGCCGTCAGTATTTCGATGAGCAATCGTTAGGCCGTGTCGATACTGAGATCAGCTGGTCGAGTTCAGTCGTCGGCCTCCTGGTCTCGGCCGAAGAACTACTTCGTTATGGGGTGGGCCTCATCGTCAAGGCTGGTGTGATGATTGCTATCAGTCTTCCGCTGTCTATCGCCTTTATAGTAACGCTGCCCTTCGTGAATCTGTTCCTTCACGTGATTAATCGCGCGGTTACAAGAATTTCTCGAGAAGGCGTAGAAGTCGAACGCCGGATGCGAGGTCGCGTTCTAGACCTTCTTGGTTCTGTGCCTTTGGTAAAGGCATACTCCCAAGAGAGGTCTGCATCCGAAGCGTATGCCGAGGTCCTGAACGAGGCTCGAGGTGTAGCGGTACGTCGGGATAGGATAGTGAGCCTTCGATATCCGGTTGAGGAAGTGTTTGTCCTCCTCGTCATGCTGCTCGTTCAGGCAGTGGTTATCTATATGTCAGGTGATTTTCGACCTGGCGATCTAGCGGCGTTTGGAGCCTTTCTCCTTCTGTTGCAGCAGGCATTGCCCGACTACAAGTACCTGACCGTCTTTAGCCTCAAGGTTGCAGAGGAAATCCCCCGCCTAGAGGCGCTCACAGGACTCTATTCTAATGAGGGAAAGTTCATTGTCCCCTCTGGGCCTAACACGTTCCAGGGCCTCAGAGACGCAATTAAAGTCGAGCAGTTAACGTTCGGATATCATTCGGATGTCCCCGTGCTCCGTGAAATTTCCACGACGTTCAAGGCTGGGAAGTTGACCGCAGTGGTCGGGCACAGTGGGGCAGGGAAGACGACCTTGGTCGACCTGATAGCACGCTTCTACGACGTGGAGCCAGGGACGATCTCATTTGACGGAGTAGACGTTCGGTCGTTTTCACTGGACTCACTTCACCGCTCCATGGCGATCGTGAGCCAGGACGTTTGGTTGCTCAACAGGACCGTCCGGGACAACCTGATATTTGGCTTAGATAGGCCAGTGTCGGATGAAGAGCTCTTCGAGTCATTGCATGACGTCCTACTGGCGGATTTTGTACGAGCTATGGCCTTCGGTCTCGATACTGAAATCGGAGATCGAGGTGTGAGATTGTCTGGCGGACAGCGACAACGATTGGCTCTCGCGAGGGCTCTCTTGCGTGACCCAAAGATCCTTATCCTCGATGAGGCTACGTCTGCGCTCGATAGCGTGGTCGAACTCAAAGTTGCGAAGGCCATTCAGCAGCGTTCGTCAGAACGGACCTTGATTGTCATTGCCCATAGACTCTCTACAATCCGGGAGGCGGATCAGATCGTAATCCTTGATGATGGTCGCCTGGTCGAGTCAGGCAAGTGGGAAGAGTTGCTTGAGGCCGGAGGCCCATTCGCGAGACTGCATGCGGCCCAGTTCCGGTTAGCATCTGGCTCGGAATCAGTCTGAGGTTCAGGGGTCGCCGTGCCAGTGGAGACTATTGAGTGTGCTGCCCGATCTTGAAGCGTTCGAGCCAGCGTCGACGTTGAGCCATTCGCTTGAGGTTGGTCAATTCTCGCATCCAGTGGTCGGCTCCACGCCACACTACTCCGGCTGCTTTGCGTCGATCCTCAACCATATGCATCAACTTATTGAAGGTAGTTTCCGGGAGCGGCCAGATGAAATGCAATAACGGCTTTGTCGGTCGGTCAGGATCGATAGTGTCGAATTCTGTAGGCCAATACATTGCGGACGGGTTCGGCAGTGGCTCTAGTTCTAAGCGGCCCCCGACGATGCCGATAGCGATCTCGTCTCCCAACCACGCCCCTTGGAGCAGAGATAGGCGAAGTCTTGGCTTAGCTTCGTAGAGAAAGCAGCGCAGGAATTCAAGCATGATCGTTCGTGCCGGTCTCCTCTTGAAAGCGAAGAAGCCACTGTTCGTCTTCAGGTAATAATCAATGTCGAACCTATCCATGAGCCTACGTGTTGAGAATCCGTGGTGATTCTCGTTTTCATTTTTTGTGAGCAACTCACCGAGGAACGCCATGGGGGTGTGCTGGAGGGCGTCGAACGCGTGATCTAGTGTACCTAAAACGAGGCAGTCGGCATCTACGAATATTGCTTCGTCCCAAGGGCATGCGTCTGCTAGGCCATACTTTAAAGTTCGTCCTCGTCTGAACTCGGTGCCTAAGATTGAGAGCGTGTCAAAAACATGGGGGTACCTAGAAGTCGCGATTTGACCTATGGGCTCGTCACATACAAGCCCGATGGGGTATTTCGTATGCTTTCTTAACGAAAGAGCCATGTCTACCGCCATCTCGAGGTAGCGAGAGGATCCAGCCGCCAGGGTCAGGTAACCTCGGTTGGGATGAGACATCGCGTAAGCTTCAGACTCGAGTGGGCGTTAGTTGCTGTTGAGCAACAAATCCCAAACATATGGCCCAGAACAGTAGTGGTATGGCCCAGAGCGATTCCCCAGCAGTGCTGAGCACCGCGGTGCCGATGAGACAGTATATGATTGTGATGAGCTCGAAAAAGAAGCTCCAGTGGAGCGGCACCTGATATGCTCTCAGTTGTTCTTGGACTGGTTCGGATTCAGCGATGGCTTCGTGGCCTTTTGGTGTCCGCACAAACTCACCACCAGATGTAAAGAATCCCTGAATCTGACCTATCGTGTTGTTTACCATGAGCCCGATTCCGATACATACGCTTGATACTATGTGTCCTATGGAACGAAGGCTCAGCCTTTTGTCACGTTCGAGCACCGTCAGTACGAAACTGACCGGAGCCGCAACTATGACCAGACCCATGATCCCCTGAACCACCCAGAATGTGGGGCGATTCATTAAGAGGACCGCCCATGGCCACAGGACCACATTTATCATGAGAATTGGATGAATCGCATAGCCCGCAAGAAGGAATGCCTCATCGATTCGGTCTTCAAGAAGCCCTCGGGCCGACAGCACTTTTCCCATGAGAAGCCTGAAACACTGTGCGTTCCCTTTGGACCAACGCTGCTGCTGTCTCTTGAAGGATCGCATGTCTGCTGGGAGTTCGTTCACAACACCTACGTCTCGCAGGTATCGACCCCTCCAACCTCGCAGCGCACATCTGTAACTAAGGTCTAGATCCTCCGTCAGTGTTTCCGCCGACCATCCTCCACCGTCATCGATTGCTTTTCTGCGCCAGACTCCCCCTGAACCGTTGAAGGTCGCGACGTTTCGAAAAAAAGCTCGGGTTGGCTTCTGCACGAAGAAGTGTCGATCCAAGAGTAAGGCTAGGGACGCGGCAAAAAATCCTCGAAGAGGTTCTCTCCAGGACCAGCGCGTCTGTACGAACGCTACATCAGGATGATCGAATCCGGTCCGATCCACTAAAACCGTGCGGAGGAAAGTGGGGTCTGGTACAAAGTCAGCATCGAAGACAGCTACGAATTCAGCTTCTGATTTCTCCAGTCCTTCTGTAAGCGCACCGGCTTTGTATCCGGAGCGGTGGTCTCTACGCAGATGCTCAATCTGGATCCCTTGTGAGCGGAGAGCCTGGACGACGTCTTTAACGATGTTAACGGTTTCGTCGTCGGAGTCGTCTAGCACTTGAACATCGAATCGGCTTCGAGGATAGTCCTGTAATGCAGCCGCTCTTATGATTCGCGCCGCCGCCCGCCTCTCGTTGTAGAGAGGCAGTTGGATTGTGACTAGGGGGAATAGATTGGATTCGTCCGTCTGAATTTCAGTTCTGTTTGGTGGTGACTCACTGGTCACGGTTGTCCTGATTTCTTGGCGATTCCGTACGAAGCGCCAAAGCATACGGAACTCCACTGCTGCGAAAGCGGCTCCTGTGAGCGCTGCAATCGCGTAGAGGACCGTGATGATTGGTGACATGAGATAGAGCTTGTTTGTCCGGGTTTGAACGTACTGACTGCTCTAGACGCTAAGCAGAATTTGGGCAGCCCGGCACCCCTGTCCATCTGCTGTTGGAACACGCCATCACCCAATGGTTCGCCTTAGATCCTCAACTCTGTGGATCTGCGACCAGACAGTCACGGCGGATAACACGGCCGGGTCACTTTTAGTTGTCTCCGAGAGGTCCAGGGAAAGGACTGCAGGCGATACCTTCTCATGGCGGTATGCCCGGATTACAAAGTGTGAAAGGGTGAGGGGGGTCTATGGATCACCAAATCCAAAGCGGACACTGTCGTAGGCAGGGGATAGCAGTTGTCTGGGTCTCCAGGAGAACGATAGCTTTTCACTTATGCCATTCATTGAGCAGATTCCGGTCAGCAAGGCAAAAGGCCTACTGAAGAAGCTCTTCGACGAAGCGATAGAGCGGTCAGGTCGTGTCTGGCACATTGTGCACATCATGAGCCAGAACCCTCAGGCCATGGATGCGTCGATGGGTCTTTATAAGGTGATCATGTTTGGGCCGTCACCACTAACGCGCTGGCAGCGCGAGATGCTCGCTGTCGTAACATCCAAGGCGAACGACTGTTTCTACTGAACACAGTCGCACGCGCATGACCTCCGGGATGAGGTCCAGGGTCTCTTCGAGTCTGGTGAGGACTGTGACTCGTTTGTACATGCGATAGTGCGGGACTGGCGTGTGGCTGGACTATCGCAGGCGGATCAAGCGCTCTGCCGATACGCGGAACTGTTGACTCGCAAAGACACTGAGGTCGAGCAGGGCTCAGTGGACGAACTGCGTGGGTACGGTTTCGACGATCGCGCGATTCACGATGCCACACAGGTTGTTGCCTACTTCAATTACATCACTCGGGTTGCGGATGGGCTGGGGGTAGAGCCAGAGAGTTTCATTAGTCCTTGGGGATTAGACGAAGTCTAAGTAGGTCTATCTCCAGGGTTGGCGCCCGTAGCTATATTCTTCCATTCTTACCGCGTCTGCCCGTTAGGGCCCACCCGTAATATATCGAATGGACACGAAGCGCCCCACCAATCCTGCCGCCGAGGAGATCCTCGGCGGATACTTCCCTGTCCTGGATCACGGGTTTGTTTCTCTAGTAGACTATATGGGCTCCGACGAAGATGTTGAGCGAGCCGCGCGGGTTAGTTATGGCTTTGGTACGCGGAAGGTCTCTCAGACCAGAGGTCTTGTCCGCTATCTGCGAAGGCACCGTCACACGACTCCGTCGGAGATGGTGGAGTTTAAGTTCCACTGTGCGATGCCGATGTTTGTGGCCCGACAATGGATACGTCATCGTACCGCGTCAGTGAACGAACTGTCGGCGCGGTACTCTCTGATGCCCCTGCTTTTCTACACTCCTCAGCGGGACCAGTTCGAACTGCAAAGCCGATCAAATAAGCAAGGCAGAGAAGGGGGCGCACCACCAGAGGTCTACCAAGAAGCCGTGAGGCGGTGGGAAAAGCTCCGGGCAGATGCGGGTGGTGCGTACTCTTGGATGCTTGAGGAGGATGTCGCTCGTGAGCTAGCTCGGATTGACCTCCCCGTCTCAACCTACACTCAGTGGTATTGGAAGATCGACCTCCACAACCTGCTTCATTTCCTGAGCCTAAGGGTGGACCCTCGGGCTCAGTGGGAAATCCAGCAGTTTGGTCGTGTGATTGCTGGTATGATCAAGAGAGTGGCTCCACTCTCATATGAGGCGTGGGTTGACTACGATCTAGGCTCTGAACCACTGACGCGGGTCGAGCGTCACTTGATCTCCAGCCTCCTTGAGGGCAACGAAGATGGATTACAGGCTCTCGACGGTGCCAAGGTTACCGCAGATGAAATGAAGGCGGCGGGCTTGTCGAGCCGGGAGATTACTGAACTGATGGAGAAGCTAAGCGCCCCATCTATTCCCGACTTCGAACTGGATGTGTCGCAGATGGTGGATGCGGACGCAATGGCGCGGAAAATGTATCAGGCGGTTCCGAGTAGTTTCGAGTAGAGTCGATACTCAGGGGAGGTTGGTTGGGCGCTCTACTTTACCCAAACAGTCTTAGCGTTGGTGAACTCCAGAATGCCTATAGGGCTGAGTTCTCGACCGTAGCCACTATCCTTGGTACCGCCGAACGGCAGCCTAGGGTCTGACTTTACGATCCCGTTGACGAAACAACTTCCCGCGTCGAGTAGTTCCGCGGCGATCTGTTCTCCTCGCTGAACATCTCCAGTGTAGACTGAGGCTCCGAGCCCGAATGCAGTGCCATTTGCGATCTCAATCGCGTCTGTGGTATCCGCTGCTGAGATGATCGTAGCGACGGGACCAAACAATTCTTCGCTATATGCTGCCATGCCTTCACGAACGTCCGAGAGGATCGTGGTCGGATACCAAGCTCCTGGACGGTTCGGGACGCTACCGCCCATGAGGAGACGTGCTCCAGCTTCTACAGAGCGTGACACTTGGTCATGAAGCGCGTCGCGCAGGTCTTCCCGAGCCATAGGACCAACGTCTGTCTGGGGGTCGGATGGGTCGCCTATGGACCACTCGCTCATCGCTTGGACGAGTTTTCCTTCAAATGCTTCACGAACGGACTCTACCACCACGAAACGTTTGGCTGCGACACAGCTTTGACCTGTATTGATGAGGCGACCCATAGCGCAGCTTTTGGCTGCTGCGTCCAGGTCTGCGTCAGCTAAGATTAACGACGGGTCGCTACCGCCCAGTTCTAGAACGCATGGCTTGATGGCAGCACCTGCGCGGGCCGCCACAGCTTTTCCTGCTCGCACGCTTCCGGTCAAGCTGACGGCACGAACACGCGGATCGTCGATTAGGTTTCCGGTCGCTTCCAAGTCAATGAAGAGGTTAGCGAACAGTCCTTCAGGATAACCAGCGTCTTTGAAGAGTTCTTCCAGTGCCGCGGCGCATGCGGGTACGCTTGGCGCATGTTTCAAGAGTGCTGCGTTCCCCGCCGTTAGGGCCGGGGCTCCGAAACGGATGACCTGCCAGAAGGGAAAGTTCCACGGCATTATGCCCAGCACGATCCCAAGTGGTCGGTAGGTCCAGTAACTGGACGTCCCATCGGTTGGGGCATCGACCGATCGTAACAGGCTTGGCGCTTGTTCAGCGTAGTATTCGCAAACCCATGCACACTTTTCAGCTTCGGCGGTGGCCTGACGGATGGGCTTGCCCATCTCACTAGTCATTAGGGCACCGAGGGCGTCTTTCCGTTCACGAAGAAGGCGTCCCATTTCGGCAAGTGGCCTGATTCGCTCCTCCACTGAAAGAAGTCGCCAATCGAGATAGGCAGCTTGAGCAGACGCAACCCTTTGTTCTGTTTGTGTTGGAGACTCGAAGGGCACTTCAGCGGTCTGTTTTCCAGTAGCGGGGTCGACGGCGACGAAGGGCATTACGACTAGCTCTCTGTTGGGTATGCTGAAACGTGGTCCGCCATCTTAACCGAAGTAGCTTCGTCTCGCCGCAGTCATGTCAGATGGGTTACCATCAAGTATTTACTACCATAAACGGGACGCTATGGAAACCCCACAATCGTCGGCAACGAACCCGAGGCCCTTGGGTCCGATGAGCAGAGCTGTTTGCCTGCTCGTGACCGGTGGCACTTTCGACAAAGAGTACGACGAGATTCACGGCACCCTGGAGTTCCGAAAGACGCATCTTCCGGACATGCTGGCTATGGCGAGATCTAGAATTGACGTCCGAATCCAGACCCTGATGATGATCGACTCACTGGAGATGACCGATGAGGACCGTGGGTCCATCCTGAATCACTGCAGAAATGCTTCCGAACGGCATATCGTGATCACACACGGAACCGACACGATGGTAGAGACAGCGCGGTTACTTGCAGATGAGGCTCTCAACAAGACGATCGTTCTAACGGGTGCGATGATTCCGATTGCTTTCGGGTCGTCAGACGGGCTCTTCAATCTCGGCGGTGCCCTCACAGCGGTTCAGGTTATCCCTGCGGGGGTCTACGTCATCATGAATGGGTGTGTTTTTCGTTGGGATAACGTTCAAAAGAATCAGAGGACCGGTGTCTTTGAGGCTATAGGTCCAGACTGACGGAGATCCGTAACCCGTTGCCGCCTCTTAATTGACCTAAGAGCGTCAGTCGTGCAGAGTGACTCAACTCACATGCACCGGACGTAAAACCTGTGCATATGGGCGTTGAAAAGCTTGTCAGTCCGATTCTTGAGGTCAGAAGGCTCTGACGTATGTCAGCTTTACGACACCAGTTTTACGAAGCCAGCGGGTATCCCTTGGATCATCTAGGGCGTCGGTTAGATAGCCTGTATCGAGTACGATAAACAGGTCACTGCCCGGTGTGTGGATCCAGTCGACGCGAACATTTGCCTGAAACTCGTTGGAGACATCGTCCCACTGCAGTAACGCGTATGCAAATAGCTTTCGGTTCAGAGCCGCCTCGAGCCTTGTGCTAAGTAGGGTAGTACTGAAATCCCCTTCTAAGACTGGGAGGGAGACGTTATTCCAATGGGCGTCTGTGTCTACTGTGAGATGCTTATTCACAATCCAAACAAAGCCCCCGCCAATCTGGGTCCGGGTTCCGTTCCAGAAGTCACCAAAGGAAAAACGCCCGTTTACCCCTAATCCCCGGGCTCTATCCGGACTGAAGTCGATCTGCGCGCTGCGAAAAGTGTAGTCCCTAGCGGGAAGCTTACGTCCGTTAATGAGTGCGGGAGTCTCTAGACGCTCGAATCTCTCCGTAACGCGGAGATTGATGTTATCTCCCGATTGAAAGTCCAACCGGTTTGACAACTGAAGAAGATGAGACTGTTTGCGTCCGTTAATTCCTTCGATCCAGTTTGACCCGAGTATGACGGATAACTGGCGTGCCCATGAACTGGTTTCGAATCTTGGGCGGGCGCCGATTTGGCCTCCCCAACGTTTTTGGTTCGGTCTTCGCACAAAACCGAGGTCCGGAGCGAAGGCCTCTCCGATTTGTGTGCGTGTTAGTTCGAAGAGATATAGGTCGTTTTGGAGAATGAGTTCTGCTTGGCCGGCGAAAGAACTACCAGATGTTTTGGAAACGTCCGCATCCCAAACGTTGGCACCCCACAAGAAGAAAGAACTACTGCTCCAAAATCGGCTTACGAGGTCTGCGCCAGCGACGCGGTTGTGTCCAGCGTTTGTCTCTTTTGCAGTGATTATGGCACCTAGGGTTGTGCGTCCGGGCAGGTCGCCACGCACCCGGGCAATGTTATTCCAAGCAGCCGGGACCGTTGCCTCTCTCGTCGCTGGGTCAGGTGACGTCACGGCTTCTGTCCAAAGACTCATGGCTCCGATGGACACGGGGCCGGTTTGACCCGTGAGGCGGCTCGCACCAACGATATCTGCTTCGAGTCCTATGCGCCGGGTGAAGAAAACCTCTGCTTCCTGAGATGCCCCAAACTGGAACAGGCTGGCGCGCTCTAAGAAAAATTCACGCTTCTCTGGGAAGAACAGGTTAAAGCGCGTGAGATTAATCTGGACGTTGTCGGCTTCAACCTGGGCAAAATCGGTATTGTAGGTGAGGTCGACTGTGAAGTTTGAAGTGACGGAAGCTTTTACATCCAGTCCAATATCTGTGTCCTGATTTGTCCCGGTGGCTTCCTCACTTTCGACACCAGCGATTAGATATGGCTTCACTTCGATGTGTCGACCCTTCTGGAGATCTCGAAGACCTGCGAGTGGAGCGTATCTAGAGACCTGTCGAATACCGGTTCGATACTCTTGACCTATGTGAGGCCAGTATACTTGTTCGTTCTTGCGCCGGATCGAACGGACGAAGGCTATGCCCATGTTGGGCGCTACGGCGTCTCCGAAGCGGATAGTAGTAAATGGGATCTCGACTTCGAGGAACCACCCTTCTTCCGTGATTCGTGTTTCAGTCGTGTATATTCCGTCCCAGTTCCAATCCTGGGTCGTTTCATCAGAGATCAGAGCGTCGTCCTGTGTGCCCAATGATCCGACCTCAAACAGGTATGCGTTACGGCCGTCGTTATACGTGTCGATAGCAATGAGCACGTTGTCGTCTTTGTCTATCCAGCCCCCGCGTTGGAGTATATTGCCCAGGATCCCTTCTGGCTCACTGTCAAACATCGACATGCCGAAGTAAAGCGCAGTTGGCGTATAGGCGATTCTTACCTCAGTGCGCTCCGTTGCCACAGCCCCATCGACGGGTTCTCGTTGACGGAATCCAGTGACTGGCTCGATATCTAACCAGAAATCCTCATCGAGTATGCCGTCAATCACTGGTGGAGTTGGGATGGCCACTGCCGTTGCTTGCTGCTGCCCTAAGGCTGGTGTGGTGCCGATCAGTATTGGGGTGATAGCCAGCAATGTCCTGATTCTTTGTATCACACAGCGCCTATGTTCGGAGAGTAGGAAGGGGAGTACTTCTTGCGGCGAAAATACCTAGGTTGGGAAGATGGTAAAGATTACACGGCTTCCATGGGTATCTGTATGCTATAGGTTTTTGTTCTCTTTGGCCTTCTTTTGTTAACGCTTAGGGGTCGAATACGGGAGTCCGATTTGAACTCAAACCAGATCGCCTATCTCGACGGGCCGCGCCTTCGGCGCTCACTTTTGGCGGCTTGCGATTACGCACAGCAGCAACGCGTTGAGTTAAACCGCATCAATGTTTTCCCTGTCCCAGATGGGGATACTGGGACGAATCTTTCTCTGACTCTTCAGGCAATAGCCGACCACATTCGGGGAGTCAGCGCACGATCGGTCGGAGAAGTAGCTCAGCGGGCTGCTCAAGGGGCAGTCCTAGGTGCGCGGGGAAATTGCGGGATGATGCTTTCGCATTTCTTGCTGGGTTTCGCCGAGAATATTGAAGGTCGGACACGGATAACAACCGGTGAGCTCGGGGAAGCGCTCAGTGCGGGAGTCGATATTCTCTATGAGTCTCTTGATAACCCTGTTGAGGGGACGATCCTCACGGTTATGCGTGATGTGGCCACTGCTGTTTGCAAGTCAGCTGAGGACGACTTTGTACCCCTCATGGTAGAGGCGGTTAGGGAGGCCAGATTATCACTGAACAGCACGCCTGAGAAGCTTGAAGCCCTGAAGAAGGCCGGAGTCGTCGATGCCGGAGCTAAGGGTTTTGTGAGTATGCTAGAGGGAGTGCAGATGTTCGTGGATGGCGTGCCTATTTCAGCATACAACACCGAGCAGCAGTTTGAAGGTCAACCCGTCTTGGCGATGGTCGATTATTCGGTGGAGGACGAACAGTACCGCTTTTGCACGGAGGCTTTGGTGCGTGGTGCGACGCTGCCCACGCAACCTGAGGTGCGAGAAGCTCTTCGCGAGTTGGGGGACTGTTTGATCGTGATTCGATCACAAGACGTCCTGAAAGTGCACATACACACGGACGAGCCGGAGGAAGTATTTTCCTACCTGCGTTCCGTCGGTGAACTGGCTACTCATAAAGCTGAGGACATGCATGTTCAGCATGAGACCATCGGAGCTGCGAGTGTGTCGGCCTCACATAGGTCAAAGGGGCACATTCAGATAGCGCGAAGGCCGGTGACGGTGGTAACTGACTCTGCGTGTGATTTGTCAGAGGAGGTTATCCGCGCACATGGCATCCATGTCATCCCGATGTCTCTTGTTCACGGTGACAAGACTTGGCGAGACGGCGTGGATATCACCGCTGAACAATTCCATGAGAAGCTGCGCACAGACGAAGCCCTCCCGACAACAAGCCAGCCAGCGCCGGTCGAGTTTTTAAAGACCTTCCAGGCTGCAGGGGAGGAGGGTGAGTCAGTGATTGGGGTCTTCGTTGGCTCTACGTTGAGCGGAACGGTTCGTGCCGCCGAGATGGCTGTCGATAGTACCGGTGACACTTCAATACATGTGATAGACTCCCTAGGAGCCTCTCTTCTACAAGGTATGTTGACCCTAAAGGCAGCGGAGCTCGGAGAGAGCGGTTGGGGTGTACAAGAGATTCGGAAAGAACTGGAACGCATCCGACGTCAATCCGGAATCGTGTTTACTGTGAGCACTTTTAAGCGTTTAATTGCATCCGGGCGAGTGGGGCGCGGCAAGGCTTTACTCGGTCGGTTCTTGGGCCTGAAGCCAATCTTGGGTGTAACGACAGAAGGTGAGGTGGCCGCGTTTGGCAAGGCGTTTGGTGACAAGCGTGCTCGGCCGGAATTGTTGAGGGTGGTTCGAAAGCAGGTGCCTGAGGCGACGAAGAAAGTTCGTTTCGGGATCGTTCAGGTGGGGGTTCCAGAGATTGTTCCTGACATCACAGCCGCGTTAAGAGAAGAGTACGGTTCGAGTGTTGACGTGCTGGCTGCTCCGGCAACTCCAGTGATTGCCACGCATACTGGGGTGGGAGCGTGGGGCGTGGCCTGGCTTGTCGAAGATTGAATCGATTGAGTCCCTAACGGGTCAGGCATCCCGGTAGTTTAAGGTTTTGCCGTCTTTACCTATCGAGCCACCAGGTCAAACTAGTGTTTTTGTTTTCCTGCAACGAGGACCTGGTATGTAGCTTTCTGCGCCTCGCTGAGGGCAGGGGGCAGTGTCACCACCGTGGCTTTCGAACTCATATCAGTTGGCAGGTGGAGCATCATAGAACTCAAATCGAAGCTGCTGTCCTCGACATAGGAACTCGCTCGCCCTGTCTCATCGATCTGGACGGTTTCCCCTGGAGCTAGCGCTAGAGCGAGGAGGCGACCGTATTTTGTCCAAGCTGGCAAAGGTTCCATTTCACCTGTCGCAATCGAGGGGATGAGCGTGCCTTTATAATAGGTTGCTGCATCCTCGTACTTCTCTGGGCTTAACTCTCTTAACTGACGGAGTTGATCCCGGTAGAACTCCCGGGGGTCGCGTGCGCCAGTGGTCTCAAGAGCCGTCAATAGCAGCTGTTCAGCTTTTTTGGTTAGATCAGAATTCATGGCGTGAGCATCTCGGCCTAAACGTACCAAGTCAACGTAGAGCGCGCTTATGATTTCTTATGATTCTCGCCCCTAGACTCCGCGCGTCATTTCGTCCAGAAACTCAGAGTTCGTCTTCGTCATCCTCATTCGCTCGGATAGGAAGGAGATCGCTTCCTCTGGTGGCATGTCTGAAAGGAAATTTCTAAGGAGAAAGACACGGTTCAGCTCAATATCTGATAGAAGGAGTTCTTCTTTTCGGGTGCTAGACTTGTTCAAGTCTATCGCCGGGAAAATCCGTTGTTCGGCTATTTCTCGTGCGAGCACTAACTCCATGTTTCCGGTGCCCTTGAATTCTTCGAAGATCACTTCATCCATTCTACTACCGGTCTCAATGAGAGCTGTAGCCACTATGGTGAGTGAGCCCCCGTCCATGATGTTTCGCGCTGATCCAAAGAAATGCTTGGGTTTTTGGAGAGCTTTAGTGTCGAGCCCTCCGGACATGATGCGCCCGGAGCGGCGGATAGCTGCGTTGTAGGCGCGACCTAAGCGGGTGATTGAGTCGAGCAAGATGACCACATCCTTGCCGTGCTCGACGAGGCGTTTCGCCTTTTCGAGCACCATCTCTGCAACTTGAATGTGTCTCTTCGGTGACTCGTCAAAAGTGGAGGCTACCACTTCTCCCCGGACCCTCTGCTGCATTTCCGTGACCTCTTCAGGTCGCTCGTCAACGAGGAGGACAATGAGGTGAACCTCGGGCCAATTGGTTGAGATCGCGTCTGCCATTTGTTGCAGGACGGTTGTTTTTCCTGCTTTGGGAGGCGAAACGATTAAGCCTCGCTGCCCTTCACCAATAGGAGCGATGAGATCCACCATTCGCATCGCGAGTCCTTGAGGATCATCTGGTACTTCAAGACTGAGTCTCTTCTCAGGATATCGTGGCTTTAGCTTGTCGAAGTCACCACGTTTCTGTCCCTCTTCCGGGTCGAGTCCATTAAGAAAGTCGACTCTCTCGAGCGCGATGTACTTCTCTCCTTTGCGGGGAGGACGTACTTGGCCTACAAGGGTATCACCTGTCTTTAGCGCGAACCGCTTGATCTGTGATGGACTTACGTAGATGTCATCTGGACTGTTCACGTAGCTCCAGGCCTGTGAGCGCAGGAACCCATATCCCTCTCTGAGGATCTCGAGAACACCTTCTCCGGTCAGGGGCTCACCGTTTTCGAGCAGGGTGCGCTCAATCTGGAGTAGGAGTTCTTGTTTGCGGAGGGCCTGGTACTGACCTAGGCCTAATCCCTCAGCTAGATCGTGAAGTTCTCCGACGTTCTTGCTTTGTAGTTCGGCGATGTCCACAGAGATGTCTGTGTGCGAGACCAGCCGGCACGATCCTTTTTCGATCGCACACGAGCATTGGAAAGATACGACCCGCGGGCCGCGATTAATGGGTCGCCGGCAGAGTCACGTCCAAGCGAATGGAACGGGCCGACGTTGGAAGGTCAAACTGCGAAAGCCTTGACCCAAAGCAACGTAATCAGCTAAAAAAATGAGGTCAAGCCGGATCTTTCGCCTTTTTTAGAATTCTTATCCGGAGATTGTCTCGCTAAGCGGACATAATCCTGCTGCGGGCTAAAAAGTGGGTGCAACGTTTTTGGCGATCCGATGCCCGCGGTTCATGCGATTTACTCAGGAATGGGGGGCATTGACTTACAGAAATCGAAAACAAACGTTTGCTCGTCCCTAACGTTTACGGAAAAACAAAGCAGGTTTCGTCGTGGCA
>CENY01354569.1_pt1 | contig 24200 bp, 17 predicted proteins | sample 356181 | NCBI WGS metagenome assembly CENY01 (sample SAMEA2619840, study PRJEB7988) | marine metagenome | isolation source: saline water (ENVO:00002010), including
GGGAAACTTTGGTTTTAACGGGCAAAAAAAAAGACCTCCACATGGAGGTCTCACTGGAACTTAGGTTGTATTTAAAGCAATCCTATAAGCCCATAGACCTCACTATATTCTTACAACAACAGCAGTTATTGGTGTGTAACAATTTTCCGGAATTGAAAGAGATCGGTCGCATGACTTTGATATGTAAACCTTTATTATTTTCACATTTGTCGGATTCGGCGATTAATCGTAATTCATGAATTATTTGTTGTCAATTTGGCTTATACTATAAAGTTATATCTAAATTTTAATAATTTTAGTTCCAAAACTTGATTCCTAAAGGATAACCATGAACAAGTTATTTAGTTTTCCAAATCCAGTTAATGAATATGCCGCTAGATCAGTCGCGGCTGTGGTTATTTTATTAGTGGCATCATTTTTAATAACTGCCAACGAATTCTTGTTGCTTTTTATCACATACGGCTTTCTAGCACGGGTATTAACCGGGCCTACATTAAGTCCAATCGGTCTTTTGGCAACTAAAATAATTGTCCCGGCTCTTGGGTCGCCAACTAAACTAGTCCCTGGACCTCCTAAAAGATTCGCGCAGTTTGTCGGATTGTTAATATCATCTTTAGCTGTTATTGCGATATTCGCATTTGATTCTCCAACATCCGCAAGGTATTTAATGGGAATAATTTGCTTTTTTGCAACATTAGAGTCAGTACTTGGATTTTGTGCAGGCTGTTTCGTTTTTGGCTGGCTAATGAAATTAAATGTGATTCCAGAATCTGTGTGTGAAAGCTGCGTAATTGATATAGAAACAGCCGATTTGAATTGATTTTGTATTCGCTACTGATGAATGGTTATGCGCATGCTGATTACTGGCGTTTGTGCCAGATCGAAGATAATAAAAGCTTAACAATTTTTTCTATAACAATAGAATTTGTACCAGCAACGTAACACCGTGAGAATCACATTACATTTTTGTCCACTTTAGCTGACGTTGTGTTGGCTTCGTAAAAGTATCTACAGACGCGATTCTTTTTGTTCAATAAAAAGTTAATTTTGGATCACGATCTGCCCAGCTCATCTAGCAAACGTTACAATCAAACCTTCGACAAATTCACTAATACTGTTATGACTTTTAAAGGAGAACTTTATGACGACGGAATTGGAGGGGGACACTAGAGTGCCAGTAACGGTGTTGACGGGTTTTTTAGGAGCCGGCAAAACGACCTTAGTTAATCGTATTTTGACAGAGAACCACGGAAAGCGAATTGCCGTGGTGGAGAACGAATACAACGAACTCTCGATTGACAGAGACCTGGTTGTGAGTGAAGCTGAAGAAATTATTGAGATGAACAACGGCTGCCTCTGCTGCTTGGTGAGAGGAGACCTGATTCATGCCCTAAGAGAATTGCTACAACGTCGCGATAAGTTCGACTACATACTGATCGAAACCAGTGGCCTAACGGATCCAGGTCCCGTGGCTCAGACATTTGTTGTTGATGAATATTTGAAGGAAAAAGTATCAATAGACGGTATCGTCACTATAGTAGATGCCAAGCATGTGTGGCAACACATTGACGAACGACAAGAACTGAAAGAGCAGATTGGCTTTGCAGATGTGGTCTTGCTAAATAAAACAGATCTGGTTACAGAGGCCGAGTTGGATAAACTGGAGACTCGTGTCAAGTCTATTAATGCCCTGGCAAAAACGCACAGGACCAAAAATTCGGCGGCCAAAATGGATGACATATTAGATATCGGTGCCTTTGATCTTGAACGTATATTATCAACACATCCCAATTTGCTGACATCTGAGGAGGATGAATGTGAAATTGCAGAGGGAATTTCGTCAGTTGGGATAGCGTTTCCAGGGGACTTGGACGGAGAGAAAATGGAGGAATGGGCCCATGAATTGGGTCATGAAAAAGGTGAAGATATTTTCCGACTCAAGGGAGTATTGAGCTTTAAAGGTGTGCCGGATAGGGTGGTTTTTCAAGGTGTGCACGCGATTATGGACGGACAAACAGATAGGCCGTGGGGATCCGACCAGAGATTCAACAAAGTAGTTTTCATTGGGCGGAACCTAGATAAGAGTGAGTTGGAGTCAGGTCTGCGTGCTTGCCTAGCTTGAAGAAGTAAATCAAGAGTTGATTAAGAATGTGTTTATTAGGCTATTGTTTTAAAGGAAATAGCCGAGAGACGAATTTTTATATGGGATTATAGATAGTGTATGGGCGCGCGAGCACTCTTCTAAACAACACGTCTCTTTACACTAGTCTTATATGGGTTTTTTTGTTTTCAAGCCTCCTTTATTTCTTATTTTTTATTACGATGTTTTATTTCATCCAAAACCCGCCTAACAAGGATTCAAGCTTGGTATAGTGCAGTTATCAAGATCACCGAGTTTTACCGAAGCTCTATTCCCGGTTGCCCACGAGAATTTATCTTCGAAATTCTTCGCCTGGTTTGAGAAATAAGTCCATTCTTCCTCCGTGAGAGGTTCATCGGTAAGGACAAGGGTCATAATCCTAAATTCCTTCTGAGATTCTGTGTGGTCAGGGACACGAGGACCCAATTTTTCAATGATATCCTCGATCGTCACAGTAATTTTCTTATCCGCATACCATTTGTGTTCGTCGAAAAAATCGCCAGCCGTTGCAGCTATACCTCTAAAAAGAACTATATCCTCGACTTCCTCTGGGGGTATTAATCCCATCAGGTAGAGTTCGAAGTTACTGTATGGTACTGAGTTTCCGCCATTTGCATATGTTCCGAACGGCTCTGCTGTATACCAGTTATCACCTAGATCTTGTAAGGTGCTTAAATCAAAACCACCTAGTTGACCGTTTATGCTGCTTACTCCCCAGTGGGAACCTGAATGTTCCTCATCCATTGCGTCCTCAGGATGTATAACATTAGTGTCAAAGGTGGAGGCTCTGAGATTTCCTGTGCTGAGAGAATAATTACCCCAGTGGTGCATCAACTCGTGTAGGGATGGACCGCAGCAAAGCCCTGTTTTAGTAGGTAAATAGATTAATGCTTTAAGTTTTCCATCTGAACCTACATACTTAGTTGAATCGTATCCTTCTTCATCCTCGCTAATGCCCATCACATCATTTGAAATACCTCTGTAGCTACCCAGATAGTCAAGTGATGTAACTGCCTCATTCTGCACCAAGAATACAAAGTCAAAATCGTCTTTGAAATGAGAGTATACGTCCTTCATCAAATAGTTTCTCATTGAGGAGTTGACAGAGGCACCGTCAACCCATTCAGGATATTCGAAAGTGGAGAGTTCTGCCGAGGCAGAGTATCCATCCGGCGATACAGATATTTTTGAAGGTTCCCTAATGACGGGGCCTGATTGCCGTAGAGGTTCCACGCGTCTCTCAACACCGATTGGATCGAGAATTCCGTTAGCAAGATATATCCAGTCAAGCTTTCCACCAAAAGCTCCGGAGCCGCTTCCACTGAAAAGTCCTAGGCTATTGTCGACATGATGTACATTGGATTTGCTAGACCAGTGATGATTGGTCTCCCAGTCTGAAGCGAAGCTCCATTCAAAACCTTCCGGTAGAGTGAATATTTCTGTTTCATTAGGAAGTTCCGATCCATCAAGAACAGTGAGAGATGCTTGTTTTTCAGGGATGTTGATTGTGAAATGTATTTCATTCCATCTTTTAATATCCAGTCCAACATCAGAAACTAAAAAGACCTGTTTGTGTTCTCGATAATCTCCAAAGGGACTCATATTTAAGGTCACCTCAACCTGGCACAATTCGTTCACATTTATCTGAAGCCACCGGTAATAGCCACCAAAAGATAACAATAGCCGATTTGGAGAATGCTTCTCGTGATAATCTGTCCAGTCCGTACCTTTTACGTAGTTTCCATTGGCATCATAATGAAACCCTTTTACTGGCATTTCGTGAGGTAATACCTCTGGCAGCACAGAGAAGGCGAGAGTGAATTTGTCTCGATGAAGACTCTTATCTATCGTTCCGCTCGGTTTTAGGCTAACGGTTCCTGAGACACCCCACGAATCACCCTTCAGATACGGCACGTCCAGTATTCCATCGTGAAACAATACATCTTTTCCTTCCTTATTACTGGAAAAATCCCAGTCATATCCACCTGCGACTGCGTTACCCCCCGATTCCGTAAAGTCCCAGTAGCCTACATCGTTGATTTTAGGTGAAATAATCAGGTTAGAGTATGATTCTTCCGGATACAGAACTGGGTAACCGTGGAAAATCACCTCTGTATTATCTAATCTATCTTTCCAGTGATTATATGAAAGTGTTAAGGATTCCCTAAGCGCATCTATATCTTCAAGAGAATTTACCGAATCCCACGATCCAAATTTTATTAGTAATTCATCATCACTTGAAGCAAGATAGTCTTCGAAGTCCTTTACCTTCTTAGTGAGGCTTCCCCTATTCTCATTTCGCTTCGCTAAGAACTCCTCTATATCCGGGGACAACCCAAGCCAGTCGTTCCAGTACAAAATTCTGTTTTCATAGCCTTTACCAGGGGTAACATCTTTACCCTCTGCCTTCATTTTGGCATTAAGTTCGGGCCAATAATCATAATTTCTCGGCCACTCATAAACGTATTTCCCGGTTGGATGTGCTCTGTATATACCGTCTGGATATAGAAGGTCCCCATTGCTTCCAACTTCACTGTAATTCCGGTGTCCACACCCGGTATTGGGGTCTATATCCGTGGGTGCATTTACAACGGCATATATTCTTTCTGCTTGGGAAAGTGGTTCAGGACGACCTTCACCCTTCGTCACAATTGCAGCTGATGTTGACACAGTTCCATTATTATTATCGGCTATAGCTCCTGACGATATGTTTAATTCATAATTGCCTTCGCCCTTATTTCCGTAAGACCAGGCTTTTATAATGTAATCACCATCCCCTTTATCAAGAGTGATGGTTTTTGATGTCTTGGCGCTTGCCTGAGTTGATATCCAGTAATATCCTGCCCCATCTACGTATGCGGATGAACCAGGTTTAAATATGTCAGCGTCCAATTGGGAACCAGACAAGGATGTGATATCAAGAGTTATTACTTCACCATCTTTAGCAGAAAATTTGTAGCAGTCGTATTTATCACTATTGGAGATGGTCCCTGATATAGATTCTTCCACCGTAAGTACTTTACAAGTTTCAGAAGCATTGGAACTGGATGAAACTGCCTCATCACCTTCAGAGACGATAAGGTCATATTCTCCTTCTGCTTTATTTCCATAAGACCATAATTTGATCTTGTAAGCCCCATCTCCTTTGTCGAGATATGTATTGAGTGCGACATCAGGAGTCCCACTTGAAGCTGTTACGTATTTGTACCCGGTGTTTGTTTCAGTAATCTGACTGTCTGGAGCATAAAGGTCAGCATCTAACGCAACACCGTTTTTAGATATCATGTTAATAACGACATTATTGTTTTGACTGGCTTTAAATGCGTAACAATCAAATTTGTTTGATTCTTCAATGTTTCCGGATACAACGGTATCTAGAGGGATGTCGACACATATGGCGCTTGAATCAGAACTCTGCGAGGAGGAGGCCGTGGATGTGTTTGATGTTGGTTTCGAAATGGAAACTTCGTAGTCTCCTAGTTCGTCAGAATATGACCAAACCTTGACACTGTATTTACCCGTTCCTTTGTCTAAGGGTAGTGTTCCTGAGTTGATTTCCATTCCCGATGCTGTCACCCAGGCATACCCAGTGTTACCTAGAGCGACTTTGGAATTCGGGGCATAAAGGTCTGCATCCAGGCTAGTGCCCGACTTAGAATTTAAACTTATGAGGACTAGATTATTCTCTTGAATGGCTTGATCATCAATTTCAAACTCGTAGCAGTCATATCCTGGCGCATCAGCTACGGTTCCAGTCACAGTATTTCCTAATGTTAAAGATTCACATGTGACTGTCGCCCCAGTCGCAAAGCCTATGAGATTTCTGCCCGTATCGGAAATCGTTAGGAAAACGGAAGCTACGATTATGAGTGAAATCGCCAACGCAGGGACAATCCAAATCCGAGCATTAGAAGCTCTGGAGTACATATCATTCATGAGAGTCTATCCTTTTGAAATAACTTCAAATTCGTAGTGTCTAATCAAAAAAACGATTACTTGAGGAACAACACTACATTCTATATGACTGTCCATAAAGCGTGTAAATACTTGTGTTTATCCCTTATTCTTTAAAATGGAGGATCTATCCACTTTCTAGGTAGGGGCAAAAAATTTGAGTGGATTGCCTAGAGCATCTGGTAACCAACCCTTCACCGAAACACTCCAAGAGAGCTGGAATCCGGACCCCGTAATTAAAGTCAAATTAGACTTACTTTAAAGAATCTAGGAATTCTAAGAGGGCCACGTTTACCTCTTCTGGTGCTTCTTGTTGAACCCAATGACCTGCACCTTTTATAACTTTACTAACGCGCATATCCCTACAATGAATGTCAGGAGTTTCGTACAAATCAATCCCCGGCACAAAAGTCCGTACTAAGTCCTTACTACCCGCTATAAAGCAGCTTGGTTGCTCAACAGGTTCTACACCCATCATGGGTAAATTGTCGAAGTCTTGATCCTGATTTCTATAACGATTTATTGGACCACGAAAACCGCCGGCAGAAAAATTGTCAATGTAGTACTCGAGGTCTTTATCTGATAGCCAAGCAGGAAAGGGATCTGGGTCCTCAAAATCTCCCAATAGGGTAGTTGAGGGGGGTCGATTCACCCAATTTTCAAGGGAAGATGCGTCACCGCTCGCAGAGAAATAGATCTTCCTTAGAGATAGTCGAATATCAGATTCCAACTCTTTCTCTGCTACTCCTTCTTTCTGAAAATATAATTGATAGAAGAATTTGTCTTTGTATAGTTGCCGTAATGCTTGTAGGTTAGAAACAGGACCCCGCTTTCGATAAGGGACACTTAGCCCCGCAACGGCGGATATCCGATTTTTATGTAAGGTGGCAGTGTTCCATACAATGGGAGCTCCCCAATCATGTCCAATTAGAACTGCTTTTTCTTCCTCAAAATAATCTATTAAACCTATCAAATCAGCCATGTGGTCAGACATTCCGTAGGAGTCAATAGGGTATGGTTTATCACTACCTCCATAACCTCTTACATCAAGGGCTAAAACACGATATCCTGCTGATGCGATAGGTTTTATCTGGTGTCGCCATGAATACCAGAGTTCTGGGAATCCATGAACCATAATTACCAATGGACCTTCACCCTCTATCGCAACCCTTAAATTGATGTTGTTACTTTTAATGGTCTTAATTTCGAATTTCCAATCCATTATGAATCCTACCTCAACTTAGAAGAAAAATTAGTATTTTAGATGTGTACCGCGTGAGATATATCAACCCTGAACATGTTAAATATATTTAGTTATGTATTTTTTGGGATGCTACCATGCCCCCGTCAACCAATATGGTTTCTCCGTTAACGTACTTACCAAGATCAGACGATAAATATAAAACTGCATTTGCTATATCACTTGGAAGTCCTCCCTTTGCAGCGGGCACGAATTCTTTGAAGTCGTCTGGGTTATGTGGAGGACCATCGATTGAATCGTCATCAAGTTCTGGCAAATTGTTTGATATTGCTCCAGGTGCGATGCAGTTTGCGGTAATATTTTTTCCAGCTAAGTCTGCTGCTATGCCCTTTACCATTCTCCTTAAAGCCATTTTGGCGGTCCCATAGGCGGTCCAATTCGGCATGGCCACATAAGAATGAACACTTGATAAGCAAATAATTCTTCCTTCAATACCGCTTGAGATCATTTCCCTTGCGGCCCTTTGAGAGGCAAAAAAGTACCCTTTCAAAGATAAATTCATCATTCTGTCCCAGTAGACTTCATCTGTCTCAAAAAAAGGCCTTTGTTGATCAGGGAAAATAGCATTATTTACCAAAATATCAATTTGGTTGTGTTGTGCCATGAAAGAATCAAATACGGATTTGATATCTTCAAGCTTACTGACATCACCTTGGTGAAAACTGCTACGTACTCCACTTTTAGTGATTATTTCCAATAGCCTCTGTGTGAACTCATCATCTAAAATATCATTTACCGCTACATCGGCACCCTCATTTGCGAGCGTTATTGCTATTCCTCGCCCTATCCCTTTTCTGGCTCCGGTAATTAAAGCCTTTTTCCCGTCAAGTAATCCCATTTTTCTAGCCCTTGTAATTCGGATTAAAATAAATTTTTCCCAACCTTTGTAAAAAGATTCAGATTACGTAAATATATTAAAATTCATTTGACATTAATAGCTGCTTTATTGAAGACACCCAGTCTGAGGAAATTATGAGTAACGTTGAAGATAAATCTGAGGGTATGTTTTCATCCGAGGCCGTGGTGCTCAGAGGAGATGGTGAACCTCTAAGTTCATACGACTATATTAAACGCCTTAATGACATAGCTGATCATTCATTTATACCAAAAGATGATTATTCTGTAGGTGGGAGTGTAGGAGAATTGGAAGCTTCTATGGCCACTATACTTGGAAAAGAATCTGCAGTATTTATGCCCACTGGGACACTTGCTAACCATATCGCTGTTCGAAATCTATGCCACGGGGCATCTAGACTTATCGTGCAAGAACAAGGTCATTTATACAGAGATAGTGGTGATACTGTGCAGCAGCTCAGTGGAATCAATTTGTTACCTTTGGGTGTAGGAAACCCCTGCTTTACCTATACAGAAGTGGAGCAAGCAATAAAGGATTCATTGGGGGGAAGGGTGCCTATGGAAATAGGGGGTCTCGTAATTGAGAGTCCAGTACGTAGATGTCATGGTCAAATAATTCCATTTGGAGAGATGCAGCGGATCACCCGGCTTTGTAAGGAAAATTCGATAGGCACACATTTAGACGGGGCTCGATTATTCATGATGAGTGCTGCGACAGGAATCGCTCTATCAGATTATTCAAATCTTTTTGATACAGTGTATGTATCAATGTGGAAATATTTCGGATCACCATTTGGCGCAATCCTCGCTGGCTCTAATGAATTTTGTGAAAATTTGTTCCATCAACGTCGAATGTTTGGCGGCGGGTTACCTTCGGCCTCACTGGCGGCGGCTCTGGCACTTGAAGGCAGTAAATCCTTCCAAAATGATTTTAATGACGCAATGAATAAAGGCATCGAATTATTAACTAGACTTAACGACAATCCAGAGGTGCAGTGGGAGCTACATGAAAATTTGTCAAATATATTCCCAGTAATTTTGTCAAAAAGAATAGACGTTATGTGCCTGTCAGATGCTTTAAATAAGAGAGGTATATTCATCGATAATCAAGTCGATGACATGAATAGAATTTACATCACTGTTAATGTTACTTTGTTGAGGAAACCTGTTGAGGATATTTTGCGTGGATTCACGGAAGCTTTGAAAGAGTCTGAAGTGACTACATAATGGATACTATAATCATGATCATATTTATTTCCAAGCTCAAATAATGACTCTCGGACACAATTATTCCATATTGTCATAGTTTTAAGTTGTAACTAGGTAGCTTCAGGTTTACCATTGCCAAGGTTTTCCAGCCCAGAAATTAATTATGCTGACCCTTAGGAGAAAATGATGACTCAGGAAAAAACACTCAGACAACGCATCCGGGATGGAGAAGTTTTGGTAGCGTTGCGTGGATCTCTGGATACCACAAAGAGCCAATTATCAGATATTTGGGCAACAGGCCATTATGACTATATCTGGATTGATGGGCAGCATACAGCTTTTAGCGAAGAATCACTTGTAGCCTATTGCACAGCTGCTGAGGAGTTGGGTATTGACGTGCAGTTGAGAATACCTCATACCCGCCACGCCTACTTAGTCGGTAGATATTTAGACTTAGGGTGTAGCGCTGTCTTGGTACCCGAAGTAATGGAAGAGGAGACTGTGGATGATGCTCTTGCATATGCTTATTATCCCCAGGTTGGCAGGCGAAGTTGGGGTGGAGAGGCACGTAGAGGGGTACGTGGTGTAGCAAAAGGCATGGATCGATTGCAATATGCAGCCTGGTGGAATGACTATGTGACATTAAGTATTCAAGTGGAGTCAGTTGAAGCTGTAACTAATATTAAGAAATTGGCTAAACCAGGTGTGACTGTTGTGACCTTTGGACCCAATGATCTGTCTTTCAACATGGAGGGCCATGAAGGTTATCCTCTAAAGAGCGTAGATGACTGCATGCGCAATGTGGCCGCACAATTGGACGGAACAGGTATACGACTCGCCATGGGTACTGGAACAAAACCAGACGAACGTGAAAAGTATCTCGAGATAGGGATTACACTTTTTCAGGAAGACCCGCCTGAGTAGTTATTTCCTCAGATTTACAGAAAGCGATATTTTAGACTAGGACTGACAAAATATTCTTAATACTTTCCATTTCTTCTTTACTGAGGATTTTTAATAGCTAGTTGGGGAGTATTATGGAATTAAATGGGCACTAATTTCATTCATTGACTGCTTGGATTCAAGGTTATAAACGAAGTCATATATAGCCTCTGATTTCTCTTGTCCTAAAAGTGGCTCTGATAAACCAAGAAACTTATTAAGAGTATCGTCCCAACTTACAGGATTTTCAGGTTCTCCTTTCGGATAATCAACATTTTGCTCATATTTCTTTCCATCTATTGTTGAAATAGAAATATGTGACTGCATTTCATGTTGAAATGTCTTTTGCCTTACATTTACTTTTCCCATAACTGTTTGCAGAGTTTCATCACCAATCAACTGATAGGAATCCCATAAGTATTCACCCTTGAGGGCTGCAACCGCCGCAGCGAAATAAGCACTGAATTGCGCCTCCACAGTATTTTTGGGGAAATCTGCTGAATATCCAACCATATCGTAGCCAGTTTTCCCCATACTGATATCAATTTTCGAAATATCATTGTGATTGATGTCGTTATCCTGAGTAATATCTAATACTGCATCTATAGTTGCATGACTAAATCTACAACAAGGATACGGTTTAACGGCCGTGTTCATAACTTCAAAATCAGTGCCATAAGAATCAAATATAGAAAAATCTGTGATTTCATCATTTGCATATAGTTTGAGATATCCGAACTTACCCTCAATTGGATTGGTTGCTCCCAAGTAACCACTTTTTGCCATTACTAGACTTAATATGGAATTGTGAGGAGTCAGCCCAGTATGCAATCGTTTATTCCAGGAGCCGTTATCCAAAAATTGTTGTGAACCTGCTATTTGGCTCACATTTAACCCCATTGCATTTTGGATAACATCTGCGTTCAAATTCAATAATTTTCCACCGGCGGCAGTACATCCGAATATGTTGGTGGTGGCAGTCGGATGAAAGCCCTTCCGGTGGATAGATGGGCCATGCGTTCGGCCGATTTTTAGGGTTATGTCATATCCGACAATTGATGCAAGTAGAAAGTCCATCCCAGATTTCCCATGCTCTTGCGCTAATGCTAAATTAGATGAAAAGATAGGTGTTCCTGGATGAATTATAGATTCCTGATGAGTGTCGTCGAAATCCATACTATGAGCCAATGTAGCATTCGCTAACGAAGCATAATGTGCCGGATATGTATACGGAAACCCTATGACCTGTGAGGACCCTGAAGCGCCGCTTACCAGTGTTTTTATTCCATTCATAATGGATTCCGAAGAGTCGGCAAGGTAACTACCCCCGAGAGCAACGCCAATATAATCTAAGAATAACTGTTTACTCCTATCAACTACTTCCGGAGGAACATCTTCAAATTTTATTGATGAAAGGTAGTCCAAAGATAATTGGGTAATGTTTTTAACATCGGTCATTTCTGTTGGCCTCCAATCTATTGGACCAGTCAGTGGAATAGATACATATTATATGATGCTATCTTAATCCAGTCGTAAATCGATATGTGAAATACTTTCTGTATTTTTGGCGGTAAAGTTGTCTTATTTGCTCACGATTTCATTTCGATAGAAGATGATCAATGTATGTGCATTGTGGCAGTTTAATTGGAGAATGCATGTATCCGGCTTCTTGTAGGGATGGGAACCAAGCTAACATGTATTACCTTAGTTAGAGGATTACTGAATCTAGTAGTTGCAGTAATTGAAAACTAAGTCGTGCCTTTAAACCTTATATGAACTTCGAAAGAGATAATCAAGAACGGATGACAGGGGTGTACTTTGGCTAATATAGAAAAGGATTCTCAGCATGTTTCTAGCCTAGATGAGGTAAACATCTTTTTTGACAGAGCTGCTGAGAGGTTATCACTGGACCAAGGCATGCGATCCTTATTAAAAGCTCCATGGCGTGAGCTTAGCGTTTCGATTCCGATACGTATGGATAGCGGTGAGATGAGAATCTTTCATGGATACAGGGTCCAACACAATGGAGCCCGCGGCCCATATAAAGGAGGAGTTCGCTATCATCCAGAGGCTGATATGGAGGAAGTCCGTGCTCTAGCTTCTCTTATGACATGGAAAACGGCACTTGCAGACATTCCTTTTGGAGGTGCAAAGGGAGGAATCCAATGTGACCCCGCTTCCATGAGCCTCGACGAACTTAACCGTGTTACTAGACGCTATGTTCAGAATATAGACCACATATTAGGTCCTAATAGAGATATTTTGGCTCCGGACTTAGGTACCAATTCTCAGACTATGGCCTGGGTTATGGATACGTATGGCCAAATACATGGACATAACCCCGCTTGCGTGACCGGAAAGCCGGTCGAATTAGGGGGGTCGGAAGGTAGAGAATCTGCGACTGGTAGAGGGGCGGTTTACACCATGGCTGAGGCTATTGGAGACTTGGGAATAGAAATGAACGGTGCGAACGTTGTGATACAGGGTTTTGGCAATGTTGGATCGTGGTTCGCGCAAATCGCTGCTGAACATGGTTGTCTTGTAACCGCAGTGAGTGATGCAAAAGGCGGCGTTTACAACAGTAAAGGATTGGACATTAAAGCCCTATTTACACATGTTAATGATTCTGGTTTTGTGGACGGATTCAAAGGTGCGGAACATATAGCAAATGAAGAGTTATTAGAACTTAATTGTGATGTTTTAGTTCCCGCAGCCATTGATCGGGTTATTAATGCTCAAAATGCAGGTAACGTAAAGGCAAGTCTTGTAGTCGAGGCAGCTAACCATCCACTCACACCAGAGGCAGATGACATCTTGGCTAATAACGGAATTATTGTGTTACCGGACATCCTTGTAAACGCAGGGGGAGTAGTAGTTTCTTATTTTGAATGGACTCAAAATTTATATCAATATCGTTGGTCAGAAGAACGGGTGAATACAGAGTTGAGGGACGTCATGTCTACTGCTTATAAAGCAGTGAAAGCGGAATCTCGTCGCAACAAAATATCTATGAGGGAAGCTGCATTAATTGTAGGGATTATCCGTGTCGCCCGTGTAGTTGAAATGAGGGGATTCATTCCTTAGTATATCGACAATAAATCTAGGTAAGCCTAGCGTTTACGATTTGGCATGTAGAGGAATATGAATTTCTGATTAAAGACTGGAAGTCAGAAGATTTAGTATAAGCGTGAAACCTTTGATACTAATCAGATCTCACGCTTATATGCCGTGATAAACAGCTCTTATTTTATTCTTTCTGTAGGGTAGATATCCCTATCCACACCAACGAGGCGACGGCTCCGAGGTATCCAATCATCATCAAAGGATTTTCATAGTCTATTAATGAGACCAGTGTTCCGAATATTCCGATGACGATCATTAGTCCACCTAGGATAGGGGTGAAGTTCTTTTGTTGAAGAATACCGATACCGAAGAAGAAGATACCTACCCAAGTTGTGAAGGTAGCAATTGCTCCTGCAGCCTGAGCACCGGCAAACATACTGGACGCCACAGCCATATCCCCACTATGAGCTGCTTCCGCAGTACCTACGGTAAATGCAACTTCTCCTAGTTGAGCAGCTGAACCAAGCGCCACCAAAAAGAATCCGAAACCAGCCAACAGGTACCCTGGCCCCCCTTGCATACTATTTTTTACAGTATTCAATCCAAATATACCGAGTAAAAACAAGACCGTTATCAGGGGAAAGGCGTACTTGACAACTTCGTTGTTGTCACCTATTTCAGCAATCCATTTAGTAGGCTCCCCTGTAGACGCGCCACCCAGTACACCTATTCCAATCACAATCCATGCAAGAATGGCAAGGACCGGCGCGATTATCATAGATAAACCTGTAAATTTATTAGAATCCATATTACTCTCCTTTATGATCCTGACGATTTAAAATCCGGTTATTAAGCAAAATTCGGAAGTCCGTTTATTCGCCGTTGGATATTAGATAACGTTGTGAATCATCTAATTCTCCTTGGGAATATAAAATATGAAACGAAGAAATAATAGCTATTCTGAGGCAGTGTTTTGTTAAATTGGTTCGCTATTAAACTTCCTATTTATCATGCGTGACAGGTTTGTCAAAAGGTTGCCTATCGACGTATTCTTCAGAAATATGCTGTAGAAATGAAATGTACTGAATTATGCAGAAGATTGGGTAAATGAAGGTTGCAAAATGTCTCTAGGATTTGGAATCATAGGTGCTGGTCAGAGATGTATGTATTTTTTTGGTCCGGAAATACAAAAAAATGATAGGTCTCATCTCGTTGCTATAGCGGAAAAAGAAAATGATCGTCTTCAGAGTGCGATTACTGACCTGGGTGGAAACATCCGTGGGTACAGCAATATAGATGACCTATTGAGGGATAAGGAAGTGGAGGCAATTATCATATCTACACCGGACTACACGCATCGAGAACTTCTAGATAAAGCGTTGGACGCTGGAAAGCATGTGATTTGTGAAAAGCCTATGGCCACCACATTTGAGGATGCACTCCACATAACGCTTAGAGCTAGGGCTACTTCAAAAGTTGTGCAAATCGGTTTCTTGCTACGTTTCGCTCCAATGTTTACAAAATTAAAAGAGATCGTGGATTCGGGCGCGGTGGGTAAATTAGTGCAAGTAAATGCCTCAGAGGTAGTTGAGTATTACCACGGAGCTTCATTCTTCAGAAGATGGCAACGATACCGCAAACAAAGTGGAGGACTTTTGGTTCACAAGGCCTGTCATACATTTGATGTGACCAACTGGCTTGTCGGATCAATACCGAAGAGTGTTAGTGCGATTGGAGGGAGAGATACCTTTATAGAAAATCCTGAAGGTGCACAAAGATGTAGGGAATGTAAGTTGATTGATACTTGTCCAGCAGCGTACAGGAGTGAAGAGTACAGTTACACATATATGACCATTAAAGAGAGATCAGATGTCGCATTTTTTGGGAATGATACGTGCCCATACAACGTCAATAAAGATATTATCGACAACGCGATGGTAATGACTACCTATGAAAATGGAGTCCGTTTCACGTTCAACTTTTCCACTACTGGCAGAAGACATGAGAGAAGTTTTATGTTAGTTGGAGATCAAGGTGTAGTAACAGCCAGCCAGGCTGACGGTAAGATAGTTGTTGAGCCATTGAAGGGAGAAATAGTAGATTACATAATTCCTGAGGAATTAAGAGACGAACACGGTGGTGGTGACGAATATATACTTGGATCGTTTCTTAATTCTGTCTACGATGGAGAGCCTTCACCTGTCGACGTAAAAGCCGGAATGACTAGCCTAGCTATTGCACTAGGAGCGACAAAGTCAATCGATGTTGGCGGAAACCTTATAGACTTAGCTCCATATTTGCAGGGATTGGATTGAGACAATATCAGGACCGTAACTTCAGAAATTAGATAAATCCAATCTGTTTCTACTAATTACAGAACCTCTGTATATCAGATTTTTACTCCTACCGCCCAAACGTAACCATCAGGATCTTCTATGACAGTTTCACGCCATCCATGGGGTTTGTCATTAGCCGAAGCTACTATTTGATAATTCCGCATTCTTGCTTGTTTTTCCACTTGATCCGGGTCTAAACCCAAGAGTCTAAGTTCAACACCTATACCTCTTTTAGAAGTGCCTGCCAAAAGTTCGGACCAAATATGATCTTCGAAAGTGTGATCGGCATGTAACATAAATTCCAATCCGGAGATTGATACCGCTGCAAAGTCTTCGTCTTGATACCGAATTTGGCCGTCCAGAACTTCTATATAAAAATTACTAGCCGCTTTTACATCTTTAACTAATAAATTAATTGTGAATTCTGGAAGCGAATGTCCATATTCTGGAGCCGTCATCCAAGGCTCACCTTTTCTTTTTTTCATAAATTTGCCTTTTATCGAATTTTGACCTTTTACAAACCATCATCAAATACAATGTGGCTTTCTGATAATAACAAGCCACACGTCCTTGAGACTCAAAACAGCGCTTATGGCAATTCGATTGCGACATAGGTCGAGGTGGCTCCCGACTTCCAAAAAAATGTACACAAATTTCTCTTTTTTTATGTTGTTTCGGTATTGGCGTACACTGGACAATTACGCTTAATTCAACATGCTAGTATTTCGATGGGTTATTGAACTTTATTGAAGAAAGGAAAAGTCATGGAACAACGACAACTCGGTAATAGCGATCTTTATACCTCCGCAATTGGTTTCGGTACTTGGGAAATGAGTACTACCATGTACGGAGCTATCGATGTCAAGGAAGCTAGTGACGCGGTAAACTCTGCAATCGACCACGGAGTAACCTTGTTTGATACAGCGGAGGTCTATGGCCCTTACCATTCGGAGATTTTATTATCCAAAGCTCTTGGAGATAAAAGAAAAGATATAGTTCTTGTTAGCAAAGTTGGTTTCGATTATGACGATGAAGGTAACAATCTTGGGCGAAATTCACAGCATGATCATGTTATATCACGAGCTGAAGGTTGCCTTGAAAGACTCAATACTGATTACTTGGATTTGCTATTGATCCATTGGCCTGATCATGACACATCATTTGAAGAACCAATGCTCGCTCTTGAAAAACTGAAACAAGATGGAAAAATAAGACATTATGGTGTTTCTAACTTCACTCCCGAAATGATGGATGAGTGTGAAAAATATGGTCGATTGACAGCTAATCAGGTTGGGTATCACATGTTCGACCGCCGTATGGAATCGAAAGTTCTTCCCCATTGTTTAGATAAGAAAATAGGATTCATGGCTTATGGGACGCTTGGATTTGGTTTGCTTTCTGGAGCTTTTACCCCTGAAACCACTTTTGGGGAAGGTGACTGGAGAAGTAGTGGTATGGCATTCAGGCTTCCCTTATTTCAACCTGAGGAATTTGAAAAAGAATTAAGGGTGGTAGAAAGATTGAAGGAGATATCCGCACGCCATGATAAATCTATTGCTCAAATGGCAATTGCGTGGACTCTAGGGCATCCTGCAGTCTCAGTTGGTCTTGTAGGAGTTCGTAATGAATGGGAATTGAAGGAAAATGTTGCCGCCGTAGAATGGATACTTGATGAAGCGACAAGAGAGGAGATCGATTCCATCTTCAAAGAGGAAAATGTTTCGACTCATGTTGATACTGATCAAGCCATATAACCCAAAGTACTTAGAGGTGGAATACTAAAATCTTCATAAATATTGCATTCCTAATTCGTTGACAAAATCTTGGGAGTTGTTTAATGAAAGAAAAAAGCAAAGATCGGGTCCAGTGGGTCTATTCTTCTGTAAGTAATGAAGAATTATCTGAAAGGTATGATGAGTGGGCGAAGGACTACGATCAGGATTTGTCAGAAACTTTCGGGTGGATTGCCCCTAAAACCGCTTCTAATTATTTAGCGAAATATGTGCCTAAAGATGGTCTCGTACTTGATGCTGGAGCAGGAACAGGTTTAGTAGGTATTTCATTGGCAGAGCATGGATACAAAAACCTTATCGCGATGGACCTTTCGGGGGAAATGCTTAACAAGGCACGTGAAAAAGGCGTATATAACAGGTTTGACCAAATGACTTTAGGAAAATCACTCAACTACGAAACCGATTTTTTTGACGGCGTAATAAGTGTTGGAGTCATGACTCTTGGACACGCCGGTCCAGAGTCATTTGATGAGCTAGTCAGGATTACTAAACCGTATGGATTTATAGTTTTTACAATAAGAACCGATGTTTATTTAGAAAATGGGTTTAAAGAAAAGCAGGAAGAAATGCTATCGTGTAAATTATGGGAATTAATAGACGTTAGCGACCAGTTCCATCCTATGCCGGTCGGCGAACCTGAAGTTTTACACCAGGTTTGGGTTTATAGGATTCTAAAAGCTTAGCCGTTTTTTTCTCGCTTAATTTAGCTCTAATTCGAAATTCTCACTTCAATATTCCCGGCTCTTTCTTCCTGTAGTAAGAGTCTCACTCGGTAGTCTAGGTGTCCCCAACCTCTATTAATCGCTGATGTTATTTCGTCATATGTATGGGAAACTGCAGCCATAGGTACATCATGTTCTCTGGCGAGCTCTAGTGCCAGAAATATATCTTTCTCCGCTCCAATTAATTTAGATCTGGGGGGATCAAATTTTCCCTGAAAATAAGTCTGCGGGAGCGTAACGTTTAAAATAGTACCTCTGCCGCCAGTCCCATTACGCATACATTCAACAAGTGTTTCTGCTTCTACCCCCGCCTTAACACCAAGTGTAAGAGACTCAGACAAGAGAGTCTCCAAACCAAATTGAAAGGCATTGTTCATAAGTTTACATATTGTCCCGGTCCCGATAGACCCGGTATATGTCACTCGATCAGCAAAAGAGCTAAATATAGGTTCTAAAATCAGGAAAGTTTCTTCCTCACCACCAGCCATAATTGCTAATTCACCAACTTCCGCTCCAGTAACGCCGCCACTCACTGGTGCATCCATCACTGTCGCCCCTTTTGAAGCAAACATATGATGTAATCTTTGAATCAATTTCGGTGAACTAGTGCTTAGATCAATCCATATCGCCCCTCTTTTAATACCTTCGAATATACCGTCTTCGCCTATAGACACAGCCTCCACTTCCTTAGGTCCAGGTAGAGAGGTAAAAATGATGTCACATTTTCCAGATAATTCTTTGGGAGAGTCTGCCCATGTTGCTCCCATCTCAATAGCAGACAAAGTTGCCTCTTTATCTATGTCGTGGACAATGACTTTGTGGCCCGATCGCATTATATTCAAACACATTCCCTTGCCCATATTTCCTAAACCTATGAAACCTATGTTTTTCTGTTCCATATCGTTCTCTCCTATTTGACATTCCCTTAAAGGTTTTTAGCAAAGCTGTATTCTGTGACTAACATTAGTTGACATCGGCATAAGACATTAAGATTAGCTGGGTTTTTCGCTCTGGCCACCACACTTTCCTTATTAATCAAGAATTTTGTGATGAGCCAAATCTTATTGCAACTACTAAGTTTAAAATGCCAACAATATCTAATACTTTTTAGTATCTGAAATGGAATTAGGTTTAAAAAAATGAACTTCAAAAACAAATAACTTATATTTAGAAATTGGGGGTTAGGTCGGTTGGATAATAACTCGGAAAGTTATAGGCTACCAAGATAACTAAGTTACTGAAAAAACGGACGTCCTTAAGAAGGGGAATGATTTGGGGAATTTAAAAGGAAAAATAGCCATTGTGACCGGGGCGGGTCGTGGAATGGGCCACGCGATTGCACATGAAATAGCAAAAAATGGAGCATTTGTGGTTCTGAATGATCTCAACGAAGAAGCCGTAAAAAAGGCCACCGAAAGTATGTCGCATTTCAATGGCGAAGCCGTCTCTGATGTTGGAGATGTATCAAATCATGAATATGTTGATGAAATGATATCCAGAGCAATAGAAAGATTTGGAACCGTAGATATACTGGTAAACAATGCTGGAGTCTTACGACCAACACCTTTTATTGACATCACCGAAGATGAATGGGATTTCGTTGTGACTGGAAACCTTAAAACTACTTTTCTTTGTTCACAAAGCGTAATCCCTATTATGCAAAAAAAAGAGTGGGGAAGAATTATCAATATCTCTTCCAGCGCCGGGAAAAACATAAGTACTATGGGCGGAGCTCATTACACTGCGGCCAAAGCAGCCGTACTAGGTCTCACAAGACACATGGCAAAAGAAGTTGCAAGATTCGGTATAACTGTGAATGCTATATGTCCCGGTCTTATTGATACTGAAATGGTTAAATCTACGATTACTCCTCAACAAACCCTAAAATACACTGACAGTTTCCCAATTCAAAGGTTGGGAAGACCGAAAGAAGTTGCTGACCTTGTAAATTTTATCTCTTCCGAGGAAGCTGCATACATAACTGGGGCCTCTATCGACATCAATGGAGGGGATCTAATGATCTAAGAGGATCACTCCGTTGGTTTTTCAATTTCATCGATTATTTCAAATAGGTTCACTTTATGAAAAACGTTCTCGTGATCGGTGCAGCCGGACAAATAGGTTCTGAATTAGTACCTGCATTAAGGGATAAATTCGGGGCAGACCAAGTTGTAGCTGCTGGCCACTCAACTAAGTTACCTGACAATCTTATTTTGTCTGGACCATCCACAACAATAGATGTGTCTGATTACAAAAGTCTGGAAAAAGCGATAATTGACTACAACATCGATCGGATATTCCATATGGGATCGATACTTTCTGCGAGAGCAGAAACCCAACGTGAAGTAGCCCATCAAGTAAACATCAGCGGAACTTTCAATATCCTCGAATGTGCTTATCGGCAAGGCCTTAAAATGGTTATATTACCCAGTTCCATCGCTGCATTTGGTGTTGATTCCCCTCAAAACATGACACCCAACGATACTATACAAAAACCTAATACAATTTATGGAATTTCTAAAGTGTACGGAGAGTTGCTCGGCAATTATTACGTCTCAAAATTAGGTCTGGACGTAAGAGGACTAAGATTACCGGGAATTATCAGCTTTAGAACCGAACCTACAGCGGGTACCACGGATTATGCAATTGAAATGTTTCACGGGGCGATAAAGGACAACTGTTACGAATGTTATTTATCGCCTGATACCCTGCTTCCGATGATGTATATGCCTGATGCTATCAAAGCCCTAATCAACCTATCAGAAAGTGCTCTGGGAAACTTGAAACACCACTCTGACTTCAACGTACACTCCATGAGTTTCACCCCTTCAGAATTAGCGGAAGCCATAAAGGAATTGAATCCAAAATTTAGGATCACCTACAACGTAAACCCTAAACGCCAATCCATAGCCGACTCGTGGCCCAGATCACTTGACGACTCGGCTGCAAGGATAGAGTGGGGATGGGAACCTGAATTTTCATTCAAAGAATTAGTGAATGATATGTACATTAATTTGTCAGAAAAGCTACTGAACTAGATATTCTGAAATCTTTTATGGATATTTGGCCGCTAACTTATTTAACCTGTGTTAGTTGGAAGGATTTGTCAGAGAAAACCCAGTCTCTTTTTCTCTGTGCTCTCAATCAACCGAGACATACATTCACATGGAAGATTAGTCGACAAATGCCAATACACGCTCACCACTGTGGTTGTTCAAGCAGGGTATGCCAGTGGGCACCGTCAAAACCAGCTGAAATATATACTTTTGTAATCACTGAATTTTTGGGCCACCACCTTATTACATCAAAGCAACCTAAATCCAGTTATGAACATTTCTCAAAACGCTACGTCCAGATGGGAAACCTATATGACTAATTCTCGTTGATGGTCCTGTTTTTTCGGTGAATCATCCAGACATACAAGGCTAAGATTGTCGTTGCAATAATTCCCAACCCAGTAGTTCCCAAAAAAGGTATGGCCACCGTCGCATTAGCACCAGTCACATTGAAGAGGATTGAATCGGATGCCTGTTGGCCAAGTGAATCTGTAACAGTAATGATTGCTGTATAGGAGCCAATTGAATCATAGGTATGATTTCCAGCCACTACATTGTTATCAGTAACATTTGTCGCTTGTGAGGTATTGTCTCCCCAGTCTATTTGTGCTGTGAAGGTACCAAATCCACCGGATATTACTCCAAGAAGTACTGAGTTAAGACCTGATTCCAAGGTTGCAGATGAATCCGGTATGTTGAAAAACACCTGAGGTGGTACATGGATAGAAGCAGAGGACGTTGATACAGGTCCCGTGCCGGCACTGTTAGTTGCCGTTACTGCAAAGGTGTAGACAGTCCCGTTGGTTAAACCCGTCACAGTGACAGATGTTCCCCCAGTCGTTGTAGTGAAGCCTCCAGGTGAGGATATAACAGTGTACTGACTAACGGCAACTCCACCATCGGATATAGGGGCCGTCCATGACACTTTGGCTTCCGCGTTACCTGCCGTCGCCGATACTCCGGTGGGTGCTCCGGGCACGGTAGCAAGGGTGACAGCATTTGATGGATTGGATGCAAGGCTATTACCTTCACTGTTAGTTGCAGTAACCTCAAATCTATACTGGGTTCCGTTTGTTAAACCTGTTACAGTTGCAGATACTCCTGTAGTTGTTGCAGTTAAGTTGCCGGGTGAAGATGTAACCGTATACTGCGTGATAGCAGACCCCCCATTAAATGTAGGTGCCGTCCATGAAACTGTCGCCTGTCCATTACCACCTACAGCCGACACAGATGTAGGTGATCCCGGTACGGTGGCAGGTACAACAGCGCTTGATGCTGCAGATGCAGAACCAGTACCAACGCTGTTGGTTGCGGTAACTGCAAACGTGTAAGAGGTTCCATTGGTTAGCCCTGTCACAGTGACAGACGTTCCCGACGTGTTTGCAGTTATTCCGTCGGGGGAAGAAGTAACTGTGTACTGACTAATGACAGATCCACCATCGGATACCGGTGCCGTCCATGACACTGTCGCCTGTGCATTACCACCCAGAGCCGATACAGATGTAGGTGCTCCTGGTATGGTGGCAGGTACAACAGCGCCTGACGCTCCAGACGCAGAACCAGTACCCACAATATTACTTGCCGTTACTGTAAACGTGTAAGAGATTCCGTTTGTTAAACCTGTTACAGTTGTAGATGTTCCTGACGTGATTGCAATTATTCCATCGGGAGAAGAAGTAACCGTGTAGTGACTAATGGCAGCTCCACCATCGTATACAGGTGCCAACCATGAAACATCAGCTTCTGCGTTACTTCCCATTGCTGATATCCCGGTCGGTGCCCCGGGTACGGTAACAAATGAAACGTTGGGCCAGACATCTACTTGTGGAGCATACCCACTCCCATTTCCTAAAGGTCCGAGAAGATCGCCCGCCTCCACGTAAATGTCTACCCCGTCAGTAACCATTTTTTCTTTACTGTAAAAAGATAGTTGGTCAGCCGGATTCGATATACCTAAGGCGAAAGAGTTTTCTCCAATTGAATCAATGTAGTCCGTGATATCAATTGATAAAGTTGCTGAAGGATCGATAGTGGAAATTGTCTCCAAAGGAGTCAATAAAGTGTGATCTAACAACCCAATATTGGTGGTATCCAGATTTTCACTCCAACCTGCATAGTTGTATTTATAGAGAGTCATTGGGCCTTGGAAGACGGTTATTGTCTCGGGGGTTAGGTTGAGGAAAATCTGGTAGTCATCATCGATAATAGAAGGAATATCGAATTTCAAGAAAGATAAAACTCCGTCAGATAAAATCAGACTTTTGTCATGATTCGGGATGAGTTTTACATCACTGGCGTTAACATCAACTGACCTGTCACTCAAAGGGCGTATTCTGTCAGCGACACTGAAACTCCATGTTTCGCTTGTTACGTCACCTACCTTCACAGACCAGTTATATGTTTTTCCCGGCAGAAACGTTTCAAAAACTACATTGTCCGGATAATTTAACAAAACCGTTTTATCCATCCCTTCGCCATTTATCGTGACTTCAGCTGTGGTAGTAGAATAATCAGTACTCCATGGGTAATTAAAAGCTAGTCCATATTCCATCGGAACATCAACAGCTCCATCTCCTGGAATCGGAACAGTGGGGTAATAATACCTGTATCCTGGAATCCAGTAGACTGAATCACCATACTCATATGCTCCGATATCGGGAGCAGTTCCCACAAACGGTCTATGCTGTCCCGTGTAAGATGGGGGATGATTTGGGGCGTTTGCCGGATCAATATCTTGTCCGTCATTGATGCCAGCAATAATCACACCACCATCCAATAAAGGTGATCCCTTTCGAGGCCTAAAATCATAACCCTGGACGCTATCTGTAAATGGATTTAATCCAAACTGTGATTGCAAGGATGCATCAGA
>CENY01037348.1_pt1 | contig 24133 bp, 22 predicted proteins | sample 356181 | NCBI WGS metagenome assembly CENY01 (sample SAMEA2619840, study PRJEB7988) | marine metagenome | isolation source: saline water (ENVO:00002010), including
TGGACACTCATTAACTTTCTAAAAGAAATTAAACCGTCACGCATAGACCACCAAATAAACGAGAATCCTCCAAGCCTTACCCACTCAACTGTTGAAAAACGACCAACGCCAACACACGCCAACAACACCAACGACAGGGTTATATATAAGTGACGTTCTTTTTGACGTGCTTTTGAGAGCGTATCCACCCTTGTTCTAGGGGTTCCTTGATTGTGCGCGGATGTCTGGATTGTGGGAAAGTCGTTCGTGATTGTGTGCAATGGTGGAAGCTGAATCAATCCCAAATACAAGCGTGGGGAGATTCGTAAACAGCAGGTCAACGGTTCAAATCCGTTTGGTGGCTCCATTATTTATTGCCCTAAGTTCTATTCGTTGAGATACGATGCGTATCTAATTGTGATGATGTATAATCTCTTTATGCACAAGATGTTTAAATGTTGTTGTTGTAGCCAAGAAGGGGGGCTTACCCGTTTTCCTCTAGCTACGCGCATTGCTGTGTAAAGTGCCGTAACAGTTAAAGAAAATAGTAAAAATGCTTACCCCCTTGAAATGAAGGGGTTTTTTTTTGTGAGGTTTATAAGTAATGAATTTATCCGATATGTTCCCGCTTTTTTTGTTTGCTCTGGTTCTCATTGGGTTTTTTGTTCCTCGGTTTTTGAAAAAACTATAAATTGCCGTACTAAGCCTAGTATCAAAAGCATTAAAAGTTTGAAAGCACACTGAAAATTTCCTAACTAGGCGAGACTTACTTACAAACCTAGTCATTTTCCCAGACTTGGATGTACACGGATATGATTCATACTTGTAGCGCATTTCTAGCGAGAATAAACTGCAGGCAATTATTGAATGCGGAGATTTTCTGTGGATGACATCCAATCCCGATACCATCGTGCTTTAGGTGCACGGATACTTGCAGTTGCAAACGACTTGAAGCGAACATCAGATTCACTTGCAAAAGAATTGAATTTTTCACTGGAAACCGTGAATTCGGTGATTAGTGGTGAAAGTGATGAGAAGACTGCGCATGAACTTATATACGCTATGGTCGAAAAATATCCAATTTCATTGCCAGAAATTTGGATAGATAAAGATGATACAGACGCTGGAGTTAAAGTAATGACATCTTCAGAGTCCCGAGCATCAGCTCGCGTATTTGATAGGGTTGATTCTGATGGTTTATTAACTCCATATTACGAGTACAGAGATACTGCTATGAGTCGTGGGGCTCAATATAAGCCCGAATGGATACGGCAATTAAGAATCCCTAAAACAATGGATCCGTATGATTTGGATGTTGTCTACAATAACGGCCATGCATTACATCAAACAACTTTTTTCGTAGGTGAGGTTAACTTCTATTGGCAACATGGTGACGTTCGTTATTGCGCCGAGCTTAATACTGGCGATTCTAATTACATTACTCCTTATGTACCACATAGTTTTGCTAGTCGGAGCGAGAAGGAACTAGGGTTAATAATCGCAGTTACTTTTGGCGCAGAGGTTCAAAGGTCTTTAGCTGATATGAATTATCTTGACGAAGATGCGGCAGTTGATCTAGTTGCTGATCCTCGAATTACTCAAAAAGCCTTCCTAGCACGAGTGAGGAGATGGGCACAGGCGGAATCGCTCTCGTTTACGCAATTAACAGATAGGATCATAGAGGGAGGTATCGATGAAAGTCGTGCACGTAAATTATTAGATGAAGGTAACTATACAGTTGAAGAACTTGATGTTATAGCGCAAGCTTTGCGAATTAAGCCTACTGATTTACAAGTAACTTCTCTCTTAGAAGACGAAGAAGTTGTTGTGAGTCGTCGAATAGATCAATTACCTCGAAGCTATCCTAATGAAAACACTCCGACGTGTGAATTAAGAGAACTTGCACGAACAAGGCATCAACCGCTTTTGAAAAGCTTCGAAGTTTGTACTATTCCTGGAGCAGTTACCGAATTCAGACACAGCTTACACGAATATATCTACAATTTTGGTGAAATCCCTGTTCATCTTCATTGGGCTTCAAGTTATAGCCAAATATTAAATCCTGGCGATTCAGCTTATGTCCGCCCATTCGTTAAGCATTCTTTCAAATCAACTGAGGGAACTGGGAGCCTGCTTGTTGTTCGGACTCCAGGAGGTCTTTCGGAGTCGGTAGTGGCAGAATTTTCAACATATCAAGAAAATGGAAGGAATCGGATTATCAAAGAAACCACCCAGTGGTTTTAGCCAACCTCACCATGTGACCAGAAAACTCGCGCGATCTGCTTCACGTGTGTAGTTATAGTGGTGATCTGAAATTTCTTCGAAGCGAGATAATAGTGATTCTTCTAATATCATTTGGCCTGTTGGATTATGATGCATATTCAATAGTGAGGTTAAGATTGACGCTTTAATTTTCTCAGGGATATTTTGGCGTATTACTAAAGGTGCTGCAGGGTAAGGACCTATAGAATCAAGGCTACGCAAATCATTCATTGTTTCGGGGTTATGTTTTAATTCCATCTCAAGCATTGTGCTATCAATAGCAGCGACGTCAGCTTCGCCTGTTTTTACCATTAGTAACGCCTTTTCATGCGAACCAGCCTCGATTGCTTTGCTAAATAAATTGAACTCCTTCATTGATGCAGCATGTGAACGTATAGCTGTATACCCTGAAAAGGAATATGGCTCGTTGTAGGCTAAAGTCATTCCACGCAGGTCAGTGAGGGATATTGCTTTGCTGTCAGAACGTACAATGATCTCTGAAAAGCATATGGGTTTGCTTTGGTATCTTATTCCTGAGCGAACAGGCACAGCTAATAGTTCATAGGTTGCTGTACCGTCATCGGTTTTACGGGTATAGGGAAGACTGCAAATCCACCCAATATCTATCTCCCCATTATCGAGCATTTTTGAGCGTTCTTGCCATGGAATATCGTTTACAAATACAAATGCTTGTCCAGTTTGCTGCATAAGATATTTTGAGATATTGGATATGATATGGTCGCAGTTAGGCGCCTGACAGGTTGTAATACGCACCGATTAATCTTACAACATCAATTTGATTTCTATAGATATATTGTTTTGCACGCTCTAACTCATGGAAGTATGATGCTCTCAATCATTTTATACCGCAAAATGAAGCACCTGATTTGAGGGGTGGTTACGGAGGTTAGAAATTATGGGAGCCGAGCAGGAATTCGCTAATCGCGATTGGCGCATGTTAATTGCAGGGGATTTGGTTGAGGCCCAAGGCGGCAAAGTACTTCAAGTATGGAATCCTTCCAGGGGAGAAGCTTTATCATCAGTGCCGCTCGCTAGCCAACAAGATGTTGATCGTGCTGTGGCAGCAGCTAAAGCGGCAAGTCATTCTTGGTGGATGGCCGGGCCCATGGCTAGAGGTGCTCTTCTTCGCAAGCTTGGTGCACTGATCCGCGAAAACAGTGAAGAACTCGCATGGCTCGACTCTGCAAATGGCGGGAATCCACTACAGGCAATGCGAAATGATGTAATGATTGCTGCTGCTCGATGCGATGATGTTGCTTCTCTTTTATTGGAAGTTAAAGGACAAACAATCCCGGCTACTAACCCTGGTGATTTGCATTACACAGTACGAGAGCCATTCGGCGTCGCGGGCATTATTATGCCTTATAACCATCCTGCTTTATTCACTATGCAAATAGCAGGTCCCTTGGGAGTTGGGAATACGGTTGTATTTAAAGGTTCAGATCAGGCTCCGTTGAGTTCTTTACGTATTGCAGAACTGTGCGCAGAAGTATTTCCCCCAGGCGTGGTGAATATTCTCAGCGGTGACGGTGCAACAACTGGCTCGGCTATTGCAGCTCATCCTGATATACGGCTAATTAACTTTACAGGTAGCGAGCCTACAGCTAGACGCATTATGGAAATTGGATCGCACAGTGCAGTTAAAACTTACATTATGGAGCTTGGTGGAAAAAATCCACTTATAGTATGTCCTGATGCAGATCTTGATCGTGCAGTTAATGCAGCAGTTGAAGGAATGAACCTTACGATGTGTCAAGGCCAGTCATGTGTTTCGACGAGTAGGGTTTTGCTTCATAGCTCAATTAAGACCAGATTTATTGAAGAATTTAAGGCGAAACTAGAACTATTGACCCAAGGGGATGCGGTGGATCCAACAACCGAAATTGGGCCATTAGTTACCCATAGGCATCGTGATCGTGTACTTGAGTACATTGAGAAAGGAAAAAAGCAGGGAGCGAGGTTAGTGACTGGAGGTACCCCTCCTAGCCAAGCTGGACTTACAAGCGGCGCCTATCTAACTCCTACGTTGTTCGATCAGGTGTTGCCTGAAATGATCATAGCGCAAGAGGAAATTTTCGGTCCGGTCGTGTCTGCTATCGAATGGGATACCGAGGAACAGGCGCTTCAGATCGCAAATGGTGTCGATTACGGGCTTACTGCTGCTGTTTGGACTCGTGATATAGATCGTGCCCAATGGTTTTCTGCCAACCTTGATGCTGGTCGTGTATTTGTAAACAGCCATGTACGCTTTTTCCCTCGAACCCCAATTGGCTTTAGAAAAGATAGCGGAGTGGGTACGGATGGAGGTCTAACAGGTCTCGAAAATTTCACCCAAGTTAAGACTGTGCACTTGATGCAACAATAAAATAGAAAGTATAGAAATTATGGATTTAAACGAAGCCCTTCCTTTACTAACCGAAAATCATACAGCTGTCGCTATTACAGTCAATAAAGATGGTCGACCTCAGTCGACTGTGGTCACCACGGGGATGGTCGATGGGAAATTGAGCTGGATATCTCGAGGTAGGACTATAAAGGTAAAAAATATTGAACGTACTGGACGCGCCACTGTAACCGTAGTCAATCTTATTACGCGTCGATATGTCACGGTAGAGGGTCCTGCGGTAATTAGCTATTGGCCTGATAAAGCTGACCAAATAGACGATCACATCAAGTTGCTTAAGGATGTTTACATTGCGATGGATAGAAGCCCAAGCCAAAGCGATTTTGAATTTTCTGAAACAATGAAAAATGAAAAACGTACTGTAATTTCGATCATTCCGGAATCAATTTACGGAAGCTTGAACCAGAGGTAACTACTGTTTCCTCCAAGTTAAATCCGTGTAATTGTTAAGTTTTTATGTTCTAATGCCTATTAAGTCTTGGAGAGAATGAATGAAATACGATCTTATCATCACTGGGGCTCATGTACTTGATCCTGCAAACGGGATTGATGGTGTTACTTCAATAGGTATCAAGGATGGTAAATTCTCTGAAATCTCAGAATTCCTTGATCCTACAGAATCTGAACATGTAATTGATGCAACTGGAAAATACTTGAGTCCGGGTTGGTTCGATATGCATGTGCATGTTTACAGTAATCTGGCATTTTCTGATCCCGATACTATTGGGGTTTTACACGGCGTCACCACGATGGTAGATGCTGGGGGAGCAGGAGTCTGGACGTATCAGGATTACCGTGATTATTGGGAAGGTCAGTCCAAGACCGAAGTCTATTCATTCTTAAGTGACCAGCCTGTAGGTATTTTATTAGGTACTCGAGAGGATTTAGCAAACCGCGCACATACAAATAAAGATGTGCCTATGCAGCACTTTCATGACATTGTGTCTGTTAATAGGGAGCACATACTAGCAATAAAATCCGGGGTTCATACATACAATGGATTCGATAGAGTCAAGGATGCCTGGAAAATATGCGAAGCCGTCGGACTTCCTAAGTACTTGCACATTGGGGATATTCGCAAGCCACCGGGGATTCGCTTTACTCGTGAAGCTATGGATATGCTAAGTACGGGAGATTGCTTTACGCATGTTTATACAGGTAATTGGGGCAACATTCTTGATGACGAAGGTAAAGTGTTGCAGGAAGTCCGTTCGGCTATTAAGCGAGGTGTAGCAACTGATGTCGGATATGGAGGACTTAATTTTTCATTTAAAGCCTTTGATACGCTGATTGAACAAGGGATTATTACCGATGTCATCAGTTCAGATTTGCAAGGTGTTAACATCACTGGTCCATGTCATTCATTAGCACATGTTATGTCTATTTTTTTGAATCACGGATTCACAATGAATGAAATAATAGAGAGAGTCACTATTCGCCCTGCGAAACTCCTCGGGTTAAATCATAAAATAGGAAGTATCAGTCCTGGCATGCCAGCTAGAGTTACTGCTTTTGATATTCAAACTGGAGATTATATTTTTCGTGATACCAAAGGAGAATCGCGACGGGGGGAATCGATGATTGTACCTCGATGGGTTCTAATGGATGGTGAATACATTGAAAGCGACGAAGCTCCAGGGCTACAACAAAAGAACTGGTCTTTCATGCCTCGGTCTAACAATCAGGACAATGAGAACGATTTAACTCCACAGCAGATAGAGTTCGTTCGCCACTTGGCGAGTGCAGTTACAAAAGCTAATTGGGATGATGGGCTTTCAATCCAGACATTTTATAAACAGGCTTTAAAGGATTGTGAAATTTTGAATCGTGATGCTGCAAATGCAATTTATGATTTACTTCTAGAAAGCAGGTTCTCAGTGCCTCCCGGCTGGCTTATGTCTGCAATGGAACGAGATGTAGTTTTGCATCAATTACAAAACGTATAGTTATTAGAGCATCAAGGAAGTATGACTAAAAATAGTGAAATAATAAGGATTCAGCGCCCAGATGACTTAGTTACTTATGGCATTGCATGTGTTACTTACGAAGAACAAGACATCGTTATTTTGTCACATGGCGATGGGTACCGTGCAATTGAACGATGGTGCCCTCATGAAGATGGAGACTTAGGAGAGGGATTGATGTTCGGTGAGCATGTCAAATGCCCGATCCATGGGTATATATTTGAGCTGGATAAGGGGCAATGTTTGAATCAATTGAACATGAGAGTACAAATTTACGAAGTAGAAGTTGATTCAGAGGAACTCGTTTTACGAAAAATTGACTAATCACTAGCATTTCTATAATGAGTTATATCTAGCTCTTTCAATAAACGCGACATTTCAAATGAATAAGACTAGGATGCGACAATGAATTCTAAAGCTGTTCCAACGTTGAGTCCTCGAGCGGAGCGCAGAGCTACTGGGCTAATTTATTTTGTGGGGTTCACTTACCACATCGGATTGGGCGCAACTTTACTACTCGTACCGCTGTATGGACTGTACCTTGGTTTTGCTCTTGATGAGCTAGGTGTAATTATTGCATCGCAAGCTGTCCTCGGCTTGTTTTTACGGTTATTTGCAGGAGCAATAGCAGATCGATTTGGAGAACGATGGGTAATTTTAATTAGCTTTGGGACCATGGTTATAGGTGCCGCAATCATCGGAATATCTACTACGTTCTGGCCATTGATCATTGGGCAAACTTTTCTAGGTATCTCTCGGGCTACGTATTGGACAGCTACACAGTCGTATTGCAGCAGAATTAATCCTGCGAAATCAGGGACGGTGCTCGGGCGCATGACCAGTTCAAGAATGACAGGACAAATGGTTGGTGCTGCGCTTGCAGGGTTTATGGCCGAAGCCCTTGGGTATGGTTTTGCATGGGCTATTCTAGTAGGACTAGGTGTTTTTGGACTATTAGGTTCCGCTATTTTACCGATTCTTCCTCGGAAAGACGTTATTAGGGGCTTTGGGCAAGCACTTGCTCCTATCCCATCAATGGCTCGAGATACAAGTATGGCTATGGCAGGGTATACATCTTTCGTGGCTTCAACTGCCATGACTATGGCTGTCATTTTATTGGTTCCTTATTTTCGTGATATTGGAAATGGTGAAACTCGAATAAGTATTTTGTTAACTATTGGGTTAATTGGTAGTGTGGTTATAGGAATAATATTTGGAAAGGTAGTTTCGTATACAGGGCAAAGAAAGCTTTATTTATACACATTATTTGTCCTCGGATTAGTTATGTGGAGTTTTCCCATATGGGGAAATGTATTTGTAATTATGATTGCGATCATGCTTCTTCATGGAGTACTTTACGGAACATTAAGTGCCCTTTACCCTTTGACTGCTGCTACTTATAGTTCTGATGAACAGCGCGGGCTTGCAATGGCGTACGTTGGCTTATACTGGGCAGTTGCGCAAATAGCGGTACCTGCTTCTTTTGGGGTTATAGCAGAGAATTTTGGATTGAAGGATTCTTTCTGGATTGCAGGTGTCATGTTTCTAATATTTGCTGTCTCTATGCCGATTCTTTTCCCCCGCCTTACTAAACATCGAGGTCTGGATTAATAGTCTGATGTTCGCACCAAAACCTGTAATATTAGTGGGGCTGATCACTGCGATTTGCTTGCTTGGAGATTCAGCGCTCTACGCATTATTACCGTCACGCTTTGAAGTTTTTGCAGTAACACCTACTGGGGTAGGTATCATATTAGGGATAAATCGTTTTATTCGGATCCTCTCCAATGGATGGGCTAGTCGTGCCTACGAGCGCTATGGGTTTTATCGCCCATTTGCCTTTTCAATTTTCCTAGCAGTAATTACTACATTGGGATATGGAATTGGGAAAGGGCTTTGGCCTTTAGTTATTGCTCATGGAACGTGGGGGATTGCATGGTCGTTAATTCGTATGGGCGGATACCTCGCGGTAATTGACTCGAGTAAAGGTAATACAGGGCAACTAATGGGTTACCTACAAAGTTTTTCCCGAGGGGGTAGCTTACTTGCCGTAATTATCGGAGGCATTCTGTCTGATTTTAATGGGGCGAGTAATGTTTTTCTTATTTTTGGAGTCATTACAATTTCTGGTTTTGGGTTATTACCATTTGTTTCATTAAATGGGCATTTGGGATCAGAAAAAAACACAGCTAGAAAATTGGAGGACCGTAAGCTACAGAGCCAGAATCTTAAAACCGGATCAGTTCAAACACCCTACATATGGATATCTACCGTTACGAGTTATCTTGTTCGTGAAGTGCGCGAAATCATTGGAGTAGGTGAAGTATCTGAGAGAGGATTAATCAGGACCCTCTACTTTTTGGCGTTTGTTGGGTGGTTAATTGTTGCAGGCTTAGTGGTAGCTACTACGGGTTGGCTTGTACGTGAAATTGTAGGTGAAGAAGCTATTATGTTCGGCTTTGTTTTGGGAGTAGGAACACTTACGGGACTCATTATTGCAATCCGTTGGCTCGGTGATTTAAGTTTAGGTCCAGTTATAGGATATTTGTCTGATCGTGCTGGTCGCCCTGTGGTTATAATTACATCGCTCTGTATCATAGGTGCTTCGTTAACTGCAGTTGCTATAATTCCAACCTTGTGGATAGTTATTCCGTCATTTACCTTAATCTTCTTCTCCGGTACTGGACTTTTAGTAACCTTGAACGCCTCAATTGCAGAAAATGCACCACCTCAAACCCGTCTGGCAATTTTAGGTAGGTATGCTACATTTTCGGATATCGGGTCTGGTACAGGGCCCATTATTGGATTGGCGATGGTCGAGCATTTAGGTGTCAGCTGGGCGTACGGCCTTGCAGCTTTCATAATTTTTCTGACGGTAGGTGTTTTTATGAAGAGGATTCAGGAAAATAATTAATAATCCTGAGTTTCACTTAAGTAATGCTGCACTCATTATCCGACTAGAAAGCCCTCCAATATTAGAGGGCCTACTTTCTAGCTTCAGCGTGATAAATACACAAGTAATTAAATTAATATTTATGATTATTTTATCAACGCTTTACATCAATGTGGTAGCAAAAATAAATATTAATACCGACATAAACCAAGCGCTAATAAAGTAAGCAATGTTTTTAGCATTTAAGTTATTTTTGACAAGCTGAGTGATTAAAACAGTCATACCTACTACCAATGACATAAATCCCGTAAGGCCACTAAAGCCAATTAACGTGCCCGCAACCATATCTACGGTATCTCCATCTGGCATTAAGGAAAAAATAATGGAGAGTAATGAAAATCCCATCGAAGTAAAAGGTGCTATTAGGAGGATGAGTAATCTTCCTGTATCTAACGTTTTTTGTGACTCTTGATTTACCATAGCTCCTCCTCAGGTGGAATTTTATCATGTAAAATTTGTGTTGTGGCTTAATTCGTAAACAATTTGATCCGTTATTACGGGTTGCAATATATAAAGACCCTTGAGGGTAAAAATGAATCTATTTCAAATCATGTCAAAAATATTTAAATGGCGCTCTTTGGTATTAATTAGTGTTTTGGTTGCGAGCACTACTGGTTCGTACTCATACTTTTCCGCTGAACAATCTGCAAGTAATGAGGTATTGTCAGCGGATGAGCAATTGGTCGCTGCCCGAATAGACGATTTACGTGATTTGGTCTCCATTAGCGGCAGTGTCGTATTTCCTAGGCGAGAAAAATTATCTTTTGGGATAACTGGTGATGTGGCGGATGTTTTTTATGAAGAAGGAACTTTAGTTGAAGCTGGGCAGAAATTAGCATCGATTGATCCCATAACAAGTGCAGAAATAGAAAAGTCTATAGCTGAATCGGCTGTTAAAGCTAGAGACGCTAATGAAGCATTAAACGCGGCAGTAGGCGCTCCTGATAAATTGGATTATGCAAAGTCACTTGAAGTAGTAGCTAGGACTAAGCTGTTACTTCAAAAAGCCGAGGATACTTTAGAAGACTTGAAGAAAAACGATAGGACTGAGGTAACTGATGCTCGTTTGGATTTGATGCGTTTTGAAAAAGTATACAAAAATACGCAATTAGACCTTGCGTTTATAGAGAGTGATGCGAAAGAAAAAATTACTGATGCCAATGAAGCATTGGTCTCGAGTAAGACCAATTATTCAGATACATATCGACGCTGGCTGGGCATTGTCTTAACTCCGAATGAACTGCAACAGAGCCCTGAATTATTATTCACTTCACATGGTGTTAACTTGAAAAGTTTATTCGAGGGAAGAGAAGTGTTAAATAGTGGTAGTTCTACTATCCCTCCAATTGATGACACGAATACTCTTTGGGATGAGGTGACTATTTATTCTTGGTTATCACTTTATCCAGGTTTGGTAAAAGGGGTTTGTCCAGATGGCGCTCCGGTTAAAGGGGTGTGTGCTGAACAGGAAATTAATGATGTATGGAATGCCGTTGGTAGTGCAGTTAGTAATCTTAATTCGATTCAACTATCTACTTCAAAAGATATCGTTAAGGCTCAACAGGCAAACGATAAGGCAAGGAAAGATTATATAAAGGCAAAAGATAGCTTTGATTCTCTTTCAAACCTAGACCCTTTGGAACTAGCGAAAGCTGAAGCTGATGCTAAATTGGCAAAGGCGACTTACCAGGATGCGCAGGAAAAACTTCAGGAGCTTGAGAGTGACGTAGACAATTATGAACTTGCTGAGCTTCGCGCTAAATTACTGTACGAAGAAAAATTACTTGAAAATTACTCTTCACAACTAATAAAAACGAACTTGACAGCTCCATTTACGGGATTAATTGACACTGTTTCAATGGTTTCAGGAGATCGAGCAAATCAAACTAGTGTGTTCATTGAAATGGTTGATACTAAGCTAGTAGAGATCCATGGTTCGGTAGATGAAATTGACGTTCTTTCGCTGGCAAAAGGAATGCCGGTAAATATTTCGATGAACTCTATACCTGATCGTCAATTTACTGGTGTTATAAGGCGAATTGGTAATGCCTCTAACGGCCAAAACAACGTAGTAACATTTCCTGTCGAAGTTGAGATGACTGTCCCAGATGGAGTAGTCGTAAGAGAAGGGCTTTCCGCAACTATTGATATCGTGCTTGAAGAATATCGGAACGTCTTGTTGGTCCCCACGTCGGCTATTTATGGTGACTTTTTAGCCCCCCTTGTCAGAGTAATGAAAGATGGAATCATTCAAGAACAGCCTGTTCGTTTGGGTGCAAGCGATGATTTCTGGGTCATAATTGAGCGAGGTCTTGAATCTGGCGATATGGTCATTATGCCCGAGCCTGCCTCTGCAAATACTCAAGGAAGTAGCTTCAGATCACTAACCGGATCTGGGCGAGGTGGCGGTTCTGGGCGAGGTGGCGGTTCTGGAAATCGAGGGAATTAATTTTGAGTATTATCGAAATTAGTAACTTGAGGAAGATATACAAACTTGGCTCCGTACAAGTCCCTGTATTAAATGGGGTTAATTTAACGATTAATAAAGGTGAAATGGTTTCGATTATGGGGGCATCTGGATCTGGTAAATCTACCCTCTTGAACATAATTGGTTGTTTAGATGTACCTACTTCTGGCGAATACTGCTTGGAAGGGGAGAGAATTAATGGTCTTAATGATGATGCTTTAGCATCATTGAGGGCGTCTAGAATAGGATTTGTATTTCAAAATTACAACTTGCTTCCAAGACTTAATGCGGTCTCCAACGTTGAACTCGCTCTTTTATATAAAAAATCATCTGATGTGAGAAAACGAGCAATGGAAGCTTTAGATGCAGTAGGGCTTGGGCATCGTTACTCACACAAGCCCATGGAATTATCTGGCGGAGAGCAGCAGCGAGTAGCAATCGCTAGGGCATTAGTTAAAAACCCGGCGGTGCTACTAGCAGATGAACCGACAGGTGCATTAGATTCTCGTTCAAGTTCAGAGATTATGGGCATTCTCCAGAAACTTAATAGGGATAAAGGTTTAACTGTAATATTAGTAACCCACGAACACGATGTTGCTTTACATACGCAACGCATGATTTCATTCAGTGATGGCGAAATAGTGAACGATTCGCTTACAAAAAATTCAATGAACCTAGAACATAATGGTGGGCAATGAAACTCGTTGCTCTGGTACATACAGCTTGGTCATCAATAGGCAGTAATCGCCTTCGTACTACGCTAACTCTATTGGGAATAATTATTGGTGTTTCTGCGGTTATTGCTTTGATGTCAGTTGGTAGAGGGGCGCAAGAATCGATTACTGCAAGAATTGAATCGTTAGGAACGAATTTATTGTTTATCCGTCCATCAAATGACGGAGTTTTAACGATGGCAGATGCCCGTGCTTTATCAAATTCTGTATTTGCTCCATCAATTAAAAACGTGGCACCAGAACTTCAAGCGAGCGCGGTAGTGGTTTTTGGTGAGAATGGCCGTAATATCCCTCTGTTTGGCGTGACAACTGGGTTTGCTCGAATAAGGAATTTCATTGTCAGTCAAGGTGAATTTATTTCACCGGCTCATGTTATAGGTAAAAATAATGTAGTAGTCCTAGGATCACGCGCAAAAGAAAATTTGTTTGGTACTAGAACCCCTCTCGGTTCCGAAGTGTTGATTAATGGACTTCCATTTACGGTTATCGGAGTACTTGAAAGCAAGGGAGCAAATACATTAGGCAATGAAGACAATCGCGTATTTATCCCTATTTCAACCGCGCATTTCAAGGTCGTGAGGAATGCTGACTTAAATGGCGATATTCCTTTAACTACGATTAATGCTCAAGCAAAGACGGGCTTGATTGAATCGGCTAATAAAGAAGCAACTACGTTATTGAGGCTCAGACATAAAGTAACAGAAGAAGACGATTTTACGGTAAGTAGCCAGCAGACAGTAATCGATGCGCTTGCAGAAACGACGGCTACATTGACTGTTTTTTTGGGAGCGGTTGCTGGTATCTCCCTTATTGTCGGTGGAATTGGAATCATGAACATTATGCTTGTCTCGGTAACGGAGAGGACAAAAGAAATAGGAATTCGCAAAGCCATGGGTGCTAGTCGCAGGGATATACTTTCGCAATTTATTATTGAGGCTGTATTAATAAGCTTAGTAGGCGGAGTTTTGGGAGTGGGATTAGGAGTAATTGCTTCGAATTTACTAGATGGTCTTCCGCTTGCTGGTACTCAAATATCTACCGTGATAAGTGCGGATATTACTATCCTTGCGTTGGTTGTATCTGCAGCAATAGGTTTATTTTTTGGAATATATCCAGCTAGTAGGGCATCAAAGCTGCACCCGATTGACGCTTTGAGATCAGTATGATTTTGATGGAGTAATGAATATGCGATTTGGACTGATAGTGATACTTATCTTTGGGTTTGGGGTTTTTTTGGGCTGGGTTGGCGCAGAATTTTTTGGTAAAAATGAGACTAGCGTGCAACAAGTTGTGCCGATTGAAAATGATCAAACCGACAACGCAGGTAGTCGATCAGGGGGTGGCATTGAGTCGAGATTGCGACAACTAGCTGAAAACAACCCTGAAATAGCAGAGGAAATAAATACTGCGATTAATGAAGCAGATGGTAACCAGGAAAAACTAAGAGAAACATTCCAGTCATTATTGCGTGAAAATCCAGAACTTGCTCAAGAGATGCGTTCTAGATCAAGACGGAATAACTCAGAAAATTCCGGAAACAGGAACCGTCGAGACAATACTAATCCTTGAGGCACTAGAGTTCTTTGCTTTGAAGGATTTGTGCCGCATAATGTCACTTAAGGGAGGGGTTTATGTCTGCACCTAAAGTGGTAGTTTTTGCTCCAGGTGATGAGGATAGCTACAAAAAATTTGAAGAAATCGGCTGCGAATTAGTATTAGGAAAAGCTTCCTGGTCGGACCCCACAGGGAATACCACCGGGGAATTAGCATCTATGGCGCTAGAAGCAGACGCTTTGATCGGTACATCAATTAAAGGTGGGAAGATTGACCGATCTGTCTTATCGGCGTCAGAGCACTTAAGAATCGTCGCAAAATATTCTGTGGGCGTCGACGAAATAGACGTTGATGCTGCTACAGATTTGGGAATTATAGTTACCCATGCTCCTACTGAAGCCAATTGGGGTGGAGTTGTAGAAACAACGATGACTCAAATGCTCACAATTCTCAAGAAAGTTAGGCAGCGTGATTACGCACTGAAGAATACTGCAGATTGGCGAACACCTGAGTTGACAGCTACTCATATTGGTAGTCGAGAAGATGGCTACGCCGGTCTGACTATAGGTATTATTGGATTGGGAAGAATTGGTGGTCGTTTTGCACAGATGTTGGCTCCATGGAGAGTGAGGGTCTTAGCATATGACCCCTACCAGCCTATAGATAGATTTATCCATGCTAATGTTCAACGAGTTGATATGGATACTTTGTTAAAAGAATCTGATGTAGTTTCACTTCATGTGGTATTGAACAAAGAGACTTATCACATGATGAGTGATCGTGAATTCGGGTTAATGAAGCCGACTGCAGTGTTTTTGAATACATCGCGAGGACCAGCTGTTGATGAGGCTGCGTTAATAAGGGCTTTGCAGGATAAAACTATTGCTGCTGCAGGGCTAGATGTCTTTGAAATAGAGCCACTTCCTATGGATAGTCCTCTAAGGGAAATGGATGATCGAGTTTTACTTTCCGCGCATGTTGCGGCGCATAACTACGGAGCTGGTATTGGGCCGGGTATCGAATGGGCGACTGAAGATGTGCTAAAAGCATTGAAAGGCCAGTTACCTGAGCATATTTTCAACAAAGAAGTTATTCCTAGATGGCGGGAACGTTTTGAAGGGCGATCAGCAGTTTGATTGTAAAAGGATAACAATATGCCAGCAAATGATGAGAGTCGAACAAGTAAGGCTGAATGGGGTTCAGATGTAATCGTAGAAACCTTGCGCGATCTTGGGGTTGAATTCATCGCTTTAAACCCTGGGGCAACATTTCGAGGAGTGCATGATTCAATAGTAAATTACCTTGGTAACAAGAACCCCGAATTGATTCTTTGCCCGCATGAAGAAATCGCAGTTGCAGTCGCACACGGATATGGTAAAGCCGCGGGGAAACCTATGGCTGCATATGTTCATAATGTTGTAGGTCTTTTGCACGCGAGTATGGCAATTTATAACGCATGGGCTAATCGTTCAAGCATGTTAGTTCTTGGCGGAACAGGTCCGATGGCGGCAGATGGAAGAAGGCCATGGATTGATTGGATTCATACCGCGAATGTTCAAGGCAATGCGGTAAGGGATTTTGTTAAATGGGATGATCAGCCAGCAAGCATAGGTTCTTCGGTTGAATCATTAATTAGGGGTTACCAAATTACAACAAGCGCTCCTGAAGGCCCGGTATATATTTGCTTTGATGTAGCTACCCAAGAGGAAAAAATTGATACGCCCTTCGTACTGCCAGATATTTCCACATTTCCAAAGCCAACGAGAATTCAAGCTGATCTAGACGTGATGAATGAAGCAGTAAATTTATTAATTTCGGCTAAATGCCCCGTGGTAATGGCTGATTTTATTGGAAAATCGTCTGAAGCTGCAAACAGCTTGGTTCACTTAGCTGAATTATTAGCTATTCCGGTTATTTCAGGTGGAGACTTATACAATTTCCCAACTAACCATCCACTAAATGCCACGAATTCAAAAAGAGAATTGATCGAAGAAGCAGACGTTGTTCTTGCCTTGGATGTTTATGATTTACAGCAATCTTTAACTGGGCAGGATTATACATCTCGGAAATTGCAACATTTACTTAGACCAGAATGTAAGCTTATTGATATTTCTTTACGTCAGCTTTCAATCAGAAGTTGGACCCATGATTATGGAGGTTTATATCCAACCACCCTATCCGTGCAAGCAGATATCAGTGTGGCACTTCCGTTGTTAACGGAGTTAATCGAAAGACGGTTAGATGATGGAATTGATAGATCTAAGGACTTGTATGAGCGATATAAAAAAATTGAATTTATGCATAATTCATCACAAGCTAGATTTAAAGAAATCGTTCAAAAGCGCTCCCAGGAGTCCCCTATAGCTTTACCTTTTCTTGCTTCCGAGATGTGGGAGGTTATTAAAGATTTAGATTGGGTGTTGGGTAATGGGAATTTACGTGGATGGACAGAGCGATTGTGGGACTACAAGCATCCTTATCAAGTGATTGATTCCAGAGGTGGGGGTGGTTTAGGTATGGGCTTTGGTCATGCCCTTGGTGTTGCATTGGCTAACAAAGGGAAAGGGAGATTAACTATTAATATACAATCTGATGGAGATTTTCTCTTTACGCCTGCTGCAGTATGGACTGCAGTGCACCACAAGATTCCTATGTTAGTGGTGATGTACAACAATAGGACATATGGTAATGACTTAGGCCATCAATCCTTGATGGCTAAAGTTAGAGGTAGACCTGACGAGAATAAGACTATTGGGATAGATATTGATGATCCTTATGTAGATTTTGCGGCAATGGCTAGATCATTTGGTGCCTGGGCCGAAGGTCCAATTGAAAATCCATTGGAGCTTCGGGGGGCTTTGGAGCGGGCAAAAAATGAAGTTATTAATAATGGGAAACTTGCATTGTTGGACGTCATTACTGAGCTAGGAGATCGTTAAATTATGGTAGACGTTAAATATTTGGAGTTCGCTAAGCAAACTCCAATTTCTAGGGGAAATGGCGCTGAATCATATCCATTGGTAGGGAAAATTGATGGAACGGATGCATTTACTGCAGGGATAAGCAGCTTTCCTCCTGGGCTAAATGTACCAATGCATTCCCATAATGTTGAAGAAATGGTTACTGTTTTAGAAGGCAGTGGTGAATGTGTTATAGATGGTATTGTAAGACCCGTTAAACTTTGGGACACAACATTTATTCCACCAGGGATTGTTCATTGTTTTCGCAATACAGGTACAGGTACCATGAAAATTATGTGGGTATATGCCACAACGAATGTTACGCGTACTTTCGCAGAAACAGGAATAACGGTTGAGCACCTTTCTGGAGAAGACTTGGTTAGCTCTAATCCAACTGATTAACTTTAATATTTAGGCTAGTATTATGGCATTATCTAAGGAAGACAATGGATTATTAACATCAGTTGATTTGGGAACACCGATGGGTGATTTGTTTAGGTGTTTTTGGTTTCCTGTTCTTCTTGCTGAAGAGTTGCCAGCGCCAGATTCCCCTCCATTGCGAGTTCGCGCGTTAAATGAATATCTAGTTGCATTTAGAGATTCGCACGGACGTTTAGGTTTGTTAGAAGCTGGTTGTCCTCATCGCGGTGCGGATTTGGCATACGGGATTGTTGAGGAAGGTGGTATCCGTTGCGCACGATGCTTCTGGAAATTTGATGTTGATGGCAATATTTTAGAGTTACCATTGGAGCCTGAAGATAGCCCGATCTGGTACGAAGTTAAGGCAAAAGCACACAAGTTGATTGAGTATGGAGGTTTACTTTGGGCATACATTGGGCAACAAGATAATTTACCTGAATTACCTGAATTCGAATGGACCCGAGTCCCAAGTGAAAATCGCTTTCTTTCAAGATTTCTCGTTGAGTGCAACTATATGCAAGCGATTGAGGGAGGATTGGATGCTGCTCGAGTTCAAGCACTTAAAGAATCTGGTGCAATCGGCCCTGATGACCCTATGGGTGAGGAAGTCGCACACAGCGTGAAGGTTGAGAATACAGACTACGGTTTATTGGTAGGTACTGGATTGGAATCACCCGAAGGCGATTCAGCCTTGCATGTTACTCATTGGATGATGCCCTTTTATACAACTACAGTGATTGATAGATCTGGTATTTTTGAAGGAGTTGCATGGGTCCCGATAGATAATCAAAGCACTATGGCTTTTCCGGTAACTTATTGCCCTAAAAAGGCATTAAGTAAAAATTTATTGACTCAGATTCGACAAGGCAAACGGATACATCCCAAATTGATCGAAGATTCTTATAAGCGCAAGCTTAATCGGAGTAACAGTTTTTTATCTCCAGGTCAAGAACGAACAAGTGATTTTGCTTCAAGATTTACCACGGCTTTTGAAATGGCACTAGCTTGCCAGGAGAGCATGGGATCTATTGTCGATCGTACACATGAAATGTTGAGCGCGAACGATATTGCCATAGAGAATGCACGTACAAAACTGATGCAGGCAGCTGTAGACCTTATGGAAGGTACTATCCCCGTAATTATAAACCGCGGGGATCGCTATCGTGTGAGATCATATCGTTCTAAAAAGTCATATCCTTTAGATACCATTGAAATCACTAAAGGAGTTACTCCAGATGTTTAGTGAGCACAATTAAGGATTGACTATCCTATGGGATAAATTTTCTTCACATTAGTATTGACCAATTTTCGAAGGGTTTCTATTGGTAGGTGCCCTAAATTTTCCTGAAGAACTTTACGAGAATTGGGCCAAGGAGAATTAGGGTGAGGGTAATCCGTTGACCACATGCAATTATCTTGTCCCCACCAGGAGAGTAATTGTCCACCAACTGCATCATTGAAGAAAGTTGCAAATATATTTCGATAAAAATATTCACTAGGTGGCATCGTGATGGGAACTATACGTTGTCCAAGGAATCGTTTGTAGTAGTAGTCCCACTGCTGCAGGACGAAGGGTATCCATCCTATTTCACTTTCTACAATGACAGCTTTTAATTTTGGGAATCTTTCAAAGACACCTGTGAAAATCAAATCAAAAAGAGAGTTTGTCACACTCTGCAATTTCAAATTCACAGAACCACGATGGCCTAACAGGGGGTCAGCTTGCCGAGATGCAAAATTCGCATCAGAGCTGTAGTCGAATCCGGTGAGGATATGTAAATGAATAGGAACCTCGAGTTCTTGTGCAGCTGCCCAAAACTTATCATAGTGCTTCCCAGTGAAAGGTAAGTCTGGGTGTGGAACTTGCCAGACCAACGCCCCATATAGCCCCGCTTCATGCGTTCTATGTAATTCTTTGATGGCATTTTCAATGTTGTACATCGATATGCAAGGAATTCCTACTAACCGTTTGGGTGAAATAGAACAATAATTAATAAGCCAGTCGTTATATATGCGAAAACAAGCTTCTTGTGCTTCGGGACTCTCTAGGCTAAATAGCCTAAGGCCTAAAGTAGGGTAGAGAACTTCAGCAGATACACCATCGATCTCCATTTCAGTCATGCGCTCTTTAGAGTCATATCCTCCCGGCCTTTGGTCGGCCATAGCTGTTCCTGTCTTGGGTCGAGGCGGAAACGAGGGGACGTCATTTTTCAAATTATCGGGCAAATTAAGTTCCCATAGATTGGGCTCTTCCATAACATGGGAATCTGCAGAAATTAGTATTTCGCCAGATATATCTACAAGTTGATTTGGTGAAGATTGAACACTGGTCATACGCCCTCCATACCCTTTTGTTTGATGGGGAGGCTAGCGCTTAGAAGAAAAAGCGTCAATATCACATTGCTATCTTTGATTTTTGATACGCTGTCCAGCGTTAAAGAATATAAAACCATTAATCATCCCTAGTAGTGCTATTACCACCACTATTTGATCATTGGTGGGTTGATTTTTGAAGATAATACTTAAAGTTGCCAGCGCGTAAGTTAATCCAATGAACCCTCCTAACACGTGACGAAAGAATGCCATTATGACTAATGGCAACAATAATCCAGATAAATAAGGCATTATCATCATTCCTAAAGCCCATATAAGTGTAAATTCTCCACTCATAAGACTAGAGACAAAATCTAATACATAAACGCTTGTTGCTCCTACCGCGATAACAAGGGCTAATTTTAAAAAATACCAAAGAAAAATAATTTCACCATATTTTATTGTACTGTCATTGATAGTAGTATCACATTGTTGAGGCCCATCGTGCCTAATCTTGTATGGATTACTCCATACATTTGGAGAACGTGTGCCTCAGGATTTAAATATATTTGATTCAATAATCACACGGGCAAAATCTGGTTGTCTACTTACCCGTGATGAACTTCTTTGCTTGATTTCCTGTAATGACCGTGAGCTTCCCGCTTTATTGGATGTAGCAATCGGTATAAATGATAAGGCCCGGCCCCTAAGACAAATCACTTTTTCTCCAAAAGTTTTTTTACCTTTAACCAATTTGTGTAGAGATCGATGTGGTTATTGTACTTTTGTGAAAGGTCCCAATCAGAAAGGGGCTCATACGATGTCTCCTTCTGAAGTAGTCTCAATTGCCAAGCGTGCAGCAGAATTAGGGTGTAAAGAAGCATTAATTAGTTTAGGCGATCATCCAGAGTATAGGCATGAAGAAATGGTAGCTATTTTACGGAGTATGGGATTCGCTTCCACTCCAGAATATGTGGCAGAAATGTCAAGGTTAGTTTTTGAAGAGACCGGCCTTATTCCACATACAAACTGTGGAGTATTAAGCGAGGATGAAATCGGGCCAATTGCAGAATGGAATGGCAGTATGGGGATAATGCTAGAGAGCACTAGTCTAAGGTTACATCAATTGGGGGAGGCTCATTATCAAACAACGTCAAAAGAACCTACTATGAGGATCAATACGATAGAAGCTGCCGCTAAAGTTGGGATAGCTATGACTACTGGTATTTTATTAGGAATTGGAGAGACTCTATCGGAAAGGATTGATTCTCTTTTGCTCATCAGAGAAACCCAAAAAAAATTGGGTAACATACAAGAAGTTATCATTCAAAATTTTCGAGCTAAAAGAACCACCCGAATGAGTAAATCACCTGAACCAGATACGCTGGAAATGCTGAAAACATTAGCAGTTGCACGTTTAATCTTTGGACCAGAAATGAACATCCAAGCTCCGCCAAATCTAAATGCTGAAGGATATTCTGAATATTTAAATTGTGGGATCAATGATTGGGGAGGGATTTCGCCATTAACTGTAGATTTTATAAACCCTGAGGCTGCATGGCCTCAGATAAAGGATCTGCGAGAGAAAACTTTTAATTCAGGCTATATTTTACGAGAGCGAACGGCATTATACCCCGAGTATATTTTCAATCCTAGATTTAAAAAACAAAACCCAATTCATATGAGAATTGAAGAAATGATTAACAAGGAAGGGTACATCAAACAGGAACTTGAAATATGACAAAAAATTCTTACTATGAAGACTTTCCTAACCTTTATTCAGGAATTGAAGGAATGTTGAATACTATTCCCTCGGATATTGCACGAATCTTGGATAATGCTCTGAGTGGTAAAGAGTTATCAATTTCCGAAGGGTCTCGTTTGTTTGAAACTGAAGGGACTTCACTTTTGGCTCTTATGGCAACCGCGAATCTTATTAGAGAGTCCCGGAACGGGGATAATATCTCTTATGTAGTAAATAGGAACATTAATTTTACGAATGTGTGTATTAAACGATGTGGGTTTTGTGCATTTAGTAGGGATTTTAGACAAGAAGAAGGATATTTTCTTCCATTAAATGAGATTATTCGCCGAGTTCAGGAAGCAATAGACTTAGGAGCATCTGAAGTATGTATTCAGGCGGGGTTACCTCCCAAAATGGAAGGTTCATTGTATGCCGACTTAACTCGAGCGATAAAAGAACGCTTTCCTGATGTACATATTCATGGGTTCTCTCCAGAGGAGGTACTGTACGGGTCGATTAGAGACAAATCTTCCATAAAAGAATACTTGCTTAAGCTTCAAAATGCGGGAATAGGATCATTACCAGGTACATCCGCTGAGATTCTGATACAAACCATAAGGGACAAGATTGCCCCGGGTCGAATTACTGTTGAGCAATGGACTGAAGTGATTACCACTGCCCATTCACTGGGAATACCTACTACAAGTACTATCATGTTTGGACATATTGAGACAAATGAGCATCGTGCGACACACTTGTCTATTCTGCGCGATATCCAAAAATCTACTGGTGGATTTACCGAATTTGTGCCACTTAGTTTTGTACATGAAGAAGCACCAATGTTTGCTCAAAAAATGGATAATGATTTAAGACCTGGTGCGACAGGAGCAGAAGTAATTCGAATGCACGCTATCGCACGATTAATGCTTGATGGATGGATTGATAACATCCAATGCTCTTGGGTTAAAGAAGGACCAAAGCTTTCGCAAATATTATTGGAAGCAGGATGTAACGACCTAGGAGGAACGTTAATAAACGAAAGTATTTCCACTGCTGCGGGTGCGTCATATGGTCAATTAATTCCACCTTCAGAATTACGCCGATTAATTCGAGATATCGGGAGAATTCCAGTGGAGCGCAACACTTTGTATAGGCCAATACATGTATACGAGGAAGAGCCTATGTACCCAGAGCCTTTAGATTTCGCTGCGCATTCGCCAGAGCAATTTGGGTCGTTTGTAGAGCTTGTTAAGCTTCAAGAGTTTCGATATGAGGGCCAGCGATCACCCTCTCTGGTTGGTCCTACTTTGCCCGAAGTTTTAGCAAAAAATGATTAAGGACATGAAAATCCAATGCCTAAAATTGTAGCTCTAGCCGGAGGCGTCGGGGGCTCAAAGTTAATTTTTGGCTTGTCGAAAAGTTTACCTCCAGAAGATTTATGCATTGTTGCTAATACCGGCGACGATGAAATTTTTCATGGATTGTACGTTTCGCCAGATGTCGACACGATAGTTTATACGCTTGCGGGGTTAGTAAATAAAATTAATGGGTGGGGGGTTGAAGAGGATACGTTTTCGGCTCTTGGAACATTAAGGCAGCTGGGTTCAAATACTTGGTTTAATTTAGGGGATAAAGATATAGGCCTTCATCTGTGGAGGACAGAAGCACTTAAGGCTGGCAAAAAATTATCGCAAGTTACAGAGGAAATAGCGCATCGTTTTGGCATAATGAATCGAATTATCCCGATGACAGATAGCCGTGTTCAAACGAGAGTCCACACTGATAGAGGTGTGCTATCTTTCCAAGAATACTTTGTAGAGAATCGGTGTGAACCTGCAGTAAAGAGATTAACTTTTAAAGGATCAAAAAATGCTGCTCCGCCGGAAACGCTGCTTTCTTTTTTGGAAGAAGCTGATGCAATAATTTTTTGTCCCTCTAATCCATTAGTTAGCATCGGACCTATCCTTGCAATTAGAGCATTACGTGAAAGCATTGAAAATTTTAAAGGTCCACGAATTGCAGTTAGCCCAATTGTGAACGGGCATACAATTAAAGGTCCTGCTGCAAAAATGATGGTTGAACTAGGCATGGAATCTTCAAATGTTCAATTGGCTAAATTTTACATGAATGTTTGTGATACGTTTATTGTTGATGAGATTGATTTACTCGACGTGCACGCTATTCAAGCGTTGGGTTTGCAAAGTGTAGCTATGCCTATAGTTATGAAATCTGATGAAGATAAATTATTACTGGCACAGAAAATATTGGAAAATTTGGCTCTCTGAATGGAATCTAGATGAAATTAAAATCAGTGCAGGTAATTATTCCAATCAAACCATTATCTTTAGCAAAAAGTAG
>CENY01098519.1_pt1 | contig 23897 bp, 21 predicted proteins | sample 356181 | NCBI WGS metagenome assembly CENY01 (sample SAMEA2619840, study PRJEB7988) | marine metagenome | isolation source: saline water (ENVO:00002010), including
GTGTTGCGCGCGCCCTTTATCGCGGTTGCCGTATGCGTGGTGGTGCTGATCCCGTTCGTATGGCGCCTGGAGATTCCCGGCGCCGAAAGTCCTACCGAGCGCGCCATTCGCACATTGCTGAAGCATCCCGCCATGCAATCCTGTCTGGCTCTCGGAATTGCGTTCTACGCGGCCGTGGGTGTGTTTGAAGCGGTGTGGGCCATGTTCTTCGCCGACCTGGGCGCGAGTCAGCTCTTTATCGGCATCACCATGAGCGTGTTTACCCTGCCGATGATCTTCATCGCGCCCTGGGCAGGTGGCCTTGCCCAACGGCGCCACGTTCTGCGCTTGGTGACCCTCACGCTGACGGCTGCGGTGGTCTGCATGTTGATGTATGGGGTGATCACGTCCCTGTGGTGGTTGTGCGTACCGCTGTTGGTTCACTCCATCGTGGATGCGATCACCATGCCGGCCGTCCAGTTGGCCGTGGGTTATGCCAGTGGTCAAGGCGCTCTGGCCGCGGGTCAGGGGCTTTTTTCTGCCACCGGGCTTGCCGTTGCCGCCGTGGCAAGTCTCGGGGCCGGGGCGCTGTACGAAAGCTGGGGGGCGCTGGGCGTGTGGTGGGTTTCCTCCGGCATCATGCTGGCCTGCATTGTCCTTGCCAGGCTGCTGGGGAGGGGGCACGATTGGTCCGGCGGAGGGATATCCGACTAGCCGTATACTAACAGCGACGTGCGAAGGGCATGTTATCGGCTCACTTGACCAGGGAGAGCAATGAGTACCATCGACAAGAACGATCTTCCCGTGGGCCAGGCGCCCACGGAAAATGTCTGGGAGGCCATCTACACCCAACGAGCCATCCGCTACTGGCAGGACAAGCCGGTACCGCGTGAAGTGCTTGAGCAGGTGATCGAGGCGGCCTCCAAAGCGCCCAGTGGCAGCAACCTGCAACCCTGGGTGTTCATCGTCATTGACGACGCCGACAAGCGCGCGGCCATTGGCCAGGCGCTGCGCGCCATATTCGAATCTAACGACGGCCTGCAGCAGCTCATTTCGGCGGGAGAGAACTCCGACGATAAAACCCAGCGCCTGATGCTCAAGGGTGCGCGCGCGTTCTTTTCCCAACTGGAGAAGGCGCCGGCCATGGTCATTCCATGCCTGTATCAGCTTGCCTCCCCAACGCCGGATGCGAGCAGCTTGTTGGCGGGCAGCTCCATCTATGGCGCCGTGCAGAACATGATGCTGGCCGCTCGTGCTTTAGGTCTTGGCACTGTGCTTACGACAGCGCACGGCATGCTGGAGGCTAATCTGCGTGAGCTTCTGTCCATACCAGACGACGCAACCCCGGTGGCGCTGATTCCTATCGGATATCCGGACGCCAACTTTGGACCAACGACGCGCAAGGGCCTCGATGAGATCCTGCGCTGGAATTCCTGGAGCTAATCGAACGACCTACGAGGGAGGAAGAGATGAGCAACGATGAAAGGGTTAGCCGGCGCGGATTGATAGCCGGTATTGGCGCGGTTGCGGCGGGTGCGGCGCTGTCCGCACCGAGTATCGCCGAGGATGGTGATCACAAGGAAAAAGAAGCCGGCCGCGACCATGAGGCGTGGCACGGCAAGGTGGATGCCTGGCTCGCCAAGCAGGAGATTACGGATCTGCGCCGGCAATACGCGCTGGCCACCGACCTCATTGGGATGAACACCAAGGAATCCGTTGCCCGGGGGCGTGCCATCTACCGGCGCATCTTCACCGCGGATGCCAAGATCGGGGCAACCGGTCAGCCGCGCGTTACGGGCCCGGACGCGTGGGTGGATATCGCCAACAGTGCGCTCAAGGACTACAAGGACACGCAGCACCTCATCGGTACCCAGGTGGTAGACCTGAAGTCTCTGCCCGGTGCGGATGGAAAAGGCGCGGACGCGTCCATGTCGAGCTACCTGCAGGCCTGGCACGCCACCAAAGACGATCAGGTCTGGCTGTTCATCGGCACGTATTACGACAAACTGACGTACACGCCCGAGAACGGTTGGCAGATTTACGATATGGAACTCAAGCAGGTGTCGGGGGACCGGCGCAAGATCACCGTAACCTGAATTAACGGCCTACCGCGTGGGCTCCAGGTGCTGATTGGAGAAAACGACCGCCGCCCTTCAGGGCATTTAATCCCGATGCCAGCGCGAGCGTTGCGTATGCGTGCGATATAATGATTGGGGACCACTGAGCTGAGCAAACCATGGCTGAACTGAGCCTGGAATCTATCTTCACGCCGGAGATCATCGCCGATCCGTATCCGCTGTATCGTCAGATCCGCGAGAGTAGCCCCATTCTGGAGCTGCCCGACGCGAACATGGTGATCATGAGCCGCTATGCTGACGTACAGAACTTGCTGCGTGATCGACGACTGGGCCATGCGGACGACTCCATGCTGACCTCGGACGCGTTGGCGGAGGCCCAGGACAATCCGGCGGTGGCCAGCTTGCGCCGCACTATGCTGCTACAGAACCCGCCCAACCACTCGCGTTTGCGGGGGCTGGTGGTGAAGGCGTTCGACGCGCGCCGGGTGGAGGTGATGCGGTCACGTATCAGGGTGATCGCCAACGAGCTGGTGGATGGGTTCATCGACGCGGGCTCGGGCGATCTGGTGCGGATGTTCACTCACCCGCTGCCCGTCATCGTGATCTGCGACCTGCTCGGCGTACCCGAGGCGGATCGCGCAGAATTCGTGCAGGGCACGCGCATATCCGGCCGGCTCATCGATCCAAGTCCCATGACGGCCGAGGAGCTCGAGCAGGCCAACCAGTCCACCACGGAGAGCCAGGAGTATTTTGCCGCATTGTGCGACGAGCGGCGTGCCAACCCACAGGATGATCTGATTACCGCCCTAGTGCAGAGTGAGCTGGAAGACGACCGGCTGAGCAAAGACGAACTCACGTCGAACATCGCGTTGCTGTTTGCGGCGGGTCACGAGACTACGGTGAACCTGATGGGGAACGCACTGCTGGCCCTGTATCGCAATCGCGATCAGCTCGAGCTGTTGCGTTCCGATCTGTCGCTCATGCCCAATGCGGTGGAGGAGTTTCTGCGCTACGACAGCTCGGTGCAGCTCACCGGCAGGGATGTGATGGAAGATGCGGAGATCTGTGGCGTACAGCTACCGCGAGGCCGTGCCGTTCTGGCGCTGTTGGCCGCAGCCAATAGAGATCCCGCCGTATTCGCCAACCCGGATCAACTGGACATCACCCGAGAGCGGGTCAAGCCGATTTCCTTCGGCGGCGGCATCCACCTCTGCCTGGGTGCTCAGCTTGCCCGCATAGAGGCCACGGAAGCCCTCCAGGTATTGCTCGAGCGGCTGCCGAATCTGGAGCTGCAGGACGCGGACCACCCGGAGTGGAAACAAACCATCACGCTGCGTGGATTGCAGCGATTGCCCGTGCGCTGGTAGGGCTCAATTTGGTGGCGTAAGCCAGCGCGGGTCAGCCGAGAGAGGTCCGGTGAGCGTGTTCAGAAAGGCTTCCAGCATGCGCAGTTCTGCGCGTGTGAGGCTCAATGGCTTGGCCTCATTGTGTCCCACCAATGCCAGGTCGGCGCGGTTGTAGTGCTCCAGAACCTCTCTCAGGGTGGTTATCTGGCCCGCGTGCATGTATGGCGCGGTTTCGGTCACATTGCGCAGCGAAGGCGCGCGCCAGGCGCCGATCACATCATCTCCCGATTTCGCGTAGCGCAGCTCGGCGCAGCCATTGTGGTCGTCGCTGTAGGCTCCCAGGCAGTTGAAGGGGTCTTCAATGGCCTCGCGAACCCCTTGTGCGCGGCCCAATCCGGGCAGCTGTCCGACGGCCGGCAGCACGCCGGTGTTGTGAAACTCGTTGTTGCTGAGCAAGGGGCCATTGTGGCAGTGCACGCAGCTGGCTTTGCCGATGAATAGCTTAAGCCCGGCCTGGGCGGCGCCGCTGAGCAACGCTCGGGCGTCCTCGCCGGCCAGCATAGCGCCGGCGAATTCGTCGAACGGGGCGGGGCCTGGTTCCAACTTGCGCTGATAAGCCGCCAGCGCCTTGCCCAGGTTCGCGAACGCCTGATTCACTGCGTGCTGATCCGCAGTTGACATGCCCTCCCAGGCGGTGCGTTGTTCCTCATTACCGAGCGGGCTGGCTTGTGGCGGAAATCGCTCCGGGTCACCGACGGGCGGCAATTCTCCGAACACCGCCTGGTACGCGGTGCGGTAGGCCATGTCCTCACTCAGCAAGCGCACCAACTCCATGCGATTGGCACCGTGCTCCACGGTGGATTCCAGAGGACTGAGGGCCTGGGACCACTGACTGTCTTTGCGGCCATCCCAGAACTGCCAAGGACTGCGCGCCGCGCCCACCAGCCCCATGGTGTTGCGTTCCCCGGTGCGCAACCCCTGCCCGGTGGGCAGGCCGTCGGTGAAATAGCGTTCTGGCTTGTGGCAGGTGGCGCAGGAGACGCCGCCATTGGCACTCAAGCGCCTGTCGAAGAACAGCCGCCGACCGAGCTGAGCCGCTTCATCATCGTCGGCGACACGGTTGCTGGGGTCGCGCGCGAGCGCCGCCAGGTTGCCGATCCACAGCGAACGCACCAGCACTTTTTCCTCGGCACTGAATTGCTCCTCGGGAGGCAGTTGGGCCATCCACCAGGCACCCAGGCCAAGCGCAGCGACGCTCACGAGAACAAGTGCAGGGCGTAACACGGACGATGGCCTAGAGTTCAAATACGAAGGTGGCGGCATCGCTCTGGGTGGCGGTTTCCACGCCTATTGTGAGTTCCCAGCGTCCGTTCATGTGAAACTTCACGCCCTCGATTAGGTACTGGCCGTCGTTCACCGTGCCAGTGGCGCGCGGTGCGGTGGGCAGCCCATGGTCGTGGTCGGGCATGCCGCCGGTCACCGTGACGTTGGCGCCGGATACCGGATCTCCACTGGGAGTCTCCAGCCGCAGGTTCCAGTTGTGCATGCGATTGATGGCCACCGGCGCCAGCGCGCTCTGCAAGGTCATGCGGAAATATCCGGACTCGCCGAACTGGGTAGCCGGTTCCCCATTGGTGACGTCTGCAGCCGCGCCAGCCGCAGCCCACCAGATCACTAATAATGCGATGGCTTTGATGAGATAACCCTACTATGCGTCGATGTTGGCGCGTACCCGGGGAAGTACCTGCTTGGCGATGTACTCCATTCGGCGGCTGCCGCTGTCGATGGACTCACCCGGAAACTGTGCCCAGAAGTGCACGTCGACGATTTCCGGATAGGTCTTGAGCATGTCAGTGAGCGCAGCTACGGCCTGATCCGCATCCCACAGCTCATAGAACCCCTCTTGAATGGCGGTGGCCGCGTCGGGAAACAAGGGGACTTCGTCCGGAGGACCGAACGCGCCCCAGGATACATACTGGTTGGTCTGGTACAGGGCGTATTCGCCCACGGCGGCGGCTTCCTTTTCAGGGTCGTCGGCAATGATGGCCCAGTTGCCGGCGCAAATGGCACCTTCGCTGCGCGACTTGCCGGCCGCTTCCAGGGCCTGCACATAAACGTCGTGGCCGATGCCGCCGGTGGACAAGAAGCCGTCGCCCAGACGTGCGGCCCGCGCGATAGCGGGTTCTGCCATGCCGCCCATGAACAGCCTCGGCGGCGTGGCCGGAGCGGGTCGCACCATGAGTCCGTCTACCTGATAGCGCTTGCCCTGGTGGCGGATGGGTTCCCCCGTCCAGGCGGCGCGCAGCAGGGCGACACCTTCCTCCATGAGACTGGGTCGGTTGATCAGCTTGCGGCCAAAATAGTCGAACTCCAGTTGCCGATAGCCCAGGCCCACGCCCAGATCGAAGCGTCCGCCGGTAAGAATCGACAGCGTGGCGGCATCCTCCGCAAGACGGAGCGGGTCGGCCAAGGGCAGCAGCATCAGGTTGGTGCCGATGCGCATGCGGCTGGTGCGCTGGCCAATGGCGGCGGCGACCACCAGAGGCGAAGGCGCATACCCGTCCTCGCAGAAATGGTGCTCGGTGAGCCAGATGGAATCAAACCCCAGGGTCTCTGCCCAGGCCATCTGTTCCAGGCTTTCGGCATACAGGCTCTCGAACGAGCGCTCGGTGGGTCCGGGATTACGAAAGTCGTACCACAGCCCGAAGTTAACCATGTCCATTCCTTGCCGCGTTGCGTGGGCTGAATGCTAACATTCCAACGCTACAGTCCGGGAGAGCAAACGGGTGCAGGCAAACCTCAGCGAACACACCCTGGTGCGGGACAACCGCGCGCGGGCGCGGCCCAGCGAGATCGACTGGGAGTTGTTTCACGATCCTCACGGACGCCCCACTACCCCCGTGCGCGTGCTGCTGGATACTGGCATTGAGGGCGATCCGCGGGTGCTGCACGCGCAAATTCCCGACAACTTCGAGGTGGGATTGCACTGGCACCCCTATGACACGGTCTACATCATCACCAAGGGCGACATGACCATTGGCGACGAGGGTCGCTACCAGGTTGGCGACGTGCGCTGGGTGCATGCGGGCCACGTGTATGGGCCCGAAGTTGCCGGCGAGCAGGGGGTGGAGTTCTTCCTGGTCAGCCTTGGCGGTGCCGTGGGCCTCAACTGGGAGGATCTGGCCGCGGTGCCTGAGGCGCTCACACGTCGACTGGGGGTCGGCCCTGGATGGGGGCGCATCAATCTGGATGACGTGCCCTGGCAGGATTTCGACGACCCGGCCGGGCGCCCCACCCAGCCGGTGCAGCTGCTGTGCAACGACGACCCGTACCTGCTGCGCACACGCTTCGCCCCTGATTACAGCGCTGGCGAGCACTGGCACGACTACGACACGCTGTATTTCATTACCCAGGGAAGCATGCGCTTTGGAGATGAGGGTTGGTTCGAGCCGGGTGACGTGCGCTGGGTGCGCGGGGGCTACAGCTACGGTCCGGAGGAGCCTGGGCCGGAAGGTGTGGAGTTTCTTCTACTGAGTTGCGGTGGCCCGGTGGCGTTGCACTGGTCGGATCTGGAGCCGCCGCCGAAGGGTGCGGTATAAGCGAATCGCTACGAGCGAGACACTTGGTCTCTGCACCCAGAATGGGACATACTCGTGGTCATCCAAAGTCTGTTCCACGGGGAGGAACTATGTCCGATTGGGCGGAAGACCGAATCAAGATCACCGACGTGATGGCCCGCTACGCAGCCGGCGTCGATAACCGAGACATGGAAATGTACCGGTCATGCTTTGCCGACGATGTGGCCGTACATGGGTTCGGAGATGAAGAGGTCCACGGCGGAGATGAGTGGACGGCGTACGTCATCGAAGCGCTGAAGGCCTATGGTCCCACGCAGCACATGCTCGGGCCCACGCTGGCCACCATCGATGGCGACACCGCCAACTGCCGCACCGATGTGCAGGCCCATCACTATATGGCCAATGACCCCAAGACCACGCTCACGCTCTGGGCCACCTACGAGCAGGTGATGCAGAAGATCGACGGGGAGTGGAAGGTCAAACGCCACGAACTGGTCTCCCGTGGCGTGCGGGTGCAGACCGACCAGCAATAGGCGCGTCGGCTAGCCCCGGTAGGGGCGAAAGAACTCGCGAATCTGCGCGACGATGAGCGCTGGTTCCTCGGCGGCCCCGAAGTGGCCGCCGCGCGGCATGACCTGATAATGCTGCAGGTTGGTGTACTTGGCGAGCACCGAACGCGGCAGGTGCACCACGTCTTTGGGGAACACTACCAGGCTGGTGGGTGCTTCCATCACCGGTACCCGATCGTGGACCAGAGGCCAGGGCTTGTTGAAGTGCTCGAAGTACAAGCGCATCGCGCTGGTGAATGCGCCGGTGCACCAGTAAAGGGCCGCCGTGGTGCAAAGGTGCTCGCGGCTGAAGGCGTTCTCCACATCGCCGTCGCAGTCGCTCCAGTTGCGTCGGCGCTCCCACAGCCAGGCGGCGGTGCCAACGGGCGAATCCATGGTGGCGTAGGCCAGGGTCTGGGGGTCGGTGGTGTGCACCGATACATGGCTGGTAATGGTTTGCAGAGCCTCTACGTTGCGTTGGGCCATCCAGGTCTCGTCTTCCCCGTAGTCGTCGGGTCCCAGCGCGCTGCGGTCCACGCCGGGAATCATAGCCAAGGCCAGCTGTGCCCCCAGCAGATCGTCGGCATGGGCATGCGCCAAGTGCGCGGTCACCAATGCCCCCCAGTCACCGCCGTGGGCGGCAAAACGCCCGTAGCCGCATACCTCGCGCATGAGTCGCACCCAGAGCTCCGCGACCTTGCCTACGTCCACGCCCGCGCGGGTAAGCGGGGTAGAGAAGCCAAACCCAGGCAGGCTGGGCACCACCACATGAAAGGCATCTTCGCTATTCCCGCCATGGGCCGCCGGATCGCTTAACGGACCGATGACGTCTTTATAATCCCAGAACGTCCACGGCCAACCGTGGGTGAGTACCAGGGGAATGGGATCCGGACCGGTGCCGGGTGCGTGCAGGAAATGAATAGGGATGTCGTCAATGCTGGCACGGTAGTGTCTGTACGTGTTCATCGCCTGGGCAGCGTCCTGCCAGCGCCACTCTTCGGCCCAATAGGTGGCCATGTCGCGCAGCCACGCCTGCGGCACGCCATAGTCCCAGGAGTCCTCGCCAATCACGTCGGGCCAGCGTGTGTTGCGCAAGCGTGCTTGAAGGTCCCCAAGAACGGTCGGGTCTAGGGCGACGTCAAACGGTTCGGCGTTCATAGGCACTCCGTGGCTAGCAATTCAGGCAACGTGGTTCGGGTACAAAGTGGCGAAGTTTTCCGCAAAAAACAGCTCTCGCTCGCGCTCGGAAAGCAACGCGGTGCTTTTTTCAAAGCGCCCGATGGGATCCCGCCCCCCTTCTGCGTGTGGGTAGTCGGACGAAAACAGGTACAGCTCCGGATACGACTCCCGTACCAGCGCGCTCACATCCTCGAACGGGTACGGAGTGAAGCGCACCTGCGCTCTGATTTGCTCGGAGGGGGTGCGTGTCATCTCGGCCAGGTGCGGTTCGGAACGGGCCCAGATGGATGCGGCGTGGTCCAAACGGCGCAGGGTGTCGGGAACCCAGCCGGCGCCAAGCTCGATCACGCCGCCACGCAGTCCAGGATGACGTTCCAGCACGCCATCCAATACCAGGGTGCACAAGAAGCGGGCGGCTGAGTGGTAGATCACGGTGAGGTCTTTGGAGCCGATTACCTCAGCGCCACCTCGGGCGGTGGCGCGGTCTGGCCGTCCATCGTTCATCCACGGGTCCGGGACGGACAGCACGCCGCTGCCTACGTGGAGAATGAACGGCATTTGCAGCTGGGCCATGAGCGCCCACACCGGATCGTGCAGCACGTGTCCCGGTGAGCGCCCACCGGGCGCATCGGATGCGACCCACACCGCGCCCAATCCTAACTCGTGAGCATGGCGAATGTGCGCCATGGCCTGGTCCGGATCGTCCAGTGGAACGACGGCTACCCCGATCAGCCGGTGGTCGGCGGCGCAGAACTCGGCAATTGATTCGTTGTGCGCTCGCGCGGTGGCGTAGCGTAGCGACAGTGGTTGTGTTTCGAAGATGAGCCTGGCGCAGAAGCTGCAGAAAATCACCTGGCGTTGGAATCCGAGTAGATCCAGGGCAGTGCTGCGCTCGCGGCCATTGAATGCACCCAGTGCAGCGTGCCATTTGGGGCCGCGAGTCAGGCTGTCGCCGAGCTCAGTGAGCTTGGCCACCACCTCCGGCGGATGCTCGTTCATATCCGCATGGGCCGTGAAGTCGAAGTCGCCCAGGCTTCTGAGCGCCGGAATCTGGTCGCGTAGCTCTTCGCTCGCATGGCGCGTTAGGAAGTCCGGCAGCTCCATGAGATGGCTGTCGGCGTCGAATATTATTCTCGAACCCGCGTAGCTCATACGTTTCCCTCCCTGACTGAGGTTAAGATAGGGCACAACGCAACACGAGGATAGGGGAAAGGCATGACGGATGCATTCCGGTTGGACGGCAAGGTGGCTGTGGTCACCGGTGGTGGTAAGGGTATCGGTCGGGGTATTGCCTTGTGTCTGGCGGATGCAGGCGCTGATGTGGTGGTGGCTGCGCGCACGTTGAGCGAAGTCCAGTCCGTGGCAGCCGAGGTGGAAGCCAAGGGTCAGCGCGCGATCGGACTGTCCGTGGATGTGACCAATACCGATCAGATTGAAGCGCTTGCACAGACTGCGAAAGAGCTGGGCCAAGTGGACATCTGGGTGAACAACGCGGGCGGCCTGCCCGACGCGACGCCGCGCTATCTGACGCGCACCCCGGAAGACCGCTGGGACGCCCAGATGGACCTCAATCTGAAAGCCGTGTTCACCGGCTGCGTGGCCGCTGCCAACGTGATCGAAGAGGGCTCCATCATCAACATCGCCTCCACCTCGGCCCGGGGAGCCAACTTCAAGAACGGTCCCTATGGTGCCAGCAAGGCAGCTGTGGTGAGCCTGACGCAGTCGTTCTCGTTGGAACTGGCCCCCAAGATTCGGGTAAATGCGGTGGGCCCAGGACCCATACCCACGGACAACTTCAATGAGTCCACCAACTTCCCCGACGACAAGCCGGTTGAGGACGTCATCGGGGTGCCCCTGCGGCGTCTGGGTACCCCGGAGGACATCGGTTGGGCCGTGGTGTATATGGCCAGCCCCGCTGCCAGCTGGGTAACAGGGCAGTGCCTGTACGTGTGCGGCGGGACTTAAGGCTTACGAGGCGGGCGCCTCCTGTACGGGGCGCCGGCCGTTTTCGTCAAGTACGTCGAACTCTTCGCCGAGATTCTGCACCCACTGAATGGTGCCGGTGCGGTTCATCACGTCGCCGGACTTGAGCAGCTCGCATACACAGCGGCCGACGAAAAGCGGCGTCTGCGCTTCCGATAAGTCCATACCCTGCGCCTTGGCGGCGTCCTGAATGAACTCTGTGGATACCGCTCCCGGATAGAGTGAAATGGTGGCCACGCCCTTGGGCTTTAGCTCGATGGCCATGTCGGCGGTGAGGCGGTCCAGGCCTGCTTTGCCGGTTCCGTAGGACGCGGAGTAGATGTAGGTCTGGCCGCCCGGTGACGACACGTTGACGATTACCTGATCCTTTTCCGCTTCGAACATGAGCGGTGCGGCATACCAGCTCGCTACATAGTGTGAGCGCAGTCCGATGCCTGCCTGATCGTCCCAGATGCCCAGGGGGTGTTCCCAGAACCCGCCGCCCCATGCCGGTGGCGTGGGAATCTTGTACACGTTGTTCACCAGGATATCGATGTGGCCGGCTTCCTGTTTGACCTGCTCGAACAGTGCCGCAATTTGCTCATCGTCGCCGTGGTCACACTGAATAGCGCGGCCTTCGCCGCCCGCTTCGGTAATCTGGCGGGCGGTGGTGTCGATGGTACGCTCGCCGTCACCCGTGCTGCGGCCGGTAACGTAAACGATGCAGCCCTGCTCGCCTAGAGCGAGGGCGATGCCCTTGCCGATGCCACGGCTAGCGCCCGTGACTACGGCGACCTTTCCCGCCAAATTGCTCATGTGTGCTCCCAGTAAGTCGAAGAACGGCGCAGCATACCAGAAGCGTTTACTGGGTTGGCGCCGGCGCGACCTTTTCAGCACGAGCATCCGACACGACTTGCGCAGCCTACTGCGCTGCTCAGCGCCGTGTCGGATTCTCCTGTCTAAATGAGGTTCCTAGTTGGGCCGCTTTATCTATACTAGCCGAGTCTTGAGAGGGGGTGCTTCATGGCAAACCAAGTTCCATTGGTGGACTACCTGGTATTGGGCGATCAGCCTCACCTGGTGGCCAACGAATGCACGCAGTGTGGCGCGCGTTATTTCGATCGGCGCAATGCCTGTGCCGGGTGTTTTGGAACCGAGTTTCGAAGCGTGGGCGTTGCAACAGAAGGCGAGGTGAGGGCGTTTACCATCGTCAGCATGGCCGCACCCGGTATCGAGGTGCCGTTCGTATCCGCAGTAGTGGACTGCGATGGCACGAGCGTGCGCGCCAATGTAATTAACACGCCACCCGATCCCGATCATGTGTCGCTCGGCATGAAGGTGCGCCTGGCGACCTATCCCATGGGCGACGACGAAAATGGTACTGTGGCTGTCGGCTTCGGGTTCGAACCGGCCACCTAGAGGAGAACAGCAATGAGCGCGCAAGACGAAATTTGGATCCTGGGCATTCACATGACCAAGTTCGGCAAGCACCCGGACAAGGACCTGGTGGACCTGGGCGTGGAAGCCATACAGGGAGCGTTGGCGGACGGCGGCGTCACCATGGCGGACGTCGGCGTACTAGCGGCTGGCAATCTGAGAGGCGGGGGCGGAATAGGCCAGCAGCTGCAAAAGCAGGTGGGGCAAACGGGAATTCCCGTATACAACGTGGCCAACGCGTGCGCTACTGGCGCAACCGCATTGCGCACCGCGATCATGGCGGTGAAAGCCGGAGAGGTAGATGTTGGGCTAGCTGTGGGCGTCGAGAAGCTGGCGGGCGCCGGCTTGCTGGCAGGTGCCGATCGCGATGAAGACTCCAACGTCTGGGAGCCGTCTGGTCGGTACGGAGCGGTCGCCGAGGTAGATGGCCGCATCGGTACGGCTACCATGCCCGGCGTATTTGCTCAGATTGGTATGGAGTACGGGCATCGTTACGGTGGGGCCAACTTTGAGCTGTTCGCCAAAATCAGCGAGAAGAATCACTTCCATTCGACGCTGAACCCGTTAGCCGCCTACACCAAGGCCATGTCTGCCGATGAGATCATGAACGACGTGATGATCGCCTATCCCAATACGCGGCCCATGTGTTCGGCCAATTGCGATGGTGCGGCAGCGGCCGTAGTACTCAACGGGGCCAAGCTCAAGACGCTGTCCAAACAGCAGCAGCGCCGCGCCGTAAAAGTGTCTGCCTCCATATTGACTACTGATCCGTGGGAAGAGGCTTGCCAGGTTCTACCCAACGTAAATACGCTCACCCGCAATGCGGCTAACCAGGCCTACGAGCAAGCCGGCGTGGGCCCAGAAGACCTTGATCTGGTGGAGTTACACGACTGCTTTGCCACTGCGGAGCTGGTGCACTACGACAATCTCATGCTCTGCGAGGAGGGCGGCGCCGCCGATTTCTTCAATTCTGGCGTCACCTGGCGCGATGGGCGCCTTCCCGTCAACGTGTCTGGCGGCCTGCAGTCCAAAGGGCACCCTATCGCTGCGACTGGCATCGCCAACATCTGGGAGGTATGTCAGCACCTGCGTGATGAAGGCAAGCAGCGTCAGATCGAGGGAGCCAAGGTTGGCCTTGCGCACGTGATTGGGCTGGGATCTGCCTGCGGTGTGCATATTCTGGAGAAAGCTGCCTAGCTGGAAATAGCGGCTAACGATCCAGCAGCGGCTCGATCATCTCCAGTACCTGGGCTTTCTGTACCTTGCCGCTGTCGGTGCGCGGTAGGTCCTCGCCCAGCAGCTCCGTGATGAAACGTTTCGGAATCTTGTAGCTCGACAGCTGCGCGTGTAGCCGTTGGTGAAGCTCTGCAACGTCTAACTGCACTCCCGGCTGCGGCACGACCACGGCAACCACAAGCTCCCCCACGCTCTCATCCGGCACACCCAACACCACCGCTTCCAGAACATCATCGAACGCCATAAGGGTCAGCTCCACCTCGCGGGGCGAGACGTTGGCGCCGCTGGTCTTGATCATCTCGCCGCCGCGGCCTTTGAAGAACAGATGGCCGTCGTCGGTGATGGCGCATAGATCGCCGGTGCGGAAGAAGCCATCGGGTTCGAAGCATTCACTGCGTTCGCGCTTGTAGTAGCCCTGCATGATGGAGTAGCCACGCACCAGCAGTTCACCAAACTCGCCGGCGGGCAGCTCGCCGGTGCCGTCCGGATCAACAATTTTGCGTTCGATTGCGCCGATGCCTCGGCCGAAGGAATTCGCTCGATCCTCCGAGAGCACTACGAGATCCAGCTCGCCGCTATGGGGGCCGAATGACTCGGACATGCCGAGCGAATTCGGCACCAGAGTGAGCGGAATCTGTGCCGGAGGGCCCAACGCGCCGGCGCGTCGCTGAGTATTGTGAGAGGGCTTCAAACGCAGGAAATCGTCCGCGTGAAAATCCTCATGCTCCGTGATGGCATTGAGCTGGCCCGCCCATCCGGTGAGATGGTCGGGTTGCTCGCGGCGAAGTAGCGCCAATACGGAGCCGGCATCCAAGCGCTCGGGGCAGATCAACTCTGCGCCGCCGATCATACTGTTGAGCAGGTTGGTGAGCATCCCGCCAATCCAGAAAAACGGAGTGAGCACCAACGAGCGAATCCCCGGAGCGCATTCGGAGTAGTCGTACATAGCGTAGGAATGACGCACTACGGTGCCGTGGCTGTGTACCACCCCCTTGGGTTGCGCGGTGCTGCCCGAAGTAAAGATGACCACGGCGAGGTCCGCCGGCGTAATCTCGTTCTCCACGGCATTGAGGATTTCGTCGGTGAATCCGGCTTCGGCTCCGAGGGCTTCCAAGTCTTCGCCGCTGCCCTGGGCCCAGTCTGGAACCGCCTCGCCCCACACCCAGGTGGTGCGCAAATACGGTGCTGCCTGGAGTCGTCTGGGTGGCGCCGACTCGGCGGCCAATTCTGGGAATGCTTTGCGCATGTTGAGCACGTAGTCGTTGCTCAGATATTTATCCTGCATCAGCAACGTGTCGATGTCGGCAAACTTCAGAACCCAGGCCAGCTCAGGCGGCTTCAGGAACGTGCTGATCCCGGTGACGAGCGCGCCGACCCTCAGCGCCGCAAACCAGGTCACGATCCATTGCGGTGAGTTGCCCATGAGCAGCCCCACGCGGCTTCCTTTGCCGACGCCGGCGGCGAGCAAACCCAGCGCCAGCTCGCGGGATTCTTCCTCTGCCTGCCGGTAAGTGAGCGTGCGCGTGGCATCGCTTGCGAGCACGTGGTCGCCGTGCAAGGTGCTCAGGTGGCTCAGCATGGCCGGGAGGGTGGCGTTGTGGTTGGGTACTTCCATGCTTTCAAGGGTTCGACGGTGGCAGTATTCAACTACCGAGCCTACAGTGGGTCAACCGCAATTCGGTCCGCTTGGACCAATCATCTAAATGATATAACCTCGTTGATGGCGCTGCGGCGCCTTTCTATTGGGGGAAATTTGGATTTCGACCTGACCCAAGAGCAGCAGCTCTTTGCGGACACGACCCGACGCTTCCTGGCGGACGAGAGTGATCTCGCAGCGGTTCGTGAGCTTGCCGAATCTGATGTCGGCTTTGATGCGGCCTGGTGGCAGCGAGCGGCCGAGCTCGGATGGATTTCGTTGATGGTGGACGAAAGCGCGGGTGGTCTCGGATTGGGGTCGCAGGGCATTTTGTACGTGGGCGTGGTGGCTGAGGAAGTCGGACGCGCGTTAGCGCCTGGTCCGCTGCTGCCCTGCAGCGTGGTCGCGGCGACGCTGTCGCGTTCGGGTAATGCGAGCCAGCGTTCCGAGGTGTTGCCAGCCCTGGTGGCAGGCGAGGCTACGGCTAGCTGGTGTTTTGCCGAGGGCGGACGCAGCTGGTCTGCGGACGCTGTGCAGCTAGAAGCCAAGCGCGAGGGAAGTAGCTACCGTTTGCGTGGAGTGAAAGCACCGGTTGAAGCTGCCGGGCAGGCACAACACCTGCTGGTATCTGCGCGTTGCGATGGCGAGCTCACACAATTCCTGGTGCCCGCTGATGCCGAAGGGGTAACCATTGAGGCTCTGGAAGGCCTGGATCTGGCCCGCCGTTTCGCCCGAGTTCGTTTCGACGACGTGCAGGCCGACGAAGATTCTTTGGTGGGCAGTCCGGGAAGTGCTGAACAGGACATCGAGCAGCAGCTGCAGCTTGCATTGGCAATCTCCTGTTCTGAGAGTGCGGGCGCGGTCGCGCGCGTGTTCGATTTCACACTCGAATGGGTATTCGATCGCTACTCATTCGGCCGTCCGCTCGCTTCCTATCAGGCATTGAAGCACCGCTTTGCCGACATGAAGACTTACCTGGAAGGCTGCCATGCCAGCGTATCGGCGGCCTTGCATGCCATGGCCGATGGCAGTGCGGAGGCGGCGATGCTCGTCAGGGTGGCGAAAGCCTTTGTCGGCGAGCGCGCGCCTGCCATCGTGCAGGAGTGCGTGCAAATGCACGGCGGTATAGGGGTGACGTGGGAGCACGACATCCACTTGTATTTGCGGCGAGTCGCTTCGAATCGCGTTACCTTCGGCGAGCCCCGGGAGCACCGGGCTTCCATTGCCGGTAGGTTGGGAATATAGATGGTTATGGAATCATTAGATGCTTTTCGGCAGCGCGCTCGTGATTGGTTGGCAGGTAACCTTCCGCGATTGCCCGCGGATGCGCAGCCCTGGAACGGCATGCGCGTGGGGACCGATGAGGCTCGGCGTGCCAAAGAATTGCAAGCCCTCCTATTTGAGGCAGGGTTTGCAGGGCTGTGCTTTCCCAAGGAGTATGGGGGTCAGGGGCTGGCGCCAGAGTATCAGCGGGCTTTCGGGGAGGAAGCGCAAAGCTACGAGATGCCGCTGCTGTTCAATACGCCGACGTTCACCATCATTGCGCCCACGATTCTCGATCTCGGTACTGAGGCGCAAAAGCGTCGTCACCTGCCAGCCATGATTCGTGGCGAAGAGCTTTGGGTGCAGTTCATGTCAGAGCCCTCAGGCGGGTCTGATCTCGCCGGCGCGATTACCTCTGCCAAGTTTGATGGCGACAATTACTTGCTCAACGGATCCAAAATCTGGAGTTCTTACGCCGCTTTTTCGGATTACGCAATCTGTCTTGCGCGCACGGACTGGGATGCAGTGAAGCACCAGGGACTGACGATGTTCATCGTCAAGATCCACCAGCCGGGTGTAGAAGTTAATCAAATACGTCAATCCGACGGTGGTGCCGAATTTTGCCAGGAGTTTTTTGACGATGTCCCCATTCCGTTGGAAAACGTTCTAGGTAAGGTCAATGATGGCTGGACGTCGGCGCAGCGGTTGTTATTCCACGAGAGAAGTGCCTCGGGTGGCGCTTCACCCTACGCCGTCGGGGTGAGCGGTCGCCGGCGTGACACGGTCGAGGACTTGGTGCGGCTGGCGCGTGCAAGGGAGCGCTCAGACGATTCCCACGTGCGCGATCTCATCGCGGAGATTCACGTGCTACAGACGGTACAGGCGCAGACTATTGAACGTGTTACTAAGGGAATTGCGAGTCAGGGTTTGCCGCCCACGTCGGGCGCGGTGCCTCGGCTGTTCGGCTCGCTTAACGGCGTGCGGCGCAGCGACGTTACGTTTGAGATTGCCGGCACCGAAAGCATTGCGTGGGAGCGTGCAGATTCTCCGAGCACTGTGGGGAACGATTACATATTCCGCCAGGCTTGGTCGCTGGGCGGTGGCAGCGTGGAGATGCAACGCAACATCATTAGCGAGCGGGTGCTCGGGATGCCCCGCGAGGCTGCAGCGGATCGCGGTATACCTTTCAAGGAAGTACGCCGGAATGCCCCGAGCAAGTAATCGTATGCATGCGTTAGGTTCTTTTTTTGGCCCTTTCATCAATACTGGAGCGACTGGATCATGACCGATATCCAAGCCGACGATTATGGGAAGCTGACGGACGGGTCCTTCGTTCGCGCCCGCCAGCGTATTGGCATTCCACAGGTACTGCGTAACCCTCCCCATAACTTTGAGGTTTCTGAGGATGGTTCAAGGCATTTCGCCTTTGGGTATGGGGATGACAATCCGCTTTATTGTGATCCCGCATATGCCAAGCAGACTCGATGGGGAAATCTAATCGCGCCGCCCACGTTTCAGTACACCGTGGGCCAAAATATTACGCCACCTCCGGACCCTGAAACTAAAGCGCTCCTCCGCGGTGATCCTTGGGCTGGTCTCGGATCCTATCAAGCGCGTATGGATTTCGAATGGTGGAGACCGTTCAATATCGGTGATCGGGTCTACAAGATGCGCTCGGTCGTGGGCGTGTTGGACAAACGCAGTGAGTTCGGTGGTCGGTCGGCGCATGAGACGATCTGTATTCCGTTCGCTAACCAGGATGGGGCGCCCATCATGGTCCAACGCGGTACCTGGGTGAACACGGAACGGGGCGCCTCTCGGGAGCGCAAGAAAGAGCGCGAGACGGCGGAGCCGTATACCGAGGATCAGATGGCCGAGATCGACGCTTGCTATGCGCAAGAATCGCGGCGTGGGGCGGAGACACGATACTTCGAAGATGTGCAAATTGGCGATGAGTTGCAGAAGAAGGTGAAAGGTCCGTTAACGACCAGCAATATCCTGGTGTGGCATCTGGGCTGGGGTATGCAACTCACGCCGCCGGGTAATTTTCGCTTGGCCTACCAGGTCCGTCGCAAGGCGCCGGGTCTTTACCCACCCAATGCACTGAATATCCCCGACACCGTTCAGCGCCTGCATTGGGAGCCTGAGCGCGCCCAGGAACTGGGACTGCCTACCTCGTACGACTACGGCGGGCTGCGCGAAACCTGGTTATGCCACTTGGTGACTGATTGGATGGGTGACGACGCCTGGCTGTGGAAGCTGTATTGCGAGCACCGACGCTTTAACTTCATGGGTGATACGACTTGGCTTACCGGAGAGGTTGTAGACAAACGTCAAGAGGACGGCCGCAACGAGGTGTACCTGGACATTCGCTGCACCAACCAGCGTGGTGTGGTGACTTCTCCAGGCCAGGCTGTGGTGCTGCTACCCACGCGGGATGAGGCAGTAGTGGTACCCGAAGCGCCTGCCGACTCCATGGACGCACTCATAGAGCGCGATGTCGAGCTGTTCGCTGGACTAGAAGGTGGTTCCTAGGCTCGGATTATCTAGGTCAGCGAACCGGTAATAGCTGCAGATCCACTGGGCGAGAAACGTGCGGTAGACACTGGTTGTATTATTGTCTCATGGCGGCACCAGCAATTTCCGACATCTTCTCAGCGCTTTCCATTCCGGTCTTGAAGACCATATAGGCAGATTCGTCGCAGATAGTTTCGAAGTGCTCGTTCACTTCTTCGATCGATAACGATCGACTGCAGTAGCCGGGCCCTTCGGCAAAAAACACCCTGGCCGCGCGGCCCGCGCCCACATCGAAGATCTCGCCTGATACGGAGCACGCTTCGTGGGCGAGCCAGGCAACCATGGGTGCAACAAAGTGGGGTGGCATCAGTGCTTCCATCTGTTGGCGCAGGTCTTCGTCCTTCATCCCGGTCACCATGCGCGTATAGGCGGCGGGAGCTACGGCGTTCACCTTGATTCCGGCCGCAGCACCCTCCAAGGCTAGTGCTTTAGTCATGCCGATAATTGCCCCTTTAGCCATGCAGTAGTGGCTAGATTGGGGTAAGCCGTAAAGCGCCGCGCCGGACGTTGTGTTTACCACGCGTCCGTAGCCCACGGACATCATGTGGGGCCACGCTGCCCGGGTCACGAAATAGTGTCCGTAGGCATGCTGCCGCATCATTCGATCGAAGGCTTCGCTGGTGCCATCGCCAAAAGGCGGCGACGCCTGAATGCCCGCGTTATTCACGAGAATGTCGATCTTGCCATAGGTGTCGATGGTCTGATCAATCAGATTCGCAGCACCGGCTTCCGTAGATACGTCGTCGAAGTTGGCAATCGCTGTACCGCCGGCTAACCGAATTTCATCGGCTACCTGGATGGCGGGTGACTGCGTTGCCTCGCCGGTACCGTCTACCGTCGTCGTGCCGAGATCGTTAACGACCACGTGAGCCCCTCGTGCACCTAATAGAAGGGCGTGGGCTCTCCCGATACCTCGTCCGCCACCTGTGACGATGACGATCCGCTTATCGAATCGCATTTCCTTTGACATCTAGCCTCCCTTGGCAAAAAAAAACCCGCCGGGGCATTGCTCCGGCGGGTCGATCATCAGGGTTGGGTTAACGTTAGTTATTAAAACGCTTAGTAATCGTACCACCCCACATGCGCGGCTCGTTGGCAATACCAGTTTGCACGCCGACCATATTGCTTTGATTTACCCCCATCCGGTGGTATCTCTCGTCCGTCAGGTTGGTGGCCCACAGAGCAATATTCACGCCTATTTCGGGCATATCGTAGTCGATTCGCCCGTTTAACAGGCCGAGAGAACTGTAAAACTCATCTCTTATATCCTGTGGAATCTGGAAATCTATACGACGTATACCGGGGGCTGTGTTGTCGTGCCAGGCATAATCCAACTGGATACCCAGGGTACCGGGGCCAGCTTGTAGCTCCCAGCGTCCACCGATGGAGTAGACCCACTCAGGGGTCGACAGTGTCGTCCCACCCATAGGTTCCCCTGCGCCATCTGTCGTGGCCGCATCGAAATTAGGGTCCTGGCAAATGGGATTCCACGCCAAGCCTGTGACTGGATTGATGGTGCAATTCTCCACCGGGGCACCAATGAAGCTCGTGTATTCCCCATCAAACCACGTCAGCGTGCCATAGATCCTTAGCCCTGGAGCCGGGTAGACACTTATCTCTGCTTCGAAACCATCGATGTCAGCTTTACCAGCATTTGTGGTCACCGTGGCAGGCCCTGGAATGATTACGCTTTCCTGCTTGTTCTTGTACTTCGTCATGTAGTACGCCAGGTTGGTGCGTAAACGCCCATCGAACCAATCTGCTTTTAGCCCGAACTCCAAATCCGTTGCCGTTTCGGGCTCGAAGGGTGGTCTTCCGGCTGGGCCGCCGGGCCAGCCCGCACTGCGGATATCCAAGCCGCCCCCACGGAAACCTTCCGATGCCTTGACGTAGACGAGTGCGTCTTCCGTGATCTGCCAATCGATACTGAATAAGTATGACCAGCCGTCATATTTCGCGGTGCGCTTGTCTAAGGCGCACAGTTCTAGGCGATCATTTATTCCCGCAAACACAGGCCCTGAAAAGTTTGCATTACCGCAAGACCAGAGCAGTCCTGCTCCACCACTGATACCAAGGAAATCAGGTAGCAGTGTGCCGTGTGCATTGATCTGCTCTTTCTTCTCTTCGGTGAATCGACCGCCGGCCGTGAAGTTTACGGTGTCCGTTAGTGCGAACGTCATCTGCGTGAAAAGAGCCCAGCTCGATTGGTCTACCAAAGGTGCGTCGAAGATGAAGAAGTAATTGGTCCCGTTAATCGGCTTAAAGTTCTGGGCTAGGTTAACGAAGTCCCTGTCTTCTCCATTATCGTCGCTGATAAATCCGCCAACTAGCCAGTCTAGGCGCCCGTCCAGGGCCGTGCCGCTGACGTTAATTTCTTGGGTAAACACATTGTAGGCCTGATGCAAATCACGATCAGGAAAATTGGGGTCTCCAGTGACGATTGCTTTGAAATCAGCACCGCTGAAGTTGGTCAGGTGCGTGTTTGTCATGTCGCGCCACCCGGTGATGGATGTCAGCAATACATCGTCTGTTAGATCTATTTCAACCCGAGCGCTTACGCTCCACATATCGGTGTCATCGAAATGATGCAAGTCGCTATAGTTGGTGAACAAATCGTCACCGCCTTGTGCTGCGCGACTTTCGTTAAATGCTTGGCCACAGGGGATGTCAAACGGGGCACAACCAGACGCTGGCGTGTAACTTCCATCAATCGCGGTTGTAGCGTTGAAATAGGCGCCTCTGGTTACCATGAGCGGCCCGTTTTCCCGTGCTTTGAATGTGTCGGCCACAAGCATTACGCGCACTTTATCGAAGTCGAGGCGGAAGCTACCGCGAAAATAGCTTTGGTTTCGGTCGCCGCCCAATTTTTGGCGTGTGATGGCTGATCGGCCGAAACCATCACGGTTATTCGACTGATAAGCGAGCCTCACTGCCATTCTGTCTTGCATGATCGGTATGTTGAGCGCGCCTTTGTAGTTAAGTGTGGCGTGGTTCCCCGAATCCAACTCTACGAATCCGTGAATACCGTCATAGTCAGCCTTGCGCGTCGTTATCTTGATTGCGCCCCCTGTGGTGTTGCGACCATAAAGGGTGCCTTGTGGGCCTTTCAGAACTTCTACGCCTTCCACGTCGAAAAAGGCCATCTGCATGCCGGTTGGGTGTGGGTTTACTACCCCGTCGATGTAGATTCCCACGGCGGGATCGTTGCTAATCTGCGTGCCGCCTGCACTCTGGCCGCGAAGTGTTAATCCATCTGCGGTCGAATTGCTGTAGGTCGGCTGTTGGCTAATGCTAAGACTTGGCGTGAAGGCGGCGATGTCGGACAACTGGTCGATGCCCTGTTCTATCATCCCGTCGCCGGTAAACGCCGTGACTGCCACAGGCACTTCCTGCAGATTTTCAGAGCGTTTCCGAGCCGTAACTACTATTTCTTCGATGGTAAAACCTTCTGCGCCGATGGCATTTTCTACCGTGCCCGGCAGCGCTCCGAGAAGCATAGCTCCTAAGAATAGGTTCAACGCGAGTACACTTACCTTGTGCATGACCCCTCCATTTGCATTGGGTAATCCGGGCGATATCATATCAACAGTTCACTTATTTAGACAATTAGTGTTGGCCTCAGTTAATCGTATTGGGCAACTGCTGCGCGACATGGCAATTTGTAAGGCATCTAGACAAAATTGGGTCGGAATGCCTTGAGTGAGGGCCCTCCAATTCGCGTAGGAGTTGTAGGCGTCGGTTGGGGGGCATTGGTGCATGTTCCGGCCTATCGCGCCGTGCAGGGATTCGAGGTTGCGGCCCTTTGCGCCAGGCACCCGGAGAGTGTGCAAGCGGCGGGTGCGCGTCTAGGTATTCCCGATGTGGGTACCGATTGGCGGAGTTTCGTCGCCCGCGATGACCTGGACCTTATATCTATCGCATCTCCCGTGACACAGCATGCAGACGTCTGTCTCGCGGCGCTGGCGGCCGGCAAGCATGTGCTGTGCGAGAAGCCGCTCGCCCTGGATGCTGTCGAGGCGCACGATCTCGTGCAAGCCGAACAGGAGACGGATCGTGCCACGGCCACCTGTTTTGAGTTGCGCTGGCTGCCCCATAAGCTAGCTATCTGGGACTTGGTGGATGCAGGAACGCTTGGGGTCCCTTATTTCGCGCGCGTCTGCCAAAGTGGGGCTTACTGGCACCCGACCCATGCGGCCCAGTCGCCTTGGATGTACAAACGCGGCGAGGGCGGTGGCTATCTGATGGGTCAGCAGTCTCACGAGATCGACTTCGTGCACACGCTTTTGGGCGAGTCCGTAGCCGTGTGCGCGGACGTCAAGACCTCGGTGCTGCAACGAGAGCTGCGAGACGGTTCGCAAGTCGATGTGGACGCGGATGATACGGGCAACCTGCTGCTGCGCCTGGCATCAGGTGCCAGCGCGGTGTTGAGCTCTTCGGTGGTTGGCTTGCACACCATGGGCCAAACACTGGAAATGTTCGGCGCCCACGGCACCATTGTCTACGACGGGGCGGCATTGCGGGCAGGCACCGTAGATGATGTGCAGCTGACGGACCGGCCGGTGCCGGTTCGCGAACCCAAAAGCGGTGTCGATCTGGGCACGCGTCGCTCTGCGGGTATGGTTAGGGCGATGTCTCTGCTGCTGGAAGAGTGGCAGCCGGCACTGAGCGGCGAGCCAGCACCCCGGGTGCCGAGCTGGCGGGATGGTTGGATGGTTGCTCGTGTGATCGACGCGGCCCGTGCATCGTCGGAAGGCGCTGGCTGGATCGATCTGCCGCTCGTTCAATGAGGTGGACAAACAACGGGAGGGCCATGTGGTCACGACAGCCGATCGGATAGAGGGTGACGGCGCTAAGGGGAACACGCTGAAGGTTGGCGAGGTGGTGGCCTATGCGTTTCCGACGGTTGGGGTTTCCGTGGTTGCCTACCTGTTGAACCTGTACTTCTTCAAGTACGCAACGGACGTTCTCTACATCGCGCCGGCGGCCATGGGGCTGATCTTCGGTGCCGCGCGCATCTGGGATGCGGTGTCTGACCCCATGGCGGGCTTCCTGTCGGATCGCACAACAAGCCGGCTTGG
>CENY01026801.1_pt1 | contig 23896 bp, 20 predicted proteins | sample 356181 | NCBI WGS metagenome assembly CENY01 (sample SAMEA2619840, study PRJEB7988) | marine metagenome | isolation source: saline water (ENVO:00002010), including
CGCCTGTTAGGACTGATATGCTTCCTTATGGTCGCCATGATATAAACGATCAAGATGTAAAAACTATCATAAATGTTTTGAAATCTAATTGGTTAACGACAGGTCCAATGGTTCAAGATTTTGAATCTGCTTTATTAGAAAAAACTGACTCAAAATATGCTGTGGCAGTTAGCAGTGGCACAGCAGCTTTACACTCAGCTATGTTTGCTTTGGGAATAGGCCCAGGAGATGAAGTTATTGTTCCTGCGATTACTTTCGTGGCTACAGCTAATTCAATTTTATATTTAGGGGCAAAACCTATATTTGTTGATGTTAACGAAAATTCATTACTTATTGATGTGGATAAAATAGAAAACAGTATTTCTACTAAAACTAAAGCTATTATAGTTGTGGATTATGCAGGTCAACCCTGTGATTACGATTCCATTAGAACCATTTGTAAGAAAAAAGGAATAGCATTAATTTCTGATTCTTGCCATGCTTTAGGAGCAGAATATAAATCTTCAAAAATTGGAACTATTTCAGATATGAGTACGTTTTCCTTTCATCCTGTTAAACATATAACTACAGGTGAAGGTGGGGCAATTACAACTAACGACAAAGACTTAGCAGATCAAATGCGTATTTTTCGTAATCATGGAATATCTAAAGACCTTCATGTTCGGACTAGAGATGTTGAGCATTACTACGAAGCTATTTCGTTAGGCTTTAATTATCGTCTATCTGATATACAGTGTTCTTTAGGAATAACTCAACTATCTAGACTTGAAGATTCCGTTTCTAAAAGACAAAATATTGCATTTAAATACGATGAAATATTTAACCAAATGCATAGAGTATCTCAACTTTCTATTTCTGATGATATTTCACATGCATATCATTTGTATGTCATAAAACTTAAATTAGAAGATACGGATGCTACTAGAGACGATATATTTAAAGCACTAAGAGCAGAAAATATAGGAGTTAATGTTCATTACTTACCTGTTTATTTACATCCTTTGTATAAAAATTTGAATTATAAAAAAGGAATTTGTCCTATAGCAGAAGATGTTTATCAGAACATCATTAGCCTTCCAATATTTCCGAACATGAATGATGATGACATAAACGATGTTTTGAGTGCAGTCAATAAAGTAATGGGATCTATTAATGAATAACAATTCGATATCTGCCTTAATAGTCGGATACGGTTCTATAGGTAAAAGACATACTGGAAATCTTCGCACTTTAGGTGTTGACGATATTTATCTTTGTGACCCTTATATTGATTCTTTGGCATCTGAATCAGACTTGAAAAACTTTTCTGGGGTATTTCTAGACATAGATTCCGCTCTTAGTTTTGTTAATTTTGATATAGCGTTAGTGTGTTCACCCCCTTATCTTCATGTGGAGCAGACTAAAAAATTACTATCATCAAATGTGAATGTTTTTGTAGAAAAACCGCTTTCAAACACATTGGAAAATATAGATGACTTAGTTGCATTATCCAAAAATAAAGTAGTCCAAATAGGATATAACTGGAGATTTTATAAAGGTCTTAAATTTATCCAAGAAATTCTTAATAAAGGATCTATAGGCCGTATTTTATGGGTGAGATCAGAGTTCGGTAAATATCTTCCTGAGTGGCGTCCACAACAAGATTATAGAAATAACTATACTGCTATTAAATCGGAAGGTGGCGGTATAATTTTCGACGCTTCGCATGAATTGGATTATTTAAAATGGTTGTTTGGAGACATCCACAGTGTTTTTTGTGTTTCGGATAGGTTGGGAGATTTAGATATTGATGTTGAAGATACTGCATCTATTATATTGAATTTTTCTTCTGGCTGTATAGGTGAAGTTCATCTCGATTTTATTCAAAGGACTCAGACAAAGTCTTGTAAAATCGTAGGCTCTGAAGGCACTTTATTTTGGGATTATAATGGTGAAGAGTCATCGATTAGTATATTTGATTCAAAAACTAATGAAACAGAAAAATTTGATATGTCTTGTGACCCTAACGACAAATATATTGATGAATTAGAGTCATTTTTAGATTGTGTTAAAAATAAAAGATCTCCAATTGTAGATCTTGATAATGCTATAGATACTCTCAAAATTATTATGGCTGCATATGAGTCATCCGATAAAGGTGTTCCGGTATATATATAAATATGTGTTCTGATAATAACAGTCTGAAATTAAACAAATCTTTGGAAGGTAGTCGGCTAAATCTCGAACCATTTCAACAGGAATTTATTACAGAAAAATATTTAGGTTGGTTATCAGATTTAGAGGTAACAAAATACTTGGAAGTATCCAATTACAAACAAACCAAAGATACGGTTATAAGTTACGTTAAAAGGTTCAATAATCCGGAGAATTATATATTTGCAATTATAGTAAATGAAACGAATGATCATATTGGGAATATAACTTTACAAAATATTAATTGGATACATAAATTTGCTATAGAAGGGATAATGATTGGTGACAAAAAGTATTGGAATGGTGGTTACGCCACAGAGGCTAGAAGCCTTTTGCTTGAATTTGCATTCAATGACCTTAAATTAAATAGGATTATTTCTTCCGCTTTTGTTGATAATGTAGCAGGTATTAGGAGTAACTCTAAGCTTGGATATAAGGAAGAAGGCCTTCTTAGAAGCCATATGATATTGAATGGTCAGTACTCAGATGTTGTCCAACAAGGGATTTTAAAGAAAGACTTTGTCCCATACAAAGATATGGAGATTAAGAATTAGATGATTTTAGCAATAATTCAAGCACGCATGAATTCATCTAGATTGCCTAATAAAATGTTGGCAGATATAGGAGGCAAACCTATGTTGTCTCATGTTATTGATCGTACTATGGAATCTAAATTAATCGATAAACTTTCAGTTGCTACAACTACTGATGTTACAGATGATTCAATAGACGATTTCTGCAAAACAAATAAAGTACATGTTTACAGGGGTTCCGAAGATGATGTATTGGATAGATTTTATAATCTAGCAAGACTTCAAAAAGCAGATGATATAGTCAGAATAACTGGTGATTGTCCATTTGTAGATCCAGAAATTATCGATGAAGTAATAACAGTATATAAAGATGGTAACTATGACTATGTTACTAATAGTATGCGATATACATATCCAGATGGGCTTGATGTTGAGATATTTTCATACGAAGCTTTACAAAAAGCTTGGAAAAATTCGACTTCCTTACGTGAAAGAGAACACGTTGTCTCGTATTTTAAATACTCTGGATTATTTAAAATACGAAATGTTATGAACCCTGATCCTGTAAAACATGAATATAGATGGTCTGTAGATCAACCTGCTGACCTTAGATTTGTGAGAGAGGTTTATTCTCAATTTGTTAGTCAAGGAAACTTAGAATTTAGAATGAACGATATATTGAAATTGCTATCTGAAAATCCTCATATATTGGATATTAATTCAAATATTGATAGAAATCAGGGAAGTTATACCTCATATGCAAGTGATCCTCCTATTGCTCCATTGAATAGGAGTGTATCTAAATCTTACGAAATCAAAGAAAAAGCAGAAAAATTAATTCCAGGTCTTACTCAAACTTTTAGTAAAGGGCCTCTGTTATTCATACAAGATGTAGCCCCAGTATACCTTACTAGAGCTGAAGGGAGTCATACTTGGGATGTAGACGGTAATGAATATATAGATTATCCGATGGCATTAGGACCTGTCATTTTAGGACATAATTATCCTGCCGTTACTGAGGCTGTGATTGAGCAGATACAAAATGGAACTTCGTATTCTTTGGCTCATCCATTGGAAGTTGAAGTTTCCGATCTAATTGTTAATCATGTTCCGTCAGCTGAAATGGTACGCTTTGGGAAAAATGGTTCTGATGCAACTTCAGGAGCCATTAGAGCAGCTAGAGCTTATACAGGAAGAGATGTAATAGCTTGTTGTGGATATCATGGTTGGCAAGATTGGTATGTAGGTACTACAACTCGTGATGGCGGCGTCCCTGAATCTGTCAAAGATATGACAGTAACATTTGAATATAACAACATTGATTCACTAAAAGATATTTTTGATAAATATCCTAATAAAGTAGCTGCAGTTATTATGGAACCTATTGGAGTTGAATTGCCAAATAATAATTTTTTGGAACAAGTTAAAACTCTTACTAAAAAAGAAGCTGCAGTTTTGATTTATGATGAGGTTGTTACTGGATTTAGATTAAGTTTGGGGGGAGCACAAGACTATTTTGATGTGACTCCGGATTTAACATGTGTAGGTAAGGCGATGGGAAATGGATATCCGATATCTGCTATTGCAGGGAATAAAGACATAATGTCTGTATTTGATGAAATATTCTTTTCATTTACTTTTGGTGGAGAGGCAGTTTCTCTTGCGGCAGCTAAGGCTACAATAAAAGAAATGGAAAACAAACCTGTCATAGATCATTTATGGCAGAATGGACAACGGCTTAGTGACGGGTTTAATGCATTATCTCAATATTTTGAACTTCAACAATATTTAAAATCGAGTGGTTTGGCACCTCATACCTCTATTGGGTACATGTCCGGAGATAATCTTACAGATCCACTTATCATTAAAAGTTTATTTCAACAGGAATGTATAAAGAGAGGAGTGTTAATTTCTAGCTCTCAAAATATTAGTTTTAGTCATACTAATCAAGACATTGATTACACTCTAAAAGTTTATAGAAGTGCGATGGAGATATTAGCAACCTCACTTAAAGAAGGAAATACTGAAGAATTATTAGAAGGCCCTCCTGTTAAACCAGTATTTAGGAACCCATAGGTTGATATTCATATAAAAATATGCACAAAGACCTAGAAAAAATATTAATTCGAAGAGTGTCCGAAAAAGATATGCCACTTCTTTGGAATTGGGTTAATGATCCTGATGTCAGAGCTAATTCTTTGAATTCTGATTTTATTGCAAAAATTAATCATCAAGAGTGGTTTAATAATAAAATCCAATCAAAAGACACATTAATGTATATATTAGAATCAGATGGCGTTCCTTTTAGTCAGATAAGATTTGACCGAGTTAATCAAGATGATGCTGAGATAGATATATCTGTTGCAAAAGAATTTAGATCGCTAGGATTGGGCACGTTAACCCTCATTAAAACTAAACTCAGAGCAATAAAATATTTTGGAATAATTAGATTAATAGGTATTGTTCTTGAATCTAATGAAGGGTCTTGTAAGGCGTTTGTAAATGCTGGATTTAGAGAAAATGATAAAAAAAATATTGATGGAAATATGTGTAGAATATTTCACTGGGAATTAGATCAAAAACTACCTTTAGGGTAATTAAGAGAGGTTTATTTGAACGAAACTTTAAATATTGAAATAGCAGGTAGAAAAATTGGGCAAAGTGAACCTGCATTTGTCATAGCAGAGATTGGCGTGAATCATAATGGTGACATAGATTTAGCTCATAAACTTATTGACGGGGCTATAGAATCTGGGGCAGATGCTGTTAAGTTTCAAACAATTGATGCTGATGCTAGTTATGTACCAGGCACTCCATCACATGATATTTTTAGCAAAATTTCATTTGGTTTAGAAGAATATGAAGCCATAAGTAATCATTGTAAAGAAAAGGGTATTATTTTTTTTACTACTCCTGGTGACTGGCCATCGTTGGAAATATGTAGAAAGATTTCTGTTCCTGCCGTTAAGATAAGTTCGGGGTTGATGACTAATACGCCTATCGTTTTAGAGGCTGCCACATTAGGGGTTCCATTAGTAATATCAACTGGTGGAGCCTATCTTTGGGAAATAGGAAAACTTGTAAATCAATTAGAAGATATTAAATTTAAAGATTTTACGTTATTGCATTGCGTAAGTATTTATCCCGCTGATGACGATACCTTAAATTTAAAGGCGATATTAGATATGCAAGAATCATTTCCCTACCCTATTGGATATTCAGATCATAGTCTTGGTATAACAGCAGTTTTATCCGCTGTTACATTGGGAGCCAAAGTTGTTGAAAAGCATTTTACATTAAGTAAAGAACTTCCAGGTGGAGATAACTTTTTATCAAGTGAACCAGATGAATTTAAGGAATTAGTTGAACAGATAAGAGCATGTGAAAATATGCTGATTGGTGGAAGCAAAAAACCTCATAAAAAAGAAATTGAATTTAGAGAACGATTTAGAAGAAGATTGGTCGCAAATAGAAATATAGAAAAAGATGAAATATTAACTAGTGAACTAGTAGGCTTAATGCGACCTCTCCAACCTTACGGATTATCACCTGATTTTTATCAAGAAATAATAGGGAAAAAAGCATCTAAAAAAATTTCCAAATATGATCCTATCACCTTGGATTCCATAAATTTCTCAGATTTGTAAAAGGAATAAACTTATAAATGATTAATGTTCTTATCACCTGTATAGGTGGATATTACGGTATTGATACTATAGAAGCCCTGAAGTCTGACTCTGAAATAGATATTAATGTTATTGGTGTAGACGCAGACTCTACAGTTGTAAATAGAAATTTTGTAGATACTTTTTTCTGTATTCCTAATGCTGATGAAGACCCTAAATCTTTTATAAATAGTCTTTATGAAATTTGTGAAAAATATAATGTAGATATTATTATTCCCGGTGCTGACGAAGAAGCTTACGCATTATCATCATCTAAAGATATTTTTGAAAGATTAGGTGTTAAATGTGCCGTTCAGGATAAAGACATTATGGAAATAATTAGTGATAAATTAGTTTTTTTTAATAAGATGTCAGAATTAAATATTAGAACTCCTAAGTTTTCTGGGGTATCCAATCTTGATGACCTGATAAAAAATTCTGATTATCTGGGATTTCCGGATAAAAGGATCATTTTAAAGCCTAGAGTAGGAAGGGGTGCTAGAGGATTAATGGTGATTGACGACCAAATAGCCTCTCCTACTGAAGGACAAGAGTCAAGAGGATACTGGTTAGGTAACATTGAATCTGCAATAAAGTATTTAGGGAATAAACAAAGTTTTAATAATTCTGATTTAAAATTAATTGCTATGGAATATTTGCCCGGTGATATATACGACGTTGATTGTGTGGCTAATAACGGATTACCAATAGCTATTATTCCGAGAAAAAGATTGGCAAATACTCCTTTTTCTCGTGGAGTAGAAGGTCATGAGATAGAAAATAATGAAACCATATTAGATATAACTACTGAAACAATTAAAGCATTATCTTTAGGATATGTATTTGATTGTGATTTTGGAACCCATGCGAACGGAGAACCGGGTATTTTAGAGATAAATCCAAGATGGAGTGGTTCCGTTGCCGCTTCACTTGGATCTGGGGTTAATATACCTAGTCTGATAGTTAGAGTTTTAATGGGAATTGAATTTGATCAAATTGAGCCTACTTATGGAAATAAAATTTTCCCAACCACACGAATGGGGTTTTCAAGTTAGCAAATATGAAAAGTGAGGTGTGCTATTAACATTCTAGTAATCGCTGCTCATCCAGATGATGAAATGTTGGGTTGTGGGGCAACTATAGCAAAACTTTCTAAATCTAATAATGTCCACATAGGTATTTTAGGAGAAGGTATTACTTCTCGCTATCCATCTGCGGCAGAAGCTTCTAAGAATGACTTGGAGTCATTGAAGGATCAAGCTAAAGAGGCATCTGATTTTATGGGAGCCTTGAGTATTGATTTTGCAGGATTTCCTGATAATCGTTTTGATAGTGTTGATTTGTTGGAACTAATTAAGATTGTAGAAAATTGGGTTCAAAAATATAAACCGGATGCTATTTATACTCACCATAGTGGAGATCTCAATATAGATCATGAACTTACGTTCAGAGCTGTTTTGACTGCTACAAGACCGACCTCAGAATCAATAGTTAAGGATGTATATAGTTTTGAGATTCCTTCTTCAACAGAATGGTCTTTTGGGACTTTAAAAAGCTCTTTTACTCCTAATGTTTTTGTGAATGTAACGGATACAATTGAAAAAAAAATATCCGCATTGAAAATTTATAAGGATGAAATGAGAGATTTTCCTCATCCGCGATCTTTAAAATTTGTTGAACTAAATGCTCAGAAATGGGGATCTGTATCAGGGGTTAAATTTGCTGAGGCTTTTGAATTGGTTCGCTCTATACGTTAAATCATGAATAAAATTATATTTCGAGTCGACATAGGGCAGTCGATTGGTATTGGGCATATAAGGAGATGTGAAGCTTTAGCTTCAGCATTTAATGATATAGATATTGAGAGTGTCTTTATTATTAATAAATTGGGTCAAGATTTTAAAATACCGTATAGAACTTATTTTTTATCAAAATTTTATTCAGATGGCGATTTCGATTTAGAAATTAACGAAATAAATAATTTGGCTATTAAGGAAAACGTAAAAACGATTGTATTGGATTCGTACAACATTAATGCAGAATATATTGCTCGACTGAGGTCTTTTGGTTTCTTTGTAGTATCAATTGATGATTTAGCAGATATAGATTTTCCTTCAAATCTTGTTATAAATGGAAGTGCAGGAGCAAAATATTTAGATTATAAATCTAAGACTGATGAGACAGTATTTTTACTTGGGCTAGAATATTTTTTACTAAGGCAAGAATTTAACGTTAGCAATTATAAGATAAACAATGAAGTTAACAATATTTTGATTACTATGGGCGGAAGTGACACTAAAAATAACACTTATAAAATCATTAAATTATTAGATCGAATCCCGGGAGAATTTAAATTAAAAGTTATTTTGGGACCCTTTTATGATAGAAGTACAAATATAAAATTACTTTCTAATGATTCTCAAAAGGATATAGAAATTTTAGATTCTCCTACTGATATGCGTCCGATTATGGAATCAGTGGATTTAGCTGTCTCTGCAGCCGGTCAAACAATATATGAACTATGTGCATTGGGTGTTCCTTCATTTGCTATTAAGTCAGCAATTAATCAAGATCACAATATTAATGAACTTTCTCGGCTAGGGGCAATTTATTCTATAGAATCTTACGACAACGTAGATTTTGATGATAGATTTATAAATAAAATTAGAACCTTAATTGATGACTATAAAATCAGAAAAAATATTTCATTAACGTCTAAAAGATTAATAGATGGGAAGGGGTCTGAACGAGTTGCAAATCATATATCCAAGTATGCTTTATAGTCATATATTAAATGAACCTACAATTTAAATCATCCCAACACAGATCATGGCAATCTAGCGAAGTTCATCGTAAAGAACTTGGGATAAATATCAACGTATACGTTTCTGGGTGGATATCTACAAATCAAGGGATTCTTAAAGGGGAAGATTTTTCTGAGTTTATTTTAGATAAATGCCAAAATATTGTATATGAAAATCTTAAAGAAGATTTATCTTATTTACTTGTAAATAATGATGGTAATTTTGCTATAGTAGTTTGCTTTGATTCAAAAGTATGGGCAATTACAGATCTGGTAAGAACTATTCCATTATTTTGGAGTATTAAAGATAAATCCATAGTAATATCTGATGATATTACTTATTTGGTTTCTGATGCTAAGTTAGCTACAGATTATGATTCTATTATTGAGATGCTAGCAAGTGGATATGTAACGGATGTTAATACTGTATACAAAGAAGTTAAATCAATAAGGCCTGCAGAGATCCTTATTTGTGATGATTCCGATCAAATACCAAATATAGAATTATTTAGGTACTTTACGTATAAATCAGACAATATTAGAGAAATATCACATGAAGAAAATATTAAACTTTTAGACAAAACAACTAAAAGTGCTTTTGAAGTCATATTAAATTCTTTAAATGGATCAAAGATTATTATTCCTCTAAGTGGTGGATTAGATTCACGATTAATAGCTTTAACTCTTAAAAGATTAAAATATGAAAATGTATTATGTATTTCATATGGAACTGAAGGTAATAAAGATTCTATAAGAAGTCGTGAAACTGCAGAAAAATTAGGTTTCCCATGGGAAATGATTCCTTACACTAAGCAGCAACATGTCTCAAAAGCACGAGATGATAAATTTTGGAGATTTTCTGAATATGCTTCAAACGGAACATCCCTTCCTCACATTGATGATTGGATAGCATTAAATCAATTCAGAAATAAATTTAGAGATTTAAGCGATGCTGTTTTTATGCCAGGCCATACAGGTGATTTTATTTCAGGTGGCCATTTAAAATATTTAAATTACGCATTTGACGATCATCATGAATCAAGTAATGAACCTAGACGTTCAATTATTGATAAGCATTATTCTCTCTGGGGAAGTATATTAAAAGATGAACTGCTTGCAACTATTTTGAATAACCGTATATCGGATGTTTTAGAAAAACTTAATTTATCAGGTAATTTAAATAAAGCCCAAGCTTATGAATTTTGGGAATGGCAAGAAAGGCAAAGTAAATATATTGTTAATTCAGTAAGATCATATGAATTTCATGGATATCAGTGGAGGATACCTTTATGGTCTACACAGTTTGTTCGATTTTGGAGTGAAACCCCATTAATGTTGAAATATGATCAATCTTTATATAAGGATTATTTAATATCTTTTGATGATTATGGTATCTATAGCGATATTAAATTAACAACTAATAAAACAAGTAAAACTAATATAAATAATAATCATTTTAAAAAATTTGCGAAACAAACTTTAAATAAAACTCCATTAGCTTCAAATTTATTAAAAAAGAGAAGTATTCGTAAGAAATTTGAATATCAATATGATAACCATCCTTTAGGAATGCCCTTACAGTACGACAGGCAGTCTTATGTAAAGAATTATTACTCAAAAAGACATCATGTTTCTTTATGGGCAAAAGAATTTATTGAAAAACAATATGATTTTTCAATAGAAAAGATGATCGGGTGAGCATCTTAATTTATGTCTAAGAAAACGATTTTATTTATAGAATCAAGTCTTACAGGTGGGGGGTCTGCGGTTAGTTTAAATCAACTTCTTAGTACCATTGATAGAACAAAAATAAATCCTGTTGTAGTATTTTTAAATAATCATCCCCAAGTCAAAGTCACAAAAGATTTAGGCATTAAAGTGTATATGGTTAACGATTGGCTGATGACCAAAACATTATCCCAGTCTTCAGTATCTTTAAAAATTGCTCAGATTATCAATTTATACTTTCTTCGCATAATTAAGGTGTTCCCATTTTTGGCATTATATTTAAATATTATTTTACATTTTTCTGTAATATTAAAAATAAAAAAAATTATAAGATCTGAATCCCCATCTATAGTCCATCTTAATGTTCAAATATTAAGAGATTTATTTGGGCTTGTTGCAGCAAGTAGTAGTGCCATTCCATGTATTAGCTATTTGAGATCTATGCCTAGTCAGAAAATAGATTCTCCTATTCTTAATATAATTAACAAAAAAACCACTAAATTTATTGCCAATTCTCAATTTACGGCTGATTCTTGGATAAAATATGGCATCCAGGAAGATAAAATTTCTGTTGTGCACAATGTTGTTGATATTTCAAATATTGAAACGGTAGAACTGGATAATTATGTTGAAGGTACCATTAAAGACAAATTTGTAGTGGGCTTATTGGCACCTTTGAGAGGAATTTATAAAGTTGATGAATTTGCTATTGATGTGTTTAATGAATTCCATAACCATTTTAAAGATTCTGTTCTTTTGATTATTGGTGATGGACCAGTAAGAAATATACTTGAAAATAAGGTCGAAAAACTAAATTTGCAAGACTCTGTATTTTTTCTTGGGTATCAACAAAAAGCCCTTGCGCTTCTTAAAGAATTTGACGTATCACTAGTCTTAAATCATCAAGATACTTTAAGCAGAGTTGCCATAGAATCACTTCATGTTGGAACTATATTATTGGCATCAGATGTCGGGGGTATAAGAGAACTTGTTGTTTCAGAAGAGAATGGGTTTTTAATAAATCATGGTGATTTAGATGAAGCGGTTAATGTATTAAAACGAGTTAAAACAGATGCTATTGATTCTAAGATGATTATAAAAAATGGAAAAAAGACCGTTTCTGATAACTTCAATATATTGAAAAATACAAATAAAATATGCGACATATATTCACAAGTTTTAAAGTGACAGGATACGAATAATGGATTTACCTAAAATAGGTGTTATAGGTTGTGGGTACTGGGGCAAAAACCTTGTGAGAGTTTTTAATGAATTAGGTTGTTTAGTTGCTGTTTCAGATTCAACTTCAGAAGGTAGGGAAATAGCTTCTCAAATAGCACCTAATGTACAAGTGCTGTCCACTTTAGACCAGATGTTACAAATTCCGGTGGAAGCTGTTGTGATTTCTACCCCTGCTGAAACCCATTTTTCATTGACTGAACAGGTATTAAAATCAGGAAAAGATGTATTAGTAGAAAAACCATTTGCAATGAATAGATCTGAGTCAGAAAAATTAGTTTTAATGGCATCTGAATATCAAAGAATATTGATGGTGGGACATGTTATGGAATATCACCCTGGAATAGTAAAGTTAACGGAGTTAATTTCTGATGGTATTTTAGGTGAAATCAGATATGTTTATTCCAATAGAGTTAGTTTAGGTAAAATCAGGAGAGAAGAAAATATATTGTTTAGCTTTGCTCCACACGACATCGCTGTTATAAATAGACTTATTAATTCGGCTCCTAAGTTTGTTTCCACTTCAGGGGGAGATTTTTTGCAACCAAATATCGCAGATGTAACAGTTAGCAATATAACATATGAAAATGGCTCTAAAGCTCACATATTTGTATCTTGGTTGCATCCATTTAAAGAACAAAGGTTAGTTGTCATTGGATCGGAAAATATGGCTAGCTTTGATGATGTTTCCAAGGAACTTATTTTGTATGACCAAAAAGTGGATATTAACGATGGAGTTCCTGTCCCTATAAAAGGGATTGGGAAGACCGTGTCATTTCCAGATTTGGAACCTTTAAAAGAAGAAGCATTAGGATTTATAAATTCTATTAATACACGTATCCAACCAAAGACTTCAGGCATTAATGCTTTAAAAGTAATGGATGTTTTAGATGCGTCGCAAAAATCAATGTCTCTTCATGGAAAACCAATTTATATTAATTAATTTTAGTGAGTAAGATTATGAATGATTATTTTCTTCACGAAACCTCATATGTTGATGAGGAATGTGTTATTGGAATAGGTACTAAAATATGGCATTTTTGCCATATTATGAAAGGTTCTAATATCGGCAAAAACTGCACTATTGGGCAGAATGTTTTTGTTGGTGAAAATGTTGTAATTGGGAATAGTGTCAAGATTCAAAATAATGTTTCTGTATTTTCGGGCGTCAAATTAGAAGACTATGTGTTCTGTGGCCCTTCTGTTGTGTTTACAAATGTTATTAATCCTAGGTCTGAAATAAATAGAAGATCTGATTACATAACCACACTTGTTAAGAGGGGGGCTACTATTGGAGCTAATGCAACAATAGTTTGTGGAACAACGATAGGGAAATATTCATTTGTAGGAGCAGGTGCTGTGGTTAGTAAAGACGTTCCTGATTATGCTCTATTTATGGGTGTTCCTGCTGAACAAAAAGGTTGGATGAGTAGGCACGGATTTAAATTATCTGATCCAGATGCAGACGGAATAATGAACTGTCCAGGTTCAGATTTGAAATATAAGTTATATCCTGAAGGGCTTAAATGTATTAATTTGGACGAATTTGAGGATATTGGTGATGACAGTGCAAAATAATTCTGGCAAACAAATTTCATTTTTTGATTTGAAACCTCAATACGAATCAATTAAATCAGAAATAAATGAGTCAATTAACAATGTTCTTCAATCTCAATCGTTTATATTGGGTAAAGAAGTTTCTGAATTTGAAGAACAAATATCAAGCTATCTGGATTGTGATTATTCAATAGGAGTATCTTCAGGAAGTGATGCTTTACTTGTTGCCCTAATGGGATTGGATATTGGTTTTGAAGATGAAGTTATAACAACACCATATTCTTTTTTTTCAACTGCAGGATCAATTGCACGACTTGGAGCTATACCTGTGTTTGTTGATATAGATCCTCAAACATTTAATATTGATCCTAACTTGATAGAACAAGCTATAACTCCGAAAACTAAAGCAATAATGCCTGTGCATTTGTTTGGACAAGTAGCTAATATGGAACCCATATTGGCCATAGCTGATAAATATAATTTATATGTTATTGAAGATGCAGCTCAAGCTATTGGTGCAGAATATAAAGAAAGAAAAGCAGGAACAATAGGAGATGTAGGATGCTTTAGTTTTTATCCAACAAAAAACCTTGGGGGTATTGGAGATGGAGGTATGGTTGTCACAAGTAATTTTGAACTTGCAGAAAAGATTCGAATGCTTAGAAATCATGGGCATCAAAAAAAATATCAAAATAAATTTATTGGAGGGAATTTTAGGTTAGATGCGATACAAGCAGCCGTTTTGAAAGTAAAATTAAGATATTTAGATGGATGGATGGAATCACGGCGTGCTAACGCTATTAAATATAGTCAGAATTTTGAAAGATTATTTGAATCATCTGAACTCGTAAATAGAATTAATTTACCATTTGAAATATCGGATTCTAAACATGTCTATAATCAATTTGTAATTAAAATATTAGATGATAGAGATCAATTAATGTCACAATTAAAAACGAATGGAATAGGAACAGAGATTTATTATCCACTTTCGTTACATCTACAAGAATGTTTTGCTTATTTAGGATATAGGGAAGGAGATCTTAATCAAAGTGAGATAGCATCTTTTCAAACATTGGCGTTACCGATATATCCTGAATTGCCTAGCGAATCTATTGATTACATTACCGAAAAAATAAGAGCTATCTTGAGATAATTGAGCTATAAAGTTTAGATAACAAATGAAAGATATTTATAAATTTATATCATTTTTATACTCTAAGATAGGATGGCGTATATGGGTTTGGCTTACATTTATTATATTAGCTGCTCTATTAGATGGTCTTAGTGTTGGGTTTTTTATACCAATTTTAGAGGCTGGAGATGAAAATAATTTTGTGACTCGTGAAGTCAAAAGATTTTTTGACTTTTTAGGTATTTCATATTCTATTATAACTTCGGTTTTATTTATGGCGGGGTTGTATTCTTTGAGGACTGTATTTCTTATCTTACAGGAAATATATTCAGGTCGCATGGTGGCAAATTTGTTAGCCACTATAAAAAAAGATGTTGTTAATGGAATATTCGCTTCTGATTATTTGTATTTTATTTCAAAAGAAATTGGTTATTTTAATAATGCTGTCACTGTTGAATATAACCGCGTTGCCTTTTCTTTTAGAGCATGTATGAGATTATTTGTGTCTTCAGGATTTGCTTTAGTTTATTTAATTCTTCCTTTATTTATAAATTCTGCAGCTACTATTTTGCTGTTAATCATATTGATACCTCTATATTTTGTTACTAGATTTATAAATAAATGGACAAGAACATTTTCTCTCAGGACTACGAAGAACAACGCACTTTTACAATCATTACTTATACAAACGTTTTCGAATTTCAAATATTTAAAATCTACTCATACAACAAATAAAGTTAATACTCATTTAGAGAAAGCTATTAATACTCAATCAGATTTAACGTATAAAAGTTCTGTACTGGGCGCTTTCACTGGTAGTGCATCTGAACTTATTATTGTTTTAGTAGCTGCTGCTCTATTAGTTTATAACGTGGAATTTGCCGGCCAATCAATGATAGAAGTATTATTACTTTTATTTTTAGTTAGGCGTTCGGCTTCTTATGCTTTGTCAGGATATTCTGACTACAGAGGATTTATTAGTGCATTTGGTAGCTTACGAGTTTTTGAAAATTTGGAAAAAGACTTAGTAACATTCAAAGAAGATTCAAACAAAGATAAAATTGATCCAGATTTGTCCGCTACTCTTTCATTTGAAGATGTCGGTTTTTCATATGATGGAAAAAAACAAATATTGGAAGGTATAAATGTTTCAATTCCTTCAAAATCAATTGTAGCTATAGTAGGCGAATCAGGTTCTGGTAAGAGCACACTGGCATCACTTATAACCGGAGTCCTCACCCCTGAGCAAGGGGAAATTAAAATTTCCGGGAATTCATATAATAAAGTTGATCAAGAAAAATTGAGAACACAAATCGGATACGTGACTCAAGAAAATGTGATTTTCACAGATTCTATTAGAAATAACATTACTTTATGGGATTACCAAAATGCGGATAGTGAAAGTAAATTACAAGAAGTATTAGTTTCAGCTTCATTAACTGAGTTTATCAATGATTTAGATGAAGGTTTAGACACTCAATTAGGTGACAATGGGCTGACCATATCTGGAGGCCAACGGCAGCGTATATGTATTGCGAGAGAATTATATAGAGATATAAAGATGCTCATATTGGACGAAGCAACAAGTTCTCTAGATTCTGAAACGGAATCTAGAATTCAATCCAGTATAGAGTCTCTTCAAGGGGAATTAACTTTAGTTATTGTGGCTCATCGGTTATCTACAATCCGTAAAGCAGATTTGATATTGGTTATTAGTCAAGGATCAATAGCTGAATCAGGAAAGTACGAAGATTTACAATCATTAGGAGGGATTTTTAGTAAAATGGTTAAATCCCAAGAATTTATAGTGGAATAAATAATGTCATTGAAAGAACCCGTTTTTATTATTGGTACAGGTAGAAGTGGATCTACTGTGTTTGCAGATTTATTGAGAACTCACCCAGAGTTTTCGTATATGACTACATTAAGTCACAGATATCCATATAATCCTAATTTAAATAGACAAATATTAAATTTGATGCGTCTTCCTGTATTTGGTAAATATGTAGAAAACAAATTCGGTCTTAGTGAGGCATATCCTTTTTGGGATTCTTTGTTTAGAGGATTTTCTCAGTCTACAAGAGAACTAAATTCAAATGATGTTACTGAGAAGGTTCGCAAATCAGTTATTGATGGAATTACTTCTATTATGGTTCCAAAACGCGATAAGTTTATTTCAAAGATTACCGGATGGCCAAGGATAGGATTTCTGCATGAAATATTTCCTGATGCGAAATTTGTTCACATTGTAAGAGATGGACGTGATGTTGCATGTTCTCTAATACAAACCACTTTTTGGAGAGGCTGGCAAGGGCCACATAATTGGAGATTAGGCTTATTGCCTGAAGAATATGAGGCAGAATGGAAAAGGAATGATAATTCTTATGTCATACTAGCTGGTATATTTTGGAAGATCATCTTAGATAGTATTGATAATATTTCCTCGACATTACCTACAAATCAGTTTATAGAAATAAGATATGAAGATTTTGTAAAGGATCCAACTAAATATTCAGATCTTATTTTTCAACAGTTAGGCATGCCGCTATATACAAATAAGATGGAAAAGATTTCTAACCTTCTTGCTATAAAAGATAGAGGCAACAGATGGAAAAAAGATCTTAATTCTCAGCAAACCAAACTGATCACAGAATCACTGGAATCTCATTTAGTTAATCGAGGATATACGATTTAGTATTCGATTTATGAAAATAGGAGTATTAATACTAGGATCATTATTTAAGATCGGAGGCTATCAAGTCTTTGCTTATAATTTAATGAATAGACTTTCTACACGTAATCATGAAATTACATTAATAGTAAAGTCATCTGAATTTCGTAAAAATTATAATCTATATGAACAATTACCATTTAAGGTAGCTACTATAAAAAATAGCGATGAAAGATTAGTGAAGTATTTTCCATATCTTGCTGCTCGCTCATTACGCAATTTTGTTGTTAGAAATAATATTGAAGTTTTACAAGTTGTAGGATCTTACCCAGCTGGATATGTTGCAACTTCTCTAAAAAGCCCTATACCTGTCGTTTTACGTACCCATGGTGAAGACGTACAAGTAGATAAAGAAATAGGTTATGGACTAAGGCTTGACAATAAAATGGATAAAAAAATACGTAAAGTATTACATTCAGTAGATATATTAGTAGCCCTAACAAGTACTATGTATGATACATATAGCGAGTTAGGGATTTCTAATGACAATATTTCTTTAGTTCCTAACGGGGTTGGGGTCGATGATTTTAATACAGAAGAAAAATTTAACTCTATTAGTATTAGGAATAAATATAATATAAAAAATGATATTCCTCTATTATTGACTGTTGGTAGATATCATAAAAAAAAGGGATTTGATGCTATCCCAAAAATTGCTAGTTTACTGAAAAATTTAAATGTAGATTTTAAATGGTTAATTGTTGGCAATGAGACAGAAAAAATAGAACCCATTATTAGAAGTTTTAATCTTCAAGATGTGGTAACAACAATACCTGCAATTGGTATTCAGCAAGACAAATATTCTTTCAAATTCCCTGGAGATGACTTAATAGATTTGTATAAATGTGCGGATATTTATGTGTTTCCATCATTACTTGAAGGATTTCCTAGAGTGATTTTGGAAGCTATGGCTGCATCAACTCCTATTGTTACAACTGATGCCGAAGGATGTGTAGATTTGGTTGAAGATGGAGTTAACGGATTTATTTCAAATAAAAATGACCACATTAATATGTCTGAAAATTTAGCAAAAATTATTAAAAATCCTACCTTGATGCATAAAATGGCAGCTTCTTCTAGACAGAAATCATATCAATATGATTGGAATATTGTTGTTGATAAGTATGAACAAATATATAAGGAACTTTTAGCTACGTAATGACGTTATCTTGGTCCAAATATCTTAGACAAAGAGATTTATATCAATTAATAGATTCAGCACCTATTTCTTTTGAAGGTGATATTTTAGAAATTGGGTGTGGAGATGGCCATTTATCAACAATTTTATCTGATCATTTCAATAATGTTGTTTCTACAGATTTAAATCCACGTGAAGAAATAAAAGATGTAATTGTTGCAGATGCACAATATTTGCCGTTTACGAGTAATACGTTTGATGCTATTTTTTCATCTAATGTTTTAGAACATATAGATGATTTATCAAAATGTTTAAATGAGTTGCATAGGGTTTCAAAAAAAGACGTAGTTATGCTTCATACCATGCCAACTGTATGGTGGAAATTATTTCAATTTCTTACACATTATATTTATTTGATTAAAGTGCTAATTAGGAAATTTGTTAAATCTAACTCAAATCTAGGCACCAGATCACATAATTTGAATACTGTATCTCCACAGGTCAACAAAAGAAGATTGAGTGTTTTTTGGCCATCTGTGCATGGTGTTTCTAAAAATCATATTCAGGAACTAAATGCATTTAGTTCCTATACATGGGAAAAATTATTCCAAAAATATGGGTTCAAAGTTATAAAGAAAGAAACTCTTTTTGTTCATTCCCCATATAGGATTTTCCCATATAGATTTTTATGGCTTAGGAAATTTATTTCTAAATTAGGGGTCTCATCTGTAAAAGGATATTGGGTTATAAAAAGTAATGATTGATCAACACCAATATTCAGTAACTGTTTGCTCTTTATCGAATTCTAATTATTTTACTGAAGAAGATCATCAAATAACAGGAGGCTCTGAACGTCAGGTAAAATATGTAGTTGATGCCCTTTTAGCTAACCAAATACCAGTTCAGGTATTGCTGACAAATTCTAACAATAACGTTTCTAATGATATAGACCATCTGAGCATAAAGAATTTATGGTCAGAGAAAAGCAATTTTATATATAAAATTTTTAAGTTGTCACTATCTTTAATAACCAGCAATAGATACATATACCTAAGAGGATTATCTTGGGTACATTTATACGTCATATTTATATCTAAATTGTTAGGCCGAAGAGTAATATTGGCAATGACTTCAGATATTCAGTGCGTTAAAAGTGATTCTTTATATATTAATCTGATGCGAAAATTAAGTTTATTTTTAGCATCTACTATATTGTCTCAGACAAATAAACAAAAAACATTGTTAAATAATAATTTTCATGTGAATAGTTCTGTGTATCATAATTTGATATCAAGTAAATATTTAAATAAATCATATGAAATAAAGAAAACATTCAAGTATAGAGAAATAGACGCACTATGGATAGGTACAATAGAGCCAAGAAAAGGTATTTCATATTTGATTGATCTCGCTAAAAAATTCCCTGACAAGAAAATTTCTATTGCTGGGAATGGTAGGACTAGAGAAAAAGATTTTGAATCAGAGATGATGAATCAATTAAATTCGTTAGATAATGTATCAATATTGGGATTTGTCCAACCTAGTTTAGTTGGAGATTTAATATCTTCTAGCAAAGTTTTAATAAATACATCTCCAATAATTGATAAAAGTGTTACAAAGGAAGGGTTTCCTAACGTTTTTTTGGAAGCATGGCTATTTGGGACTCCTGTTGTTTCGTTATTCCATGATCCAGATGATTTATTGTTTAATAAAGGCTTAGGCCGTATTTGTAATGATGTGGAATCTTTTTATTATTCAATAAATGAATTATCTGAAGATGATTATATGTGGAATGCTATTTCTGAGAAATGTGAAACTTGGATTAAATCTAGGGATATTTACTTTGATAAAGTCAGGAATGAATTAAAAGAAATTCTATTTTTTGATGACTAAAGTATTAATAATACAAAGAACATTTGAACATTACAGGATTCCTGTATTTTCAGAACTTGCGTCTAGAGAAGATATTGATTTGATTGTGTCTTTTCCTTATGAAGGAAGAAAAAAATCTAATTATGCTGATGTTGAGTTACCTTACCAACATATAAATCTGAGCGTAAAAAATTCTAAATTACCTTTTATAGGGGAAGTATTTAAATATTCTAATTTATTTAATGTTATTTCGGAATCTAATCCTGACGTTATTATAGTTGAGGGAAATCCTAGGATTGTTACATTATATAAGTTATTTAATTTTGCAAAATTAAATAACTATAAAATAATTGCATGGACTAAATTTGATAATACTGCAGGATTTCTCAAAGGTAAAATATGGCGGCATTTTTTGGATAAATGGGATTCCATTGTGTGTTACGGCGAGGTATCTAGAAAAGAAATAATTGATATGAAATTTACTGATCCTAAAAATGTATTTGTTGCACAAAATACAGTAGAAGTTGATTTTACAAATCATATAGAAAAACAAATGGATATTGAAATTAAAAAGAATGTGATTCCAAAATTTAATACGTCATCATTAAAATTGGTTACATTAGGGACGTTAGTAAAGAAAAAAAAATTTGATATGGTCATATCTGCTGTGAATAATTTAAGGTTAAAAGGGTACGATATACAATTAGCAATTGTAGGTGATGGTCCCGAGAGGCATAGATTAGAATCAATGGTGTCATCTATGAATTCTCAAGATATATTTTTTGTAGGCAGGGTTGCTTATGGAGATGATCATTTATGGTTGAAAGCTGCAGATATTTCGATTATGGGAGGTGCAGTTGGATTAGCGATGAATGTAAGCATGAGTCATGGTACACCAACAATAATTCCGGATGAGTATGGAAGTGATTCTGAATTGTTAATACATGATGTGAATGGAATAAGATTCATTCCAAACAGTATATCTAGCTTAGAATCAGCAATTGAATCTCTAATCACTAATGATACTTTTAGGAATCATATAGGTAAATCGGCTATAAGTACTATCAATAAGAAGGCTCGAATTCCGGTGATGGTAGATGGACTTGAAAGGGTTATATCAAACGTGTCTGGAGGGAAACAAATATGAAAGTATGTGTTCTAGGGTTAGGGTATGTTGGTTCTGTTACTTCAGCAATGTTAGCTGATTCTGGTCATTCCGTTGTTGGTATAGATATTGATCACAAAAAAGTTGATATGATAAATAAAGGTATGTCACCTGTTTCAGAACCAAAATTAAGTGAGATTATAAAATCTGGGATTGTTTCAGGAAATCTTTCAGCTAGCTCAGATATTAATGTTTGCCATGATGCTGATTGTATATTCATTTGTGTGGGGACTCCTTTTGAGGATGGGGCTCCTGATTTTTCACAGATAAAGTCGGTATTACTTGAAATCAATAGTATAGATTTTTCTGTGAATCAGGATGTGTGTGTTTTGAATAGAAGTACATGTCTTCCTGATATACATCAGTATGCATATGATTTATTTCTAAATTCTTCTAATATAAGGAAAATTAATTATCTAGTTCATCCCGAGTTTTTAAGAGAAGGATCAGCTATAAAAGATTTTCTCAATCCACCTGTATATATTTTTGGATCTGATTTAAAAGATGAATATATTGATTCTTTGGCTACACATCTATATGGGGATGTTTCTAACGATGTTATATCTACTACAATTTCTGATGCAGCTTTAACTAAGTATGCTTCAAATGCATTTCATGCTTTAAAAGTTTCATTTGCAAATGAAATTGGTAGCATTGCTGAATCTATAGGTGGGAATGCATTAAATGTTATGAATATGTTGTGTCAAGATAAGGTTTTAAATATATCTGATGCATATTTAAAACCTGGCTTGCCTTATGGGGGAAGCTGTTTGCCAAAAGATTTGGCTACACTAGTTCATTTTTCCAAATCACAAGGCATGGATTTACCGCTTTTAGCTTCGATTTCTCAATCTAATTTTCTTCAGATTGAAAATTTAAAAGAATTAATATTAAGCAGTAATCCGAAATCAGTTGCTATATTGGGTGTTGCATTTAAATCGGATACAGATGATATAAGAAATAGTCCCATTATTTCACTTACTAACTTATTAATTGAAAATGATGTTGAGGTTAAATTATGGGATGATAATTTAGATGTTAATTCCCTCATAGGAGCCAATTTAAGAGTGATATCACATTCTATACCAGACTTAGGTGGTATGTTGGCTGAAAGTTTAGAAATGGCTATTAAAGATGCTGAAGTATTACTACTTGCACATAATAAGTATTTGAAAGAATTAGAAAACATGGATTTAAATGAAGATTTATTGGTAGTAGATGCGATTGGATTATTAGATAATGAATTTAAAAACCAAAAAGGTATATTTTGGTAAGCAGATTTTGAAATTTATCTACACATGCATATAGTATTCTTTTTACCCAATATAAATTCTTATTTAGACAGAGTTAATACTTTGAAAGCGCTTTCATGTCATGGTAACAAAGTCACCCTAATATTAGGCTCACATGACACTAATATTGACTTTAAGACATCTGAAGATTTAAAGGTTATAAACGCAAAATTTATTTCTGGCCAAAAACCTTTAAATTTGTTAAAAGCATATCGCGTGGTACATAGGATAAATAAAGATGATCCTATTGATATAATACATGACACATTTGGTAATTTGATTTTATATTTTTTGCTTAATTTCATGAAATCTAAGAGACCTATTTTTCTAACATCATTTTATGCTTTAGATAGATGGCGAATTAATGAAGTTTGGAATTCTTATGGATATAATTTTTTTGATTTGCTAAAGACTTCTTCAAATAGACGCATGTTAGCTGGTAGTTTTATTCAAAGTATACTGGTTAAAATTTGTGATTATGTTGTTTTACAAGCCCCTGGACTGATTAGTAGATTTGAAACTTATTATTTGGATCAAAGTTCAAAAATTAAACTTATTCCCAATAGTGTAGATACTGATTTTTGGAATTCTAAAAATAGGATTGATTTTGCTAAAACTGAACCAGTAAAACTTTTATATATTGGTAGATTTGATTTTACTAGTGCATTTAAAGAAATATTACTTTCATTAAAAGAACTAAAAAACAAATTCCCTACCCGTTTAACAATTGTTGGTAAAGCCGGTTCTTTAGATAATGGGCTAGTTAAAAAAATGATTGAAGAATTTGATTTATGCGATCATATTGATTTTAAAGATTCATTGGACAGAAAAGGAATACTTAAAAT
>CENY01354567.1_pt1 | contig 23867 bp, 22 predicted proteins | sample 356181 | NCBI WGS metagenome assembly CENY01 (sample SAMEA2619840, study PRJEB7988) | marine metagenome | isolation source: saline water (ENVO:00002010), including
TAGGCGCGCCGCCAATGTTCGTCCTGAGCCAGGATCAAACTCTTAAATTGACGTGTGTTCCTTCCACTATTCAAGGATCACGATATTAAATTGTTAAATTGCTCCTAGCAAGTAATTAATAACCTACTTACTTTGGGAACTACACAACTATAACTTGCCCTAAACTTAGTGTCAACGTAAAAAATTAAAAAAAATGGTTATTTATGTTATTTTCATAAGTAACAAAAAATTAGGAGGCCCTGATGATCATAGATAGCCACTGTCACGCTTGGGAATATTGGCCATACCAAGAAACTAATAGTCATGAACCGAACCAACTTCCTGTCCCTAACCCAGAAACATGGGGAAATGCAGAACAATTAATTTATGAAATGGATAATAATAAGGTTGATAAAGCTACTATCGTTAGCGCTCAAATTTGGCACAATCCAAATAATAACAACTACATTGCAAACCAAGTAAATAAATACAAAGATAGGCTTTATCAATTTGCAGATGTAGATAGTAATTGGTCTTCGACATATCAGCTTGATGGTGCATATGAGAGGCTAGACGAAATAAGTGAAAACCTAGACTTAGTAGGCTTCACTCATTATCTAGGAGATGATGATGGGGAATGGCTATTTTCAGAAGAAGGAATGAAATTTTTTAAGGTTGCTGACGACAAAAAGATGATCGCAAGTATAGCTGGCGCCCCTAAACATCAAAATAGTATCAGAAAAGTTGCTGAAAAATTTCCTGAACTTCCTATTCTTTGTCATCATATGTCTGGAATGGATGCCAAAGACACGGAAAAGAAGGATATAAGCAATGTTCTAGAATCATCAAAATTTAATAATATTCATTTAAAATTCTCTGGCTATAACTATGTAATTGGAAGTGATAGGAGGTGGGAATTCCCATATAAAGATGCATTATGGGTATACAAAGAAGCATATCAAGCTTTTGGCACTAGAATGGTATGGGGTTCTGACTTTCCAGTCGTAAAATTTTCTTCTACTTACAAACAGGCATTGGAAACACTAAATACGCACTGTGATTTTATAGACAATGAAGACAAGAAAAAAATATTTGGAGAAACTCTAAACTCACTAATTAACAGATAAATAAGGAGAATTAATGCCTGAAAAAAATATAAACGAACCATACACAAGAATAACCTGCGAAGAAGCTGCTGAAAATTTAAATGATGAAAATACTCACTTCATAGATGTAAGGAATGAAGATGAATACAATTCGGGGCACATACCAGGATCAATATGGATTCCAGTTGACGAATTTATGCAGTCTACTGATAAAATTCCAGAGGTAGGCAATTTATATTTTATTTGTGCTGCCGGAGCTAGAAGCGGATTAGCTTGTGAATTTTCGGCATCTTTATCAATTGATGAAGATAGATTATTTAATATATATGAGGGAATGCCAACCTGGATAAGCAAAGGTTTGCCTTCTGAGTAAGGATTATAGGTAAATTTATGAAATTGAAAGTGGTAGGTGTTTTAGCCTATGATTCTATAACGTCAGAGTTCGGCAAAAAAACAAATATCTTCGGGGGTTCTGCAACATATTTCGCGATATCTTCGTCCTATTTATCAAATAATGTCAGAATTACTGGAGCCATAGGTAAAGATTTCAACACAGATGACTTGAATATTCTCTCTTCAAGAGGAATAAATATTGATGGGGTTGAAAAATTAGATCTAAATACATTTAAATGGGAAGGTAAATACGAAACCAATGCTCCAAATGAGGCTATAACTCTGAGTAACAGCATAATCAATGGCGAACCAAATGTTCTTGAGTCTTATAAGCCAACATTGTACTCAAAAAACGAGAATAAATCTGAAGAATATTCTTTATTCCTAGCAAATGCTGACCCAGAACACCAGTTAGATTTAATCAATCAAATGGATAAAAGAGCAAAATTAATTGGACTAGATACTATGGATTTTTGGATAAATAACTCAGCAGAATCAGTGAAGAGACTTTTCCCAAATGTTGATGTAATTATAATTAATGAAAATGAAGCAAAATTAATTACGAATGAAAATTCATTGAGAAACTGCATAGAGAAAATTCAAAATTTAGGGGCAGAGAGAATGGTAATAAAGTTGGGAAATTATGGACTTGTATATGCTAGCAATTCTACAAGATTCTTCCTCCCTGCAGTGCTAGTTGAACAAGTAAAAGATCCCACAGGTGCAGGAGATAGTTTTGCAGGCGGATTTATGGGATACTTATCAACTGTAGAAAATTTAAGCGAAGAAGAATTCAAAGACGCTTGTATCTATGGATCTGTTATGGCTTCATTTTGCGTTGAAGAATTCGGGCTAGAGCGCCTTTTATCCTTAGATAATAATGAAATTGAGAATAGAAAAAATCTTTTAATTAAACAAATAAAATATTGAATTTGCCTTAAGGAGAAATAATGAGTGGAAATAATCCAAAGAGTGATATTAAAAATATTGATTTAGCAAGCGAAGGTGGTTTAAGAGCAGAATGGGCATCGAGAGAAATGCCTGTTTTGAGATCAATAAAAGAAAGATTTTTAAAAGAAAAGCCACTTGAAGGAATTAAAATTTCTGGATGCTTACACATAACAGCAGAAACAGCTAACTTAGTTGATGCATTATCTGCTGGAGGTGCAAACGTTTCGATGTGTGCTTCAAATCCTTTGTCTACTCAAGATGATATTGCGGCATATTTAGTTAGCCAAGGGATATCAGTATTTGCAATTTATGGAGAAGATGAAGAGACCTATGATAAACATCTTGAGGCAGTGCTAGATCAAAAACCTCATTTAACAATTGATGATGGGGCCGATTTAGTAGCTAAATTACATGGCGAAAATCATCCTGGATTGGAAAATATAATTGGGAGCATGGAAGAAACAACCACAGGCATCATCAGACTTAAAGCACTTTCTTCTCAAGGTAAACTGAAATTCCCTGTTATAGCTGTGAATGATTCGGATACAAAACACATGTTTGATAACAGATATGGAACTGGACAAAGTACTCTTGATGGAATTATAAGAGCTACTAATATATTGATTACTGGAAAGACTATGGTAATAGTTGGTTATGGATGGTGTGGAAGAGGTCTAGCTTCTAGAGCAAAAGGTATGGGGGCTAGGACGGTAGTTTGTGAAGTAGATTCAGTTAAGGCCCTTGAAGCAATAATGGATGGGCACGAAGTAATGAAAATGGAAGAAGCCAGCAAGATAGGAGACATTTTTGTTACGGTTACAGGAGGTCTCCATGCAGTAGACAAAGAACATTTTGAAGATATGAAAAGCGGAGCAATAGTTGCAAATTCTGGGCATTTCAATGTTGAACTCAACTTAGAAGCCTTAGATAAGATGACAGAAAGCAAGAGAAGAGTTAGAGACAACGTTGAAGAATATACACTAGAAACTGGAAAGTTAATTTTTGTTCTAGGAGAAGGAAGATTAGTTAATCTTGCTGCTGCAGAAGGTCATCCTCCAAGCGTAATGGATATGAGTTTTGCAAACCAAGCTCTAGCAAGTGAATATATAGTAAAGAATCATAAAAAATTTGAAAATCAAGTTTATACACTCCCAAAAAGTGTAGATCAGGAAATAGCATCCTTAAAGATAAAATCTATGAATATGGCATTCGACACTTTAAAAGACAAACAAGATAAATATTTAAATAGTTGGGAATTGGGCACTGGCTCAAGTCAGGAGAATTTATAATGGATACATACCTACTTACATCAGAATCTGTTACTGAAGGTCATCCTGATAAGTTATGCGACCAAGTATCTGATGCAATTTTGGATGAGATAATGAGACTTGACCCAAATGCAAGGGTTGCTTGTGAAACTGCTACCACTACTAATTTAGTTGTTCTACTTGGCGAAATAACAACTTCTGCAAAGATTGATTTTGAGAAGATTGCTAGAGAAACAATACTATCAATCGGTTACGATAATAATGATATTGGACTAGATGGGAAAAAATGCAAAGTTATAACCGCTCTAGGCCAACAAAGTCCAGACATAAAAGCAGGGGTAGATGTTGCTTTAGAGTCAAGATCTGAAGGTTCTAATAGATTAGGTGCTGGCGATCAAGGAATGATGATAGGTTATGCAACTAATGAAAGTAAAGATTACATGCCATTACCAATATCAATATCTCATGCTTTGACAAGAAAATTATCAGAGGTAAGAAAGAATGGTACTTTGGAATGGGTTAGGCCGGATGGTAAAAGTCAAATTACCATGGAATATAAATCTGATGGAACACCTCTTAGAATTGATACTGTTGTTATAAGCACACAGCACTCACCTGATGTAACTCAAGAGTTGATAAAAAATGATTTAGAGGAATATGTTTGTAAAGAAACTATACCTTCAGAATTAATCGATAATAAAACGAGATTTATCTTCAATCCTTCTGGACAATTTATTGTAGGAGGGCCGCATGGAGATGCTGGATTAACTGGCAGAAAAATCATTGTTGATACTTATGGTGGAAGTTGTAGGCATGGGGGAGGTGCATTCTCCGGAAAAGACTGTACAAAGGTGGATAGAACTGGGGCATATGCAGCAAGATGGGTAGCTAAAAATTGTGTAGCTGCTGGATTGGCCGAAAGAATGGAAGTTCAACTTTCCTATGCAATTGGTATGTCTGAACCAATATCAATATTAGTAGATGCCCACGGAACTAATAAAATATCAATAGATAAAATTATAGATAAGATAAGAGATAATTTTGATCTAAGCCCAGGTGGAATAATCGATGCTCTTAATCTAAGAAGGCCTATATATAGGCAAACAGCTGCATATGGTCATTTTGGAAGAATTGACCTTGATCTTCCATGGGAAAATTTAAATAAAGTAAACGACCTCAGTATTTAATGCAAAAAAATATTTCAAAGCCTACTTTCGGGACAGATGGGTGGAGAGCAAAAATTGACGAAGAATTTAATTTAGATAATTGCATACTAGTAATAAAATCATTTCTTAAGACACTCGACAATAAAAATAAAAAGATAATTATAGGTTACGACACCAGATTTCTATCAAAAGATTTCTCAGAACAAATATCAAAATATATTTATTATCATGGCCATAAAGTATTGTTGAGTGCAGGTCCAGTTCCTACCCCCGTAGTAAGTTTCGCGGTAAAAAATAAAGGGTTTGATTTTGGGATAATAATTACTGCGAGTCATAATTCATCTATATGGAATGGGATAAAAATTAAGAATTCGGAAGGCGAAAGTATTAATGAAAAAATAGTAGTTAATATTTCTGAAAAAATTAATTCTTTATCTATTGAGAATGATGATTACAACTATCAAAATGATGAAATAAAAATTAAAAGAGAAGACTTTATTGAAGAATATTTAAATTCAATATCAAAATTTATAAATATAGAAAAAATTAAAAAGTCTAAACTAAAAGTTATCGTTGACTGTATGTTCGGCACTTCTGTATCTCTCATAAATAAAATTTTAGAAGGCGGAGAATGCAACATTATTGAAATAAACAATGATCAAAATCCTAATTTTCCAGGAATTATTCAACCCGAGCCTATTGCTGAAAATTTAAAAAAACTCATCTCGACTGTTGTTGAGTTAAATGCAGATATAGGATTTGGATTTGATGCTGACTCAGATAGAGTTGGATTAATTGACAATAAAGGGAATTATATTGATGCTCCTTATACTTTCTGTTCAATAGCAGATCATGTATTAGGCAATAGAAAAGAGGTTAGATCAATTTGCACGACGGTGTCTATGTCATCCATGATAGATAAAATTGCTACTTCTTACGGGGTTGAATGTTTTAGAACTAAAATTGGCTTTAAATATGTTGCGCCAGAAATGACTTTGAATAAATCTATCCTTGGCGGGGAAGAAAGCGGGGGATACTCATATTCTCCTCACCTAAATGAAAGAGATGGAACTGTTAGCGCCCTACTACTTCTAGAACAGTTAGTAGATTCTAAATTTGATTCAAGCGAATTGTATATTAATCAAAAGAAGAAATACGGGGACTATTTTTTTAAAAGACAAGATTTAAAGATAGATCAAAATTCAAAAAACAAATTAATAAAATACATTGAGGGATTCAATAATAATAATTTATTTAATTTAAATGTTAACTCAATAGAAAAGAAAGATGGCTTAAAGATTATTTTGGGAGAAGATTCTTGGATTCTGCTCAGATTATCAGGTACTGAACCGGTTGCAAGAATTTATTGTGAATCAAAAAATGAAAAAAGTGTGAATGACTTAATATCAAAATTCGCAAGCCAAATTAGAATCTAAAATTTTGAAAGAGACAATAAATAAACATTTTTGGGAAGTTTTTCTAATCAGAAATTATTCTCTATTATGGCTTTCAAGTTTTCTTTCAATGTTATCTACTCAAATCAGAATTATTTCTACAGGATTTATTCTTTATGAAATTACTGGCTCTGGATTAAGCTTAGGAATGTTAGGAATAATTCAATTATTCTTTCAACTGCCTTCTATACTATTTGGGGGAGTTTTTGCAGATTATATTAGAAGAACAACATTAATAACTGTAACTCAATTAATAGGGACATCAGTTGTAGGATTGTTAGCCTATCTTACATTTAATGATTCTTTAACTGCTTCACATATATATATTGCAACAGCCATACTTTCTGTAAACTCCACCATTGGAGGGCCTGCGAGATCTGCCTTAACAGCTAACCTAGTGCCAAAAAATCAACTAATACATGCGGTTGCCGCTAATACTACAACAATGCAAATTGGGAGTGTTATTGCTCCTATAATATTCGGCATTTTAACTGTAGTAGTTGGTGCTGCCCTTCCATTGCTTATAGGAAGTATAGCTGCCTTTGTTTCTGCCATAGCTTGCATGATGATAAAAAGCGATTCTACCCCTTCTCAAAAAAATAAAATGAGCCCAATAAAAAATATTTTAGAAGGCTTCATATATGTAAAAAATCATCCAATTCTCCCTGGATTATATTTATTAGATATTGGTGTTACCGTGGTAAGTTTTTACAGACAAATTTTGCCTCTAATAGCCGATAGATTTTATAAGGGAGGAGCTGCCGCTGTCTCTCTGCTAACTGCCTTCAATTCTATGGGAGCAATTGCGGGTTCATTTTTAGTAGTTTTTTTAACAAAGATAAAATCTAAAGGAAAATTAGTATTGGCCGCCACAATGCTATACGGGGTCTTATTAATACTTTTTGGTTTGTCTTCAGGACTCTTTTTAGGGGCAATTATTATTAGTCTGCTTGGAGCTGCAGATGGAGTGGGAATGACAGTAAGGCAAGCTATAGTGCAACTAACATGCCCAGATAATCTTAGGGGAAGGGCAGTTAGTCTACATTCTGTTGCAGCAATGACAGCAAATAATATAGGTCATTTTGAAATAGGAGTTGCTTCAGATCTAATAGGGGCACGTAATGCAATAATTATTGGAGGGATAATTTCTTGTCTTGTTGTTCTGATTATTTGGAAAACATTTAAAGGTGTAAGTTCATATAAACTTGAAGTATAATATCGCTCAAATGACTGAAATAATAAGCGTAAATAAACTAACTAAAAAATACGGAAATTTTAAAGCTGTTTCAAATATTTCTTTCAATGTAGAAAAAGGTGAAATATTTGGTCTGATTGGTCCAAATGGAGCAGGTAAGAGCACAACTATGCGTAGCATGCTTAACTTCATTTTTCCAACAAACGGAAAAATATCAATTGCCGGACTTGATTCAATAAAAGATTACTTAGCAATACGAAATCTTATTGGATACCTGCCGGGAGAATTTACCACATATGACAACATGACAGGTCTTCAATATCTGACTCACATGATGCATTTAAGAAATAAGTCTGAAAAAATTGGTTACGCAAAATCTCTAGCAAAAAAATTTGACCTAGATCTTAATAAAAAAGCCAAACAACTATCCAAAGGTAATAAACAGAAAATTGGAATAATACAAGCATTCTGTCATGACCCTGAAATTTTAATTCTTGATGAGCCTACTAGTGGCCTTGACCCTTTGAAGCAACAAGAATTTGATGAACTTATTTTGAAGTTTAAGGAAAAAGGCAAAACTATCTTTATCTCATCTCACGTACTCCCTGAAGTAGAAATGCTATGCGATAGAGTTGCAATTATAAAAAACGGAAAAATTGTTGCAGAAAATACTATGGCCAAATTGAAATCGATGGCAATGAATAGGTTTGAAGTCGTATTTAAAGGTGATATATCAGAGAGAAAATTTGGAAAATCGGCTGGTGTGAAAAATATCTCTAAATCTGGTGAGAAATTTATATTTGATGTTGAAGGTGATGTAAATAAATTTATAAAGAAGATTTCTGAAAATAAGGTAATGTCTTTTAGGAGTATGGAGCCTGATCTAGAAGAGATATTTCTATCATTTTACAAAAAAAATAAGGGTAAAAAATAATGCTGAGCAATATCTTATTGAAGTCACTTTGGGATTTTAAAAAAGCTGCCATTTATTGGTTCGTGGGAATATTTCTACTGGCTCTTTATATAATGTTTGTACTTTCCTCGATTGAACTAGATGCATTTCAAACTATACTTGATAGTTTTCCGAAGGCACTTATGCAATTTATTGGGGGAGAATCTGGCATAGATTTTGGTAGCATATCGGGTTTTTTGAATGCTCAAATTTTTACTATAATGGCTCCAATTATGGTCATAGCCGTGGCAGTTAATTCTGGAGGAAAATCTACTGCAAGTGAAGAGACTTTAAAAAGTTTAGATATAATTCTCTCTGCTCCTATTTCAAGAGAAAGTTTCATAATTCAAAAAATCTTTTCCATGACTATCAAAACTTTATTTATAGTTATAGTACATTGGTTTTCTTATTTTATTTTAGGAATTGCTTTCGCTCAAAGCATCTCAAATGAAGGATTGGTGGCTATATGTTTTAACTTATTTTTATTGGGCATCTCATTCGGCATGATATCTATATTTATCGGAACTTTAAGTGGCAACGCATCTCAAGCTGTTGGTATTGGTGGGGCACTGGCATTGATATCATATTTAATTGCAAATATTGCCCCATTAGTTGACTCCCTTAATAACACAAAATACTTCTCTTTATTTTATTACTATAAAGGCTCCGATCCTCTTAAGACTGGTTTTCACTCTTGGCATTGGGCGCCATTTTTAGCCATAACTCTTATATTTTTGATCTTATCAATTTATCAATTCAGAAAGAGAAACTTACTTTAAGTTACTCATTTCTTAGAGCCAGTATAGGGTCTAATCTTGATGCTCTAAATGCAGGATAAACCCCACTTACTAGTCCTATTGCAAATGAAACAGCAAATGCAATAATAATACTCCAAGGCTGAATTACAGTTCTCAAAGTAAAATCATCAAAAGTAAATTGGCCATCTAATATGAATGAAATGATTATACCTATAATAATACCTATGATTCCACCTAATGAACTAAGTGTTAATGCTTCCCAAACAAACTGTTTAATTATATCGCTTTTGGTTGCTCCCACTGCCCTTCTGATTCCTATTTCTTTAGTTCTCTCTGTTACTGATACTAACATTATATTCATTACGCCTATTCCTCCTACAGCTAACGAAATACCAGCAATACCTCCAAGCAATAGAGATAAAATATTAGCTATTCCTGAAAAAGCTTGTAATAAATCTTTCTGACTTTCTATAATAAAATCTGGAGAATTTACCTTGTGCCTATCCATCAAAATTTGAGAAATCAATTCTTTTATTTTTGATTCATCTGCATCTTCTGAAGTTTGTATGATTATATTGTTAACATTCGTCTCGCCTGTAGGATTTTTTATAAAACTTATCCTCGCCTGTAGAGTGGATACTGGAATGAATACTGCATTATCTTCATCTACTCCAACCGAAGCACCTTTTTCTGAAATTACTCCAATTACCCTAAAATTAAAAAGTATTCTTCCTCCGGCTATAGAAATTCTTACATTCTTTCCAATTGGAGAATCTTCAGGAAATAATTGCTCTGAAATTGTATGACCAAGAACAATATTCAAAGATTTTTTTTCAACATCATTATCATCTATAAAACGACCCTCTCTCATATTTAATCTTCTTATTTCCGAATACGCTAATTCAGTTCCCACAACTTGAACTCCAACATTATCTGATGAGGTTATAGCTTGAGCTCCAAAATCAATCATCGAGGTCACTTTTTCAACATCAGTAATTTGTGAATCTATTATGGCTTGGCCATCCTCACGCGTTAATGTGATTGCAGACCCTGCCGCACCTTTTTGACCATCCTCTTCAGATGATCCTGGCTCAATAAAAATTAGGTTAGTTCCGAGTTGATTTATTTCATCTAGGACACCTTTAACAGCACCTTGCCCAATTGCCATTAATACGATAACTGAACTTACACCTATTATTATCCCAAGCGTTGTAAGAAGGCTTCTTAAACCATTTGAAGCAATAGCTCTTAATGAAATTAATATTAAATCTTTTAGGCTCATTTATTTAACTTATCTTTTATTATTTTTCCATCACTAATAAGTATTGATCTATCAGTGAAGTCTGCTACTTCTGATTCATGAGTGACTATAATTACGGTTATTTTCTCTTTTCTAACTAAATTCTTTAGAATGCTCATTATTTCTTTGCCAGTTTTTATATCTAGTGCTCCAGTGGGTTCATCGGCCAAAACTACTCTAGGATCCACAACCAATGACCTTGCAATCGAAACTCTTTGTTGTTGGCCACCACTTAATTGATTTGGCTTGAAGTCAATCCTGTCAATAAGACCAACCATATCTAGTGCTTTTGCAGCCTTTAATCTTCTATCTTCAATATTCTGATAGATTAAAGGTAACTCTACTTGCTCAAGGGCATTTAATCTTGGGAGTAAATTATAACTTTGAAAAACGAATCCAAATAATAGTCCTCTTAACAAAGATCTTTGATCATCATTAAGGTCAGACACATTACTATTTTGTATAAAATAATCTCCTGAAGTTGGGTTATCAAGGCAACCTAAAATATTCATTAGTGTTGTCTTACCTGAACCAGATTGACCCATTATAGATATAAATTCACCCTGATCAATTTCTAAATTTACTGACTTTAATGCATGAACATTCTCTGCTTCGGTTTCATAAACTTTATCTATGTTTTTTAAATCGATCATCTATTGCCCTGCGCCACCCTTAAAGCCTGAAGATCTACCTGGTGGGCCTCCACGTGGAGGAGGTGACCGCTTATCATCCCCTGAATCTTCTTTATCTAAAGTAGATTTTGAATCTTGTTCGCTAACTTTGTACTCTATGATAATTAAATCTCCTTCGGTTACCCCTTCGATTATAGAAGTTCTAATTCCGTCTGATTCTCCTGTTATAACTTTAACTTCTATTTCTTCTTCTAATAATGACTTTTTTACATAACTTTCTTTGCTTTTTCTTAAAATTGCTTTTGAAGGGATCATTATTAAATCCTCCTTAAGATCTTTAAGAAGTATCACATTGGCTCCCATTCCTGCAGAAGGCATTTTGGAAGGGGCAAATTGTTCTACCAAACTCATAATAGGATTAGATCCAAGTCCTGCCATAGCTGACCTAGGCACGCAACCTGATTTCATAACCTTCTCAACAATATCTGGAGATATATTACTTACATCAAAATCATCTCCCAATTGCTTCCTGATGCATTCTAAATCTAGACTAGATGGATCAATCCTTTGAGGTCTAGATGAATTATTTTGAGGAGAAATAAAAGTTGCTAATTCAGAGGATCCAGATATTCCCGATGCATATTTAGCTAATTGAGGAAGAGCAACAGCAATTTCTCTTGTTTTTAAAATTTCTGCTTCTACAGGATAAGATACAATTCCTTGGGTTATATTCGGGATTATGCTGACATTTGAAATTTTCACAACATATGGCTGATCAGGCAAAGAGTCAAATAATGCTATTCCATATAAACCTTCTTGAATCCCTTCAATATCTGATTCAGATATCGCTAAATCAACCGATATAGAAGTGATATCGCTAATAACACCTAAGAGAGTGTTCCCTGCCACTTTATCCCCTACTGAGACATTAATTGAGCCTATTACCCCATCTCTTGGAGATTTAATTTCCAAAGAATCTAAGACATTTTGATTTTCTTGAACAGATAATTCAGCAGAATATACAACTTGCTTCTGCTTGTTAATTTGGAATTCTGAAGCCCCGGCAAGTATATCTTTTTCTGACTGAACTGCAGAATCCAAAGAAGCTTGCGATGAGAGGATAGACACATTAGCAGTATCTATTGCTAATTGAGCTTGTAATATATCTCTTTCAGAAGGGTTAAGTAGTGAATTTAAGTTAGATTTGGCAGTTTCTAAATTACTCTTAGCGGTTAAAACTGAAGATTCAGAAGTTTCTAAATTACTCTTAGCGGTATCTAGGCTACTTAAAGCATTAGTATAAGTAGAGTTAGCTAATAGCAGAGCTTTAGTAGTGGTTATTCTTGCAGTAGTTGGATCATTTTCACTTTTTATATCATCCAATAATCTAGACCTATTAGTTTCCGACAGAGGTAAATCAGCAGTTGAACAAACTGGAGCCTTCTCATCAGCAAAAGGGGGGTCAGTCAATAAAGTGTCACAATAAGAATTTTGAGAGTTTAATAACTCTACATAAGCATTATCAATAGAATTTTGAGCTGATACTATAGAACTTTGTGCGGAAACTACACTTGCTTCTGCGGAAACTACACTTGCTTCTGCGGAAACTACACTTGCTTCTGAGGAATTAACTTGAGACAAATCTGGTGAGATTAATTTATCTAAAGTGATTTCAGCATTTTTAAGTTGCTGCCTAGATGATTCTAACTGCTGCTGAGCACTTATTTTAGACTGACTGGCATTGAGTTTTTCAGAATCTGTTGGGCTATCTAATAACTCATCTAGAGTAATTTTTGCTTGATTTAGATTAGACTTCGAAATTTCGAAATTTCTCAAGGCAGTATCTTTATTAAAAACAATAATAACTTCGCCTTCTTTAACTTCATCCCCTGCTGAAAATTTAACTTCATATACTTCGCCTGTTGAATCAGAATATAAATTTGATTGCGCTCCAGCTTTTGCAGTTCCTGATGAAGTTAATGTAGTTGCCATATTTCCTCTTTCTGCAACTACTATTTCTTGTTCGAATCGAACTTCATCCTCAGAGGCATTAAATAAAGCAAAAAAGTCAAAGTAGAAGGCAGATATCAATAATATTATTCCAAATATTATTCCTGAAGTTATAAAAGGAAACTTTCTCTTTTTTGAAGCTAAAAGATCCTCTATTTTTATGTCTGACTTACTTGGCATATTTTATCCCCTTACTACAAGAATTCATTTACTACAAGAATTATTAAGGCGTTAAATTCGTTTAAATTATATTAATATCTATATAGTATTTTAGCATTCAATTAATCTAAAATGTACATTGTTATATTAATTTTGTGTTATTTATGAGCACTTGGAATTCTATAAGAAAAACTATACATGAAATGAATGCTCCACCTATTATAAGGAGCATCTATGATCTTATTGTGGGCTCTTTGAAAAAGTTTGCAACAGATGATGGAACCTATCTTGCTGCTGGAATGTCATATTATATTTTCTTCTCTATATTTCCTTTCTTATTGGGTCTATTAGCTTTCTTGGGTATGTTTTTTAATCCTGAAAAAGCTGTAGATCTAGTGAAAGATGTTCTTGAAAGACATCTTCCGGGAATAGCAGACAGTCCATTGGTGTATGATAATTTGAAATTCGTTGATTTCAACAGAGGTTTGATTGGTGCAATCGCGGTTATTGGATTACTTTGGACTGGGAGTGCAGTATTTGGGGCTCTATCTAGAATGATGAATAGGATTTGGAGCATCCAAGACAAGCGTTCCTTATTCAGGAGAAAGTTTACTGATATGCTTTTCACAATAGCAATAGGGCTTGTTCTTTCCACAAATATTCTTATAGAGGCAATATATGCAATAATAGGAAGTTCTGTAGGCATAGAATCCGCTGGAGCAGATCAAACAAATCTTATAGAAAATTTATGGACTTTTACCACAATTCACATACTCCCTCCGCTGTTAAGTATCGGGGTTTTTGCTTTCATTTATAACGTGATACCCCAAAGAAAAATGAAATTTAGAGAAAGTCTCTTGGCTGTAATATTGGGTGCAATGGTATTCGAATATAATAAATCACTTTTCGTTGCATATATAGCTAATTTTGGTAATTTTGATATGGTGTATGGAACTATCTCGGCAGTAATTATACTCTTATTATTCGCTTTTATATCATCAATAATTGTAGTCTATTTTGCAGAAGTCAGTAACGTTTTCAATACCATGAGAGATAAAGGAAGGTTTAGGTTAAGCAAAGAGGTTATTTTCTCTAAAGGTGGTTTAAAGCCTTATAAAATATAGCATAATTAACTAAATTGATATTTAACATATAATATAGGTTTGGATTAATATGATTTAGGTTTATATGATAAAGAATAGAATTCCAGGTGATATGGGCAAATATGCCCTTCGCGAAATATCTCGTAATAAAACAACAACTTTTATCTCGTCTTTCCTGTTAATTGCTTCAGGGTTTCTAGATGCTATTGGGCTTTCTTTAATTGTACCAACCGTAAATGTGCTGGTTTTAGAAGATGGATATAGTTCTAAAGGTCAATTCGTAGGTATAATTAAAAATGCTTTTGATATATTAGGCATCCCTTATTCTTTAAAATTCTTCTTATTAGCAATAGCAGCAATAATGTTAATAAGAAGTATGTTTATTATGATGCAAATAAGTTATTCAGGAATCATAAGAGCAAATTACATTCTCAATATGAGAGTTAAATACCTAGATAAACTTAAAAAATCTTCTTGGAGGTACCTAAAATCTCAATCTCAATCTAAGTTGCTCAATATCACAACACTCGAGATTCAAAGGTCAGGTACATGTTTTCTTAATCTTCAACAAGCAATAGCAAGTATAGGCACTTTAATTATATATCTAGGATTCTTATTCTTAATTTCAACCAAAATGACACTTTTCGCAATATTAAGTGCTATTTTTCTATCATTAATCTTTTCCGTTCTTCTTAAAATTGCCCGAAAAATTGGAGAGAAAGAAGGTAGAGCAGGAGATTCATTTTTTAAAAAATTTACTGAGTCAATATCTCTATCAAAATATCTGAGAGCACATGGAAAGGATGGAATAATGGAAGATGAAATTCATTCTTCTTTAAAAAATCTTAGATCTATACATGTAAAGTCCGGAGTAAACGATGCAGTATTTTTGGCAACATATGAATATGCTTTTATAGGTTTTATATCTCTTGGTTTATTGATTGGAAGTCAATATTTAAATCTTGATGGTTCTCAATTGGCACTAATAAGTTTGGTTTTCTACCGACTCTTCCAAAAGACAAAGACAGCGCAGCAACACTTGCAATTTATGAGTAAAAATATTCCAGCGACCAAGTATGTTGAAGAAGAAATTAATAACATTGAAAAGAATTTTCAAGTTTGGGGAGACAAGGAATTCGATATCATAAATAAATCCATCGAATTTAATGATTTGATGCTTAAATGGGATGGCAAGGTAATTTTAGAAAAAGTTAATCTGAAAATAAAACCAGGTACAATTAATTTGTTTTTAGGTCCATCTGGAGAAGGCAAAACCACCTTAATTGATTGTGCAGCAGGAATTATAAAACCTGAAAGCGGGTCAGTTAAATTCGATAATAATGATATATCAGATTTTTCTGAAAAAAGTTTTAAATCTAAAATTTCTTACGTAGATCAAAATGCTACGCTACTTAATGAATCGATAATTAACAATATAAAATGGGGATCAGATCATATCTCAAAAAGTGAGATCTACAAGATTTCAAAAGATTTAAATATACATGACAAAATTAAATCCTTAAAAAATGGATACAACACTAATGTGGGGGACAGAGGTATAAATCTTTCAGGGGGAGAAAGGCAAAGAATTATTATTACTAGATCACTGATTAGAAAACCTAGCATACTAATACTGGATGAGGCAATAAACCAACTTGACAGTAAGTCAAAAGTGCCAATACTAGATGTTCTAAGTAAATTAAAAGGAAAAATGACTATTTTTATAATTTCTCATTCTGATGATGCCATAGAAATAGCTGATAATATTTTTGAAGTTTCACAACATTCATTGAAAAGGTTAAGAAAAGATACTAATTGGAAAAACTATTTCAAATTATAACTATTTGGTTCTCTTAATTATATTTATCAAGTCAATCATAAATGCAACTCTATGCCTAAATAAATAGACTAATAACCAATATAATGCGATTGGCAAATTAATAAGTAGTAAAAAATTATTTTTAATCCCAATCTTCCAAAAAATAAATATCATCATCATGAGATTTGGGAAATATAGATCAAATGTAACTTTATCTTTAATATAATTTCTCTGACTATTAGTCCTATTAATATATTTATCTTTCCAATTTTTGTAAGAATTTATATTTTTATATCTTCTTAGTCTTAAAGTTTTTTTAACTTTAATAATATATCCCTTATAAGCAATTTGATGGATTAATAAAACATCAGCCCATAATAAATTAGAAAAACCTCCTATTTTTTTTAAAACTTTAGTATTAAATAGTCCGTAAACCATATCTCCACTGCCTTTAATAATCCAGGGAAGAGTTATGGATCTGGAAAAGAAATTTCTATTGGATTCAAACCCAGCATTAATCTCTTTATTTATTATTTTTTCGTCAATATCAATATGTGAAACATCTGAAAAGATTAATTTGGGTTTTAAATCATTATTTTTTAACTCTCTGACAAGAGCCTCTAAAAAGTCAGGCTTATAAATATCATGAGCTCCTATCCATACAAAATAATCATTATTAGCTTCAAACAAAACTTTATTAAAATTATTTATCATTCCAATATTTTTTTTATTTTTTATTACCCTAATCCTATTATCATTCTGAGCATATTTTTCTATAATTTTTAAAGACTTATCTGATGAGTTGTTGTCGCTAATAATTAATTCGTAATCTAAAAAAGTTTGAGATTTTATAGAATCTAATGTTTTTTCTATATATTTTTCCTCATTATATACAGGCAAACCAAGGCTTAGTTTTGAAGACATAACAAATTATATTATTTCAACTTTTGGTATTGGAATAATTAATTTTCCTCCTTGTTTCTTGTAATTATCAAGTTGTTTAATAATTTCATCTTTGAAATTCCAAGCAAATAATATTAAATAATCGGGTTTATCTTCATAAATCTTATCAGGGTGAAATATCTCTATTCCAGTGCCTGGAATAATAAGCCCCTGCTTTAAGTTACTTCTGTCTGAAACAAAATCAATTTTAGATTTATCCAAATTAAGAAAATTCATCAAAGTAGTTGCCTTGGCCGGAGCTCCATATCCAGCAATCTTCTTACCTGTAGACTTCAATTCTTTAATCATTAGATTTAACTCGTCTTTTATCCTGAGTGAATTTGTCGCAAAATCAATAGCCTTATCTTTAGATCCAATTTGATTTTCATTTTCCCATTCAATTAATTCTTTAACAGAATTGTCTTGTTTAATAGAATTGCTCTTACTAGCCACAACTCTTAATTGGCCATGATGCAAAGGAAGTCTCTCCAAGAATTTGATTTCGAATCCAAACTCCTTAAACATCCTTATTATTGGTTGTAAATGCCAATACGAAACATGCTCATGATAGATAGTATCAAAAGCAATTTGATCATAAATATCTGCCAAATAATGAGCTTCAAGAAATAAAACACCATCATCTTCAATTAAAGTACTAACACCCTTCATAAAATCTGAAAGATTTTGCAAATGTGGAAAAGTATTTGTAAGTGTTATTACCTTCGCTTTTCCGTATTTTGCCAATATATCTTTAGAGGTAGTTTCGCCAAAATAACCTGTATAGGTTTCAACACCTTTATCTTTGGCTAATTTTGAAAGATTCTCTGCAGGATCAACACCTAAGACTCTTTTTCCTTTTTCTAAAAATCCAGATAGGAGAGTTCCATCATTTGAACCTATATCTACACATAATGAATCATTTTCAATATTTATAAAATCACAAATAAATTGAGAAATACTTTTTAAGTGAGCCTCTAAAGTTGAAGACACCGAAGAAATATATAAATAGTTTTTAAACATCTCAGAAGGCTCGATAAAAGTGGTCAATTGAACATGCCCAGATTTATCACATCTTCCTAATTTTAAAGGGAAAGAGTCTACTTTATCCCCTTTCCTGATAAGACCATTTGCTAGAGGAGAAGTCCCTAAGTCTAGTATCTCTTCAACTTTACTATCATCATTAGGTAATATCGAATTAAAAACTTCTTTCATCTCACTCCTTACTCAGACAACAAAACTCTCGAACCATTTGGGTTGAAGTTTATATCAATATTGTCATATTTATCGATTCCATTAATTAAATCATTTCTTTTAGATTGGTCAACAACCATTAGTAAAAAACCTCCACCTCCTGCGCCACTTAGTTTCCCCCCATCTGAACCAAGCGATTTACAACTATCATATAAATCAGATATCTCAGAGTTAGATATTTTAGATGCTAATTTTATTTTTCTTTGCCAACCCATTTCAAGTAACCTACCAAATTCTTTTGATTCAAAATCTCTACTAATCAAGCCCCATAAATCGTATGCTAAATTCTTTATATAATTTAAATCATCAATATTATTAGTAATATTTTGTTCTTGCTCTAAAAGAATATCCGATGAACTTCTTTGAATTGAAGTCCAGAATAATACCAATCTATTAAATATTTCTTCTAGAGAAGTTTCATTTTTGATCGATGACTGATCTAAATTTTCTTCAAATCTTTCAACATCAACAGATCCATCTTTATGGATTTTGAAAAAATTAAGCCCTCCATAAACAGCAGCTAATTGATCTTGAATTCCAATTGGTTTTTTCAAAACATTTAATTCTACTTCTATTGCAGCTTTGAGAAGTTCCCAATTATTTATATCTTGCCCCTCTAATTGATAAAGAGCCTTGAGCAACCCAACACAGAACGAACTAGATGATCCAAGCCCAGATTTCTCAGGTAGATCGGCTATAGTACTTATATATAACGGGTAATCTATTCCTACTAATTTGATACATTCACGCGCAATATCATTCTTTACATCTTCTAAATTATTAGTAATTTCAGATAATGAATAATTTAATCTATATTTTTCATTGAAAATTTTACTATGCCTTTTTACAGTAACTTTTATTTCTTTATCAATAGTAGAACTAACTATTGCACCCTCATGATTTGAATAATAATCATAAAAGTCGGTTCCACCTCCAGCAAAACTAATTCTTAGAGGAGTAGATGTAATAACAAAATTTTTTTTATGATCAACCATTTATTTCCATCTTAAATCTATATCAACTTTATTTTGTTCAATTAATTTTGATAATTTATTTAATCTAACATTTAAATCCCTAATAATTTTTTCACAGTATTGTCTAATCTATCACTTCCCTTAATTAATATCCCTTTGCAACCAGCCCTTTTTGCTGCCTCCATATCTCTTTCATCATCACCTATAAAATATGTTTCAGACAAAACAAAGTCATGATTATATTGAGCTTCAAAAATCATCCCAGGCTTAGGCTTTCTGCAATCGCATCCGTCATCCCAATTGCATTTACATATATATATGTCTTCAACATGACCTCCCATACGATTAATATCTTTCATCATATTAGAGTGGATATCGTATAAGTCTTTTTCTGACATAAAACCTCTAGATATTCCAGGCTGATTAGAAATAATAATGGTCTTATATCCAAAATCCTTTAGTAGTTTAAAGGCCTCTAGTGACCCCTCTTTCCATTCCCACTCATTCCAATTAGTTACATATTTTGCCTTTGGCATTTTTTTATTTAATACGCCATCTCTATCAAGTAATAAAAAATTTTTTTTGGAAAAATAATCTTCAGTTTTTGGAAGCCTCTCTTTACTTCCTATACTGTAATATTTATGGTCAGTTATATAGCAAGATACCTGATTATTATTTATTAAATTAGGAAATATAACTGATTCGAAATCTTGTTTTTCATTGTCAAGCAATTTAACTACAGATTTGTCTAAAATCATAAACCCAATATTTACTCCGTTAAGATCATTATCTTCTCTTTTTTTGTCATACTTTAATAATTCTGCTTCTCTATGAAATAAATTATTTTTAGTCATTAAATATTTATTTGAATAAACAGTAATTTGTGCCAATTTGTTTGATTTAAAATAATTTTTAGAAAGGTCAGATAAATTTAAAGGAACGAAATTATCACAATACATTAATAAAAATATATCTTCCAGCGCATCTCTAGCATTAAAAATTCTCTCGCTAGTTTGAGCTTTTTCATCTAGTACAGAAAAATTCACATTAAGGTCAAAATGCATTCCATTACCAACATAATCTTCTAAAATTTTACTCTTATAGCCAGCCAAAATAAGCACATTTTTTATATTCTGAGATGATAAATATTCTAGTAAATATGAAATAAAAGGTTTACCATTTATTTCCACCATAGGCTTAGGTAATTTATCTGTTATTGGTCTTAGTCTTGTTCCTAATCCTCCAGCCAAAATTACAGCCTGATTCAATTTATTAGGAGTCATTTGCTTAAATAAGTTGAAATCAAATGACATATTATCATATGCATATTTTCTACCATTTCATACTCACCAATTGGTGTATTGACCAAATTTGATAAATTTACCATTTCTTTAAGAAGACCACCATCAAAACCAAGAAGTGCAGCTGTATAAATATCATTTTCATTAGAATATTCGACTGCTTTAATTAAATTTTCAGAATTACCACTAGCTGAGATTGCTATAAGCATATCACCTGGACTAGAAAGACTTTCTAGGGAAAATTTAAATATATCAGCATAGTCTATATCGTTTGATATAGCTGAAACGAGTGGAATATTGTCTGTTAAAGAAATTGCTTTTATAAACGGAACTTCATCTTTTTTTCTGGTTGCCTTCACTAAATCATTAACAAAATGCGAAGCTGTACTTGAACTACCGCCATTTCCCGCAACAAAAATAAAATTTTGGTTTTTTCTTGTCTCATCTATTTTTAAAGCCAAATCTTCAATAAGTTTCAAATCTAGACTAGATAGGACTTCTTTATTCTTTTTAAAATTTTCAGTTAAATTTTTAAATTCCATTTTATTGATATATTTAAGTTTCAATTATATCTATAATTCTATTATTAACACCTTCTTGAATTCCTGAATCAATAATCGAGTTGATAATTTCACAATTATTATAATTGTTCCCATCTAATATAATCGAATTAAAAACCGAGGAATCTTTTATAATATTTTTATCTCCAATTGTCACACCGTTTGATAGGCGTGTTGAATAAATATTTGAATTGTGCCCAATAATTGCGTGCCCCTCAGTTTTCACATTTTCTATATTAGAATTCTCACCCAATAAAATGCGATCAGTAAATTCATAATTTTCGTAAAGATTAGTAAATTTTCCACTAAATATTTGATCCATAATAAAAGAATTGGCTTCTAAAATCTGTTCTCTTGATCCAGTATCTATCCACCATCCATATAATTTTCTTCCAACAATATTTTTTTTGGTCATTAAAGATGAAATTGCATCAGTTATTTCTAATTCTCCTCTTTCAGAAAATTTTATTTTTTCAATCTCATTAAAAATTTTATTTTTAAAAAAGTATAAACCCGTAACAGCCAAATTAGATTTTGGTTTTATTGGCTTCTCTTCTATCCCTATTAATTTTCCATTAGGTCCCAATTGTGCAACTCCAAACTTAGAAGGGTCTTCAATTTCTTTAAGAAGCAATAGCGCATCTGTAGATCCTTGTTGAAATTCTTCTCGATAAGGACCTAGGTCATCTTGTATTAAATTATCCCCAAGATATAATAAAAAATCTTCTTGATTAATATAACCCTTTGCTTCTTTAACAGCATGAGCAACACCAAGTGGTTCATTTTGAAATATCAATTCTATGCTATCCACCAAGTTATATTGTTTCATGAATTCATAAAAATACTCTTTGTGTACTGGAGAAATCACTAACCCAATATCCTTAATTCCACTTTTAAAAATTTTATCTACAACAAAAAGTAAAGTTGGCAAGTTACATAATGGTATTAATGGCTTTGGTATATTATCAGTTAAAGGAAGTAACCTAGTACCTTTGCCAGCTGCTAATATTAATGCTTTCATTGAATCATTGTTAGATGAGTTTAAATTAGAATGAATTTTAATATATTAAACAATATCAACAAATATCTGCTTAAAATAATAAATTTCTAAATATCTTTTTTAAGTATTTTTGCTATACCTTCATTTATATTAAATTTTGGCGACCAATTAGTAAAATAATTTATCTTTGATATATCTGCAAAAAAACTTTCATAATTATCATCTTTAGGATACAAATTGAAATCGAATTCATAGTTTAAATTATCTGAAATTATTTTCTGTATATCCAAATTGTAAATAACTTTGCCAGATCCAACATTATAAGAACCCGAAGGAATCTGATTGTACACACAACTATCTATCGCAGTTATTACATCCTCTGCAAAAATAAAATCTAACCCACTAAAAGGCTTAGATATTTCTGGAACTATGCCCTTTTTATAAGAATCAATAAGATATGGTATAAGTGATTTTTCCCTCTGATAAAAACCATAGACATAAAAAAGTCTAAGGTTTACATAATTAATTCCAATTTCATCACATTTGGCGATCAATGTCTCTGATAAATTAATCTTAGCTTTGCTAAAATCATCATATGGTTCTACAGCATATTCTTCTGAAATTTTGCCAACTGGGTTTAAGTATTCAGCACATGTTCCGGTATTTATAAATTTTTTTATATTAGTCTTATTTGAAAGAAATTCAAAAAAATTAAGTGTCATATTCAAGTTTTTGATTGAATTTTCGTAAGAATAATCAGGTATCCCCTGCCACGCCATATTTAATACGCAATCAGGATTAAAATCAATTATTTGATCAGAAAAATTATAAAAATTATCTAGATCGCAATTTAAGAAATTTAGATTATTAAATAAATCATATTTTTTAATAGATTCTTCTCTAGATAAAGCAAGAATTTTGTTGTCATCGCTACCGAATTCATAATAATTTTTACCGATAAAGCCAGTTATTCCAGTTACTAATATCCTCATAAATTATTCAAAAAATTTATGCCCTTGATCCTTATCAGAAACTATCAAAGGGGTTTGGGGCCACTCAAAATTAAATTTAGGATCCATGTAATTGATACCTTTTTCATAATTAGGTTCATATTTTTGAGAAGAGTAATAATGCACCAAAGTGTCGTCCTTTAAAGTTAAGAATGAGTTTGCACAACCTTTAGGAACATGTATGCTCAAACCATTTTCAGGATTCAGGGTCGCTGATATCCAGTCAAGGTAAGTTGGAGAGTCTTCTCTTAAATCAACTACCACATCATATATTTCTCCAGACAAGCAAGTCATAGTTTTTGATTCTTGAAAAGGTTCTTCTTGATAATGGAAACCTCTTAATGTGCAAGCCAATTTATTATATGATAGGTTCGATTGCTCTACATGACTATCTAGGCCATTCTGTTTAAATTCTTCAACACAGAATTTTCTAGTAAAAGATCCTCTGTCATCCACGAAAGATTCAGGATAAATTAAATATACCCCTTTTATTTTTTGCTCTTTAAATTTCATATACCATTTATTCTTTTAACCTTAATGGTGCCGAGGGCGAGAGTCGAACTCGCACGCCCTAAGGCAAAGGA